>ERZ827452.1376-NODE-1376-length-23298-cov-88.542572_pt1 | contig 23298 bp, 18 predicted proteins | sample MGYA00519866_ERZ827452 | MGnify/ENA primary metagenome ERZ827452 (study PRJEB31778, sample SAMEA3449307) | human gut metagenome | biome: human gut; feature: human-associated habitat; material: faeces | place: United Kingdom | collected 2010/2012 ... | reverse complement strand
CCTTTTCGCGATTGAGTTGGTCGCGCTTTCATGCTCCTTCCGCGTGCAGCTTTTTTGTGCTTCGCCTAAGCCCTTGTTTGCTCCCCTCGAACCTTAAATCTTGAACGCCTTGACAAGCAGCGGCCAAGCCCAGAGGTAGAAGACAACTGCAATCGCGATGACGGCGACGGCAATCACAATCCACATGATGCGCTTGCCCTTCTTGCTCATCCGCTTGCGATTCTGGAACTGCTCCTCGCTCATCGGCACTTTGCTGTATACGCGAATTGCCATGAACACCAGCACGAGCGCCATCAGAATGTCAAAGCCGTACAGCACAACCTTGTACCATGCCATGCCGTACAGGAAGCCCTTGTGCTCCTCAACCGCCGGGGCAGCCGTTTCTTCCGCGCTGTCCTTGTCCTGATTCAGCATGGCCGCATAGGCGGGGTCAACCGCCAGCGAGTTTGCCGTGTTGTAGAGAATCTGATGCACGGCTTCGCGGAGCAGCTTGCGGCACCAGCCGGATTTGACGTCGCTGAGCGACTGTTCCGCGGTTGCGTGCACGAGCGTGCCGCCCGCCGCCAGATACTGGTCAGAGCCAGCGCCCTTCATGGTGGTGGTGTAGTCGGTGATGTAGCAGCCGTGCCAGCCCCATTCGTTGCGGCAGATGGCGCTCATCAGCGGATAGGAGCCGAAGGTGAACTGCCAGCCGACGCGGCACATGGTCAGCATGATGCCCTGTGCGCCGCCCTTCTGGATGGAATACTGGAAGGGCTTGAGGTAGATTTCACGGGCAGCCTGTTCCGTGCCCCACACAGCCACACAGCCGTTGGCGGCGCGGTTGGTGTCGGCGTCGTTCATGACAAAGTGCTTGATGTAGGCGTGCATACCGTGCGCTTCAACGCCCGCGCAGACCGCCGCGGAGCAAAGACCGGTCAGCACAGCATCCTCGGAGTAGTATTCGTAGTTGCGCGCGCCGAAGGGGGTGCGGTGGATGTTGATGCCGGGCGCGTACCAGCCCTCGGTGTTGGACGCAATCGCGTCTTCGCCGATGGCGTTGCCGTAGATGCGCTGAACCTCTTGGCTCCACGTCGCCGCCGTCATCGTCGCGCAGGGATAGGTGTAGATGACCGCGTCCGTCAGGAAGTTCGCAATGCCGTGCGGCGCGTCATACTCATACGTCTTGGGCTTGCCAACGGATTCCACCGCCAGAGAGCCCCAGCCGGACTTGTTGAACAGCTGGTGCATCTCGGAGAGCTTGAGTTCATCCAGCAGCAGATCCCACTTCGGGTCGTTGTAATCCAGCCCCACCATGTCGATCAGCTTCAAATTGTTCTTCGCGCCGTAGGTGTAGGCTTCCTTGCCGGGATACAGGGCAGCATCCGTCGGGTCTGTCGGGTTCAGAGAAGCCGCAAAGCCCTTCAGCTCGAATTTCGCCCGCAGCTCGTCGGAAATCACATAGGTCGGCACGTCGCCGGAAATGTTGCCGACGTTGGATACGCCCTTCGCAACCCCGGTGGCGTATTCCAGCCCGTTATTGTCCATCACAGACCAGTCGGAGCGGGAGAGATACACCGTGTCGTCCGCATAGACGATATCATCAAGCTGGTTGGTCACTTCCGCGCCGGAAACAGCGTCCTTGTTCAGCAGTTCCCGCTCGGAAACGGTGTACTTGGCTGCCATCGCCGTGTTGCCGTTTGCGGTCATGCCGTCCGCCGTGGTCTTGCCCTTTGCGGCAAGCACGTTGTTCACGGCCTCGTGCGCATCGTGGGCAGCGGTCACATACCAGTCGCCCGCGTCAATCACATAGGTCTTGGCGTCCTTTGCATCGTAGCTGGCAATGTCCTGCTTGGAGAAGGTGACGGACACGCGCTGCGACTCGCCGGGGGCAAGCTCAGCTGTCTTGACGTACTGCGCCAGCGACACAGCCGCCTTTTCCACGCCGCCGGGGATGTAGGGCGACTGGACGTAGAATTCCACAACATCCTTGCCGGAGGTGAAGCCGGTGTTCTTCACCGTGACCGACGCGGTGCAGAGGTCGCCGTCCCAGTCCACCTTCAGGTCAGACCATTCAAAATCAGTGTAGCTCAGACCATAGCCGAAAGGATAGGCGACGGTGGCGGCGTAATCGTAGTCGCCCGCGTTGCCCTGCTTGAGTACAGCATCCTCATAGCGGGTTTCATAGTACTTGTAGCCGACATAGATGCCTTCCGCGTAGTTCACATAGGAATAGCCGGAGAGGGAGCCATCCTCGTTCACATAGCGGTAGTCGCCGAAGTTCTGCATGGCGGCGGAGGACAGGTTGTCGTGCACATAGGTGTCCACCAGACGGCCGGAGGGGTTGATGGCGCCGGACAAAATCTTGGCAATCGAACCGATGCCGCCCGCCGGACGGGCATACCACAGCACCGCGTCAATGCCGTATTCCGCCTTGTCCGCAAAGTCCATCTGCATGGCGTTGGCGGAGCTGATGAGCACAATCACCTTGTCGAAGGCTTTATGCACCTCGGCAAGCAGTTCCTTTTCGTCCTTGTTCAGCTCCAGGTAGTTTTCATCCGCCGAACCGCCGTAGCGGGACATGTCATACGGCAGGTCGTTGCCTTCCGCGCCCGTGCGCATCAGCACGACGACGGCAGCATCGTTGTAATCCTTGTAGGAGGCCTTGACGTCCGCCGTATATTCGCTCTGCGGCACTTCGTCAATCACCCAGCCGCCGGTTTCGGAGCCGTTGCCTGCCGACAGGCTGCCCGCGCCGGAGGAGTGGCTGGACGCGGCATAGAAGGCAGCCAGCGTGGGGTTGACCGTGAAGCCCTCATCCTCCAGCACCTTCTGCAAAACGCCGTTCTTGTTGTCGATGCCAAAGAGGCTGATTTTGCCGCCCTTCATGGGCAGCGCGTTATCCTCGTTCTTCAGCAGCACCGCGCCTTCGGCGACAATCAGGTTTGCCACCTGCGCATGGTCGTCCGTGTCAAACGTCACGGTGGAAACGTTCTTCACGCCGACTTCGCCGAAGTACAGCGTCAGGGCGGAGTCCCAATACAGCGCTTCATAGTTGGCAACGCCGACGGCACTGCACAGCAGCGCAATCACCAGCGTCCAGATAATTAAATAGGTACTTTTTTTCATACCCTTCTTCGCCGTGCTCATGATTTTCTCCTTTTCATGCGGTTGATCATACTAATTCGATTCTAAAACATGGCATCGAGCATAGCAGATTTTTCGTTCCGGCAAAGCTGAGTGAAGCGAGGCGTACTGGAGGTACGCGCGAGCGGAACGAAGCAAAGCCGGGGCGAAAAAGATGCTGTGCGAATGACATGGTTTAGATGAGAATTAGTATCATGCGAAAGAAAATGGGGAAGGCGTATCGCCCTCCCCGCGAGGATTTTCCGGACTTACTAACACTTTGGGGATAAGCATTAGTCGTCGTCGGAATTGGTGATCACATAGTCAAAGGTGTCGCCGCTGATGGTGATGGTCACGGTGCATTCCTCCGCGTCAAACGCCGCGTCGGAGGTGGTCAGGTTGTCCAGCAGATACGGGCCTTCAAACAGGTCGGCGATCAGATGACTTTCCGCTTCCTTGCACTGCACAACGCCCGCCGCGTAGTCGCTGTCCGCGAAAGCGGCGCTTTCCGTGTTCTGGAAGTAGGAGCCTGCCAGGGAGCCCCAGTTTTCAGACGAGGTGCCCGCCGTCGGGAACATCAGAACGACCGTGTCGCCATCCTTCGTGTAAGTGCCGGTGAAGGTGTAAACGATGTCCGCCGTCACGGTGCCGTCTTCGGCGGTCTGCATCAGGCGCTTGGTGTACTCGTAGGTGCCGTCATCCTTGAGGACGACGGTGTTCTCGCCGGTCATGCCGATAGCGGTCACGAAGCCGTTGTGGAAGGTGTTGGACACGAGGTCTTCAGTCTTGTAGACCTTGGTCAGGGTGACGTCCGCCAGCGCGACGGACAGGAGCAGGCACAGAGCCAGAGCGATGGAAAACAGCTTCTTCATGGGAATTCCTCCATTCTTATTTGGCGATTTTTCAACCACATCGCCTTCGATTAGCATCATATCACAACGGCAACGGTTTGCTGCACTTTTTGCGGAATCTACAAAGAAAACAGCATAAATTAAGGTAACACCGCACAAAGGACAGGAACGGCAAAGGATTTTGATGAGAATTTTCCGGAAAGCCCTTTATCTATCGCTGTGTTCATGGTATGATAATAAAGGAAAAATGACGCGCCGTGCGGATTGCACAGACATTGTTGGAGGAAGCGCAATGAAGGAGTTTCTGCCGAAATCCGCCGCGAAAATGGCGGATTGCCTGATGAAGCGTTATGGCCTGCTGACCAGCCGCTGGAGCTATGACTACGGCGTGGCGTGGCGCGGCATGGAGGCGCTGTACGCCATGACGGGCGAAAAGAAGTATTTCGATTACATCAAGGACGCAATGGACACGTTCGTGACCGACGAAAGCGGCGCGATTCGCGACTACACGCTGGATGAGTTCAATCTGGACTACATCTGCAACGGACGGCAGCTGCTGTATCTCTACAAGGCAACGGGGGATGAAAAGTACCTGCGGGCGGCATCCGTTGCAATTCGGGCTGGGGGAAAACCTCGCAAGTGAATTTCCCGGATGGCCGGGGCGCACAATGCTATCCTCCGGCGGCTGGGTGTCGGCGGATGAAAACGGGAATCTGCTGCGCGTCCGCTGCCAAATCATCGACGATGCCCCCTGCGGCGTGGACATGCTGCTGCGATTCACGGGCACTTGCCTGACGGTGCAGGCGCGCAAATCCTTCGACCCGGCAACGAATGCGTATGAGGGCGTGGCGACGGGGTATGTGGAAGAGGATGCTGACGAGTCCTGACCGCGTTCTCCAGCATCCAAACGCACAGCGCCGTCATTCAGCGCGGCAGCATGTTTTTTGTCGCCCCGTCTCTCTCGCGCGGGCAGTCCCGCTGAAATCGCTTCAAATTCATAGGAAATCCCCCTTCATCTGATGGTTAGAAGATGCTAACCTTGATGATACCACCCGCACCGCGTAAGCACAAGCCGGACGGAGAACGAAATTATCCGAAATCGGCGGATTTTTGCCTGCCCGCGCGTGCCTCCGCCTGACCGGTAGTTAGCGACAACTAATCTCTGCACGCTCCTCCGCACGGCGAAACACACGCTGCTCCCGCCGCCGTGGAACAGCCGCAAAAGGCGCGGAAAATCAGCAAAATCAATCGGTCACATGAGAAAGGTTTGGAAAACGAAGCATAGCGCCTGTGTTATAATCAAGGTACTTCAAAACAGAGGCGGACAAGGGGGAGCGGTATCATGGACGATCAGAATCGGTGTATGCGGTGCATGGGCCAGAAGGATTCGCAGCAGGAGACTTGCCCGGCGTGCGGATTCAGCGAGAAGGACTTTGTGCCGGAGAAGCATCATCTTCAGCCCCACACCATCCTCAAGGGGCAGTATCTGGTGGGGTGTGCGCTGGGCGAGGGCGGCTTCGGCATCACTTACATCGGCTGGGATATGTTCCTGCATATTCCGGTTGCGATTAAGGAGTATTTTCCCTCCGGCGTCGTCATTCGCGATCAGGGACAGCACACGGTCAGCGTGTTCGCGGGGAAGGATGAAGAATCCTTCCTGCAGGGGCGCAGCAGCTTCTTCCGTGAGGCGCAGAAGGTCGCAAAATTCGACAACAACGTCGGCGTTGTGTCCGTCAAAAACTGCTTTTTGGAAAACGGAACGGCGTATATCATCATGGAGTACATCTCCGGCATCAATCTGGGCGCGTACGCGGAGCTGCACGGCGGCAAGCTGACCTTCACCGAAACGCTGAAACTCCTCCGCACGCCGATTTTGACCTTGGAGGAGCTGCACCGCGCGTCAACGTGGCACCGCGACATCAGCCCGGAAAACCTGATGCTTACCAAGGATGGCAAAGTAAAGCTGATTGACTTCGGCTCGGCGATGGAGAGCGACCGCGAGAAGAAAACGCGCGTGCTGATGATTCGCGCGGGCTATTCGCCTGTGGAAATGTATTCCAGCACCGGCGAGGACGGCCCGTACTCCGATGTTTACTCGATGGCGGCGACAATTTACAAGCTGATTACCGGGGTTACGCCGCCGCCCGCCACCGACCGGCTGGATAATGACCCGCTTGTGCCGCCCTCCGCGCTGGGCGTGAAGGACATTTCCCACGCGCAGGAAGCGGCGCTGCTCAAGGGCATGGCGGTGCAGGTGAAGAGCCGCTATCAGACGATGGAGGAGTTCTTTGACGGGCTATACGGCAAGAATGCCCCCGCGCCCGCGCCGAGCCAGCATCAAAAGCGGCTGATGATTGGCATTGCGGCGCTGCTGGTGCTGATTATGGTGGGCGTAGGCGTGCTGCTTGGACGCGGCGGTCAATCCGTGCCGGTAGTAATTACCCAGACGGAAGCCCCGACCGAGCGTCCGACGGAAGCAGCCACGCCCGTGCCGTCCGCCGTGGAAACGGCGCTGCGCGATTTCCTGAATGCCAACGGCTGCGCGATTGCGGCGGATGAGGCCATCCCGGCGGATGCGCTGGCGCGAATCGGCGGTGTGCGGCTGCTGGAGGGCAATATCGACTTCACCTTCCTGACGGACGAGGGCGAGCTGGAATATCGCGATTCCTTCTACATGAACCCGTGGCGGCGCGATGATCCGCAAACCCCCGATGTCCGCGGCGAAGCGCTGACTACGGAAATTAACCTGTCGGACTTCGCCTGCTTCCCGAATTTGCGGTATCTGGGCGTGTGGGATATGCAGGCGACGAACCTCGACGCGCTGTCGAAATTGCCGTGCCTGACGACGCTCGTGCTCGACCACTGCGGCTTGACGGAAAGCGACCTGCTGACCATCGCGCAGCACGCGCCGCTGCTGACGACCCTGAACATCAGCAACAGCGGCATCACGAGCGTTGCGGCGCTGGCAAGCCTGACGAAGCTGGAGCGCCTGATGATCAGCAACACCGGCGTAACGACGCTGACCCCGCTGGCGAACCTGACTATCCGGCAGCTGATGACCGAAAATACCGCCATTGTGTCCATTAACGAACTGCGCGGCACGCGGCTGGCAAAGTGCATCCGGCAATGGAATTGCCCGATTGTCACGGACGGATACGACCTGCTGGGCGAAATGCCGCAGCTGGAGGAAGTCACCATCAACGGCGACGAAAGCACCGACAAATCGCTTGTGCTGGATTTGTCTCCGCTGGCGAACGCGCAAAACCTTGTGTGGCTGGACGTTGGCTATGTCGGCGTGCAGGACATCCATTTCGTGAGCCGCCTGCCCAATCTGCGCTATCTGCTGATTGCCACGAGCAACCTGACGAGCATGATGATTGGCGAGGCGACCCTGCCCGAAACCCTTGCGTACATCGACTTTGGCGGCAACCGCATCACCAGCCTGGAGGAACTCCACCTTGAGCGCTTGCAGAAGCTGGAATACATCAGCCTGCACTGCAATTACATCACCGACTTCTCGCAGATGGAACAGTGCACCGCGACGGAAACGTGGATTACCGACCAGCACAGCCCGGATATGCTGATGGGATGGCTTGGTACGTCGCTGCGGGAGGCGCTGAATCTGCCGCCCAAGGCGTTCATCACGCAGAAAATGCTGGATAATGTCATCGGCGTGACCGTACGCGACGGCGAAATCGAGTGGGTGTTCTACGAAGAGCAGAAGAATCACGATGCTTGGCAGCGCCGCGAGCGGGAAGTCAACAACTGGGGCAAGTATATCGACAAATACAGCGACAACTGGGGTGATCCGCTGTTCCTGACGCCCAACCCGACAGACGCTGACCTGCCAACCATGAATCCCGATTCGTTTGACCTGAGCGAATTGCAGTATTTCCGCCACCTGCACTACTTCCAGCTGCGCAACCAGCAGGCGGAAGGCACTTGGGTGCTGCCGAAGCTGCCGATTCACTGGCTGATTTTGTCTAACTGCGGCTTGACGGACGCGGATATGCCGTACATCACTGCCATCAACGTGGATGACGGCGACCGCTTCAATGAGCTGTACAGTCTGAATCTGGGGAATAACGCCATTACGTCCCTGTCGGGCATGGAGCGGCTGGCGACACTGAACGTCTTGCTGGTGCAGCGCAACGCTATCCGCGATTTGTCCCCGCTAAGCGACCTGACGCGCATCCATTCGCTGAATATCAGCTGGAATCCCGCCATCACGAGCATTGAGCCGCTGGCGCAAGGAATGCGAGAGACGCTGGTGAATCTGGACATGGCGGGTTTGGCGGTGGATTTGACCCCCGTCGGCGGCATGGAGAATCTGGATCACCTGCGCATCGGCGACGACTGGAACAGCCATCGCATTTCGCTGGATTTAGCCCCGCTGTCCGGGCTGACGGGCTTGAAGTACCTGCATGTTCTGGGCGCAAAGCTGGATAACGTGGATGCCATCAGCAGCATGAGCGGCTTGATTTGCATTAACCTGCAGAACTGCGGCATGACCTCCGCCAAGCTGACTGCCCTCAACGGACATCCGCTGACGACCGAAATCAATCTGGAGCAGAACTTCCTGCGCACGCTGGATGAACTGGATTTATCGACGCTGCCGCAGCTGAAGGAAATCAACCTCGGCGGCAACGCCATCAGCGACTTCTCGATGTTTGACGGCACGGCGATCACCGTGTACGGGCGGGATTGGCAGAACGCTGATTACTAAAGCGACTATATAATAGGAAGGGAGACTGGCTATGTCCGCACCGATGATCCTGGCGGAAAGCGAAGTGGAGCGGATTATCCGCCTGTCGCGCAACGCGGAATTTGCCCGCGCGTATCTGGAAAAGGGCATCCGCGTGCCGACGTTCCCGGAAATCCTCGCGGAATATTCCGGCGTCACCGATGCTTCGGCGCTGCGGGAGAAGCTATGCACCCGCCTGCAGGGCATGATTGGCGAGCCGAACGCCGCGTCAATCCGCCGCAAAGTGTCCGTCTGGTTCACGGGCAAAACCGCGCCGGAAAACCGCGGTCAGCTGGTGCGCATCGTGTTCGCGCTGGACATGAGCGACGAGCAGGCGCAGAATTTTCTGGCGTGCGCGGGCGGCGGCTGCCTGCATCAGCGCAATCCTATCGAGTTGGCGTACCTCTACGCGCTGCGCAGCCGCCTCAACTACAACGAGGCGTGCCACCTCATCGAGCGCATCCGCCATATTGCCATCGGCGGACAGGGCAAAACCGAGGTGCTGGAGAACGAGTTCACCAAAATCCGCGGGGAAGATGAATTTGTGGATTTCATCAGGCAGCAGCGGATGAATCTGGGGGAGCTGCACAACACCGCCTACGAGTATTTTCAGGAGTACATGGAGGTGCTCACCAAGCCGCCGGACAGCTTCCCGCACCTGCCGGAGCGCGCATACAGCGTGCGCGAAATTGTGCAGATGTACTTGAAGCCCCCCGCGGGCAGCAGCAGCGTGCTTGGCAAAACCCTGCGTGCCCACTGGCCGGACGAAAAAACGCTCTCGCAGATTGCCAACCGGCGGCAGGATGTGCCGCGAAAAGTGCTGATTCTGCTGTTTCTGATTACCGACGGGGCGGAAAACAGCCTGTATGTGAACGACGCCGCCGTCAGCGACGATGCGCGCGTGCTGTTTGACGACCGCTACCGCCGCGTGAACCAAATGCTGGATGACTGCGGATACAGCCAGCTTGACCCGCGCAACGTGTTTGACTGGCTGATGCTCTACTGCATGTACGACCACGGCGAGCTGAACGGCAATGAGCGCCTGCAGGCTGTCCTGCGGGAGACGGAAGAGAATGACGCTCTGGGAGGGGATGCCACATGACGATGCCCTATGCCTGCACGCGCTGCATGATGCCGACGGAGGAAGCCGTCTGCCCGGTGTGCGGGGCGAAAACGGAGAACGCACAGCGGATTCGCGATGCGCTGCCGCCGCAGACCATCCTGCATGGGCAGTATCTGCTTGGCGCGGCGCTGGGCGGCGGGGGATTCGGCACGACCTACCGCGCCTTGAAGCTGGAGAGCGTCGATCCCGTGCGCGGCGAAATGGTGGCGGTGAAGGAGTACTTTCCGCACAGCATTGCCGCCCGAAGCGATGACGGCAGAGTCGTCCCGCAGCGCAATGATGCCAAGCTGTTCACCAACTGGCGCGATAAGTTCGTGACGGAATACAACATGCTGCTGGAAGCCTCGCGCTGCCCGTCGGTGGTGCAGGTGCTGGATTTGTTCGAGGAAAACAATACCGCGTATCTGGTGATGGCGTACGTCGAGGGCGAAACGCTGGCGCATCGGGTGCGCGAACAGGGCGCAATCCCGCCGGAGGAGCTGATGCGGATGATGAAGCCGTTCATCGAGAATCTGCGGATGCTGCACGAGAAGAAAATCATCCACCGGGATATAAAGCCCGCCAACATCATCCTCAAGGGCGGCGATACTCCGATTCTGCTGGATTTCGGCAGCGCGCGCCCCAACGACCCCGATTCGCGCAAGACCATCCTCATCAGCAAAGGCTACGCGCCGCCGGAGCAGTACGAGGAGAACAGCCTGCAAGGCAACTGGACGGACGTCTATGGTCTGTGCGCGACGATGTACTTCGCCCTGACCGCCCAAGAACCCGCCGACGCGCTGGAGCGCAAGTACGACATCAATGTGAAGGGCAGCGACCCGCTTGTGCCCATCCAGAAGCTGTGCCCGAGGCTGAAAAGCCAGTGGGCGGATGCGCTGATGGCGGGGCTTGCAATGAATTTCGGCGAGCGTCCGTCATCGTTTATGGCGCTGGAAACGGCGCTCTTCAGCGAAAGCAAGCCGGATGCGCCGAAGCCCGCGCCCATCATCGACAGCGCGCAGACGACGCGCGCCCTGCTTGCCGCCAAGCGCGCCGGGAATCTGCTCAAGCGCTTTGCGCCGCAGAAGTACGAGGGCATCCTGCGCGAAATCGACCGCATCAGCCGGTTGAGCAGCATCGCGCAGCAGGCAGAGAGCCTCCAGCAGCTTTTGCAGGGCAGCGGCGTTATCTTCCGCCTGCTGACCAATGGCTTCCGCAAAGCCTGATTTTGCTCTGCCGCCGCAAACCGTCCTGCACGCCCGCTATCTGCTGGGCGACACGCTCGGCGGCGGCGCGCTCGGCATCACCTACCGCGCCGTGCAGCTGGATGCCCCCGCGCGCGGCAGGGTGGTCGCCGTGAAGAAGTTTTTTCCGCGCGCCCTTGCTGTCCGGGCGGCTGACGGCAGCGTGCAGCCCATGCCCAAAGGTGCGGCGGATTTTGCCCTGTACTGCGCGCGGTTCGTGCGGGGATACCGCTTTCTGCACGCAAAGGCGAACTGCCCGCCGCTTGTGCCCCTGCTGGATTTGTTCGAGCAGAACGGCACGGCGTATGTGGTGATGGCGTACATCGAGGGCGAAACGCTGGCGCAGCGGGTGAAGGCGCATGGGGCAATCCCGCCGCGGGCGCTGATGCGGATGATGCGCCCGTTTCTGCACGATTTGGCGGCGCTCCACCAGCGGAAAATCATCCACCGCGCCATCATGCCCCGAAACATCCTCCTGCGCGGGGAAAATCCGCCGATACTGCTGGATTTCGGCGGTGCGCGCCCGGAGGATGACTGGCCGCTGAGGCGCTGCCCGGTACTGCGTGGACGCGGGTATCTTCCGCCGGAGCAAATCTGCCAAAGCAGACAAGGCAGCTGGACGGACGTGTACGCCCTGTGCGCGACGATGTACTACGCCCTGACCGCCAAAGAGCCCGCCGACGCGCTGGAGCGCCTGTTCGCTGCCAAAACCGGCAAGGATGACCCGCTTGTTCCCATCCGCACGCTGTGCCCGAAGCTGCCGCGAAAACAGGCGGATGCGCTGATGGCAGGGCTTTCGCTGGATTCTGCCGCACGTCCGGCTGACTTCGCCGCGCTGGAATCCGCCCTGTACGGCAGCAAAATTCCGCATTTCGCATTCCGCATTCCGAATTGGTGCGCGCGGAAATGAGCGGGAAAACCCGCCGTCATCAAGTGCTATAATTCCCAGTGAAAGCAAGCCCCGCCGACCAAAGCGGAGCACGATAGAAGGAGGAAAATCCATATGATTATGAAGCAGTGCAGCGCCGGCCATTTCTACGACGCAGAACGCTACGACAGCTGCCCCTACTGCGGCACGAACGAGGACAAGGTGCACACCCAGCCGAACGTGATTCCGGTGGACAACGGGCTTGAACCGACCGTTCCCGTGAATCCGACCACGGGATTTGGCGGCGGCGAGACAATCGGGCTGGATATGTCCAAGGAGGTGCGCCCGGTCGTTGGCTGGCTGGTGTGCATCGAGGGCCCCGATCGCGGCCGCTCCTACGAAATCCACAAGGAAAACAACTACCTCGGCCGCTCAGCGCAGATGGACATCTACATCGCCGGCGATGCCACCATCTCCCGCGACAGCCCGATGGTCGTCACCTACGACGCGAACAGCCGCAGCTTCTACTGCGGATTCATGGGCGGCCGCTCCATCGTCCGCCTGAATGGGATGCCCCTGCTTTCCACCACGCAGCTCAAGCGCGGCGACATCATCGAGCTGGGCAAAACGAAGCTGATGTTTGTTCCCTTCAGCAGCGATGCCTTCGATTGGGACTGGACGCAGGAGTAAGGGGAGGAACACAGCATGAGGGCGAAAAAGTTGTTTTCCATCCTTCTGGCAATGATGCTGATGCTCTTTACGCTTTTCCCGATTCAGGCGGTGCTTGCCGAAACGACCAATCAGCCCTCACAAACCACCAGTACCGCAGAGCCGCCTGCAAACTCTGCGGTACCCACCCAGCGGTCTGACACGCCCGCGCCCACGTCGGGCGCTGAACCCGGTGTGGAAACACCTGTGGACGTGTCGGGGCAGCTGGGTTTTTTTGTTCAGCAGTATGGGCTGATGGTGCTCCTTGCGCTGGCGGTGATTGTGCTCGTGGTGCTGATTGCGCTGCTTGCGCGGTCGGGGAGGAGAAAGCGGACGGCGGAGACCGCGCAGGGCGGACAGACGATTGCCGTCATGGATATGCCCGGCGAGCCGCCAATCCTTGATGTGACGGAGGTTGGCAACGTACACAACATCGGCAAACGGAATTATCAGCAGGACGCGTTCGGCGTGTCGCCCCTGCAGGACGAGAAATTGCGGCATTCAAGAGGTGTGCTGGCAGTGCTGGCGGACGGCATGGGCGGCATGACGAACAGCGGCGAACTGAGCCAAGCAGCAGTTTTGGCGGCACTGCGCAGTTTCCCGCAAGCCCCCGGCGCCACGGGCGAAACGCTGGCGAGCGTCGCGCACAGCGTGCTGGACATGGTGCAGAAGCGCTTCACGGGTTCAGGGTCAGGGTCAACGCTGGTGCTGGCGAACATCCGCGACGGCAAGCTCGACTTCCTCACCATCGGGGACAGCCGCATTGCCCTCCTGCGGGATGGTGCGCTGCTGACGCTCAACCGCGAGCACAACTATGCCGCGACGCTGCGCCATCAGGCGGCTTTGGGGCTGATTCCGTGGCGGGAAGTGGCGGAGAATCCGCGTTGCCGCGCGCTGACGAGCTATCTGGGGCTGGCGGATGACCCGGCGATGGATTTTCCCGCCGAGCCAATTCCGCTGAACAGCGGGGATAAAATCGTGCTGATGTCCGACGGCGTGTTCGGCACGCTGGACGACGAAACGCTGACACGCGTGCTTGTCCGAAGCCCAAACGTGGTGGAGGCGGCGCATAAGCTGGAAGATGCGGTGCTGATGGAGAAAAAGGCGAATCAGGATAACTTTACAGCGGTGATTATCGAGATTGCAAACATACGCAAACTGAACCGGATACAAGCGTAAAGGAGAGAAAACCATGAAACAGTGGATGCGCAGGTTTTTCGCGGTGCTGATGATGCTCTGCCTGCTGGCGGGGTGCACCGCGTGGGCGGAAAAGGCGCTGGATGGAAACGGCCTGACCGGCTTGCAGGAGCGCGAGAAAAAGCCGGATGTATCCAGCATGGCGGACGCGTCGATGGATAACAAATCGTCCGCAAAGGCGACCTTTGAGGGCGGCTGGCTCGGCGTTTATGACAACAATCATCTGGTGACGATGGCAGTCTGCTACATCGACGACAGCATTATCGCCGTGAGCAGCGATAAACTGCGGGAATACGCCGCGCGCGGGACGACGCTGGAGCTGTACGACTTCATGGAGGAAAAATCGTACAGTGTGCGCGTGGGCAAGGAGGAAAATTCCGTCATCCGGTTTGTCCTTGATGGCGCGCATGATATTCCCAGCCTGTACATGAGCGGCAACGTGGCATACGGCGAAACCATCGGTCTGTCCGGCGGCGAAATGGACGGCACCATAAGCGGCTTTGTGCAAAAAGACGCGGATGGGCTGACCATTATGCCGGAAGTGGTGGCGGCGACGCGCCCAGCAAAGGGCGAACTGTTCGGCGCATACAGCGGATCAGCGCTGGCGCAGGGCAGCCCGATTTTCGGGTCAAGCAGCGATGGCACTGTTGTGATGCTGGGGCTTGCGGACAAAAACCACCGCTATCTGGATTTGAATGCGTATTATGACCTTGCGGAAGCAGCGGAGCATCCGACCGCTGCCCCCACCGCCGCACCGACGGAATCCCCCGCAGCCGAATCCCAGACGCAAACCGTGCTCTACGTCATCATCGGCGTTCTCGCGGCGGCAGTTGTCGCCCTTGTTCTCACGCGCGGCAGGAAGAAAGACGGCATAAATCAGCAGGAGGAAGCTGAAACACAGCGTTTCCAGCAGCCGGAAGAAAAGGATGCCCCCACTCAGCAACTGCCGGTGGAGGAGAAGCCGCAGCCCCGCGTCGCGCTGGCGTGCATCGGCGGCGCATTGCAGGGCATGACGTTCCCCATTTCCTCGCGCGTCGTCATCGGGCGTGACCCGAAGCACTGTTCCATCATCTACCCCAAGGACGCCCATGGCATCAGCAGCGTGCACTGCGCGGCAGAACCCACGGCGGACGGGAAAATCATCCTCATCGACCTCGGCTCGACGTATGGCACGATGGCGGGCGGGCAGCAGCTGACGGCGGGCAAGGGCGTGACGCTTCATCCCGGCGACGCCTTCACGCTCGGCGGAAAAGAGAATGTGTTCGAGGTGCGCCGCCTGTAATCCGCATCAGAAAGGAGCATTGCCTTGAAGTGTCCCTATTGTTTTCGGGAAATCCCCTTCAGCACCGTCTGCCCAGCGTGCGGCAGGGAGCTGCATTTCGGCGGCAACACGCAGTTTCTGGCGGAGGTGCAGCAGGGGCGGCTGGGCGTGAAGGACATCTTCGCGCAGACCCTCAAGCGCCATAAAAAGGGCGATGCCTTCCGCTCCCTGACGCGCCGCCCCGCGCTGACGGCGGAAATGCTGGAAACGTGGCAGCGCCCGTGGATGTTCCTGCGCCTGTTCGGGATGCTGCTGATTGCGACGGTGCTGCTGACTTTCGCGGCGGAGACGATGGTGTATATTTCGCCTAAACTCAAGATGGAGTTTAATTTCCCGCTGTCTGTCATTGCCAACATTGTCGGCAGTACGGTGATTCCGTGGACGATGGTGCTCTTTATCTGGGAGATGGACATGTATGGCAATCTCTCCATCTTTGATTTGCTGGGGCTGCTGTTTGTCGGAGGGCTGCTGAGTATTGCCATCGCGTCACCGTTTTTTCGGCTCATGGAGTATGTGTTTTCGCTGAAAGGAGACTACGCAGATTCGTGGGCGGCGGTAGCAGAAGAACCCGCAAAAATCCTGATTTGCATTCTGTTTATCCTGCTGTCAAGGCGCAAACTGAACGCGCTGGATGGTCTGGTGATTGGCGCGGCGGTTGCATCCGGATTCGCCTTCATCGAAACAACGCAGTATGGCTATGTCCATGGGCTGACCACGATGGAAACGCGGAACTTCTGGACGCTGTTCTCTAATCACCTGCTGTTTACAACCCCGGTTTTGGGCGCACTGGGGCTGGCGGCGAACGGGGAACGCCTGAAACTACGCCATTTCCTGAACTGGCGGGTGATTCTCTGCCTTGCGCTTGGCATGGGCTGCCACGCACTCAATAATGCCAGCAAGGAGTACTTGCCGATTTCCTACTGGTTTCTCACGGTAACGATACTGACCATTGGCGATTATCCGCTGTTCATGAGTCAACTGATTGTCGCGCTTGTCGAGTGGACAGCGCTGCTCCTTGTGCTGCGCGGCGGCATCCGCCAAGCCTTGGCGGCGAGCGAGCGCGGCAAAACAATGGCGTACATGGAACATTACGGAAAAATCGACGCGCCGAAAGTGTCTGACACGCCGGATACGCCGATGCTCTGCGGGCAGGCGGGTTCATTCAGCGGGCAAAAGCTGCGTGTGCCGAGAAACAAGCCGATTTCGATGGGGCGGGAGGCATCCTGCCAGCTGGTGCTTGCATCCAAGCAGGTCAGCCGGAAGCACTGCGAGGTGCGGTTGACGGCGGATGGGCTGGTTATCCGCGACCTGAACTCCGCCAACGGCACGAAGGTCAACGGCGCACGGATTCCGCCGCAGCAGGATGTTCCGCTGAAGCGCGGCGACCGGGTGGAAATCGGCTCGAAGGACGAATGCTTCGTCATTCAGTGATACTAATTCTCATCTAAACCATGTCATTCGCACAGCATCTTTTCCGTCCCGGCTTTGCTTCGTTCCACTCGCGCGTACCTCCAGTACGCCTCGCTTCACTCAGCTTTGCCGGAACGAAAAATCTGCTATGCTCGATGCTATGTTTTAGAATCGAATTAGTATGAGAAAGGGGAAAAAGCCTAAATGCAGCACGAATTGAAAATCAGCTTTCGGGATGTGAGGGCATCCGCCTTCCGCCGTCACGCACGGGGAGAAGCCTTCCGAGCGCTGACACGCCAGCCGGAAAACCCGCAAAAAGCCGTCCGCCAATGGCAAATGCCGTGGATGTACCTGCGCCTGTTCGGTATCCTGCTGCTGATGGCGGCAGTGTGCCTTGCCTGTATTTGGCTGGATATTGGCGCACTGCCCGCGCCGTACATCTACGCCTTCTTCTGGTGCGGATCGCTTTTTCCGCTGACGCTGGCAATGTTCCTCTGGGAACTTGACCCCTTCGTGAATATCTCGATTTTCGAGATGATGGGGCTGGCGCTGCTCTCCGGGGTGGTTTGTGTGCTGTTCGGCACGCCGGTGGATAACAGCATCATCAGCGGCTATTTTGCCCCGGTTTGGGGCTATGTGAAGGACAGCGTTTTGATGCTGGGCGTGCTCATCCTCGTGCTGGTGTGCACCCGCAAGCGGATGTACGGGCTGGGCGGCTTGGCGCTTGGTGCGGCTATCGGCGCGGGATATGCGCTGTTCACCATGCTGATGGCATCCATCGTGGACACGCCGATTGTGGAAACGCCCACTGGGCTGGCACGTGATTTCAGCGGGCTGACGAACGCCATCAGCGCAAGCGTGCCGATGCTCTTCGGCAATCACGCGCTGTGGTTCGCGCCGGTCGCGGGGGCGCTGGGACTGCGCATGAGCGGCGAGAAAATCAACATTCGTCATTTTGCGGATGTTCGCGTCATTCTCCTGATTCTGCTGGGCTTTGCCGAAAATTATCTGATGAACAGCGCCAAATCCCCCTTCGGCTGGACGTTCCTGAACGCGGATTTGATTGCCTTCACGCGCACGGATGCCATTGAGGTGAAACACGTCATCGTGCTGGCAATCGGCATGGCGGCGCTCATCAGGACGATTCGCCTGTGCGTCACGCAGGCGCTCACCGTCGGCAGCGGCGTGGTGGTCGGGCGCAAGGCGCGCACGGGGCGGCTCATCGGCATCAGCGGAACGTATGCGAACCGCGTGGTGACGCTGCTCGATGGGCAGGAGCTGCGCGTCGGGCGCGAAACGGGCAAGCACATGCTCACCCTGCACGGCGAGGGGGTCAGCCGTGTGCACTGCCTGCTCACCCTGCGGGAGGGCAGCATCATCGTGCGCGATTTGGGCTCGTCCAACGGCACATGGCTCAATGGCAAGCGGCTGACGAGCGAACAGGATACCCCTATCAGCAAAGGCGATGTGCTTGCCATCGGTTCGCCGAAAGAAAGGTTTGAGGTGCAATGAAGTACAGCTATGCGGCGGTGTCGGACGTAGGCAAGCGCGAAATCAACGAGGATGCGCTGGAGGTGCGCGCCGGGCGATGCTATCTGGCGTGTGCGCTGGGCGACGGGCTGGGCGGGCAGGGGAGCGGCGATTTTGCGTCGAAGCTGGCGACGGACGTGTCCATCCGGCAGATGAGCGGGTTTCTGCCCGTTGGCAGACGCACGCTGGACGCCTGTGTGCGGGAAGCGAACCGCCTCATCCGCGACCAGCAGGAGGAGCAGCACTGCCGGATGATGACGACCCTTGCGCTCCTGCGCTTGAGCGGCGCGCGCGCACAGCTGGCGTACGTCGGTGACACGCGCATCTACTGGATTCGCGGCGGCGAAATCATCTACCAGAGCAAAGACCACAGCATCCCGCAGATGATGGTGACGTGCGGCGAAATCACCTACGACCAGATTCGGGGGCATGAAAGCCGAAATCTGCTGACGCGCGCGCTTGGCTACAAGGACGACGTGACGGCGGAGCATTTCGCGGGCAGAATCCGGCGCGGAGACCGTCTGCTGCTGTGCACCGACGGTTTCTGGGAATGGGTGCTGGAGGCGGACATGGTGGCGTGCGCACGGGGCAAAACCGCGCAGGAATGGCTGAACGGCATGTGCGCGCTGATCGCGCAGCGCTTCGACGAGGAAGCGGACAATTACAGCGCCATTGCGATTGTGGCGGAATAAAATCAGCAGGGCTGCAAGCGTGCCAAATGCGCTTTTGCAGCCCTGTTTTGATGCGCCATGACGCGGATGGCAAGGAATTGGGGGAATTTTCGGGCTTTTCAAATGCGGATTTTCGTGGTAAAATGGACGATAGGGGAATTTGCGATTTTTCCCCATAACCTCTTTTCGCGATGCGGATTTTGGCGTGTGTTTTTCCTGTGTGACTTGATTTTTCTTGTCGCAGGGGGATTTCGCTCCTGCGGGAGCGACAAGGGGGCTTTGCGATCGCCCCCTTGACCCCTTCGCAGTGCACACTCCTGTTACTGGTCTGTTCCGCAACTTGTGGATACGGGGGACAGTGTGGGTATCCTGTGGATAAACACGCGGGCATAGCATGAAAAAGTGACCAACTCAATCGCGAGATGGGTGTCGAGAGGGTCGAAGACCCTTCGCGGGTGCAGGGCAGAGCCCTGCTGGGGTCAAGGGGCAAAGCCCCTTGGGTCTCCCCCATAAATTGAAGGAGAAAGCAATGACGAAACTCAAGGTTGGAATGATTTCGCTGGGATGTAATAAGAACCGCGTGGATAGCGAGACCGCGCTGGGGCTGCTGCGGGAGCACGGGTATGAGCTGACGAACGATCCCGCGCAGGCGGATGTGCTGATGGTGAACACCTGCGGGTTCATCGCGTCGGCGAAGGAGGAGTCCATCGACGCGATTCTCGACATGGCGCGGTACAAGCAAATCGGCAAGTGCCGGGTGCTGGTGGTCACGGGCTGCCTTGCCCAGCGCTACGAGAAGGATTTGATGCAGGAGATTCCTGAAATCGACCTGCTGATGGGCGTCAACCAGTATCAGCAGCTGCCCGACGCGCTGGAAAAGGCGCTTGGCGGCGTGCGCAAGTCCTACTGCATGGACGACCACACCTACTACGCCCACGACCGCGTGCTGACCACCCCGTCCTACACCGCGTACACCCGCATCGGCGAGGGCTGCTCGAACTGCTGCACGTTCTGCGCGATTCCGAAAATCCGCGGCCCGTACCGCTCCCGCCCGGAGGAGGACGTCCTGCGCGAAATCGAAAGTTTAGCCAAGCAGGGCGTGAAGGAGCACATCCTCGTTGCGCAGGACACGTCGCGCTACGGCATGGACTTCGGCGGCGGATCGAAGCTGGCGGAGCTGATGCAGAAGGCGGCGAAAATCGACGGTGTGGACTGGCTGCGCGTCCTCTACTGCTATCCGGAGGAAACCAGCGAGCAGCTGCTGGACATCATCGCAAACACGCCCAATATTTGCAGCTATGTTGATTTGCCGATTCAGCACGTCAACGACGCGGTGCTGAAAAGGATGCACCGCCGCGGCACAAGCGCCGATATTCGCCGCGCTGTCAAGGGCGCGCACGAGCGCGGCATCACCCTGCGCACGTCGATTATCGTCGGCTTCCCCGGCGAGACGGAAGAGCAGTTCCAAGAATTGCTTGATTTCCTGCCCGAAGCCGAGTTCGACCGTCTCGGCGCGTTCACCTACTCCCCCGAAGAGGGCACGCCCGCCGCGAAAATGCCCGACCAGATTCCGGAGGAGGTCAAGGCGGAGCGGCTCGACCGGCTGATGAAGCGTCAGGCCGCCATCGCGCGGAAGAAGAATCAGGCGCGCGTGGGCACGGTGGAGAAAGTGCTCGTGACCGACCGCAACGCGCGCGGCGAAATCCTCGGCAGAAGCCAGCGCGAAGCCCCCGAAACCGACGGCGAAATCATCTTCACCGCGGGCGAAAGCAAAATGCCCGGCGTCGGCGATTTCGTGGACGTCCGCATTGAAAAAGCCAGCACCTACGACCTGACAGGGGTGATTGCATGAACCTGCCCAACAAATTGTCGCTCCTGCGCGTCGCGCTGATTCCGGTGATGGTGGCGCTGATGCTCCCGCAGACCCTCGTTTGCGATCTGCTCGCCGCCGCCGTGTTCGCCGTCGCTGCCCTGACGGATTATTTTGACGGCCATATCGCCCGCTCCCGCCACCTGATTACCGATTTCGGCAAGTTCATCGACCCCGTCGCGGACAAGCTGCTCAACCTCTCCGCCATGATGATGCTCGTCCAGCGCGGGACGCTGCCGGGCTGGGTCGTCGTGCTGATTTTGGCGCGCGAACTCGCCGTTGACGGCCTGCGCATGGTCGCCGTGGGGCAGGGGCGCGTGATTGCCGCGGGCAAGCTCGGCAAAATCAAGACCGCCAGCCAGATGGTGATGCTCCTCTTCGTGCTGATTACGCACCAGCCCGCCCTGACCGCCCCCGCGTGGGACGTTGTGAGCGCGACTGTCCTCGGCGCGCCGTGGATGCGGTGGATCAGCACCGTGCTGACGCTGTGGGTCGCCGCCATCACCCTCTGGAGCGGCATCGACTACTTCGTCCGCAACAAGGACTGCATCAAGGATATGTAATCATATCTAAAATGCACACAAAACAATAACTATCGCCATCGACCAGTAACATGGGAGGCGAACCCGAAGGTTTCCAAAGGGCGATCGCAGACTTCGTCTGTTTTCATTGCCCTTTGGTCGCCTCCGCAGAGGCGAAATCCCTGCGTAACAAAAAGGTCAATTCGCTTCAGACGGAATCCGCCGAAACGCGCGCCACGGTTTCTTCCACCGCCTTGGCGACAACCTCTGCCATCGACATTTTCGGAGCGCCAGCAACACTTGCCTGACACCGGCTCACCGGCAGCAGAATCTTGTGCGCCCTGCTGCGCCCGACCGCCAGCGCCATGTTCGCGGTCACTTCGCCCAGCATCGCGTCGCACAGCACCATGCCAATCGGGCAAAGAATCAAATCCGCCATCCCGGCGCATACCACGACGGCGTTTTCGCCCGTCGCCACTTGGTCTGCCCCCGCGCGGAGCAGCGCTGCCGTCGCCAGCGCGTTCGTCCCCACCGCAATCAGCGGCTGATTCGGCAGCGCTTTCTTCAGCCCTTCGACCAGCTGCCGTCCCATGCCGCCGCCCTGCGCATCAAGAATGACAATTTTCATGCGGATTTTTCCTCCTCGTGGAAGTTGAAATTTTCTTGATTAGTATAGCATACAATGGGTTGGGCGTTCAAGGGGACTTTTCAGCGGGAATGCCGGTTTGTTATGTTTTCAGAGCAGAAACAGTACACAAACTATAACCATTTTCGCTGACGACCAAGAAACAGGAGTGTGCACCGCGAAGCAGTCCAGAGGGCGATCGCAAAGCCCTCTGGTCGCTCCCGCAGGAGCGAAATCTCTGCGCAACATATACCAACAAGCCAGAAAGAAGGCTGCCAGTCATGAAAAAGATTGTTTTAACCGGCGGGGGCACGATGGGTCACGTCACCCCCAACCTCGCCCTCCTGCCGCACCTCCTCGCCGCCGGCTACGAAGTCCACTACATCGGCACGGAAAACGGCATGGAAGCCGAGAAGCTCCGCAATGTCCCCGGCGTCATCTACCACGGGGTGAAGACCGGCAAGCTCCGTCGCTACTTCGACTGGAAGAATTTCACTGACCCCTTCCGCGTCGTCGCGGGCGCGTTCCAGTCCGCGCACCTCATGGGCAAAATTAAACCGGACGTTTGCTTCAGCAAGGGCGGATTCGTCGCCGTGCCGGTCGTGTTCGGTGCGTGGCTGCATCACGTTCCCGTCGTCTGCCACGAAAGCGATTTAACCCCCGGTTTGGCGAATAAGCTCAGCCGCCCGTTCGTCCGGCGCATCGCGACCACCTTCCCCGAATGCGCGCAAATGCTCGGCGCCAAGGCGGAGATGGTCGGCACGCCCCTGCGCCCGGAGCTTTTCCGCGGCAGCCGCGCCAAGGGCTTGTCCTTCCTGCACTTCGACGGCACGAAGCCCGTTCTGCTGATGATGGGTGGATCGCTCGGCGCGCAGGCGGTCAATAAGGCGCTGCGGGATGCCCTGCCGATGCTCACCGGCACGTTTGACGTCGCCCATATCTGCGGCAAGGGCAACCTTGACCCGACGCTTGATAAAACCCCCGGTTACACGCAGGTGGAGTTCCTCGATAAGGAACTGCCGGATGTGCTCGCCGCCGCCGACCTTGTGCTCTCCCGCGCGGGCAGCAACGCCCTGATGGAGTTCCAAGCGCTTGCCCGTCCGCTGCTGCTTGTCCCGTACCCCAAGGGTGCCAGCCGCGGCGACCAGATTCTCAACGCCCAAAGCCTTGAAAAACGCGGACTCTGCCACGTTCTCCTGCAGGAAAACATGACCCCGCAAACCCTGACCGACGCGCTGATGCAGACGTGGGCGGAGCGCGACAAATTGACCGCCGCCGTCAAAAACGCCCCTCCCGCCGATGGCACAAAGCGCGTGCTGGAGATGATTGAAGAGGTGCAGACCCGAAAGGCTTGAGCGTGCGCCGGAAATCCCATTAAATCTGCGGTTACAACCAGCAAGTTCATAAAGCCAACCCTTCGCCCGACTGCGCCCCACCGCCAGCCGGGCATTTTTCAGTTCTTCACGGAATCTTGGAGGAAGAGCAGCTTGGGGGCGCGTCTGCGGACGCGCAAAGTTACTGGCAGGGACGC
>ERZ827452.1370-NODE-1370-length-23396-cov-8.033503_pt1 | contig 23396 bp, 22 predicted proteins | sample MGYA00519866_ERZ827452 | MGnify/ENA primary metagenome ERZ827452 (study PRJEB31778, sample SAMEA3449307) | human gut metagenome | biome: human gut; feature: human-associated habitat; material: faeces | place: United Kingdom | collected 2010/2012 ... | reverse complement strand
CGCACGTTACAGCGTTTGGGTGTACGCAGCCCTTTGTCTGCCGCACCCGCGAAGGCTTGCCGCCGCGAGGGGCAGGCAAACAGAGGTGGTACCGCGAACTTTCGCCCTCTGCCAAATTTCACATTTGGCAGGGGCTTTTATTTTTGCCCTTGCCGCAACAAACGGGAGGTAAATTCCATGACGATTTACGACGAACTGAAAGCCCGCGGCCTGATCGCACAGGTTACGGACGAAGAAGAAATCAAAGAGGTAATCAACAACGGCAAGGCTACGTTCTACATTGGCTTTGACTGCACGGCCGACAGCCTGACCGCTGGCCACTTTATGGCCCTGACCCTGATGAAACGCCTGCAGCAGGCAGGCAACCGTCCCATCGCCCTGATCGGCGGCGGCACCACCATGATCGGTGACCCCTCCGGGCGTACCGATATGCGCAAAATGCTGACCAAAGAGGACATCGACCATAACGCCGAGTGCTTCAAGCGCCAGATGGAGCGCTTTATCGAGTTTGGCGACGGCAAGGCTATGATGCTGAATAACGCCGACTGGCTCCTGAACCTCAACTACATCGAGCTTCTGCGCGAAGTCGGTCCCTGCTTCAGCGTGAACAACATGCTGCGTGCTGAGTGCTACAAGCAGCGCATGGAGAAAGGCCTGTCCTTCCTCGAGTTCAACTACATGATCATGCAGAGCTACGACTTCTACCACCTGTTCCAGAATTACGGCTGCAACATGGAGTTCGGCGGTGACGACCAGTGGAGCAACATGCTGGGCGGCACCGAGCTGATTCGCCGTAAGCTGGGCAAGGACGCCTACGCCATGACCATCACCCTGCTGACCGACTCTCAGGGCAAGAAGATGGGCAAGACCGCTGGCAACGCTGTTTGGCTCGATCCCAACAAGACCAGCCCGTTTGAGTTCTACCAGTACTGGCGCAATGTCGGCGATGCAGATGTCCTCAAGTGCATCCGCATGCTGACCTTCCTGCCGCTGGAGCAGATCGATGAGATGGATCACTGGGAAGGTGAGCAGCTCAACAAGGCCAAGGAGATCCTGGCCTACGAGCTGACCAAGATGGTTCACGGCGAGGAAGAAGCCGAGAAGGCCCAGGCCACTGCCCGCGGCCTGTTCAGTGGTGATGCTGACCACGAGAACATGCCCGCCACCCAGCTGGATGCCTCCCTCGTTAAGGACGGCACCGTCGGTCTGCTGGCTGCCATGGTCGCCGCTGGCCTGTGCGGCTCGAACCGTGAGGCCCGCCAGCTGGTCCAGCAGGGTGGTGTTCTGGTGGATGGCGAGAAAGTCACCGACCCGAAGGCTGCCCTGACCGTCGAAGCGTTGAACAAGGGTGTTGTCATTAAAAAGGGTAAAAAGGTCTACCACAAAGTGACCCTATAATACGCAATAAAGCAGGCCGCTGCCGCCGGAGACACCGTAAGTTCCCGGGGCGGCGGCCCTTTTTACAGGAATTACGCAGATTACTTGCCCCCATTGCAGATTTGGGATATAATAAGGGCAGTTGTTGAATTTGTAGCCGGAGGAACCCCATGCCTAAAGATAAGCTGAAAACGATCTACGTCTGCAACCAGTGCGGCGAGACCAGCCCCCGGTGGATGGGCCGCTGCCCCTCCTGCGGGGCGTGGAATACGATGACCGAGGATGTAGTGGCGGAACCGACCAAAAGCAGTTCCCGCGCCGCAGCCCCCGTCCGCGTGACCGGTCAGACGAGCCTGACGCCCCAAAAGCTGAAAAACATCAGCACCACCGAGGAGAAAAGCCGCATCGTCACCGGCATCAGTGAGCTGGACCGCGTACTGGGCGGCGGCATCGTCATCGGCAGCGTTACGCTCATCGGCGGCGAGCCGGGCATCGGCAAATCCACGATTTTGCTGCAGCTTTGCGGCGAGGTCAGCAAAACCAAAAACGTGCTCTATGTCACGGGCGAGGAATCGGTGCGGCAGATCAAACTCCGCGCTGTACGTCTGAACGTGCCCGAGGACAACATCTCGCTGGTGGCAGAAAGCGACGTGGACGAGATCTGCGGTCTGATCGAATCTATGAAGCCGGACCTCGTGGTCATCGACTCCATCCAGACGATGCGCTGCACCGATATTTCCTCTTCGGCTGGCACAGTCAGCCAGGTCAAGGAAAGCTCGGCCCGCTTTTTAAATGTAGCCAAAACGCTGGAAATTCCCACCTTCATCGTGGGCCACGTCAACAAGGATGGCGCCATCGCAGGCCCCAAAGTCATGGAGCATATCGTGGATACGGTGCTGTACTTTGAGGGTGACAAGACCCTGCCGTACCGCGTACTGCGCGCGGTCAAAAACCGCTATGGCTCCACCAACGAAATCGGTATGTTCGATATGACCGGCCGCGGCCTTGCCCAGATCGAGAACCCCTCCCAGGTCATGCTGGAGGGCCGTCCTCTGGGAATCAGCGGTACCTGCGTGGCCTGCGTGATGGAAGGCACCCGCCCGGTGCTCAGTGAAGTACAGGCGTTGGCCACCAAGACCAGTTTTCCCAGCCCCCGGCGGACGGCCAGCGGCTTTGACTATAACCGCATGTACCTGCTGCTGGCGGTACTGGAAAAGCGCGCGGGGTATAACTTCTCCAGCCAGGACGTGTATGTTAACATCATTGGAGGCCTGAAGCTGGACGAGACCGCCTGCGACCTGCCGGTCTGTATTGCGATGGCATCCAGCTTTTTGGACCTGCCGGTGGGTGAAAAGACCATCGCTATCGGCGAAGTGGGCCTGGGCGGGGAAGTGCGCAGCGTGACGCACCTGGAGACCCGCCTGCGGGAAGCCCAGCGCGTGGGCTTTGATACAGCCATCGTACCCAAGCACAATTTAAAAATGATCGATTCGGCCCAGTTCCCGGACCTCAAGCTGGTGGGCGTCTCCTACCTGCGTGAAGCGATCAACACGATAAAATTAAAGTGAGGAGAAAACCATGCCTGACCAGAATCAACCCAAAGCACCGGCGTTCAACCCGAAGCTGAAAGATGCCATCGTAGCGCTGAAAGCCGAAAACAACCCCAAAAACCTCAATGCCGTTCTCAACGAGCTGGTGCGCTCTCCGCTGCTGGCACCGGCCAACTTTGACCTGCAGGGTCAGTCTGCCCCTACGCCCGGCCCGGATGGCCGCGTGCAGCTGCCCCCCAACACCAAAATCAACCTCATCATGGTCAACAGCCCCGAGGGTAAACACTACTACCTGGGCTTCAGTGATTGGGACGCTGTACATGCATGGCAGAAGAACCCGGAGCAGGGCCGCCAGGTTATCATGCTGCGCTTTGATGATTTCGCCAATATGGTCTCGAAGAACCCAGATGCCTCCGGTATAGTCATCAACCCCGGCGAGAACAGCCTGCGCCTGGAGAAGCCACTGATCGAGTCCGTCAAAAAGCAGAAGGACGAAATCGCCAAGGCCCTGGCCCAACAGCGCGCCGCTGTCACCCAGATCAAGCCGGGTGACAAGGTTACCATCGTGGAACCCAGCGTTCTGCCGGACGAGCTGGCCGACCCTATCTGCGAAGTGCTGGCTCAGGCTCCCGGCGTCGGCTCTGCCTACCTGCAGATCATGATCATCAACGATGAGGCCAAGAGCTATCTGCTGGTGCTGGACGGCCCCAAGGATGACAAGTTGTTTGCCGCCGTTGCCAAGGCAGCACGCCCCTATCTGATGGGCCGCGAGAAGAAGATCGACCTGAACATCACCACGTCCATCTCTCCGCTGGGTCAGCAGGGCATGCGCGGCAGTGAGCCGTTCTACCGCAAGGGCATCGGTCGCATCATGGACGAGGACGACGACGAATAATCCTGTTTGTACATAGCAATGAAAACTGCACACCCGTAAAGCGTGAAAACTCTGCGGACGTGCAGTTTTTTATTCGGATTTTCTTGCATCTTGGCTGTAAAAATAGTACAATATACAATATATGTGTTTGTGCATCTGGCACAGGAATCCGAAGGTATGAGGTGTAGGATATGGTTTTGAGCATGACAGGCTACGGCCGCGCCGGCGCACTGCTGCACGGGCGTGACATCAAGGTGGAACTGCGCAGCGTCAATGCGCGTTTCTTTGAGTATTCTTCCCGATTGCCGCGCTCCTGCGCGTTTCTGGAAGACAAGCTGAAAAAGCTGGTGGCTTCCAGGGTCAGCCGCGGCAAGGTGGAATTAAGCCTTTCCATCCAGACGGTCACCGCCGCCGATACCGTGGTGTCGGTCAACTGGCAGCTGGCCGAGGGCTACCGCGCCGCCCTGAACGAGATGGTGGAGCGGATGGACCTGAAAAACGATGTCTCCGTTGGTATGCTTTCGCGTTTCCCCGATGTGCTGACCCAGACTGCTGCCCCCACCAACGAGGAAGAACTCTGGCAAGATGTGCAGTCGGTGGCTGAAAAGGCCGTGGATGCCTTTGTGGCTATGCGCGCCGTCGAGGGCGAAAAGCTGAAAGAGGATGTGGCGGGCCGCCTCGATACCATTGAGACGCTGGTCGGCCAGATCGAGGAAAACAGCGCAGGCCGCGTGCAGGCTTACAGCGATAAGCTCTACGCCCGCCTGCAGGAACTGCTGGGCGACCGCAACATCGACGAAAGCCGCCTTGTTACTGAGGCCGCCATCTTTGCCGATAAGACCGCTATCGATGAGGAGACCGTCCGCCTGCACAGCCATGTGGCCCAGTACCGCGAGATCTTGGCCCTGGATGAGCCCATCGGCCGTAAGCTGGACTTTTTGACCCAGGAGTTGAACCGTGAGTCTAATACCATCGGCTCCAAGTGCCAGGATGTAGCCATCACCCGCCTGGTGGTGGAGCTGAAATCCGAGATTGAGAAGATTCGCGAACAGATCCAGAACATTGAGTAAGCGGGGGCACCCATGAAACTGATCAATATCGGCTTTGGCAATATGGTCAATGCAGACCGCGTCATTGGCATCGTCAGCCCGGATTCGGCACCTATCAAGCGCATGGTGCAGGATGCCCGCGAGAAGGGCGCTTTGATCGATGCTTCCTACGGCCGCAGGACCCAGGCGGTGCTTATCATGGACTCGGATCACATAATTTTGTCCGGCATCCCGCTGGAAAGTATTACCGGCCGCTTTGCCCAGGAAGAAGAAAGCTGAAAGGGAGTATAGAGTATGAAAGGTGAAAAGTATCTGTTTGTTGTCTCTGGCCCGTCCGGCACCGGCAAGGACACCGTCGTGGCAAGCCTGCTGAAAAAACACCCGGAGATCCAGCACACCGTCTCCGCCACCACCCGCACCCCGCGTGAGGGCGAGAAGGACGGCATCAACTACCATTTCATGACGGTAGCTGATTTCGAGGATCATCTGGCCCATGACCAGATTGTCGAGCACACCAAATACTGCGAAAATTACTACGGTACCCTGCGCAGCGAGATTGAGGGCCGCATGGCACTGGGCATCCCGGTGATTCTGGTCATCGAGGTCGAAGGCGCAGGCAACATCAAAAAAATGTACCCCGGTGCCACCACGATCTTTGTGCTGCCCCCGGATATGGAAGAACTGGAGCGCCGCCTGCGCAACCGCGGCACGGAAAATGAGGAGACCATCCAGCGCCGCTTAAAGCGTGCCGAGACCGAGATTGCCAACTCCGTCAACTACGACGAGCATGTGGTCAATGTCGAGGTCGACAGCTGCGCTGAGAGCATCTACTCCATCATCCAGTTCAAGCTTAAGCACGGCGCTGCCGAATGAGTTTGCAGATTGCCCAGGCGGCGGTAGATGATGCGACGATCCACTTTGATAAACTGTATTCCTACTGCATCCCGCCGCGGTTAAACGATAAAGTTTGGCCCGGCAGCATGGTGTTAGTGCCCTTTGGTCTGGGAAACAAGCCCCGGATGGCGGTGGTGCTCTCGGTAGCGGCGCTGCCGGAGGACGCCGACACCCAAAAGCTGAAAACGCTGTACGATGCCGCCCCGGCGGAAGCTCGGCTGACGCCGGACCTGCTGGAACTGGTGCGATTTTTGAAAGATCGCACCTTCTGTACCTGGTTCGAGGCCGTCAAGGCGGTTATCCCATACGGTGCCCAGTACCGTGCTGCCGTGGAAAACGGCCACCCCGTGATGCAGAACCGGCTGTCCCGCTCGACCGAGCGACTTTACACGCTGGCAGGGGAGCTGCCCGCCAAGCCGAAGCCTGGTCCGCGTCAGCTGGCGGCGATGGAAGCGCTGAGCACCGGCCCCAAGACAGCCCGCCAGCTGGATGAGGCGGGCATCTCCAAGGCAACGCTGGACACCCTTTGCAAAAAGGGCGTGCTCACGGTGGCCGAGCAGGATAAGTCGCTGGATCTTTTCGCGGACATTCCGTTCGACCCGCAGCCACTGACCCTCTCCGAAGAACAGCAGAAAGCCTTTGCGACGCTGCTGCCGGATTTGGAGGACGACAAGCCCCACGCAGCGCTGCTGCACGGTGTGACCGGCAGCGGTAAAACGGTGGTATTTTTAAAGCTCATCGAACGCACGCTGGAACTGGGCCGCCGCGCCTTGGTGTTGGTGCCGGAGATCAGCTTAACACCGCAGATGATCCGCCGCTTAAAATCCACCTTTGGCAGCCGCCTGGCGGTACAGCACTCGGCACTCAACAACACCGAGCGGCTGCTCCAGTGGCGGATGATCCAGCAGGGAAATGCCGACATCGTGGTCGGCACCCGTAGCGCGGTCTTCTCGCCACTGCATAATTTAGGGCTTATCATCGTGGATGAGGAGCAGGAACACACCTACCAGAGTGAATCTGCCCCCCGCTACGATGCCCACGACATCGCCAAAAAGCGCGCTGTCATGGAAAACGCCCTGCTGGTCTTTGCCTCGGCCACACCGTTGACCGAGACCTACCACGCCGCCCAAAGCGGCAAACTGAAACTTGTTACCCTCACCCAGCGCTACGGCGGCTGCCCGCTGCCCAGCGTGGATTTCATCGATATGCGCGCCGAGCTGACGGCAGGCAACCCCCGGGAGGTCAGCCGCCGCCTGGCACGCGAGCTGCAGGAAAATCTCGATAATGGGGAACAGAGCATCCTGCTCTTAAATCGCCGGGGCTACCGCACCATCGGCATGTGCACCGATTGTGGCCATGTGCTGAAATGCCCCAACTGCAGTGTGCCGCTGGTCTACCACAAACCCCAGCAGGCGCTGATGTGCCACCACTGCGGCCAAACGGTGCATCCGCTGCCGACGCTCTGCCCCGAGTGCGGCGGCAAGATCCACTACAGCGGCTTCGGCACCCAGCGCGTTGAGGAAGAACTGGCGGAACTTCTGCCCAGTGCCCGCATTTTGCGGATGGACCAGGACTCTACCGGCAAAAAAAACGCCCACGAAACGATGCTGGCCCAGTTTGCCCGGCACGAGTACGACATCCTGCTTGGCACCCAGATGGTGGCCAAGGGGCTGGACTTTGAAAAAGTTACACTCGTCGGTGTGCTGGGCATCGACTCACTGCTGTTCGGGCAGGGCTTCCGCGCCTACGAGAGCGTGTTCAGCCTGGTCACGCAGGTCATCGGCCGCGGCGGCCGCGCTGCACTGCCCGGCCGCGCGCTGATACAAACAACCGTGCCGGACCACCCCGTTTTACAGCTGGCCGCCGCCCAGGATTACGAGGCTTACTACCGCGAGGAAATCACCTTCCGTAAGTTTGGCCTGTATCCGCCGTTCTGCGCGTTTTGCGTTATTGGCTTTGTGGGGGCGCAGGAGGGGGCCGTGCTCATCGCGGCCCAGCGTTTCGGCTCGCTGTTGGCGGAACGTGCCGCCCAGCGCCCCGGCCTGCCGCTGCGCATCTTAGGCCCGGCCCCCATGAACATTACGATGCTTAACGGAAAATTCCGTTATAAGCTGACGTTGAAATGCCGCAACGATACCGCGTTCCGCACCCTTTTGCGTGAAACGTTGGATGCTTACGCCAAAGAAAAAATGCCGCAGAAAGCGTCCGTGATCGTGGATTTCAACTCCGACGGTGATTTATAAAATAGAACGTATTGAAAACAATTTTGGAGGTATTACCCATGGCACTTCGCACCATTGTACAGGACGGAGACCCGATTCTGAAAAAAGTCTGCCGCCCCGTCACGAAATTTGATGACCGCCTCGGCACCCTGCTGGACGATATGAAAGAGACCCTGATCGCCGCCAACGGCCTGGGGCTGGCTGGCCCGCAGGTGGGCATGATGCGCCGCCTGTTCATCTGCCTGGATGACCGTGACCTGCCCGAGGAGGTCCCCGCTAATTACGAGTACAAGTTCATCGAGTTCATCAACCCAGAGATCCTTGAGCTGAGCGATGAGCAGGTGGAACTGTACGAGGGGTGCCTGTCTTTCCCCGGCCATAACGGCGCTATCAAGCGCTCCAAGCATGTCAAAGTAAAGGCCCAGGACCGCCACGGTGAGTGGTTTGAGATGGAGGCTGACGATATGCTGGCCCGCTGCATCCAGCACGAGAACAACCATCTGGACGGCATTACCATCATGGACCTGGCCGAGCATTTCTACGAAGACGATTACCCCGAAGAAAACGAGGACTGATATCATGCGTATCCTGTTCATGGGCACCCCGGATATTGCTGCTGCCAGCCTGCAAGCCCTGCTGGACGCCGGGCACGAGGTCTGCGCGGTATTTACCCGCCGCGATAAGCCGGTGGGCCGCAAGCAGATCCTGACGGCCCCGCCGGTCAAACAGCTGGCGGTGGAGCGTGGAATCCCGGTCTATCAGCCCTGCACTTTGCGGGACGGTTCTTCGGATGACATCATCCAGGAGCTGGCCCCGGAGATCATCGTGGTGGTGGCCTACGGCTGCATCATTCCGCCGCAGCTGTTGCATGTAGCCAAGTACGGCTGCATCAACCTGCATGTGTCGCTGCTACCCAAATACCGCGGCTCGGCACCTATCCAGTGGGCGGTGCTCAACGGTGACTCCGGGACCGGCGTTTCTATCATGCAGCTGGACGAAGGGCTGGACACCGGTGACGTGCTGATGGTCGAGCCGGTTGATATCGACCCCGAGGAGACCAGCGGTGAGCTGTTTGACCGCGTCAGCGCTGTCGGTGCCAAAACACTGGTCACGGCGCTGGAAAAGATCCCCGCCGGCGAGCTGAAACTCCAAAAGCAGGATGATGCCCAGGCCACGCTGGCCCCGCCGCTGACCAAGGAGATGGCACAGTTCTATTTCACCGAAGACGCAGCCCATATCCACAACTGGGTGCGTGGTATGAACCCCTGGCCGGTGGCTTGGTTTGCGCATGAGGGTAAGCGCATCAAGGTACAGGAGAGCCGCCTGGCGGAGAACCCACAGAATGCGGCCCCCGGCACCGTGCTGGCCCTTAAGCCCTTGACCATTGCCGCCGCAAACGACGCAGTGGCTCTGCTGACCGTTACGCCTGAGGGAGGCAAGCCGATGGCCGGCACCGCCTGGGCCGCCGGTAGGCGCTTAAAAGCGGGGGACCGCCTGTGACGCCCCGCCGCCTGGCCGTGAAGGCATTGATCCACCAGGAACAGGCCGGTTACGCCAACCTGGTGCTGGATGCCGAACTAAAAAAGTGTGACCCGCCCATGAACACCCGCGACGCCGCCTTTGCGGCCCGCATCTTTTACACCACGCTGGAGCGCCTGCCGCTGCTGGACTATACAATCGACCGCTACACCAAAAAGCCGGTCGCTAAACTGGACGCCCCGGTGCGTGCCGTGCTACGCAGCGGGTTGGCCCAGGCCAAGTATATGCAGGTGCCCATGTCGGCGGCGGTGAATGAATCCGTCCGACTGACGAAAGCCCTCGGCAAAAGCAGCGCCGCCGGTATGGTCAATGCCGTACTGCGCAAGGCCGTTGTGACCGAGGTACACGAGGACGATTTTGCCACCCCACTGCAGCGCTTGGGCACCTATTACTGCCTGTCACCCGCGGTGGCAAAGCTGCTGTATAACCAGTACGGTGAAGAAGCCTTCGCCATGGCCGCCGCATTTTATGAGCGCCCGGCTACGGCCATCCGCGTCAACACCCTGCGCACCACCGACGAAGATCTGACCGATTTGCTGCACACCGAGGGCCACAGCGTCCGGCCCGGCCCATGGCCCCATGCGCTGCTGGTGGAGTTCAACGGCTCGCCCGCCGCAAGCCGGGCCTTTGCCAGGGGGCTTTTCCACGTGCAGGGCTTGGCCAGCCAGTTTGCTGCCCTCTGTGTGGGGGCACAGCCTGGCCAGAAAGTAGCGGACCTTTGTGCCGCGCCCGGAGGCAAAAGCCTGACGCTGGCCGAGTGCATGCAGAATCAAGGGAAACTAATCAGCGGTGAGTATGTGGAATCCCGCGTGCCGCTGCTGCGCAAAGCCTTTGCCCGCTGCGGTGTCACCTGTGCCGAAGCCGTGCAGAACGACGCTGCCCAGCTCCGCAGCGATTGGGGCAAATTCGACCGCATCCTGTGCGATGTGCCGTGTTCGGGTTTGGGCGTCATAGCCAAAAAGCCGGACATTCGCTATAAAGATTTGGACGGGATAGAGAATTTGCTGCTAAGCCAGCAGAAGATCCTGCAAAATGGCGCAGATTTACTTGCCGAAAACGGCCGATTGGTGTATTCTACCTGTACAGTCAATCGTGACGAAAACGAGGAACAGGTGAGAACCTTCCTCAAAAATAACCCGCGTTTCCACGTGGCTGTCCCCGCCTTGCAACTGCCTGGCATGCAGCAGGGCGAATATGGCACACTGTTTTTGCCGCATAAAACGGCCACTGACGGATTTTTTGCCACTATTTTGGAAACAGAAAGTACACAATGATCGTTTATAATAGTAAAGAAGGGAGGAACGCAGCATGAGCGAAGCAACGAAGATTTGCTTATCCGATTTTACGCTGGACGCGCTGACCGCGTATCTTGTCAGCCTGGGCCAGCCGAAATTCCGTGCCAAGCAGATTTTTAAATGGCTGCACCAGAAGCTTGTGACGGATTTTTCCCAGATGACCGACCAGCCCAAGGCCCTGCTGGCACAACTTGCGGAAAATTGCACCATCGCAGCGCCCACCATCCGCCGCCGCCAGCAATCCAAGGACGGTACGGTCAAATATCTGCTGCAATTGGCCGATGGCAACTGCATCGAGACGGTTTTGATGCGCTACAAGTATGGCAACACGGTCTGCGTGTCCACCCAGGTGGGCTGCGCCATGGGCTGCCGCTTCTGCGCCTCTACCCAGGCAGGCCGCGTGCGGGATTTGACCGCGGGCGAGATCGCCTCAGAAATTTACACCGTACAGAAGGACTCCGGAGAGCGGGTCTCTCACATCGTTTTAATGGGCATCGGTGAACCGCTGCACAATTTTAACAATGTGATGGACTTTTTGGAGATCATCTCCTGCCCGGAGGGTGTCAACATCGGCATGCGCAACATCAGCCTGTCCACCTGCGGCCTGGTGCCCAAGATCGACGAGCTGGCCAAGCGCCATTTGCAGCTGACGCTTTCGGTCTCGCTGCATGCGCCGGATAACGTGACACGCTCCGGCATGATGCCCGTCAACGATGCGTTCCCGCTGGAGCAGCTGATCCCGGCCTGCCGCCGCTACCAGAAGGAGACCGGCCGCCGCATCAGCTTTGAGTATTCGATGGTGCGCGGCGTCAACGACAGCGATGAGATGGCCCAAAAGCTGGCCAACCTTATTAAAGGCATGGGCGCCCATGTGAACCTGATTCCCATCAACCCCGTGGACGGCAGCCCGTACTCTGCTACGGACGACGCCAACGTGCACCGCTTCCAGCAAAAGCTGGAAAGCCTGGGCGTAAACGCCACGGTGCGCCGCCGCTTGGGTACGGACATCAGTGCCGCTTGCGGTCAGCTGCGCCGCGAGGATGCCCAGCAGGCCGAAAATTGCTGAAAACTACGGAAAGGAACCAACCTGAATGAAGATTGCCGCAATTACTGACATCGGCAGCTGCCGCCAGGAAAACCAGGATAACTACTGCGCGCAGCAGCTGCCGGGCGGTACCGCCTGGGGCATTGTCTGCGATGGTATGGGTGGCGTCAATGGCGGGCGTATCGCCGCGCACATTGCCACCGATACGATGCAGCAGTATTTTGCCCGTCAGATGCGCTCCCTGCAGCCGGGCGGCGAGAAAAGCTTTATCATGCGCGGGTTTGATATTACCAACCGCGCCGTGTATGAAAAAGCCACCTCAGACCCTGAGATGATGGGCATGGGTACGACCGGCGTTTGTGCATATGCCGGCGGGGGGCTGGCGCATGTGGTCCATGCGGGCGACTCCCGCGCGTATCTTTTCCACGAGGGCGAGATGCGTCAGATCACGCGGGACCACTCAATGGTCCAGCAGTTGGTGGACAGCGGCAAGATCACTCGGGAACAGGCGGCCCAGCACCCCAAAAAGAACCTAATCACCCGGGCGTTGGGCGTTTCGGCCAATATCGTGCCGGAATATAACCGCTGCGAGATCGAAGTCGGCGACATTTTGCTGCTGTGCAGTGATGGCCTGACCAACATGATCTCGGATGAAGAGATTGCACTGGTGCTGCGGGAGGTCCCGTTCTTTGAGGCCCCCAGCATCTTAGTAGATAGAGCTTTGCAGGCCGGTGGGCAGGATAACATCACCGTGCTGCTGATGGGCGTGGAAATTACGGAGGTCAATCATGGATAATCTCATTGGAAAGCGGCTGGACGGACGGTATCAGATCGAAAGTCTGGTCGGCATGGGCGGCATGGCCAACGTCTACCGCGGCACCGATACCAGGACCGGCAATGCTATCGCCGTTAAGGTATTGAAAGAGGAATTCCTGGATAACGAGGAGCTGGTCCGCCGCTTCAAAAACGAGTCCAAGGCTATTTCCATCTTGAATCACCCCAACATCGTAAAGGTTTACGATGTATCCGTGACGGACCGTCTGCAGTATATTGTCATGGAATATGTGGACGGCATCACGCTGAAGGAGTACCTTAAGCAGCGCGGCGGCGCCCTGACCTGGAAAGAAACTGTACACTTTGCCACCCAGGTGCTCAGCGCTTTGCAGCACGCCCACTCCAAGGGCATCATTCACCGCGATGTAAAGCCGCAGAACATCATGCTGCTGGCAGACGGATCGATTAAAATGATGGACTTCGGCATTGCGCGCTTCTCCCGTGCGCAGAGCCAGACCGTCAGTGATAAGGCCATTGGCTCGGTGCATTATATCAGCCCCGAGCAGGCCAAGGGCGATAAGACCGACGCCCGCACCGACATCTACTCAGTGGGCGTTATGCTGTACGAGATGCTCTCCGGCAAGTTGCCTTTTGACGGCGATGGTGCTGTGTCCATCGCCATCATGCAGATCTCCGATAAGGCCAAGCCTTTGGCGCAGGTGGCCCCCAACGTGCCCGAAGCCCTGTGCCAGATCACCGAAAAAGCCATGGAAAAGGACCCGGCCAACCGCTACCAGAGCGCCCAGGAAATGCTGGAAGCCATCGAGGCTTTCAAACGCAACCCCTCGGCCCGCTTTGCGTATGAGTACCGCAACACCCAGGACAACCCGGAAAGGAATATCAACCGCGTGGTAAACAGCACAAAACCTGCCGCAAAATCGGCGGCTGGAACCAAGGCAGCGGCTAAGTCCGGCAGCAATATCCGCACCGGAGAAGCCCGTCGTGTGGGCACCCAGAACCCCGGCCGCGGCAAAAAGAATAAGAAGAAAAAAGGCCAGAAGCCTTTCTCTCTGCTACCCATTTTCTTTGGCATGGCGGTCGCCTTTGTCATCGGTGCCGCTATCCTGATCTATTTGATCTTCACCAACTCCAGCAACCTGCTTTTCTCCAACCGTAACGACGTCACCCTCATCAGCTTCATCGGCATGACCGAGGATGAGTTCCGCGCCTCGGAGTATAACTCTCTGCTGAAATTGCAGAAAGAGGAAGAATATTCCGACGAGCCCGCCGGCACCATCGTCAAGCAGAACCCCAAGGCCGGCCGTACTGTCAAGGAGGGCCAGAAGATCACCTTGACCGTGAGCCTGGGCACCCAGTATATTACGATCCCCGAGACGAAAAACATGGTGGCTGAGGATGCCGAGCAGACCCTGAAAGACATGGGCCTGCGCGTAACCAAAAAGCCGATGGTGGACGCCACCGTCGCCCCCGGCGCGGTCATCTACACCCAGCCTGCTGCCGGCGAGACCGTCACTGGTGACTCGATGGTCATCGTCTACGTCAGCCGCCAGGACAAGGACAAGACCCAGCCTGTGCCCAGCCTGACCGGTCGTATGCTCGAAGATGCCCGCAACGAGATCAAGGGCAAGTTCTCGGTCCGCGTGGTCGAGCAGGCCAGCGAACAGCCAGCCGGTACCGTTTTGAGCCAGAGCCCGGCCGCCGGTTCCGAGGCCCGCATCACATCGGCTATCACGCTGGTGGTCTCCACCGGTGTGCCTGAAGTCGTCAAAACGCCGACGGATACCGGCAACGGCGATGAAGGTGACAGCACTATTGAAGAAAGCTGGTGGCCCAGCGCAGACGGTACACACCAGATTCACCAGTTGACCGATGGCACGATGTGGAATGAGAACGGCCAGCGCTGCGATGCCCAGGGCAACCCGCTTTGATGGGGAACGCTATGAACTATATCACAAAGGGCATCGGCGGCTTTTACTACGTAAAAACGCCGGATGGCATTAAAGAATGCAAGGCGCGCGGTATCTTCCGCAAAAGCGGCATCAAGCCGGTGGCAGGCGATTGGGTAGAGCTTTCCCCGGACGGTACGGTCATCGACGAGATCAGGCCTCGCAAAAACGTGTTTGTGCGCCCGCCTATTGCAAATTTGGATGTGCTGTTCATTGTGGCAAGCACCGTGCAGCCTGTGCCTAGTACCCTGGTGCTGGACCAGCTGGCGGCGGCTGCCATTTATAAAGATGTACAGCCGATTCTGGTCGTGACCAAGGCTGACCTTGGCGCGGCGGATACGCTGGTGCAGGCCTACAAAACCAGTGGCATCCCGCTGGTGCAGCTAAACTACGAGACCGGCGAGGGCCTTGACGAGATCAAGGTGCAGATCAAAGATCATCTCTGTGCTTTCTGCGGCAACTCTGGCGTGGGTAAGTCTACACTGCTGAACGCTCTGGCGCCTGAATTGCAGCGGGAGACCGGCTCCATCAGCCAAAAGCTGGGCCGCGGCCGCCATACCACCCGCGAGGTGGAGATATTTGAAATCTGCGGCGGCCGTTTGGCCGACACGCCGGGCTTTGCCAGCCTGGAAGCCCAGAAGCTCTGCCGCATCCCCAAAGAGGACATCCAGCACACCTTCCCGGAGTTTGAGCCTTACTTTGGGCAGTGCCGCTTCACCGGCTGCTCGCACCGTGCCGAGACCGACTGCGCGGTGCGACAGGCAGTTGAGGAAGGCAAAATCAGCAAAACGCGCTATGCCAGCTACCTTGCCATGTACGAGGAAGCCAGCGCCAGGAAAGAATGGGAAAAATAATGAAACACGCGATCCTGCTTTCGGCCGTGCCGGTCGATGCAGCTATGAAGCGCTACTGCCGCCCCGGCAGCTTTGTAGTAGCCTGCGATGCCGGCTACCGCAATTCCGATTGCCTGGGTGTGCGCCCGGATCTGATCGTGGGGGATTTTGATTCTGCCCCGCAGCCTGATACCGACAGCGATACCATTGTGCTGCCACACGTCAAAGATGACACCGACACCCACTACGCCGCCAAATGGCTTCTGGAAAACGGCTATACCCAGGTCACCATGCTGGGCGCCTTGGGCGGTGCCCGGCTGGAGCATACGATTGCCAACCTTTCCACTGGCCTGTTTTTAGCTGAGCATGGCGTGGACGTAGTGCTGGCAGATACCGCCAGCGAGATCCATTATCTTGTCCCCGGCAAAGACCTTACCTTGCAGCGCGGCGAATGGCAGTATCTCTCGGTGTTCCCGTGGGATGGTAAGCTGATCGGCGTGGACATTGAGGGGGCGTATTACCCCCTGCACGGTGCAGAACTCGTGCCGGATTATCCTCTTGGTGTCAGCAACGAGTTTGTAGAACCCACCGTTACCCTGCGTTGCCAGGCAGGCCATGGCATCGTTGTGCTGACCCGCGCCGATTAAAGGCACACATCCCACACCGCTGCCATAGTATGGTTTATACAGTAAATCCCAGGGAAGGGAGGTGTAAGCCGTGCATGTAGTGGTGGTACGTTGTCCCCGCGCGCTGCGCTGGCTGCTCCGCGCAGCTTTCAAAGTGTAAAATATCCTATGCCTCTGCCCGTTGAGCAGGGGCTATTTTTTTACCCTGCCGCATATACATGCACAAGAATACCAAACGGAAAGGGGTAACCAGCATGGAACTGAAGGTGTTTAAGGACACCCTTGCAGCATACGGCGGGCGGTGGGAGACACGGCAGGAACTGCCGGTGGAAACGGAAATTTTGATCCCGGATTATCAGCCGGCTGTTTTTAAGATCGTCAAATGCCTGATGCAGCCGGTGGTGCTGCAAAACCGTGTAGCTAGCGGGCGCTGGCACTGCGAGGGGTATCTGCGCTGCACCGTGTATTATCAAAGCGATGAGCCCGGCTGCCGCCTGTACCGCACCGAGCAGAAATTTGCCTTTGAAAAATCGGTCGAGCTCCCGGACGCTGCCTTTGCCGAAGGCCCGGCTCAGGTCTGGGGCGAGCAGGAATACTGCAACTGCCGCGCCGTCAGTGAGCACCGCATCGACCTGCGCGGGGCGTACATCCTGTGTGCCGCGGCGCTGATGGTCAGGAATTGCGAGCTGCTGACCTCGCTGGCCGATTGCGGCATTGAGCAGCGCACACAAGAGCTATCCGGCCTGACCCGCGTGGCCGCCGAGGAAAAGGCCCTGACCAGTGAGATCAACCTGCCGCTGCCGGGCACAGGGGAGTCCATCCTGGATATCGGCGGCAGCTTTACCCTGACCAGCCTGACCATGCAGACCGGGCAGGCCAGCTGCCAGGGCATTTTGCAGGTGCAAGTTTGCTGCCAGCCGCCGGAAAGCGAAGCGCTGGATGTCCGCACCAAAGAGATGACGGTTCAACAGACCATCGACCTTCCCGGAGCAGCCGAGAGCGACCAGTGCATCGCCTGGGGAGAGCTGCTGCACTGCACCCTGCGCACAGAGGATGGTGCGGCGGATGCAAGCCTATCGGTTACATGGAAAATGCACCTGGAACTGTGGCGGCTCGCTGCCCACACCGTGGTGGCGGACGCTTACTCGACCCTTTGCCAGGCACAGACCGTGCAGACCGTCTGCAAGCTGCTGCAAAGGACCACCGACCTGAACGGCCATCTGTCCGTGACCGTAGAGGATGACCTGCCCACGCCCGACGCCGAAGTGCGCGGCTGCTTTGTCACGCTGGAAGCGCCGGTGCAGATTCCTGAGGAAGCAGCCAGCAAAGAAAAAGCAGGAGAGACCCGCTGGGAACTGCAGGGCAAAGGCACGGCCCATGTGTTGTGTGCCGACAGCCGCGGCGAACTGACCTGTTACGATAAAGCTTTTACCTGGCAGCCGGAAGGCAGCTGGCAGGGAAGTCCCGGCGATGCTTACCCCTGCCTGCATGCCGATGTGACCCGTCTGACCAGCGGCAAAAGCGGTACGCGGCTGCGCGTAGAAATTGAGCTGAGCATAACCGGCTCCATGCTGCAGGCCCAGGCCCAGCAGGCTTTAAGTGAGGTGGATCTGGGAGAAGAATTTACCGATGGCACAGATGGCCCGGTGCTGTACCTGTACTATGCGCAGGAAGGGGAGCGCATCTTTGATATTGCCAAGCGCTACCACGCCCGCGCCAAAGACTTGGCCGCCGCCAACCACTTGGAGACCGGCGGCACCGCACCCCAGGACCTGACCACCGAGAGCACCTGCCTGCTGATTCCCGCCGCTTTGTAAAGGAGGAAACACCGTGACGCAAGAACAAATCTACCAGAATATTGCGCGCCGGACCGGCGGCGATATTTATATTGGCGTGGTGGGGCCGGTGCGCACAGGCAAAAGCACCTTTATCAAGCGCTTCTCCGAGCTGCTTTTGCTGCCGCATATCCAAAACGAAGCCCAGCGTGCCCGCGCCAACGATGAACTGCCCCAAAGCGCCGCAGGCCGCACCATCATGACCACCGAGCCGAAGTTCATCCCGGAGAAGGCGGTCAATATCGAGCTTTCCGGCGGCGGCAGCTTCCGGGCACGGCTTATCGACTGCGTGGGGTACATGGTGGACGGTGCCCTCGGCCATGAGGAACAGGACGCCCCCCGCCTGGTGAAAAGCCCCTGGTTTGACCACGAGGTTCCCTTTGACCTGGCGGCCGAGACCGGCACACGGCGCGTTATCCGTGAGCATGCAACCGTGGGCGTCGTTGTCACCACCGACGGCAGCGTGGCCGACCTGCCGCGGGAAAACTACTGCGAGGCCGAGCGCCGCATCATCGCCGAACTGGAGGCCATCGGTAAGCCCTACGTCATTTTGCTGAACTGTACTGACCCGGACAGTGATGCCGCCCACCAGCTGGCCGCCCAATTGCAGGATACCTACCAGCGGGCGGTCGTGCCCATCAACTGCGTAGCAATGACTGCCGAAGCGCTGGACGGCATTTTGCAGCGGCTTTTGTATGAGTTCCCGATTCGAGAAATCGCCGTGCAGATGCCCAGTTGGGTCATGATGCTGGAACCCGGCCATTGGCTGCAAAGCGCCGTATACACTGCCATGCTGAAATTTGCCGGCTCTGTGCACAAAATGGCCGATATTGCAGGCAAAAATCTGCCGTTGGAATGTGAGTACATCACCAAAACCATGCTGACCGGCATGGACCTTGCCAGCGGTTCGGTGCACATTACGGCAATGATTGCGCCTGATATTTTTTACAAAATTTTGGGTGAGCAGACCGGGCTTTCCATCGTGGATGAAGCCAGCCTACTGCCCTGTGTGGTCAGCCTGGCCAAGGCAAAGCGCGCCTACGATAAGATCAAATCGGCCCTTGACCAGGTGGAAGCCACCGGCTACGGCATTGTGATGCCGGGTATCGAAGAGCTGACGTTGGAAGAGCCGGAGATCGTGCGCCAGGGCGGGCAGTACGGCGTGCGGCTCTCCGCCAGCGCACCCAGTTTGCACATTATGCGGGCCAACATCCACACTGAACTTTCCCCCACGGTGGGCAGTGAGCAGCAGGGGGAAGAACTCATCAAGAGCCTGCTGGCAGATTTCGAGACCGACCCCGGCAAACTGTGGAACACTAACATCTTTGGCAAAAGCCTGAACGAATTGGTCAGCGAGGGAGTGCAGGCCAAGCTGCTGCATATGCCGCAGGAGGCCCGCAGCCGCCTGCAATCTACGTTGGAACGCATTATCAATGAGGGCTGCGACGGCCTGATCTGCATCCTGTTGTAAAGGGGGCCTTACCGTGAAGCACCTGACCCGGCAGGAAAAGAAATGCCAGAAAGAGCGCCGCGCCCTGATGGCCGAGCTGGACGCAGCTACGCAAGCCCTGCGTGCTAACGAGAAAGCTTTTCAAGAAGCGCTGGACCCTTTTGTAATTGAGCAGCTAACCTACCAACATGCGGCCCTGCGATGCCGCAGCCGTGTGCTGCTGCGCTTATTGCGGGAGGAGGATGCCCCGTGCCGCTGACAGACACTTTGTGGCCTTGGGCGTTCGGCGCGGTATGCCTGCTGCTGGTTTTGCGGTGCGCCGCCCGCCAGCGGCACCCGGTACTGGCTGTGCTGGCCGGGGCCGTCTGCGGGCTGGGGGTGCTGGCTGTGATAGCGCTGCTGGAACCTGTCAGCGGCATTGTACTGCCGCTGAACCGCTATACGGCCTTTGTGGCGGCTGTGCTGGGAGTGCCCGGGGTGGTTTTATTGCTGCTTTTACAGCTGATATTATAAAAAATCTTGCCAATTGCTGTGCAATATGCTATAATATCCCAGAAACGAGTGGAACATACGGCGGCGGGACAGTTCGCAAGAACTGCCTGAGGAAAGTCCGGGCTTCACAGAGGCATAGCAACTGCTAACGGCAGCCGGGGGCAACCCCAGGGATAGTGCAACAGAAAGAAACCGCCGTGCTTTGCACGGTAAGGATGGAAAGGCGAGGTAAGAGCTCACCAGCGCACTGGCGACTTTGCGGCTATGTAAACCCTGCTTGAAGCAACATCCGTATGGGACATTATGCGGAGCCTCGCGCGTCCCGGTGATGGCGTGAGCCTTACGGCAACGTAAGGCCAAGATAGATCGTCGTTTGATACAGAACCCGGCTTACGGTCCAGTCGTTTTCTTAAACAATTTCTGCACAGCGGTTCATATAACTGCTGTGCAGTTTTTGTTTGTAGGAAACACCACATTACAATCACATCCGAAATCAACGGCAGAGCTTGCACCCGGCACCACCTGACAGCAGACAGAAAAAAGCCCCGCGCTTGACACAGGGGAAGCAGAAAGCTATAATAAAGACATAACATGCTATTTCGCTAAATCAAAGTTTAGCGAAATAGAGGGAGGGGCAAACAGGGAAAATGAGCAGTTATATCGATGTGGTCCACCCGGACCGCCATGCGCCGTATTTGGATATACCCAATGATGTGGTGGAATACCTGCATTATCTGGACTTTGTAAAGATGCGGTCACCGCGCACCATCAATGCATACTATCTCGATTTGCGCGGCTTCTTCCGTTTTATGATGGCGATGCAATGGTCGCGTGTGCCGCGGGATACGCCGCTGGAAGAAATAAACTTAAAGGACATCTCAACCGAGGATATAAAAAAGATCACCAAGAGGGACATCTTTTCCTATTTGGACTACGTGCGCAGCACGGACGCCAACGGCGGCAAAGCCCGTGCCCGCAAGCTGAGCGCCCTAAAAGGCTTTTTCTCCTATCTGGTGACCCAGGTGAATAAACTGCAGGAAAATCCCACCGAGGGAATCAGTCTCGGCTCACCAAAAAAGGCCCTGCCTAAGTACCTGACTGCCGCGGAAAGCATAGACTTGTTAAAAAATATACAAAGTGACTTCTATGAGCGTGACTTCTGCATGATTACCCTGTTTTTAAACTGCGGCATGCGGCTGACAGAACTGGTGACCATCAACATGGGCGATTTCAAGCAGGATACCATCCGCATCACCGGCAAAGGCAACAAAGAGCGGCTTGTCTACCTGAACGACGCCTGCCTGGAAGCGCTGGACCATTATAAAAAGGCCCGTGCAGCGCTGCCGAACCTGCCGGCAGATGAACGGGCCTTATTCGTCTCCAAGCGAACCGGCAAGCGACTGACGGCGCGCCGCGTGGAACAGATCGTGGCGCGTTGCCTGCAAAGCGCAGGCTTAAGCGGACGAGGTTTTTCGCCCCACAAGCTGCGCCACACGGCGGCAACGCTGATGTATCAGGGCGGTGTGGATATGTTGGCGCTGAAAGAAATTTTGGGCCACGAGAGTGTTTCCACCACGCAGATCTACACCCACATCAACCAGGAGCGCCTGCGCGCCGCGGTGAAAGCCTCTCCTCTTGCGGATCAAGGTTATATCGCGGAAAGCAAGCCCTCACAGCAGGACTCCGGCGAGGAAGACTGACAGCCAGCCGTTGACCAGATTGACCGTTCCGGCCAGCAGCAGGCAAAACAGAAAGCGTATTGTTAGCCGCCGAAAAGCCCCCGCCAGCTGCCCACGGGCGGCCCCACCCGAAAAGACGCACTGGAACAACCCGTTGCTTATCGCTGCGCTGTAGCCGGATAGCCACAGCCCTGCAAACAGTACACTCAGATTGGGCAGGCTGCTCAGCAGCCAGTAGCAGACAAGGCCCCGACTCTCCCCTGCAGCCAGTACGCAGGCAGCGCATAAGCCGAGAAAGCCACCGCGCAAAAAGAATAAAATCGGGAAAAAGAAACATCCCAAGGCCGAAAAGCTGCACAGATACAGCGCGGCCAACTGCAAAAAGGCAGCGGAAAACTGCCACTGCCATACAGAGAAAACCGTGCTGTAGCTGCTTTTAGACAGGTAGTAAGCCGCCAGCTGACTGCCTGACTCCCAGGCTCCGGTTCGCCCCAGCCAAATGCCTGGCAGGTAGCCCAGCAAAAACAGACAGGCGCAGCCCAAGGGCACATAAGGCAGCCTGCCCGCCGCGTTTGCCGGGGCCTGCGGCACTCGCGACGCTGGCTGGCGCGGCCAGAACATCCGGGCACGGACAGCGGGTCGCGTAGGTTGTGCCGTGCGCATCAGTGCCCCTCCTTAATGGCAGAGAGCGCACCGCCTAAGGTGCCGCCTAACAGCAGAGCCAGCGGTAGCATGGCGTCGCTACGTGTCCAGCTGGGCACACCATGTACAAGAAACGCCGCTGCCAGCAGGCAAAGTGCATAAAAGGCCCCGCAAATTAACCCGCATACAAACCGCTGCCGCCCGATTTTACCCGCCAGCAAAAAGCCGGAAACCGCAGCCCCGGCTGATGCTGCCAGGCAGGCCATCGGTTGCACCAGATGCAGCGGCAGCGGCGTATGCGTCAAGAGAAATGCAGCCAGCGCCAACAGCAAAAGGCATAGCCCGACCCCCGCCGTAAAAACCTGCACCAACATCCAGGCTGGCGCATTTTGTCCGCGCGGACGGCTGCGGCGCCTGGGCAGATTGGGAGAAATACTTTTAGCCATAATAAAACGCCCCCTTGCACAGTAAACACTATGCAAGGGGGCGTTTTGGTATGCCGTTGGGCAAAATTACTTCTTGGCAGGGGTGGTGTCCTTGCCGCCCATGTCCAGCTTCTCCACGCTGGCAATGGCGGTGCGGCGGAAGCGAATCTTGGTGCGGTCACTGCCGGTCTCCAGAACGATGGTGTCGTCCTTCTCGGAGATGGCACAGACGATGCCGACGATACCGCCGATGGTAGAAACCTTATCGCCGATTTCGATGGAGCTGCGCATAGCGGCGTCCTTCTTGTCCTGGCGCTTCTGCGGCAGATAGATCAGAATGAACATGAAGACGATGATCAGGATCATCGGCAGCAGCGTAAACAGGGTCTCGGTCATGCTGGCGGAACCAGTGGCACTCAAAAACTGAATCATAGCGGGTATACTCCTTAAAATAAACGATTTCTTCTATTATATCGAACTTTGCGGCACAGCGCAAGCGTTTACGAAAAAATATCAGATGCGGGTGTCAAGTTTATGCACATAGGTGTCGTGGAACTGCTGGAAAGTGCCGTTGTCCAGCGCCTCGCGGATGCGTTCCATCAGGTGGTTGTAGAAATACAGGTTGTGCATAACAGCCAAGCGCATGCCCAGCATCTCATCGGCCTTCTGCAGATGGCGTATGTAGGCGCGGGAAAAGTTGCGGCAGACCGGGCAATCGCAATGCGGATCGATGGGAGATTCGTCGCGCTCGTACTTCAGGTTCTTGATGTTAATGATGCCGTCCCAGGTGAACAGGTGGCCATGGCGGGCATTGCGGCTGGGCATGAC
>ERZ827452.1367-NODE-1367-length-23432-cov-6.028361_pt1 | contig 23432 bp, 19 predicted proteins | sample MGYA00519866_ERZ827452 | MGnify/ENA primary metagenome ERZ827452 (study PRJEB31778, sample SAMEA3449307) | human gut metagenome | biome: human gut; feature: human-associated habitat; material: faeces | place: United Kingdom | collected 2010/2012 ... | reverse complement strand
GATAACAGACATTTTCAAAATCTTTCTCGCTTCTCAGATGATCTCTCCAGGAATATCTTGGCCAGATGGTGACCCCTAACCCCTCCTGCACCATGCGCCTCAAAATATTAACAGTATCACATTCAAATGCAATATCCGGAATAATCCCTTCTTTTTCGAATATTGCGTCTGAAATCGTCCGGATACTTCCTCCACTTCTCAACATAACAAATTTTTCATTTCTGATATCCGACAACCTGACTTTTTCCACATTTCTCAACCACGAATCTTTATGAAACGCGAGACACAATGGCTCTTCCATTAATTTTACTGCATTGCTGAACACATACTGAGGCAGTGTACTTCGAATGCAGACATCCCACTTCGTTGCCTCTCTGCGATCTAATACCTGAAAAAAAACATCCGGATTTTCCTCCCGGAATTCGCGAATCAGTTCCGGAACAAGCAGTCCTCCGGTCAAAACATTCAAACGGATCAGTTTCTTCTTCTGTCTATTGTGGAATTCCAACGGAAGCCGTTCTATTTCCTCAAGCAAAGGAACTACCCTTTCCTGCAATAAATATCCATCACGGGTAAGCACACAGGATCTTCCGTTTTTTCGAAGTAACTCTGTTTTTAATTCGCGCTCCAGTGATTGGATCGCCTTACTGATGGAAGGCTGGGATACATTCAATTCCTGCGCCGCCATCGTGATATTTTCATATTTCGCCGCATATACAAAATATCGAAGCTGATATAGTTCCATCTTTGCCACTCCCCCCGTTTTTAATGCATGATGTAAGTGTTCAGTGCCTCACAGTTACGGGCAAAAATCCGTTGAAAATTGCCTTCGGCAATGGGATTTTTGCCTGCAAGCCTATGTTTTCATACGGTCAGCGCAGTGAATGCGCAGACCTACTGAACAGTTACAGTGATTTTTACTATTTGGTGAAAAAAGTGATGGAGGAATTACACAGGCAGATATACAGCGGACTACCTGTAATGTGGAAACCAGCCGTATCCGGCATGGAAAAAGTGCGTATCCGCACGAATTCTAAGTTACTGGCGTATCCGCCGATATTTAGTCTTGCCGTTTAAAACGGCTGAGAAGCACGTGACTTCAGCCATGTGAGGTTCACTGATAAAATCGAAGAATTCAAAGATACTCCAGAGCCATTAGAGATCGGCAAACAAGATATACTCCAGCTTTTTGAAGATAGTGGCGTACCTAACTCCCGTATAGAAAATTTCGATCAGACCTATGATGAAACTATTGGACAGCATACTACCCTTCTTGCCACCAATATCACAAATCCAAAGAATTTCAACATCGAAACCCCCGATGTTGTGGTAAAAGTCAACACTGAAGCCACCGATCTGGTAGAAACTCAGGTCATTAATGGCCGTCAATGCCTGGTAATTGCTATTAATGATCATTTAGAAGTAAATGGTATAGATGTTCTATCCGCAAAGTGACAAATGAGGCGGCATTTCCCTCCACGATGCCGCCTATTCTCAATTCCACATCACGAAATCATTGTCTTCTTTACACAATATAGATGCTTCCACTCTCTACGGATTCCTTATATCTCCGATAAAAAGTGCTTCTACTAATTCCAATCTCTTTCGCCAAAATGGCAGCATTTTCACCCTTTTCCATACGCTCCTTGGCTTCTGCCACAGACATCGCTTTTTTACCAGCTTTATACTTGGCTCCAGCATTTCTCCCGGCCTTTTTGCGTATTTCATCGACATCATACCGAAAACTCAGATACTTTGTATCATGAAATCCCTCTGTGATTTCCACGGTAATTCCCAGTTTCTCTAATACTTCTCTGAGATCCTCAATCATTTCCTGTGCGCTTTCCTCCGCATATTTCCCGTCCACTGCGATATTGACACTCTTCACTACTTCCCCTCCTTCTTTGTCTCTTTTTTAATTATGAGCTAGTATAGCACATTTTATTAGTTATGTCAAATTTAATTTTGAGACACTTTTCTGCTTTTCAGATACCACTCCACATACTCATCATTTGTGGTAAATCCTTTCTCTGCCATAATCAGCTCCCCCAATTCTTCGATAAGTTCTCTCTTACGTTTGATATCATCTGCCTGCACAGACAATTTCGTTTCCAGATCATGACGCCGGTTATTTTCTTTGATCAGCTTCTCCTGCAGTGTACGGTTTTGTTCCTGCAGTCCCTCCCAGAACCTGGCCGTATCCTGTAATTCGCCCAGTTGTTCCGCATCAACCAGAACTTCCCCTCCTTTTCCTCCAAAAAGTGGTTTCCTGCTCTCGATCATACACGCATGACTGTCAAGGATGCGTCTCATTGCCCTTGTAAGGCGCTTTTCATATTCGGCGTGTATTTTATCGGCATTAAGCGAAAAAAGCTCTTCACGGGCTTCCTGGAGCTTTTTTGCGGTATTTTCTCTCTCGATCCGAAGTTCTCGAAGTTCACTTCGTAGTTCTTCAACCCTTTTCGAATCTCTATCATACTGTTTTCTAACGACTTCTGCCTTTTGTAAGATTTCTTCCGAAGATCGATTCAATTCTTCTGCTTTCTTCAGCTCTAAGTCGCTCTCGTTCAGTGTCACGATCCTCTCGTTGAGCCTCACTATTTCCTCGTTTTTTGATACTATTTCTTCGTTCTGCCTCACTATGGTCTCGTTTCTTGATACTATTTCCTCGTTCTGTCTCACTATGGTCTCGCTTTTCTGCTGAAGCTCTTTCTTCAGCATTGAGATGGTCTCTAAAAGCATTTGGTTCTCCTGGACTACCTGATCGATGTTGAGATTCTGTTTCTTTCGCTCTTCGTACATTGATTTCAAACTCATGTTCCAGTCCCTCCTTTCCAAAATCCATTCCGTAATATTTTTCCAGCTTATTATTCCGGATTTTACACTGCCGTTCGCCCTGATCCGCTCTCTGCAGATCGGTAAATGTAATGTATTTATGATTTTCCTGCCAGTCTACCCCATACCCCTTTTCTTGCATTTGATTGATAAACTCTTCCCTGCAGGTAGCACTTTCTTTACAATCCAGAACCGCCATGGCGATCTCCTGCACATAACTCTTTACTTCACCTTTTTCGGCCTGTTTCAAAAGCTGATAGGTATCTTTTTTATACGCCACGGTATCTTCCCTGGCGTCTCCGGAAAAGGTTTTCCCTTTCTCTGTCACATGAAGCCCCTGTTCCAGGCATTGCTCATCATTACGTTCTTTGAGATCTTTCAGATCATGCTTGCTCCAGCGAAGCTTATGTCCATCTTCATAACTCACGGAATTCACAATAAAGTGACTATGTATATGTCCTTTATCAACGTGTGTGGCAATTAGCACCTCAAACCCACGCCACGCCCTGGTATTCTCTGCAAGCTCAATCGCATTTCTGTGCGCTTGCTCCGGCGTGATTTTCTCATCTTCGTGATAAGACTGTACGAAATGTTTATACGTTCTTCCGCCTGTCTTTTCCCACAGTTCCTTGGTTAGCTGCATTTCATCTTTTGCCGACTCCGGCATACACCCAAGGCCGGAAACCAACCTTTTCTCCGTTTTCTCTTCTTTCATCACATAATCCAACGCCTGTGTTATCCCAGCTTTTGAAGAGACTGCTTTAATAACTGCCATATCTGCGTAAACTCCTTAATGTCTTCTTGAAACTGTCCATAGGAAATCGGATCCATCTGATTCAACCTTTTGGCGATCTGGTTTAAATTATTTCCCTGGCGTTTCAATTCTCCTGCCACTTCTTTCAGACCATCTGTATTCACCACTCGCTTTTTAGTAAGCGCTTCGATGATGTACTGTTGCTGGTTCTTGCCAGACTGCTCTACCTTGATTTTGAGATCTTCAAATTCCTGTTCGGACAGTCTGATCACGATTTGCTTTGGCCTTTTTCTGTTCACAAAAGCACCTCTATTCTTCCGCATATCTGCGGTGGTTTTTGGGGGATCGAAGGGGGCTTGCACCCTCGCAAGTCAGCCCGCAGGACTGCCAAAGTGATGCCATGTGGCTATCACTTTGGGGAGCTTGCAATATATCCGCTACATTATTTTATCCTGGCCGTACCCGGCCTGTCAAGCGGATATATTGGAACGTGGATTCCGGCCAGGAATGCAGTGGAGCTTACTTTCTCTTAGGTGACAGAGGGAATGGAAAAATGAGTCAGTCAAGGGCCTGTTTTTTTCTATGCTTCCAGAGCTTCCGTTTACGGATCAGCGATGGCAGCATAGAAAAAAATTGTCACAGACAACCCTTTACTGACTCATTTTGGAATGGACAATCGAACCTATGAGAAAGTAACGGAACGGACTAATAGCGTTAAATTTGAGCAAAAATAGGGGGGTGTCAAGTTGACACCCCCACGAATTATTGTCTTATATTTAATTTTGAGATTTACAAATAATTTGTTGTGACGTTCTAAAGGCCGTGGTATAATAGGCAGGCTACCACCCCTATACAGGTACAGGAAGGGGGTGTGTTATCACGAATACACTTTTGTCTTTCTTAATCTCTGTTTTGGCGAGTGTAGTTGCCTACTACATCTGCAAATGGTTGGACGGAGATAACTAAGCGGTAGCCAGCCTAAGGTATAAGCCACCTTGCCACAACGGAATAGAAAAGCCCTGGTGTTCCAGCACCAGGGCTTTTTGCGTGTTACCATGAACACTTTCATCTTTCTTGCCTATTGGCATTATAGCATATGCAAAAATCTATTTCAAGATTCTCTTTTCTGTCTCACTTTTAATTTTGAGACATTAATTCTCCCAGAATTTCCACCATGCTTTCTTCCTGGTTTCTGGTTCTGCAGAAGAGGGAGTGAGGGATTCTTCCTCTTTTTCCGGACTATTTTCCATTTCGATTTTTTGCACTACTTTTTCCATGGCACTCAACTTCTGGTACTGATCCAGGAGTTTCTGACACTCAGCCAGCCGATCATTCAGATCAGAAATCTGCTTATTTTTGATTTCTAATTCTTTCTGAAGTATTGTAATTAAAACGCAAACGGTTTGCGATTCGGTTTGCGATTCAGTTTGCGATTCTCCAGTAAATGCCGATTTTATCAGCTTTTCCTGGTGTTCATCAATCGTAAACTGGTTTCCGTTTTTTCGTAAACTAGATCGTAAACCAAGGTTTGCGATTTTCTTATGAACCGCAGTCTTACTTACTCCCAGTTCATCAGCTATTTGTCTAATAGTTTTCGCCATCTTTAACCCCCCGCTTTCGTGCCATATTTCTTCTTTCTTCCCACTCCAGGTAATGTCTCCGCTTCCGTTCCTCTGGCGTCTCGTTAGAACGTCCTATTTTCGTTTTTATCGGCTTTTTCGATTCTAGCCTTAATGAAGTACGCTTTTCACTTTCTGACGGCTCTGTGTGGCTCTCAGACGTTTTTCCGGCTACTTTCCACCAACGATAGACTGTCGGCTTACTCAATCCAGTTTCCCGAATACAATCTGCTTTCTTTCCTTCTGGGTGCTTCTCCTGCCACTCCAGAACAATCTGTTCCACACACGGCCTACCAGCTTTATTTCTCCATTCTCCCTCTGGATAATCTATGTTCTGAACCGCCCTTGCTCTTTCTAAGTGAACAACCTGCTTTCTTCCATTCCGCTTATTTGGCTCAAGTTTAATTCCTGTCTTCTTGGATATGAACTCGATCCGGCGTCTGTACGCCTGCTCTGAACCCTCATGGTACGTCTTTAAGGCACATAAAATATCATATTCTGTGAAATGGTTATCTTCTTTGACTGTCAGCTCCTCAAAACGTTCCGCAACCCTCCTGCAGTCGCTCTCCACCTGCTCCGGATCAATATTGCACTGAACGGCCAGACTGCATAAGTTCTCCAGACAATGATATCGCTTCCCTACAACCGCACCACTGTTCCGGTCCAAGATCTTGTCGATCCAGTTATAATAAATTGGCTGATAGCGGTTATAATGTCCTCGGTCTTCTCCTCGCTCAATCCGGCGCTTATACCAATCCGGATACAGTTCCTTTGCCTGTTCCAACGTATATTTGGATTTATAAATACTATCCAGGCGAAGCTCTTCCGGAAGAAACTGGTTCAGATATTCAATCGTGACCTTTTTTCCTGTCTGGAACGCCATGGCGTAAGAATTACCTTTTGTACGGCTTCCAACACACCGAAATGGCTGGTTGATACTTTCATACTCAATCGCTTCGGAAGCTGACGTCACATACTTATTCCAAAACCATGGAGTAAAAAATTTTTTGGCTTCTGTCAAACTCTCAAATACATTTCTCCATAAAGGAATGGGACGTTCAAATACATAATACAGATGCAAACCATTCCCGGAACACACCATATAAGTCGGACATGGCATAGGACTGACTCGACGCTGCCAACTATAAATCAGCTCTTCCAGGCCACCATTAGGCTGAATATAGTCCACTTCAATACACAGGGCATACATAAACCTGGCATTCTCATTTTTCCGGCTTCTCCCTGCGTAACTAATTGGTGCGATCATACAGAAATTTTCGGAATGATCGATCAGATCATAAAGCTCCATATTTCCCCTGGTAACTGTATACCGCTTACCTACATACTGCTCCTTGCCCTTTTTATCCAGAACAACGCAGCCATTCTTATCCAGCTTCTTCACTCGCTCAATCGCTATACCAGCATACTCGCCACGGATATACTCCTCTGGCAAACGCTCCTCTTCCAGATCCTCTCCAAAAATATCATCATAAAAATCAATGGCACTGACACCTGGATACCCCATTTCAGACAGTTCTTTTGCCCATAAAGGAAGCTCGGTTCCCCACTGCTCTGGGTGTTCAATATACTCTTCATAAGTCAGCTTGCTATATCCCATTTTGACCCCCTCAAAACCACCCTTTTTTTATATAGGGGGGCGTATATTAACAATACAGTTTTTTTACCTTTTCACTTTTAATTATAACAGGCTCCCTCTAGCCTGTCAAAAACCACCCCTTTTTATATAGGGGGGCGTATATTAACAATGAATTTTTTCCACCTTTTCACTCTTAATTATAACAGGCTCCCTCTGGCCTGTCAAAAACCACTGTCTCTTTTTTTAATTGTGAGACTTTTTATAAGTACATTGTATACAAAAAATCTTAGAAAAACGCTTTGGAAATTCTGATATGTTATATTTCGGCTTCGTTGCCCGTCTATGCTATGGGGAAATAGAACAAAAAAACCAAAGCCGAAGCGTGTAGCACTTAAATTCCGATCAGAGCGGGGTGCATCAGCACAAGTTAGTAGGTAAGCCAGGAAAACTTTCCTGGCTTTTTTCTCGGCTATATAATATATTCACTTTTATTTTCTACAGATTCCTTATATCTCCGATAAAAAGTGCTTCTGCTAATTCCCATTTCTTTCGCCAAAATGGTGGCTTTTTCGCCCTTTTCCATACGTTCCCTGGCCTCTGCCACAGACATCGCTTTTTTACCAGCTTTATACTTGGCTCCAGCATTTCTCCCGGCCTTTTTGCGTATTTCATCGACATCATACCGAAAACTCAGATACTTTGTATCATGAAATCCCTCTGTGATTTCCACGGTAATTCCCAGTTTCTCTAATACTTCTCTGAGATCCTCAATCATTTCCTGTGCGCTTTCCTCCGCATATTTCCCGTCCACTGCGATATTGACACTCTTCACTACTTCCCCTCCTTCTTTGTCTCTTTTTTAATTATGAGACTAGTATAGCACATTTTATTAGTTATGTCAAATTTAATTTTGAGACACTTTTCTATTTTTCAGATACCGCATAACAAACACTTCTCACCACTTATCAGCAATCTGAAACCAAAACTATTTTTTATTGAGTTGATTTTTTAGCATAATTATGATAAGATATTGATAAGGAGGAATTTAATATGAATATGATTAGACCTGTTTCTGATTTAAGAAATAATTTTGCTGATATTTCTAAGACCGTACATGAAACGGCTCAACCCGTTTTTTTAACAAAAAATGGCTATGGTGATATGGTTGTTTTGAGCATGGAGGCATTTGAAAATCTGCAATTTGAAAGTGAAATTTATTTCAAACTACAGGAGGCTGAGAGAGAGGCCGAACTAACAGACCAGCGATATTCTTCCAAAGATGTACTGAAAGCAATGAAAGCTGCTATTGGAGGAAAATCGGATGTATAGGTTGGAATATCTACCTGTTGCGCAGAAAGATATGATCGAAATTGTGAAGTATATCAGTGAAGAACTACAAAACCCTGATGCCGCCAATCATTTAGCAACTGAGTTAATTCATGCAGCGGAAAGTGTGATCACTTTTCCGTATGCACCACCTGTTTATCAACCACTCCGCCCTTTACGACATGAATACCGAAAAATATTAGTAAAAAATTTTCTGATGTTTTACTGGGTTGACGAAGAAAAGAAGCTAGTAACAATCGCACGTGTAGTATATGCTAAACGAGATATTCGTCGATTGCTGGATTAATGAGGGGCAGAATGCATATCTCATGATTTACCTGGACTATCACTAGAAGGAGATATATCTATGACAAAAAGAAAGCCAACACATCCAGGGAATGTTCTCTTGGAAGATTTTATAAAACCACTCAATCTTACAATCACAGAAGCTGCCAGAATGCTTGGAGTCAGCCCAAAAACATTGTCCAAATTTGTAAATGAAAAAGCACTGTTAGGCCCTAATCTGGCAACTCATATTGCCAAAGCAACGAATACATCTCCAGAAAGCTGGATGGGTATGCAACAGAAGTTGACACTTTTGGAAGCCAAGGAAGTAGCTTCCCAGCATTTATAATGTGAGAATCCCCCGTAGATCGCAACTCCGGGGGAATTCTGTTATGGCAGGCATAATTTTTACACTTTAAGTTGGAATTCATGCAAACAACTCCCGTAAATCTTAATTTCCTGACAACCAGAACCAGTTCCGCTTTTTCAGCGGTCTTTTTTTAATTGTGAGACTTCTACGTTATGTCTTTTTGCTTTATGTCATTTTTAATTTTGAGACTTTTTATTTTAAAGTATCACCTATCTCTAGGCATTGTAAATTGTCCCCAAGATGAGGACATCTGCATCACCATAAAAATACAAACAATGCATTCTTTCTATCTTTCTTGAGACCGAAACCAGTTCCGCTTTCCTATACTTCCCTGGCAACCGGAACCAGTTCCGCTTTTCTACTTTCCTGGCACAACCGGAACCAGTTCCGCTTTTCTACACTTTCTTGGTAACCGGAACCAGTTCCGCTTTTCTACACTTTCTTGGTAACCGGAACCAGTTCTGCTTTCCTACTTTCCCGGCACAACCGGAACCAGTTCCGCTTTCCTACTTTCCTGGCGACCGGAACCAATTCCGCTTTCCTACTTTCCCGGCACAACCGGAACCAGTTCCGCTTTCTTATACTTCACTGGCAACCGGAACCAGTTCCGCTTTCCCACTTTCCTGGCGACCGGAACCAGTTCCGCTTTCCTACTTTCCTGGCACAACCGGAACCAGTTCCGTTTTCCTACACTTCTCTGGCGACCGGAACTAGTTCCGCTTTCCTACACTTCCCTGGCGACCGGAACCAGTTCCGCTTTTCTACACTTCCCTGGCGACCGGAACCAGTTCCGCTTTCCTATACTTCCCTGGCATAACCGGAACCGGTTCCGCTTTTCCACTTTCCTGGCACAACCGGAACCAGTTCCGCTTTTCCACACTTTCCTGGCGACCGGAACTAGTTCCGCTTTTCCACTTTTCTGGCACAACCGGAACCAGTTCCGCTTTCCTACACTTCTCTGGCGACCGGAACCAGTTCCGCTTTCCTACACTTCCCTGGCGACCGGAATCAGTTCCGCTTTTCCACTTTCCTGGCAACCGGAACCAGTTCCGCTTTTCCACTTTCCTGGCAACCGGAACCAGTTCCGCTTTCCTACACTTCCCTGGCGACCGGAACCAGTTCCGCTTTTCCACTTTCCTGGCAACCGGAACCAGTTCCACTTCATAGCGACCACCACAAAAACAGGCCAAAAATGGCCTTAAGCAGTTCAAGCATGGCACCGAAGTGCCGAACTGCATCCTTACCACTCAGTCCCACGGGCCTTCGCTATGAATCAGAAATGCACTGATTCATTAAGGCAGGAATAGGACGGACACCAAAGCCGTCCATCGCCTTAACATTTTCCTGGCAAAGCCAGGAAATAAGCCACTTTCTCTATAATCGAAAACTGGACACGAAAACCCAAATTATTAATTTTAAAGGACACGAAAATCTTCTAACTACGGATAAATCCTTATCTTTTCACGTGTCTTACAACCGGTAATCGTGCTAGATTGGTATCTCAAATATGAAACTTTTTGATATCGCAAATAGCAAGATAACACTCTTGAAATAATTACAAGAATATACACTATAATAATAAGTAAAAAATCCTACCTACCATTTCAAGATTGGAGAAATTCAAATGAAAACATTAGCAGATTATAATACCAAAGATTCTAAAAATGATTGCATTATCCAGAAACCTTGTAAAATAGCCGTATCAGACACCATTTCAATTAAAACATTAACTGGTATGGACAATATCATGGAAAATTTCAAATTCAAAAATGTATCTCAGATTATTGATCTATCCGATTTCAATTGAGCTAAATTTACAGAATACCCATTATACATTTCAACTTGCTAAATCGTCCTCAACTTGGGGACAATTTGCATCTCTAAAATAACTCACATAGAAAGTTGTCTATATTTTCAATTTTCACCTTATATCTTATAAAAACTTCTTTCGTAAAAAATCTAAATTTTTACCCACAGAGTTCTAAAAAAGTATTGTAAAAAATATAATTTTTGTATATTATAAAGATGTCTCTAATTATATTTTTTTATAAACCAGACATTACACTATGACAAAATAAGTATATTGTCTTTCTATCCCTCCTTCCCGTTATATTATTAATTATACTTTCATTTTGATAGATTAAAACCTTTAAATTGCTTTTCCAAAATTATTCATAGTATTGTCCGGTTACTCTCTTACAAAATCCTTTTTTAAGCCTGCATACAGACTTACTCCATCAGTCCTTAAAGCATCCCAAATACATGACTGCATATATTTTAATGGATTTCTAATTTCTTTGTGACCTATCGCATGATAAAAATTGTCTGTAGCAACGGATACAATATCCTCTATATTGACGCCCTCGTCTTCAAATATTCCCAATCTATTAATCCGTTCAATAATGTTCCTGGCTTCTATTACTTCTCCTTTTAATTCCAATTTTATTTTGGCAGTGCACATACTGATCAGAGCTTCATTAAACAAGTTATATGTTCTCTGCATCATATCATCAAAATAACCCTTTGGATATCTTATGTCCCAATATGTTAAAAAATGAATGGCTTCTGTCATCAAAGCTTTGTCTTTTGCATATTCATATGGCACTCCCTTTTTTATTAATACCTCTTTCCTCACTCTCTCTTTCCTTTCTTCTGAGAGAGTGAGGGAATGTATATATGTATTTATGTTATTGTTTATAGTGTTACTGTTTATAGTGTTACTGTTAGTGTCTGGGTTTGGCGTGTCCGGTTTTGGCGTGTCCGATTTTTTACTACACGGTTTTTCCAGCAAATTTACCGTGTCCGGATTTTTCCTACACGGTTCTTTCAGTAAATTCACCGTGTCCGAATTTTTACCACACGGCTTTTCCAACAAATTCACCGTGTCCGGGTTTTTACCACACGGTTCTTCCGACAAATTTACCGTGTCCGGATTCTTACCACACGGTTCTTCCGACAAATTTACCGTGTCCGGATTTTTACTACACGGCTTCTTCTGTGTCATTTCTGCGCTCAAATTCTGAATCTTTCTGCATTTTTTTCCAAAGTCTATATCTGGCATGTCATTCAAATAATAATCATTGACACTCATTTTACCATCAATCCGCCGTTGTATCACCGTAATATAATTGTACTCTAAAAGCATATTAAAGTATTTATAATATGCCTTCAGTGAAACCTGTAATTCCCTCTGTATTTGATCTCTGAAAGGGAAAGCACTATTGCCAGCTCCTGTATAACTACAAAAATAAGCATACACTGCTTTTGCCTTTAATGACAGTCTTGGATCAACCATAACCGCCTTTGGAATCATTCCATAGCCGAAAGCCTTTAATCCAGATATTCTGATTTTTTCCGTCAATATCTTTGATCTTGTATCTTGTTCACCTAGTTCTTCTAATTTTAACTTTTTAGGATTTGATACGATAGTATATATATTTTTTGCAAATACAGATCTTTCACCTTTTGTCTGTGTAACAATAATATATCCCTCTTCACAAAGCTGACGAAAATGATTATAATATGCGTCTTTTCCTATCTGCAAATCTGATAATATTGTATTTCTAGTTGGGAAGGCACTTGACCCACGTCCAGAAAAGCTACAAAAATACGCATAAATTCCCTTCGCTTCTATCGTTAAAGCAGGATCCGTCATTGCATATTTAGGTACAATTCCATACCCTTTAAAATTGATTCCTTCGACTTTTAATATATCTCCATAATCACTCTGAATTATAGATTTTTCATCTGCCATTTTTTTATCCTCCGCCATTTTTATTTGCCATTACAATGTCAGATGTCTTTATTTTGTATTGCATTCATATAAAGTATACTAATATACTTCATAGAATCTGTGCTTCGATTACTTACCAACTGCATTGCCTCATGAATATCCAACTTCGCTAGATCTTCTTTACTTTGAATATTTCGTTTTTTTAAGGCCATACATATAATGCTTATTGTTTTATCACCAGCATCTGTTTTTACCAGCTCATTTGCAGGATATATTGTTTTTAAATACTCCTGTTTTATTACCGCACCAATCCTTGATTTTGATAAATTATACTCCTGTGCCAAGCTTGTTTTTTTTGAACCGCCTAAATATTTCTGATAAATCTCATAATTTCTCTCTGCCATACTAACCATATTGGATACCTCACAAAGTATTTAATATTTTTACTCAAAATCTATAATTCTATCTCATCACAAAACTTTTCATAAAATTCAGCAAATGAACGGTTCTTTGAAAACTCTTCTTTTAAATCACTCTTTACGCTCTCCGGATTAGTTGTTGCATAGGATTGATACTCATCATAAGCACTCATAAATTTTCCCACGAGATCCCCAATCATATTCAGCTGACTCAGCATACGAGCTTTAACCGTAAGTGCTTTCTCCCCCATTTTTTCTTTTTCTTCTATTCCCTTTAAGCGACTATTCGCTTCTTCAAGAGCCTTTTTTGTCTGCTCTAATTCTTGATTTGTTTGATTGTATAAACGAGTGGAACTCAGCTTTTCATTTTTTAATTCTTCCTGTAATTTTACAATTCTATTTTCATTTTTCTGTTGTTCCGCCCGTTTAATCTCATCTCTGATATATTCTTCTTTTTGAGCTATTTCTTCTTGTACCTCTTTTAATTTTTTCTCATTTGAATTTTTTACTCTCTCTAACTCTTCCTCTAAACGTTCTTTTTCTTCAAGGGCAGCCTTTTTTTCCTGTTCATTAAGTTCTAACTGATTTTTATAAAGTTTAATCTGATCCAGTTCGATACTTTTTCCACTCTGCAGCAAATTTAAAAAGATCATCTGCTCCTCTTCTGGAAGCGCTGCTATCCCCGGTACCTTATTGATACTAATATTTCCTGCCTCAAATTCCGCTTTCAGCGCTGGAATAAGATTCTGAATCGCGTTATATTTTCTAAGTTGTCTTTCCGTTGTTCCGACAGCTGCAGCCAGCTCTGCCTGTGTTGGAGCTGGCGCTTTTTCCCCATATAACAGTCTATTTCGTTCCTCCATCAAAGCCCGAATTTTCTGTATATAGGAAGCTCTTTCCTGGGTTGTATAATCTCTTGTATCCATATTTGTTGTGTACTTTCTCAATTCCGAATCAATCGTATCAAGCCTTTGATGTTCCTGATCCTCATCCTGGTGCTTTGCTTTCTTCACATTAACTGGAAATCCATTTTCAAATAGAGGGGCAATATTCTGCCGGTATAACTCCTGTTGATCCCCTGATAACATTTCATCTGCCCCATTGTTATACTTAGCCCAAAGCTGATCCATCGCTTTTAATCGGCGTCCGCCAGACTCTAAGATATAACGGTCTCTATCCTCTTCATAATAGGCAACCAGATTATGTAATAGCCCATTTAAAAGTAACGTCTCGGCCAATTCGTCAATATCTTTCATGCTAAAATCATTATTAGGATTAAACTCCAGCTTTTCTCTTGGAACAAATTTGAAATTATATGCTTCAACTAATCTTCCCTTGTCTGAAGCATTCACATTTTCTCCCAGGATCCGCACCGGATCTGGTTGATCCAGTGCATAGTTCATCTGATCTTTTGATTCCTTCATTTCTGTACTTTTTACATCCGCTTTTGTAAACTCACTCTTTTTATCTGATCCTAAATTTAAATTATTAAATTTCATTTTGTATCTCTCCTCTTCAACTCTCTATAATTTTTTCAAATTTACCTTTTTATTTATCCTAATTTTCTTTTTTCCTCTACCCAGCTTCTTACCTTTATGATTTCCCATTCCATGTCCGGTTCGTAGTCTGGCTCCCATCCAGTCCGCATATCCTTCAATTCATTCTCCATGTATGCAATATTCTCATCCATACTTTTTATTTCTTCTTCATCAAACTCTTCTGGATTTTCCTCTGCACATTTTTTCAAATTCTTTTCACGTTCAATCCCATCAATTAGACTGATATACTCTTCCGGATCTCCCTGAATAATTAAATGTCGTAAAAGGGTCTCTTGAGGAAACATTCCAAATTCGCACCGATCAAACCACTGTTTTGCGTAATCTCTTTCATCACTTCCATGTGAATGCTTACCACCAATTAAATCACTCAAAAAGCCTTCAACCAGTTCGCGAATCCAAATGCCATGCATCCCGCATAGCTCCATTAAGTTTTCCATATCTTCCTTTGGCAAGTCCACCTTAATTACTCTTTCAGTCTCTAACATTTCCGTTCTCTCCTTTACGCTTCACCAATACTACATCTAAGTTTCTGTGCTACCTGATCCGGCAAGATCTCCATCTCCATTAATAAATGGCAATAATCAAACAACGCATTGCTCTCTAAGCTATGTTCCAGCATTGGTACAAATTTACTTTCCATCTGTGCGACCTTCGTATCATTTCTGATATACGTATGAAATAATAAATCTGGAATATTTTTTTGATAATCTAATGTTCTTTCTTTCACCATCGTTGTCCGAGGATTTACCTGTGTCATAAAAGTTCCTAAAAACTTCACATGATCAAGATCATGTTCATCCTTAATTTCATTTACAACATCCAGGATTTCTTTAAGGCCCTTCCGTGAAAAGCCATCTTCCCGCACTGGAGTAATAATATAGTCACTGGCTGCAATCGAATTCGTAGTGAAGAAATCCAATGCCGGTGCATTATCAATCAAAATGAAATCAAACTCATCTTTGATTGCTTTTATCGCCTTTGCCAGAATAAATGGCCCTTTATAGCACTCGGACATACAACTTTCAATTTTGCTGAATCTCTTACTGGATGGGATGATACTGACTCCCTTAATATTCGTTGGGTAAACCAACTTCATAACTTCATCATGAGATCTGAGTCGATCCACAAAAAGTTCAAAAATATTTTCCTGCTTCGGTGGAACTCTCCCTGCAATACTCGCCTCAGACTCTTCAACATATGAATGTAATGCCAATGACGAATTGCTCTGACCATCCAGGTCTATCACCAAAACCTTCTGATCCAGATACGCCAGCAGCTCTGCCATAAGTAAAATTGTTGTTGTTTTTCCTACTCCGCCTTTATTATTTACTGCACTGATCACTTTGCACATATTGTATTCCTCCAAGTTTTTATCTATTTTTCTACTAATGGTTGTATTTTCCTATCTTATCTGTTATTATTTAAATGTCTTTATTTTTTCTTGCTCCCGAAAGGGGGCTTTTTGTTTTGGTGGATCTCTTCCCATATTAAATTTTCCTCCATTATGGTAAGTGATAATTGTATACAAAAAAGGATATTTCTTGAATTCTGTTATTCAAGAAATATCCTTTTTCATCTACTGATTATGCTTAAAATCATTTACCCATTTTATGTATTGTTGTGTGTTACAACATATCTCATTAACTTTTTTATGTATAAAATGATGTAAAAATTAGGAAATATACATTTTTCATCTCTCATCTACACTTCTTATATGGCTTGTTCTCCGCATAAATACTAGCTTTTTCTGCCTACCACGATATCTTTTGGAATATGAATTTTTAAGAGTATTGACATCTGTTTTAATTGTCAATACTTTTTTGAATTTTATTTAAAATATCCCTGCGGACCGTTTTTCCATGATCCGCAGGACATTTTCTTAATCATATCTATTTTTCTACTCTTCCACTCCCGCAAGTTTCTCCGCGCGTTCTAACGCTGCGCTGATATTCGGGCAGAAGTTTCCTTCGCCAGCCAGTTCTACGAATTTCGCTTTCTTCATCACCTTCATCGGCTGCTCATTGACATGGGAAAATACAACGGTCACGCCCTTGCTTTCACATGCTTTGGTTAAGTTTACCAGAGCGTTCATGGCAGTGCTGTCTAAAGCGTTGACTGCCCTCATGCGGAGTACCAGGCATTTCGCAAAATTCTCAACGACGATGTGCTCAATAATATCTGCCGCACCGAAGAATAACGGACCGGAAATCTCATATACCCGGATCTCTTTTGGCAGTTTCCGCAGAGTCTCATCTACGGTCTCGCTGTCATCATCGGCATAAACCCAGCTTTCTGCCCTGGTTTCCTCACTCATTCTCTTGATGAATAAGAGACATGCCAAAACCATACCGATCTCGATGGCCACTACCAGATCAAAGATCACAGTCAGGGCAAATGTCACAACCAGCACCAGGATATCGCTCTTTGGCGCGGTCTCTACCAGCTGCTTGAAGGTACGCCACTGGCACATATTATAAGCAACCACAAATAAGATCGCGGCAATGGTTGGCATCGGGATCATACCTGCGTATGGCATCAGAACTACTAAAACGATCACCAGGGTAATGGAATGAACCATACCAGCCACCGGAGTACGTCCTCCGTTTTTGATGTTCGCTGCTGTCCGGGCGATGGCTCCGGTTGCCGGAATTCCACCGAATAACGCGGACGCAATATTACCGGCGCCCTGTGCCACTAACTCCATATCGGAGCGGTGTTTTCCATTGATCATGCCGTCTGCTACCACACAGGAGAGCAGGGACTCGATCGCCGCCAGCACTGCAATGGTAAATGCATTTGGCACTGCTGCCTTTACTGTCTCAAAGGTAACGGATGGAAGATGGAAGGATGGAAGTGCATTGCTGATGGTGTACAGATTTCCAATGGTGGATACTTTTAATGGAAGGAACTGCACCATCAATATCCCTGCGATGACTGCGATCAGGGATCCCGGGATTTTCTTAAAGACCATCGGGGACACGATCAGAATTGCCAGACTGACAGCACCTACCAGCACTGCCGCCCAGTTGATGGTTCCGACATTCTCCGCAAATGCAGCTAATTTCTCCATCGTCTCAATAGGGCGGACGCCCTCCGGATAAGTTACACCGAAGAAATCCTTTAACTGACCGATGACAATGGTCACTGCAATACCGGAGGTAAAACCTGTGGTGATCGTATAAGGAATGAACTTGATCAGGCTTCCAAAATGGAACACCCCCATAAGGATCAGGAACACACCTGCCAAAACAGTGGCGATCACCAGACCATCCATACCATCTCTTGCCACAATACCAGCCACGATGGTAGCAAATGCCGCCGTCGGACCGGCGATCTGTACGCTGCTTCCACCCAGAGCAGAGATCACGAAGCCTGCCACAATGGCCGTGAAAATACCAGCCTCCGGACCGACTCCTGATGCTAAGGCCAGGGCGATGGACAGAGGAAGGGCGATAATGGCTACAATGATTCCCGCTGTGACATCCTTCACAAACTGGGAACGGTCATAGGTTTTTAACGCCGTGAATAACATTGGTTTTAAAGAACTCATGATTTACCTTTGTTTCCTTTCTTGAATGCTGTAACGATCCAGACCTGCTGAAATATTACTTGATCTGCTGCTTTGTAAAGCGGACATTCGCAATCCGCTTCGCTACTTGCTCATGAACGCAGTCGCTTCGCGATCTGTCAGTGGGAGCTTTCAACTCCCACTGACATAAGCATCCCCCCTCACCCACCGCTTAGTGCTCCGCGCACTTGAAGCGGGGAATGCTTATCTGCGTTCAAACACACGGTTACGAGTATAGCACCCGAAAATCCATAAGTCAAAGGCTATATACCAGCAAATCAGCAAATTATGGAAAAAAATACAAAAATCACAAATCCAATACCAGCATTATTTTATGCAAAATCAAACAGCGACAGCTGATTGGACTGTGGCAGATCCCCTAACAGCCCCAGATCTCCCATGAGATCACAGATGGTCTTGCTGACCTTGGTGCGGTTGCAGAAATCCTCTCTGGACAGGAAAACACCGTCCTTCACCGCATCCACAACACCCTCAGCCGCCTTATCACCCATGCCGTCAATACTGCTTAAGGATGGCATCAGCTTTCCGTCGATGATCTGAAAATCCTTCGCCTTTGCCTTGTAGATATCGATCGGGGTAAATGTAAAGCCTCTTGCATACATTTCCTGGACGATACGCATGTCACGAAGAGTATCCTGCTCTTTCTTAGACAGGGTATCTGCCCGTTTCTTATAATCTGCCAGGAAATATTCCAGTTTATCCCGTCCCTGACACATGATCTCATAGCTGAAGGCACTGGCGCGGATACTGAAGAACGCCGCGTAATAAGCCAGCGGATAAAATACCTTACAGTAAGCAATACGCCATGCCATCATAACATACGCCGCTGCATGAGCCTTCGGGAACATGTATTTGATCTTCAGACAGGAATCAATATACCACTGTGGCACATCGTGGGCCAGCATGGCCTCGATCCACTCCGGTTTTAAGCCCTTTCCTTTACGGACCGACTCCATGATGGTGAAGGAAAGTCCCTCTTCCATTCCTTTCTGGATCAGATAAACCATGATATCATCTCGACAGCAGATAGCCGTCTGAATGGTAGCCTGGCCGCTTAAGATCAGGTCTTTGGCATTGCCCAGCCATACATCCGTACCGTGGGCCAGTCCGGCGATACGCACCAGATCAGAAAAATACTTCGGCTTTGCGTCCAGAAGCATCTGCATCGCAAAATCCGTACCGAACTCCGGCACTCCAAGGGCACCCAGCGGACATCCACCGATATCATCCGGCGTGATGCCCAGTGCTTCTGTGCTCTGGAATAAGGACATGACCTCCTTACAATCCAGCGGAATATCCTTAACAGGGTCCAGCCCCGTCAAGTCCTGAAGCATACGGATCATGGTCGGATCATCGTGTCCCAGAATATCCAGCTTCAACAGGTTGTGGTCGATGGAATGGTAATCAAAATGGGTGGTGACCGTGGTGGTGGTCATATCGTTGGCAGGGTGCTGTACCGGTGTAAAGGAATGAATTTCCTCACCGATTGGCAGTACAACGATACCGCCCGGATGTTGTCCCGTGGTACGCCGCACGCCCACACAGCCCTGGACGATCCGGTTGATCTCACAGTTTCGTTTCCGGTCCCCGCGCTCTTCATAATAGTTTTTCACATAACCATAAGCTGTCTTATCTGCCAGCGTACCGATGGTTCCCGCCCGGAAGGTCTGTCCCTTTCCGAAAATAACCTCCGTATAATCGTGGGCATGGCTCTGGTACTCACCAGAGAAGTTCAAGTCGATATCAGGCTCCTTATCTCCCTTAAATCCAAGGAACGTCTCAAATGGAATGTCGTGTCCGTCCTTTTTCAGCATGGTCCCACACACCGGGCATTCCTTATCCGGCATATCACATCCGGACATACCAGAGTATTTCTTTACCTCTTCCGAATCAAAATCGGAATAATGACATTTGGGGCAGTAATAATGAGGACTTAGCGGATTTACCTCCGTAATTCCCGACATAGTGGCTACCATGGACGAACCGACAGAGCCTCGGGAACCAACCAGATATCCGTCCTCATTGGACTTCCACACCAGCTTCTGGGCGATGATGTACATCACGGCGAATCCATTGGAAATAATGGAGTTCAGCTCCCGCTCCAGACGCTCCACAACGATCTCCGGCAGATCTTCGCCATATAACTCATGTGCCCGGTTGTAACAGATATTTCTCAAGGTTTCATCTGAATTTTCAATGACCGGAGGACATTTATCCGGGCGCACCGGGGAGATCAGCTCGCACTGGTCGGCAATAAACCGGGTGTTGGTCACTACGACCTCCTGGGCCTTATCCGGACCCAGGTAAGCAAACTCCTCCAGCATTTCTTCTGTGGTTCTTAAATATAACGGTGCCTGCTCATCACAGTCCTTAAAGCCTTTGCCCGCCATGATGATCCTGCGGTACACCTCGTCCTCCGGATCCAGGAAATGCACATCGCAGGTAGCGCAGACCGGTTTCTGGAACTGCTCTCCTAAACGGACGATCCGGCGGTTCAAATCCCGCAGATCCTCTTCATTCTGGACAGAGCTGTCCTCGTTCCGGATCATAAACGCATTATTGCCAATGGGCTGAATCTCCAGGTAATCATAGAAATTCACGATCCTTCCAAGTTCTGAATCCGGTACGCCGCGTACCACCGCCTGAAACAGCTCTCCCGCCTCGCAGGCAGAGCCGATGATCAGGCCTTCCCGGTATTTGGCAAGGACGCTCTTAGGGATTCTCGGCACTCGGTGAAAATAGTTGATATGGGCCCAGGAAACAAGACGGTACAGATTCACTCTTCCCACATCATTTTTCGCCAAAATAATAATATGATAGGTCGGCAGCTTCTTGATGCCTTCCTCGTCCAGCTCACTTAATTTATTTAATTCGTCCAGTGTAGAAATGTCCCGCTCTTTCAGCATTTTCAAAAATGCCACAAAGATCTCCGCGGTTGCTCCCGCATCATCCACCGCCCTGTGGTGATTCTCCAGGGACACATTCAAGGCCTTTGCCACGGTATCCAGCTTATAACGGTTCAGCTGTGGCAGTAAAATACGGGCCAAGGTTACCGTATCCAGCACCGTCGGATCAAAAGGCAGTCCCAGTTCTTCTGCATTGTGGGCGATAAAGCTTACATCAAAGGATGCGTTGTGGGCCACCAGGGCACAGCCTTCACAGAATTTCAGAAAATCCGGCAGGACCTTATCAATCTTTGGAGCAGGAAGCACCATGCTGTCGTTGATACTGGTCAGCTGCTCGATCCGGAATGGGATCGGAATATCCGGATTGACAAAGGTGCTGAACTTGTCCGTGATCGTTCCATTTACCACCTTTACCGCACCGATCTCGATGATCCGATCGGAAAGAGGACTAAATCCGGTGGTCTCGATATCAAACACCACGTAAGGATCGTCAAAGCTCTGATTTCTGGAATTCTCCACCAGCTGCTTAGTATCATCTACCAGATAACCCTCCACGCCATAGATCACCTTGAACGGATCATTCTTGTCCAGGCTGTGGCTGGCCTCGGTAAATGCCTGGACACAGCCGTGATCCGTCACTGCCAGCGCCGGCATTCCCCATTTCTTGGCGCGTTTGATGATATCCGCTACATTAGAAACACCATCCATATCGCTCATCTTCGTATGGCAGTGGAGCTCGATCCGCTTTACCAGGCTGTTATCATTGCGCTTGCCCGTAAAATCCTCACATTTCTTGATGCCTACTACCGATCCGATGGTCAGCTCACCGTCAAACTTATCGATGGTGGTCATCCCCCGCAGTTTAATGAAGTTCTTCTTCACTACTGCCTTGTTGATGTCCTCTAACATTTCCTCTCTGGCAAATAATTTCACCGTGATCGTATCGGTAAAGTCCGTCACATCGAAGATCACAATGGTTTTCCCGCTCTTTAACAAACGGCTGTCGGTGTTGATGATCTGACCACGGATAGTGACTTCACCCATCTCTCCCGCAATGTCACGGATGCTGATAAACTCATCATCAAAATCACGGCCATACAGCACATCCGGGTTGTCGCTTTTTTTCTGATAGCTACCGCCGAATTTCCGGTCTCTGGAAAATGGCTTCTTCCACTCGCCGCCTCCATTGGCGCCAGACGCCGCCGATGCTCCGGCTCCTGCACCTCCTGATGCGGTCTTGACCGCTGGTGCTGCGTTCCCGCCATTTCCAGCCCCTGCAGTCCTGGCACTATGGGCCGTTTCTTCCTTCTTCACCGGCGCTGCTGCATCTGCACCGTCTCCCAGCTTATCTGCCAATGCCACCAGGCGGTCATTGATCTCCCGCTGGATCTGCGCTTCACGCTGTCGGCTTTCCTGATTTTCCTTCACCGGAATGTACTCGTAGATCACATCAACAGGAAGACCGCACCGTTCGTGGAATACCTTCTCCAGTATCCGCTTTAGCTCTGAGGTTTTCTCCCGGAATACCGCATTGTCCTCCACGGTCATGCGAAGAATATTCTCCTGTGGGAAGGTACACTCTGCCCGCCGGAGTATATTGTATTCAATGATACTGTAATGCTTTAATTCCATAAGAAGACTGTCCTTATATACCTGAAACAGCTTCTGTGGAGTATACTGACCGGACAGACGGTATTTCTCCACGATCTTAATGGTCAGTTTCTTTCCCGGAAATAACTGTTCCCGGATTCCTTTTTCCAGGTCATAGATATTTTTCTTATGGATCAGACGCTGACTTACGATATAAATACGAATAGAGCTTCTATCCCTGGTGGATGAGACACGCTCCACATCCACCAGCTTTAAAAGCTCCTCCATCTCTGTGGTCATATGTAAGTCAGGAAATACTTCCAAAAAACCTTTTGCCATACTCTCACCTTTACTGTATTGTAACGATTGTCCATGCCCCTTACACTGGGCTGTGCGGCAATCACATGGGACTCTTAAACTGTCTCGTTCTTCTCTTGATCCAGCTTGATGATCTCTTCTCTCAGGGCGCTTAACAACTCATTCTCCGGCACCTTCCGCAGCACTTCGCCGTGCTTGATCAGAAGTCCTTCACCGATTCCTCCAGCCACACCAAGATCCGCTTCCCTTGCCTCGCCCGGGCCATTTACCACGCAGCCCATGACTGCCACCTTGATGTTCATATGGTCAAATTCTGTCACCATATTCTCCACCCGGTTTGCCAGACCGATCAGATCGATCTTCGTCCTGCCGCAGGTCGGACAGGAGACCACCTCGATCCCGCCTTTTCGCAGTCCCAGGGTTCTTAAGATCAGTTTTGCTGACTTGATCTCCTCGATCGGCGCTCCGGTCAGGGAAACACGAATGGTATCGCCAATACCCTGGTTTAGGATAATGCCAAGGCCGATGGCAG
>ERZ827452.1365-NODE-1365-length-23457-cov-4.691565_pt1 | contig 23457 bp, 24 predicted proteins | sample MGYA00519866_ERZ827452 | MGnify/ENA primary metagenome ERZ827452 (study PRJEB31778, sample SAMEA3449307) | human gut metagenome | biome: human gut; feature: human-associated habitat; material: faeces | place: United Kingdom | collected 2010/2012 ... | reverse complement strand
TTTACTTACCTAATTCATCGTTGATTTCTTTGAGAATCTGGTCACCGCCCTGATTTTTCCAGTTTTCAACGAAAGTATCGAATTCGCTGATATCTGCTTTTCTCATAACAATGCAAGAGAATCTCCAGGTTACTCTTGTTTTTCCTGTCAGTAAAAATCTCTGAAATTCATCATCGTTTTTCACTACAAATACCTGGAGGCAATACGCGGCATAATCTGAGAAGACGCTCCCTTTCCCTGATTAAAACTATCTATTTCCTAATAGCCATTCTGACAAGCCAATTTATTTTTAGCAAATTACATTCTGCATATTTCCATTTATCCAACATTTAATGTTCTCAGCCACAATCACAGCACGTTTTTCAAAAGCCTGCTGTGAAGCAAAGGCAACATGCGGCGTTGCAATCAGATTTTTGGCTCCAAACAATACATGATCGGCAGCTACCGGAGGCTCTACCTCGAATACGTCCACAGCTGCTCCGGCGATTTGGCCTTCGTTCAGCGCTTTGGCCAACGCTTCGCTATCTACAATGGGACCTCGGGCGGTATTAATAAACAGGGCGGTATCTTTCATCATATCAAACTGTTCTTCTCCAATTAACCCAATGGTTTCTTTCGTCTGAGGAACATGGACAGATATAATATCACAAGTCTTCAAAAGTTCTTCCATCGTCACAAACTGCACACCCGGAATTTCTTTTGGAGAGCGATTATAAGCATATGTCTCGCATCCGAATGCCTGGGCAATCTTCAATACTCTTTGGCCAATTGCACCTGCTCCAATCACACCAAACTTCTTACCTTCCAGTTCAAATCCTACCAGCCCCTGTTTTGTTCCGCCTTTTCTAACCACTTCATTACAAGGAAATACATTTCTAGCTAAATCAATAACAAAGCCAAACACCAGATCCGCTACAGCCACCGTAGAATAACCGGCACAATTGCATACTCGTATGTTCTTCTCTTTACAATATTCAATATCAACCAGATCTACTCCGGTAAAAGCCACACAGATCATCTTAAGTTCGGGACATTTTTCAATAATGTCTCTTCCAAACTTCATATTAGACAAAACCACACAATCCGCACCCTGGCATCTTTCCACCAAAACCGCCGGATCTTCATTTCTGTCAGAGTAATAGGTTACTTCATGCTGTGTTCCTATGGTATTGTCCACGATTTCACGTAACCTATCATTTGAAATACCCAATGGCTCTAAAAAGTTAATTTTCATTGTTTTACCATTCCTTTCACTTTACTCCAGCAAAAAATGTTTCTCTGAATCAAATATGATCTTCATCTCTATATTTTCTTTTAAAAACAATTTCTTGGATACTCCATAGATCCATTAACATAAATTTTATGAGCTAATTCTACAACCATATGCATATCTAAAACGGAATTACACTTTTGACCCAAAATTTCTATATTATCAAAATAGATTCTCTCGGGACGGCTTTCTTCCAGACGCATTTCATAACCTCTTATTATGGAGACTGGGAATGGACCATTCAGTACCTTAATATCCTTAAAATAAATATCTTCAATTCTGCCCCGTACCGGCGCCCATGTATACTTGCACTCCAGCACCTTAATATCAAATAATTTCTGAGCTACATCCTCTACTCGAATGTTTTCGTAGTGAATATCGTGAATATAGGCATTGTCTGCCTGATGAATCGACATGGCACTTCCGCCCATATTACCCTCATACTCGCAATGAATAATATCGCAGTCCCGGAAAATCAAATTTGTTATTTCCTTACACATAAGTCCATAACCAATCTCAATGGCATTTCCTGGCTCCGCATTCCATATAACACATCTTTGTACAATCAAATCCTTCACATCCCGAACTGTGGTAGGATTCGGCAAACGCCCGGATTTAATGCAAATACAATCGTCCGCTGCACGTACAAAGCAGTCTTCAATCAAAACATCCTGACATCCGGTAATATCAATACCATCACCAGTTACTACCCTGGAAAGCGAATTTGTATTACGAATTACCACATGATCACAGGCTGCAGGTACTATCTGCCACATGGGACTATCCACTACCGTAATTCCTTCGATTCGAACGTTTTCACACCACTGCAGATCTACCAAAAACAATTTTCCATTGCTATCCGGCAGATGCCAAGGTGATCCATTCAAAATTCCATTCCCGATTATTTGAATATTCTTGCAACGATACGCATATATTCTCCCATAGACCACACTGCCTTCTTCCAGATAAACAACATCATTGTCATGCAGTTCCAGAGTTGCCACGTTATAGACTTTACCACGTTCAAAGCAGATCGTTGTATTCTTGGGCTTTTCTATTTTAGGAGAACACAAAACAAACAGAGGATTTTTTAAATTTCCGTCCAGCTCTACGCTGACTTTCATAATTTTCGGCAAATGAAAGCGAAGTTTTTGTCCTTCTCTGTGAAACTCAATTCCATAGCTGCTCGGGCGAATCTTCACCTGTTCAAATGGTCTGGAAATCACAATCTCAACATCAATACCGTCATTTTCGCCACCTACCGCTACCGGTGCATAATGAAAAGAATCTGTATAAAAAACTGCCTGTTTTTCACCATTACAGGTCACCTCATACAAATCCGACCACTCTACTTCGTCCAGGCTATGCCGTTCAAATAGTGGCTCAAGCACCGGCTCAGGATCTGGATTATAAATCAATTTTTTCATTTTAGCACGTTTCCTCCTTATCCCAGCATAATCTGAATGTCTTTCCAAACAATAAAATTGTCATCAAAGAAATGTATCTTTCTTCTCTCTGCTTTAAGATTTCCAGACAAGTATCCTTCTGCAGCTTCTATCAGCTGCTTCCATACTTCACGTTGGAGCATACCATGACCGGCACAAATCAGTGTTTCATCATTAATCTGGCTATTAACATACCGAAGTTTTTCAAGCCATCGCGTCACAAGCTCCTTATCGTTTTCGCTTCCTTTTTTCCGAAGAACCATAATAGGGTTTGCACAATCACCGGAAAAAAGCACATTCTTTTCCCTTTCGAAAAAGGCAACAGAGCCGTTTGTGTGTCCAGGAACTGCAAAAACTTCTAATTTCCAATTGCCAGCACAAATAACATCTCCTTCTTTAATGACGTGAAGCCTTGGACGCCGATCCCATTCCTGAATGTCAGCCTGTTCCAAAAGTTCAGGATCCACAGCACCAGCGGCAATCATTTTCTTTACATAATCTCTGCGTCTTTCTGCATCAATAGAGCAGGCGTCCTCCCAATCTTCCTGGGCCATATAAACCTCCGGAAACTGTCCCGCACCACCAAAATGGTCACGATGTCCGTGTGTTACACATACTTTAAAAGGCGTTGCCGTCAAGTTACGAACACATGCATTCAAATTGCTGATTCCTGTTCCGGTATCCACTAACACTGCCTGTTTTTCCTCACAGATTACATACATAGCACCTAATCCGGCCTCCATAATCTGATATACCTCCGGATGAACCTTCCTGATCTGGTAAATTTCTTTCATATGCCTGACCTCCTTCCAGTATTCTCCAAGACTTTGGACAAAGCTTCCAGTTTTTCATAAAATGCAAAAAAATTTTCCAGTTTCCATTCCCAGTTTGGACTTCCCACAGTCCCAGGAGTATTGATTCTTGCTTTCGCATCTAATCCCAGAATGTCCTGTACCGGCACAATCACAATATCGGCAATGCTGGCATTTGCCAGTTCTACCATTCCCCAGGCCAAATCTTCACATACTATCCCCTTTGTTTTCAACGTTTCCGCTATAGTCGCCTTTGTATCTGCGCTTTGCAGATCAAGCCACCCCTGTATAGGCAGATTGTCATGTGTTCCTGTATATAGCACCATATTTTTCCTGTCCGGGAAACGGTTATTCGTTTCATTCGGATCAAAGGCAAACTGCAAAATCTTCATTCCTTTAAATCCATAATGATCGCGCAGGTCATACACTTCTTCACGTAAATCTCCTAAATCCTCTACTATAATCCGAATATCAGGACTTGCCTTTAACAGACAGTCAAAAAAATCATAAGATGGTCCCTCAATCCATTCACCCTCAATTGCGGTTTTACATGAAGCCGGTATTTTCCAATATGTATCAAATGCTCGAAAATGATCAATACGAACCAAATCATATATATCGCTGCTATACTGAAGGCGATGAATCCAGAAATTGTATCCTTCCTCCTTCATCTTCTTCCAATCATAAATAGGATTTCCCCATCTCTGTCCTGTACTGCTGAAATAATCCGGCGGCACACCTGCCACAGCGATTGGATAGCCTTGTGGATCTAATTGAAAGTTTTCTTTGTTTTTCCACACATCCAAAGAATCCAGTCCAACATAAAACGGAACATCCCCCATAATATGAATTCCTTTTGCGTTGGCATAGCTCTTCAATTCCTTCCACTGCTTTATAAACATATACTGCAGGAACATCTCAAAGCAAATCTCGTCTTCGTCAAGTTCCGTTTCTGCATCCTCTGGCCATTCAGTCCAGCATCTATATCCATATTTCTTTTTGCATGTACAAAACACTGCATAGTCACGCACCCATGGCTCTTTCTCAATAAATTTCGTATATCCGTCATCCTTCTGAAACCTTGAATACGCAATTCGAAAGCAGGGTTCTTTTTTCTTCCGAACCACTTCATACAAAATTCGATCTGACGCAGGGACCTCATACTTCTCCTCTTCCGTCAGCAAACCATATTCACATAATTTCTCTAATGAAATATAAATATCATCTCTTGCATAGGAGGAAAACGGCTGATAGGGAGAATTTCCATAACCAAGCGGATTTAACGGAAGAATCTGCCAAATCTGCACTCCTGCCGCTGCTATGCAGTCAATAAACTGATAGGCGCTTCCCCCAAAATCTCCTATTCCAAACTCATTCGGAAGGGATGCCAAAGGTAATAGTATTCCTGCTTCTCTCATAGCTATTCCTACTTTCGTTTATATTCCTAGATCTTTTTTGCGAAACTGTAGTTTCGTTTTTTTCTGTGAGTTTATCTCTATCACAAGCTGTACGGAAGCATCTGGCGGAATGGATACAGCAACACTCCCTTCTTCCACAGAATGTGGAAGCACAAACCATTCTCTCGGCGGCAATGCCTTTACTTGAACAATTTCACGGTCTATAGCCAAATAGCCTTGCTCATAAAACAAATTATCCGGATTTTCCAGGCTTACCACATAGGATTCCTGCTCTGTCTCAAAGCCGCCTAGCCGTCCCTTTGTTATCTGGATCCCTGCCAGCTGCTTCAGAATTGAAATTCCTTCACCCCAGCCGTACCGTTGATTGTTCCACTTCATATATCCGTCGCAAATTAATACAATCTGATGAGCATAATTCGGATATTTTTCTATCAAAGTTTCATCTGTTGTTATAAAATATCCCAAACTGCCTGTCTCCATCAGACGGCACAGATTCTTTTCATGCACTGAAGCCTGTATACAAACGCCTTCTTCTATTACGGAAGCTATCCTCCGGCCATCTGCTATATGACTGTGAAACCGGTCTTTCACTCCCCTCTCACTCCATAGAAGCGTAATTCCTATTGGCCTGTAATATGCCTGGCAAAGCTGATAGGCCTGATTCCAACGAAACCTCAGCCAGTTCCAGTTATCGCTGCTTAAGTCATTGCCCCAGATAATACATACCCCTTCACAAATCTGTTCCCATGCAGTTCCATTAAAGCAATGTGTCCATAAATAAGCATAACACTCCCTCTCTGCCACATGAGGAAGATCCTGGATCGTATTCCAAAATTCCGGAACATTAACCGTAGCCTGGGCCCAATAATACTTTAACCGCGGTTCATAAGCCTTATGCGCTAAAAATGTATAAATATTATTTTGTTCCCGAACATATTCTCCTTCTCTGTGCTTTCTCCATTTATTTGTTTCCATTGCCCGTACAAATAACCCCTCTAAACCATTTTCATACAACAAATGATAGTCGATTCCAAAAGATTCTCGAATTTCTTCTGGGTTTCTGCTCCATGCATCAATCGCTAAAAACGTCATGCCTCTTGCTTTCAATTCTTTTGAAACCTTTGAGACATGCATTGCCCATCTGGCACACCAGAAGTCAATCCACTCCGGCATCAAATATGTTACAATATAATCCGCCCGTGCATTATAATCCTCTAAAGCAATTTGTCTGAGCTTTGCATATTCTGTAAACTGATCCACCATATCCTGCGAAAAATCCGTATCCTTAAGCGTTTCCCGCGGTCCTCGCAGACCTAACATACCGTCTCCGGCTACATAACCATCAAAATGAAACGCATCCAACACCCGCATCAGTTTCTCAATATAGATATCTTCAAAAAAACGTCCATCCTTTAGGCGCTTCAATACGTTGATCGCTTCACCCCATAAGAGCGATTCGCCGCGCATCGTCTGAAGAACTTCCCGATACTCCCAATGATACCGGGTATTTTTCCATACTGCACTGATGGTATTTGACAAAATCCCCAAATACGCCCTTACTCCGCAAGACCGAATGTATGTAATCAAACGATAGAGTTCTCTGTTTGTCCATACCTGTCCGCATGGAGTTCCGTTCTGACCTGTGCATATAGGATCTAATTCTCTATCATCTACATTTTCAAAGTCAAACAAATACATTACCTGAAAATTCAGAAAACACAATCCTGTCGGCACAAAGCCTAATTGCTTAAAGTACGCATTGACCCCCAGATCCTCTGCAGCCCGATCAAAGCTCCGCAAATCTACACAAATAATGCTTTCATATTCGCCTTTTCCCATAAGCTTCCTTTATTCCCCTCTCTTCGCACAGGATTCCCTCTCCACAATTTCCGCATTCAATACCATATGCCGATTATCTTCATTGTCCAATAGTCCACGCATCATAAAGATTGCCTGCTCTGCCATATATTCATACGGCTGTCTTACCGTGGTAAGTGAAGGAGAATAGTATGCTCCAAACTCAATCCCGTCAAATCCCATAACAGACAAGTCCTCCGGCAGCTGATACCCTGATTCCTTTGCAGCTCGAAGACAACCGATCGCCAGGGTATCAGCAATCGCAAAAACAGCTGTAAACCTCCCCCCACATCGCTGATTCAATTCCTGAAACGCTTGGTATCCGCTTTTTATAGAAAATGATCTTGCATTCTCAGTCAGCGTCTCATCATATGGAATGCCTGCTTCGTTCAGTGCATCCTTATATCCCTCCAGGCGAAGCTTCATAATACCATAATTTTCTAATTCAGCGGCCATAAACGCAATCTTTCTATGACCTAACTGTAGCAAATATTTTGTTGCCTCATACGCCGCCATTCTATCATCAATGGCAATACTTGAAAATTCGTCAGCACTGATATTGTCTACCTCATTACTTGTAACCATAACCAGTGGAATATCCAATTCCTTAAACTTATTTCCACGGTTTTTTATGATGCCGCCCAAAAGAATAATTCCCCGTAAGCGTTTTTCCTTCATCTGGACAATAGCAGCATCCAGTTCATCTTCATCCTGGTCAATCTGCTGAATCATAATATTATAATGATTATCTATGCTTTTTTTCTGAATGATGCTTAGCATATCATTAAATACAGGGTTTGCAATACCCTTCATCAGAACGCACACGGTATTGGACTGAGACCGCTTCAAATTCCTGGCGCTATTATTCGGAACATAATTATATTCCTTAATAATTTCCTGAACCCGTTTCTGGGTTGCCTCTTTTACCTCTCCCGTATTGTTAATTACCCGGGAAACCGTAGCTACGCCCACTCCTGCTAGACGTGCGATATCTTTAATATTAATATTCCCTGTATTCACAAAAAGCTCCCCTTAATCAATATTTCATGTGCTTAATCTGCTCCTCCATTGCCTCCAATCTGGACATATAAGCGTTATAAATCATATCCGAATTTTCTCTCAATGTTCTCTTGGAATTTGTGTAAGGATTCTGAGTCGTAGCATAATCTACCTGCTTAATCCACTCCTCTGGAATCGACTCACCACCTGTAAGAGCGCCTGCAATTCCTGCTGCCACCGCGGCTACACAGTCTGTATCACGCCCCATATTAACTCCCGCCAAAATTGCTTCTTTTGTATTTCCTGCTGTCATTTTGAAGATGCAAATTCCTTTTGTAACCACCTCATTTGCATAACTAAATGGATATGGCATGCCCTCTCCGCTGTATACGCTGTCAAATTTGCTTCTCATTTCCTGTATCGTCCTGCAATCTCTGGTATAAGAAAGCTGTTCATCGATCTCTTTTACTACCAGATCTTTATCGCAATAATCATAAATTGCCCCAAGAACACTGTCTACCGTCGCATTCGGCTTTGTTGCCTCTGCGATGGCTATGCCTGTCACACAGGCCCATTTTAAACCTTTACTATTTGCCGTCTGATAAAGTTGTCCGCATTGTAAAATGTCTTCCTTCGCTGCCTGAATATCTCCGGCGTTGATCAGACCAATTGGATGGCAGGCTCGGGCAAAACTGTTAAGTCCCGCATAATCACAGTATCTTCCCAGATCTGTAGCCGGAATTCCAGTTCTGGCCATAGCAAGAAGCGTATCCTCAAACGGCTCTGAAACCCAACCGCCTACTTTATCTTTAATATCCCTCAGCCAGATAGCTCGAATATCTTCTGCCGTTACCCTGTTTTTCTTTTCTCCAATTGCTGTGATCATCAATTTTTGACGTTCTACGCCATCTTCTGTTGTTCCCGCTTCACGCATCCACCCATTCCAATAATGTTCATATGGATACAGCTTGTCTACATAGCCATATTTATCTTCAATTTCCTGCCATTTCATCCCCTCAACAACCGCTCCCATGGACGATCCGATATGAACTCCTGCAATACAGCCAAACATTTTCTCTCTTAATGATACCATTGCTTTTTGTATGATGTTTATAGAAGCTGAAACATCACTTTTCCTTTCTTTATATTTCATATCGTAGTTCAAGACATTCAGATTGCAGCCTTCTCCAATTCCATAATTCCTTTGCTGTTTTTTCTGCGCTGTAACTCTAATTTTTCAAATACTTCAATTACAATTTCACAAAGATACAGTGTTTTACAGCCATGCTCCAAATGTCCACTAAACGTTTTTTCAGGACTGGAAAAAACTATATGTAAATGAGGCATATAATCTGCAATAATTCCAGAAATACTGCTTAATTCCATCGGAACATCGTTCCATACCGGATAAATTTCTACTGCAGGATACGAAACTGTTGTTACCATATGAATTCTTGTATCCGAAAGAGTTCCAATTCCAGAAACCACCACTCCATCTTTAATATTTGCTTCCGCTATTACCTGCTCAATGCTTTCCAGAAGCATATCGCCCGAATCCAAACGTATAATTACTTTCTTTCCATTACCTTCTTCGATAAAATATTTCATATCTGTTATCCTTTCACCGCTCCGGCTGTAATACCTCCAATAAATTGGGAAGAACACTTTAAGTATAATGCAAGTACCGGAATAATCGAAATCATTAAACCTGCACACAAGATTCCATAGTCCGTGTTAAACTGAGACTGAAAATTCATAAGGCCTAACGGCAGTGTTTTTATCTCTTCCTTCTTTATCATAATCAAAGCCCAATAAAACTCACTCCACACGCCCTGAAAATTAAAGATCGTAACAGTAGCCAACACCGGTTTCATAAGCGGAAGTGTTATAGACCACAAATTTTGAAATATTCCACAACCATCCATAGTAGCCGCCTCATCTAATTCTCTGGGAAGCTCCCTAATAAAGTTTGTCATAATATAGGTTGCCAAGGCAATTCCATTTGTTACATAAGGAAACAGCAGCGATAAACGGCTTCCTGTCAGCCCAAGCGCCTTCATTGTCATAAAATTGGGAACCGTTATCATCTCTGATGTTACAAAAAGCCCCGTCATATACACGATCAGCAATATATTGTGCCCCCAAGGCTGCAGCTTACCAAAGGAATACGATGCCAAAACAATAACCACCATCTGTACTAATAGTGTAACTGCCGTTATAAAAACACTATTCATAAAATACTTGCCAATCTTACCAATTTTCCATGCCTCTATATAATTCTGCGGTTTGAATGAGTGAATCGTAAATGGGCTCGTCAATACATCAAAATTAGATTTAACCGAAGTCATCAAAACAAAAAACAGAGGATAGATAACAAGGACTGCAAGAAACAGCAACGCAAACTGTGATAATACATAGCTTAATGTTATTTTCTTTTTCATGTCATCCTCCTACTCTGTTTCGCCTAGACCCAAGCCATCTTCCAAGCAAAACCAACGTTAAGATAATTCCAAACAGCACGGTGGACATCGTAAGAGCTTTATAGAATTTATAATCCATAAAGGCAGTATCATAAATAAGCATTGATACGACTCTGGTTGCAGTTCCAGGGCCACCTCCCGTTAACATGTAAAACAGCGCAAACGATTTCATTCCTCCCGTAATGGAAAGAATCACATTGGTTTCTGTAGTCCCTGCCGTCAATGGAAGGAAGAAATACCTTAACTTCTGCCATCTTCCGGCCCCATCAATCTCTGCTGATTCCAATATATCAAGCGGAATATTCTGCATAGCAATATAATACAAAACCATCGTAAACCCAACATACTGCCACGTATTAACAGCAATCACAGTGCCAAGCGCCGTTGCATTTTCTCCAACCCAGGCATGACAAAGAAAATCGAGACCGATCAAACGAAGAATATTATTTACCAGTCCTGTATCTGGCGACAGCATAAATCTCCACATAACCGCAATAACAGATGCAGGTAAAATCACAGGAATATACAGGGAAACCTTATAAAACTTTTGCCAGCCTGCCGTCATATGATACACCGCAAAAGCCAGCAGAAATCCCAAAGCCGTCTGAATCGCAGTAGAAACAACTGCAAATATAAGGTTGATTTTTATAGATGACCAATACGCCGGTGTATCCGTAAATAAATTTACATAATTTTTTAGCCCTACCCACTGATAATCTGGATTAAATCCATTCCAATCTGTAAAGCTCATAACCATACTTTTTATCATTGGATAGATTAAAAATACTGCCAGAAAAAAGAACGATGGGATCAGAAAAAAGTACCCCATGACCTTTTTTCTCCTCTCCAATTTATTGATTTTCAAAGTGATTCCTCCTTCCTTTTTCTGATTTTATGCGGGGAGACATAATCGTCTTCACTATGTCTTCCCCTCATTGGTTTCCGTACTATTTATTTTGCGTTTTCTTCAATACATTTTTGTTTTAAGTCAGCAATCGTCTTACCGAGATCTGCGCCGGTTGCATTTTCATCTGCAATAAAATCTGCAATGGCAAGGGCTTCGTCCGTAATCAAAGAACCCTGTGAATAATCGAATTTAATTCGATAACTTTTTGCATTCGAGAAAATCTCTACAAACTTATTCTGATTTTCATCTTCGTATACGCACCCTTTGTTACCCATAACAGACAGTGTTTCCTGACCAAACTTCTGCTGGACATCCAGCTGGCTCAAATATTTCAGGAAGCGGATACTCTGCTCCGGATATTTTGTTCCAGAATATACCATCCAGCCATCTACACCAAAGTTATACAACAGTGTAGGAACTCCCTCTTCCGGCGGGAATGCCATAAAGCCCAGCTCGATACCTGCCTCAGCAGCGTTCTCCTCCAAAGCAGCCAACTCGTTATTGTTAGCAAAGTAAATCAGGCCTTTTCCTGTGTAGAACTGCGTAGCAGCCTCTTCCTTCGTCAGAGCCAATGCATTTTTATCAATATATCCCTTTGCAATCCAGTCTTTTATCTTATTGCCTGCTATCTCATATTCTGCTGAAACATCGCTTAAGTGACCGCTTAAATACTCTTCAGAGGTCAATTTCCCGGACTTATAAAGCTCTGGCTCTGCCAGCGTTCTAGTTAAAGATGCTAACTGGAATCCTTGTGGATTTCCCGGAGCAATTAAAGGAATGATTCCCTTGGCTTTAACCTGTTCCATTAATTCAACTAATTCCGTCTGATTTTTCGGCTCCTGCCATCCATTTTCTTCCAACATCGTTTTATTGTATACTAAAACAGTACAAGTTGACCGGAATGGTACACCTAAGATCTTCTCTCCAACCGTACCAAGATCTAAGGAAACAGGAATAAATTCATTCTTCCAGGAAGCTCCATCTGCTTCCATAGCTTCTGTTAGATCATATGCTGCTCCCAAAGCATTAAAGCCGCCCATACGATCTAACCAGCAGCAAGTAACATCTGGTGCATCTCCAGATGCAAATGCAGTCTGTAACGTCTTTGTCAAAACATCCCAGGTGATAACTGTGGTTTCAATTTCGATATCAGGATTTAATTGCTCAAAATCTTCAATAATCTGATTAAATTGTGTCTCATATTCAGGCCAGTCGTGCATAAAACGAAGCGTGATCTTCTCCCCTGTTGCTTCCGTCTCTTTCGCCGTTGTTTCAGAAGTCTTCTCTCCTGTTACTTCCGTCTCTTTCGCCGTTGTTTCAGAAGGAGTCTGATTATTGCTTCCACAACCCGCTAACGAAACTGCCATAACACCGACCAAAGATGCTGCTACCATACTTCTAACCGTCTTTTTCATAAAAACTCTCCTTTTTCTTTTTATTTTGCAGCCATAGCTGTATAACTGACTTCCTTTTCATCCTTTTTTGACAAAACCTTTCCTACTAACTGAATCATATCATCCCCCTCTCCGTTTTTATTTTTTTATTGCTGGAAAGAGTTTGTCTTCCAACAAGTAAATCCCAACTCCTATTAGTGAAAAGAAACCCAAACCGAAATAAGCGATTTTCAATGAATACAATTCGCTAAAATAGCCAAAAGCACCGGCTCCCACAATTGTTCCAAGACTACTTATTGCTCCCATGAAGCCTAGCATAGTGCCAAGTTCTTCCGTACGTACAATCTGTCTTAAATAACTCATAAACGTAATATTTATTGTGCAAATCATTATGCCGTGCAAGAACTGTGTAAAAATTAATGTGGGAACGGATCCTGCCGTTGCAAGCAGCAACCACCGGATTGCCGATAAGATACATCCAACAACCAAAACCTGATGTGTCATACGTTTACTGAAATCACATAATTTTCCAATCCACGCCGATATAAAAATTTCAAAGAAACCAGAAGAAGAAACAATAATTCCGGAAATAATTTCATCTAATCCAAGTTCCCTAGATAGATAAATCTGTAAATATGAAAATCCTCCGTTACTTTGAAGCTGCATCAGCATATATAAGAAAAATAGGTTGATCATTCCAACTGTAATGTTTAATTTCGTCTTTGACCGTGCCTTATGACCTTCCGGGGAATGCCTTTTATAAAACTCAAATAATTTTACAAATAGAACCAGCTTCATGCATCCCATTAAAACCACAAGCAAAGCCAAACATCGAAAGTTAAACTGTTGTACAATAAAGCCAGAAGCCGCGGCAAAAATAATCCAAGCAATAGAACCTGCCATTTTATACATTCCAAGACTTTCCCCATAACGACTTCCAGAAATACGTTCTATTAAACGGTACATAAATGTCGAGAAAATCTTGTACGCAGCCACCTCTACAACAAACATTATTGCTAAAATTCCAGAATTCTTAGTACATGCAAAAACGCCATGGCCCAATAAGGATAAAACAAGCATACTTTTTAGTATCTGCTCTAAGCATGCATGTTTATCAATCAATCTGCCAAAGAGAACATTCAGACAACCAGTAAGCCCGTTCGACAAAGAAAGCAAAAAGCCATAAAACGCTACCGATATTCCCACATCTACCAGACAGATACTTCTCGGAAATGTAATCAACGCCGACATGCCTGTTCCCAGAAAAACGGATTGCTAACAAATAACCGTACACGTATCCTACTTTTTTATCCTTCATGTTTTCCCCATCACACAAATGCGTATCTGGAAACGTTTTCATTTTGTTCAAAAATTATCCTCATTTTCCTATGTGGATTTTTCACTCCGTTTTTCTCTCTAAACTGTCTTCTGGTCCTTTATTTTCTTCGTATTTTCGGAGTTCTCCGTGCAGGAAACGATAGTATTTATTGATATTTCGTCCGATTGCGTACAGAATAAACTCCTTATACACTTTTTTGCCGAACGATAGTTGAAACGCCGGAAATTTTCGTTTTCCTTGATGCCTTCAAAGTGTCCTTCCGTCTGAATGGAGAGAATCTGGCAGTTCAATATTCCTTTCTTACTCTGGATATTCCGAGTAGATATAACTGTATAACTGATATCTACATTATATATTTTATACTTTTGTTTGTAAATACTATTTAATAACTAAATTTAATAATTATTTTTATGCAAAATGACGGTGCTTTGACACTTGTGTTATCACCTTACTTCAAAAAACCCCCTTATAAATAGCCTGTTTGGGGCTTATTTTTTGTTATTTTTTATAATGGTGAAATTGCCGAAAAATGCATCTACCGTCTTGACCAGGATAAAATAGACAATGAATCCAGATATGATGTTTTCTATGCAGTGATAACCAATTTGGATTGTAATGTAAAGGAAATCATCCGAATGAATCAACAGCGTTGGGAAATCGAAGAAAACTTTCGAATCATGAAAACGGAATTTAAAGCACGGTCTGTTTATGTTCAGCGTGATGATCGGATCAAAGCTCACTTTTTGACATGCTATCTCAGTCTTCTTCTTTACCGATTATTAGAGAAGAAACTAGACGGGAGATATACCTGTGAATCCCTGCTTGCAACTCTCCGTTCCATGCAAGTGACGTTATTGCCAGGAAACCTTGGCTATACACCCTCTTATAAAAGAACTGATCTGACAGATGCATTACATACCCATTTTGGCTTTCATACCGATATCGAATTCATTTCCAAATCTAAGATGCGGAATATCATAAAAAGCACCAAAGAAATCAAACCAACTGCCACATGATAAAATATAGCACATATCGCTACGAAATTGAAAAGTCGCTCCAGCCTGATAAATAAAGGCTTTAGAGCGACTTTTTGGATTCACAAGTGTCAAACTTGGGGGTACTGAACAGTTACAAATCACTTTAAAATCTTGCATTATCCGGATCCGATCCCGTACGGCCCACACAGGCCAGACCATCAATCAAATCGGAGTCTTCCTTTGATATCTGAAAATCAAACAGACGCAGATTTTCTTCGATGCGGGCAGGTGTTGTCGATTTTGGAAGCGGCAATTTCCCTTTCTGAAGACACCAGCGCAGACAGATCTGTGCAGCTGACCGGTTATACTTTTCGGCAAGAGCCACAAGAGCCGGATCAGACAGCAGTTTTCCAGAGCCCAAAGGACTCCAGGCCTCCACTAAAATCCCATGTTCTTCACAAAATGATACTGTCTCAGGCTGCATCCAGCCAGGGTGAAATTCAATCTGATCGATCATCGGAACGACCTTTGCGCTCTTTAACAATGCTTTTAAATGTTTCGGAAGGAAATTGCTGACACCGATTGCCCGCACATATCCTTCGTTTAACAGATGCTCAAAGGCTCTCCATGTCTCCCTGTTTGCCTCCTCATAATTGTCCCGGAAGGCAATGGGACGAGGCCAATGAATCAGGAACAGATCCAGATAATCCATATTCAGCCTTTTTAAAGAGTTTCCAAATTCCTTCAAAGTCTCATCATATCCCCGGACATCATTCCAGAGCTTGCTTGTAACAAACAGCTTTTCACGCGCTGCTCCCGACATCCGGATTCCTGCACCGACTCCGATTTCATTGTGATATACTATAGCTGTATCAATATGGGTATAGCCTGCCTCAATGGCATGCATCACAGCATTAGCCGCCGTCTCTCCATCCGGTACCTGCCAGGTGCCAAAGCCTACACAGGGGATCTCCACCTGATTATGCAGTGTATACGTATTTCCTGAGATTTTTTCATTCATCATACTCTCTCCTTTTCTGAGTTTAAACCAAACCATGCTCTACTCGTTTTAAATGTATCTTCTGTGATTCTTTACTTAACAGCGTGTAATATGCGGACCATCCGCCCATTCTCACACGAAGACCCCGGTATTTTTCCGGATTCTCCATGGCCCTGCGCAGCTCCTCCACGCTGGTAATCGTCAAGGTCATCATATTTCCGCCCATTTCAATAAATGTTTCTACGAGAGCTGCAATCCGACGCGTTCCTTCCTCTCCTTCCAGACCATTGATGCTCACCCTCAAATCGATAGGCGCTCCCGCCGCCATGGATGATGTGTTCAGTTTCAAATATGAATTTATGGCAGCAGTTGGTCCCGATATATCTCTGGAAGGAACGGGAGACATATTCGCCGCAATCGGTTCATGGGATTTTCGTCCGTCTGCCGAGGCGCCGATCCGTTTTCCAATATTAACCACCCAGGAAAAGGTTCCGATACAAGGCGAATAAATGATATCCTCATACTTCTGATTGTAACTGTCCACACATTCTACAAAATACTCCACCATTTCCTGTGCAATCTTATCTGCCTGCTCACAGCCATTTCCAAATTTTGCAGCCTCATTGATAAAACGCAGCCTCAGAGTTTCACAGCCTTCCCAGTTGTTTTTCAAACTCTCCACCAGGTCACATCAAGCATGTAATCCAACAGATGTTCCACTTCCCCTTCGGATGCGTTTTCTGCAATAATTCTCTCTACAATCGCGTTTATATCTACATCCATCTTTGCGACTTCCTCCCTGGAGTTCAGTCCAGATTATCTCCTGCTTCGGCCCAATATAATAATATCACACTCCATGTTTCTTGAACAGATGCAAGCAGCCACCGATAGTTAATCGGTGGCTGCTATGATTATAGGGCTACCAGAATACCAGCTTGCGGGTATCACCGGTGAATGCCTCATTCAGCCGGTCTATAATCTGTTTTAGGTTTAACTCTGCCATCTGCTACTCCTTCTGACCGATAATGATCCATTTTCCTTTCCTGCTGGAACCTTGCCGCTCAATCAGGCCTCGCTTTTGCAGATCAGCCATCAACCGCTTTACGGTCACGATGGACACCTGCAATTTTTCTCTCAACTCAGCCTGCGTGATGGAAGGATTCTCCCGGATCAGGTTCAGGACTTTGGTATCATTTTCGGAAATGGTATCATTGGTATCATGTTTGGTATCATCGGTATGAGACCAATCTTTCTCCGGGAGCTGCCGGTACATATTCACCCGGAAATCCCCATCAAAATCAATAAACTCAGGTTCCGGCAAGCCATACTCGCTGCACTCACGGAGAATCCGGGGAATGCCGCTGCCCCATTTTTCAATAATCTTCATGTAAGCAAAGGCGGAGGCAATGGCACGGTTCCGAGGCTTGGAATAGCCTTCCTTCATCTTCTTGATGGAAACGCCATTCAACAGCATACCGGGAGACGTGACCTCCAAACGGTCATCGAAGAGCGCTACTTGAATGTTACCCGGCTCCAGATATGAACGATGTGCCACGGAATTTGCGATCATCTCCCGCACACTGTCCACTGGCAGCTCATATCTGTCTTGCCGATACATGCCCTGTATCCGCATCCCACGATTGATCTTCTCCAGCACATACTGGAAGGCGGCCTCCATCTGATTTTGGATGGAGCCTTCAAACTCACGCCGGTCTACAAAATACGCCCGGTCTTTGCCTTTGAAAACGGCACACTGGATGACCGGCTGAAATCTTGCCTGCCCGGTGAGCAGGGCATAAGCATTGGTAGGAACAACAGCTCCATCCTTTTCAGCCAGAACGCCCCAAGAAATCAGAACATTCTGTGTCACATCCTTGACGTTCAGCTTCTCTCCTTCGGTCAGGGTATTGCGGATCGCCGTGGCCTTCATTTCAGCGCAGAGGCGTTCAATATCCTCCGGTGTTATTGTCAGGCCTTCGCAAATCTCGCAGTCATAATAGCGGTTCTGGCCTTCCAAAATCAGCTCTTTCAGCATGTAATCGGTCACCGGCCTTGTGGTGCCAGCCGACCGGACATAGGTTCCACTGACCATTCCCTTGGACTTGATATAGTATGGCCGCATTTTGCCGGGGAAGATCTCCACCACGATGACGGTCTTATCCTCCACGGTCTGCAAGGTTATATCCGGAAGAATGGTCGGTTCACAGCTATCCGAGATTGCATTGGTAATGGCATCAATCGTCTGGAAGATGCTGTCCGTATCCATGCCCACCACTTCCAACGTTTTATCATCTACGCCAAAAATGATTTTGCGCCACGGCCATTGGCATAGGCCACCACTGTCTTCATGTATTTTGCGCTGTCTTTGGGAACAGCGACTTTATATTCCACATTGACGGACTCGCCAGAAAACAGCGTATCCTTTTCCATTGTCATCCCTCCAAACGCTTTTTGATTAGTATACCCTCAAATCTTTGCCAATACCGGATATTTTACGCCATCCACAGTCTGAACTTTCTCGTAATTGACCTTCACGCCATCATCCAGATCAATGGAAGTCCGGGCAAGTGCGAGGTGAGCAATACGTTCATCGTAAGTATCACAAAATCCGGACGAGTAGAGATATTCCCGATGCCTTTTACTGTTATTGTTCTTGCCATACCTTTCACCTCACTATTTTTTCTTGCCAAACAAGTCATCTATAAAGATGTCCATCATCATGGTCATTCCGGCTCCCTCAAAGAACTCTTCCCGGTGTCGTTTTCGCCGCTGCTTGGCTGTTTCTACTGGCGGTTCCTCAACAACAAATTCATTATCCAAGGACACACCGCTTTTTTGCGCCACCTCAGAAAGAATAGCGTCATCCACGGCACCTTGCAGTGTCCAAATATTCTCTTCTGAAAGTGGTAATCTGTGAAATACGACTGACCTGTGTGCTGTCCGCCCAATCCAGATATCTATCATAATATTCTTCCCATGTCATAGGCGGCTCCTTTCACACTGTAGAGGTTACTCTGCGTCTTCTTTCGTCACCGGGATATATACCCGTTTCAACGGAATCATCTTTCTGTATTTTTCGCTCAGGTCTTCATAATACTTGTTCATCTTTTTCGGTGCTGTCAGCTCATGGCTCAAAGAAAGCAGGTCTTTGATCGCATCATCCAGTTCCGGTTTGCCAAGCTGAATACTGATCCATTTTTCCTTGTTCATGTGATAGGCCGGAAAATAGCCATCCTGCACGCGAAGCGAGCCGATCAGCAGCGGATCGCTTTTCACATTAAGGACATCCATGATGCCTGCCTCCGGCAGTCCCAGCTTATCAGCAGATACTTCCAGGACTACACCATACCATTTATTATTGTCTTTATGCCGCAGCACAGCATTCCGGTCATGCCAGGGGTATTCCGGCTCTGTGCCATACTGCTGACGTATCCATGTAAATAATTCTTGTCGTGTCATTCCATCACTTCTCCGCTGTTTTATGTGTGATTGTCTTTAAAATACCAGCTTTTGATATCAATCAAATTTCTGCAACAATATACTCTTCTAGCGTTTTTCCAAGCAACCGCATAATCTCAAGTTCATCAGCCGCGTCATATAAAGCGTTATGTACTTCTGTATATCTACGATTACCAGATAACAACTGCATCATAGGTTCCACGCCATAATTACGTTTCATTTTTCCTGTTTTGCAGCATTCTATACTGGCAGGAATTTTGTCATTATACTGCCTATATGCTGCAATTTTCATAATGTCAAACCATCTATAAGAAGCTAGTTCTTTCAACAAATTCTTGTCAAAGGAGCCATTATAAGCATACAAATCTTTTACACCATATTTTTCAAAAGCTTCTTTAAATTTTTCCATAACTCTCTTACGTGTCAATAAAATATCTTTAGGTGCTCTTCCTTTTACCGGAAGCACCATAGAAAACATACCGCCAATCTTATACTCAGGATCAACTATAAAATATAGATCATCGACCTTTTTGAATGTATCCTTCTCTGCTATCACAACACCTATGGACATTACTTCATTATTCCAGTTTGTCTCAGTATCAATTACAGCAAAATAGTCCATTTAATCATCCTTCTTTCTTAGCCAATTTAGAAAGCTTAATCCCCAGCTCATTCAACTGAATATTCTTATCCGATGGTTTGTTATATTTTTTTATCACGCCTTTTGTTATCGCATTTGTAACAGTATCCACCATCCCAAAGGCTGTAAAAAGTATTTTAAATATAACGGGTCTTGTCCCATCATTGCAACAAGTAATCAGCATACGCTCGTCATTTGTCCAGCCATGCATGATGTATCCATCCTGCAAAGCTGTATAGACATATCGGCTCACTGCGTCCCATGCCTCACCGCAAAACTTGCCATTCATCAGATGGTAAAAATCATCCTGCTGTGGTGTTCTCTTCAATAAAAATGTATCACCCCCTTGAAGCAGGAACACGGTCCTAACTTCGAATCAGCCAAATATTTTTCCTGCAGTTCTGGGAATACCTTTGTTTCCAGAACTGTAATCCTGCATTACGCTGTCAAAGAGCTTTTTTATTTGAGAAGTACTCCACACAAACTCTCTCTGTATGGAGGGAAGCACATATTTATTCGCAGATATATCCTTTACGACATCGGCGATTGTTAATGGTGATTCATACGCCACAATCTTACACCTCTTCTTTCTTTACATAATGTAGTTCTATGTCATACCCCAAGGCATCCAGCCTTTTCACAAATGCTTTATTCATGATACCTCGTTTGAGCATTGATAAATTTGCCGGTTATGCTTTCCTTGCAGTTCCGGATATCTTCCTGCGAACCGCAGGCAACGATCCTTCCGCCATCTTCGCCTCCCTCTGGCCCCATATCGATGAGATAATCTGCGCTGCGGATCACATCCAGATCATGTTCAATAACAATGACCGTTGCTCCATTATCGATCAGCGTTGCAAATACCTTAAGCAGGGTTTCTACGTCCTTTGGGTGCAGTCCGATGGTCGGCTCATCAAAAACAAAAACCGAATCTGTCTGCTTGCGACCCATTTCACTTGCCAGCTTCAAACGCTGTGCTTCTCCTCCAGAGAGCGATGGTGTTTCCTCGCCAAGCGTAAGATAACCAAGTCCCAGATCGCGCAGAATCTCCAACTTCGGTCTGACGGATTTCATGTGCCGACAGTAATGTACCGCCGTATTGACATCCATGTTCATCAGTTCCGGCAAAGACCGTTCCTCTCCATCCTTATTGGTATAACGGATCAGCTTTGCCTGTTTTCCATAGCGTGAGCCACGGCACTCCGGGCAAGGGATATCCACATCCGGCAGAAACTGAACATCCAGTGAAATCATCCCCGTTCCATCACAGACCGGACACCTCAGACTTCCCGTATTGTAGGAAAAGTCTCCTGCTTTATAGCCGAGCAGCTTTGCCCCCGCTGTTCTGCCGTAGATCTTCCGCAGCTCATCATGCACATTTGCATAAGTGGCAACGGTTGAGCGCACATTCACACCGATGGGCGTTGCATCGATCAGCTTAACCTGATGAATGCCTTCCGCTTTGATCGTTCGGATATGCTCCGGCATCCGCTTTCCGTAACAAAGTGCTTCCAGCGCAGGAATCAGACTTTCCAGCACCAGCGTTGTTTTACCGGAGCCTGATACACCTGTGATCACGGTCAGCCGGTGCTTAGGAATATCTACGCTCAACGGTTTTACCGTATGAATTGGTCCGGTTTCCATATGGATGATTCCATCGGAAAAATCAGCTTTATATTTTGCCTGATTCCCGGCAGCCTCTGCACCAGACAAATAGGATCCGATGACCGAATCCGGATTTTTTTCAATGTCATGGATCGTGCCCTCGGCAATCACGGTTCCGCCGTCCGCTCCGGCACCTCGCCCCATTTCCACCAGCCAGTCTGCTTCTTTCAGAATCTGCGTATCGTGGTCTACCAGCAAAACAGAATTGCCATCTCGAATAAGATCGTGCATCACATCGTTTAAGCCGACAATATTGGCCGGATGCAGACCGATGGAAGGCTCGTCCAGAACATACAAAACACCTGTTGTTCGGTTGCGCACGGCTCTGGCAAGCTGCATCCGCTGCCTTTCTCCCGTGGAAAGTGTGGAAGATGCCCGGTCAAGAGTCAGGTAGCCAAGTCCCAGATCCATCAGTCTTGCAGCAACTTCCAGATAGGACTCACAGATCCTTTCTGCCATATTTCGCATTTCTTCCGGCAAAGCTTCTGGAACACGCTTTACCCATGCAATGGACTCTTTCAGGGTCATCCGACAGGCATCTGCCAATGAAATTCCCATCAGTTTTGGTGCTCTTGCTTCTTCAGAAAGTCTTGTTCCGTGGCAATCCGGACAGACATCCTCTTTCAGGAATTTCTCGACACGTTTCATCCCCTTTTCGTCCTTTACCTTATTCAGCGCATTGAGGACGGTTGCCGTAGCGCTGTAATAGGTCATATTCAGATCACCGACAGCTGCACTGCTCTTGTTTTTTGGCACATAAAAGATGTGCTTTTTCTCCATCGGACCATCATAGACAATCTCTTTTTCTTTCTCTGTCAAGTCCTTAAAGGGAACATTTGTGCGCACGCCCATCTCCCGGCAGACGTCCGTCATCAAAGACCACATCAGAGAATTCCACGGTGCAACGGCCCCCTCGTCAATGGTTTTGCTTTCATCCGGAATGAGCGTTGCCCGGTCAACAGTTCTTACCATTCCTGTGCCACCGCAGCATTTACAAGCTCCGGTGGAATTAAAAGCAAGATCTTCTGCCCCCGGCGCATAGAAATGCTCTCCACACTCCGGGCAGACCAATTCTCCGTTCATGGCAGCCACTTGGATGCTGGGTTTCAGATAGTGACCATTGGGACAACGATGACTGGAAAGACGTGAGAACATCAAACGCAAACTGTTGAGCAGTTCTGTTCCTGTACCGAAAGTCGAACGGATACCCGGAACCGCTGGTCGCTGATGCAGAGCCAGCGCTGCTGGAACATACAGCACCTCGTCCACATCTGCTCTTGAAGCCTGGGTCATTCTCCGCCGTGTATAGGTGGAAAGAGATTCCAGATATCGCCGTGATCCTTCTGCATACAGCACTCCCAGTGCAAGAGAACTTTTGCCGGAGCCGGATACCCCGGCAATCCCAACGATCTCATTGAGGGGAATATCAACACTGACATTTTTTAAATTATGGACTCTTGCGCCTCTGACTTCTATTCTGTCCGGTTTCTCGTCTTTATTCATGCCGACACCTCCGAAATTAAATACTTTTATACTGTCAATTTCATATAATAGGGTTTTTCTACTGTCTTCTGCTCACTACACTGGGCATTCCATCATCGGAATCAGGTGATTTTAGATATAAGAAAACCCCGGAAAGCCTTGATTTTCCGGGGGGGTATAAACCTTTTGATAAGTCTCGCCGGTCGATTATCGCTTGCTGAGCTGAGGCACGCGACGAACTGCCTTGAGACCGTACTGCGCGAGTTTTTGAGCTGTTTTTCCTTGATATTCCGGGCTTTTCCGGCTTTCTGCT
>ERZ827452.1357-NODE-1357-length-23546-cov-4.096250_pt1 | contig 23546 bp, 15 predicted proteins | sample MGYA00519866_ERZ827452 | MGnify/ENA primary metagenome ERZ827452 (study PRJEB31778, sample SAMEA3449307) | human gut metagenome | biome: human gut; feature: human-associated habitat; material: faeces | place: United Kingdom | collected 2010/2012 ... | reverse complement strand
TCAACCATATCCAGAACATTGTACGTCCAGTTTCTTCTGCACCAGCAGCTAAGAACGTAATCTTCTTATCCGCAGATGCATTCGGCGTACTTCCTCCAGTATCCGTACTGACACCAGAGCAGACTCAGTACTACTTCCTGTCTGGTTTCACAGCAAAACTGGCTGGTACAGAGCGTGGTATCACAGAGCCAACTCCTACCTTCTCCGCTTGCTTCGGACAGGCATTCCTGGAGCTGCATCCAACCAAATATGCAGAAGAGTTAGTTAAGAAGATGGAGAAGAGCGGTGCGAAAGCATACCTGGTTAATACAGGATGGAACGGCACTGGCAAACGTATCTCCATCAAAGATACCCGCGGTATCATCGATGCGATCTTAAGCGGTGCTATCTTAACTGCACCTACCAAGAAGATCCCATTCTTCAACTTCGAAGTTCCTACCGAGCTTCCAGGTGTTGATCCTGCTATCCTGGATCCAAGAGATACCTACGCAGATGCAGCTGAGTGGGAGACCAAAGCAAAAGATCTGTCTGCAAGATTCATCAAGAACTTCGCTAAATACGAAGGCAACGCAGCAGGTAAAGCACTGGTATCCGCTGGCCCACAGTTATAATTACAAACTCAATAAGCGTGATAAGAGGAGCGGTTGTTTCGACAGCTGCTCCTCTTTTTTCTGTTTATACCCCATGCAGCTCGATGATCTTTATCCCTTCAAAATCAAACCACCTCAAAATATACCTTGTCCTTATGTGGATAATATGTTATGATAAGTCCAGGCAAAGTTTCTAAGTTTTTATCTATGATTCTTTTACTCACCGCCGGATACGGCAGTCAAAAACTCTTTGCTGAAAATCACCTATAGTACAACCAGCAGGGAGAATTTATCTCCCAGCACCAACTGAAAGGAGATATTGTATGAACCAGGATTCACAACGCATTCTAGAAGAAGTCTTAAAATTACAAGAAATTATGAATAATTATTTCGAAGCGGCTTGCGCTTATAAAGCACGATTGGGTCTTGTCCTTCAAACGCTTTATGATCTGCAAAATAGAATTAGTGAGCTAGAAAAGAAAAAATAATCACTCTATAGAAAAGCTGCAAAACCATCCATAAAAATGGCTCTGCAGCTTTTTCTATCTCTATCTAATTTTCGCCTCCCGTCCATCCCAGGCACCGTTTTCATCTACATAGTAGCCGTCCGGGGTCTGGATGTTTTGGTACATAGCTCCGTATGGGCGACCATTGGATTTAGGATCGAAGATCCATCTTCCAGTTGTCAGATCGTATCTCCACAGCGGTGTTGCTGATGTAACGGAGAAATAATACCATTTGCCATTAATGAACTGCCAGCCAGTCACCATAGCTCCGCTTACCGGGTCCAGGTAATACCAGTTCTTATCATCGTTCTGGCCAAAATACCAGCCTTTTCGCATACCGGTATTTTCATCAATCTGATACCAGCGGTTATCGGTTCCATCTAATACCCATCCGGTCTTCAAATATCCATCTGCTCCAAATGGCCACCAATTTCCATTGATCTTCACCCATTTTAGATTCTCATAGATAGTACCATCTGCATCTTTCGTTCTCTTTCCTGCTGCGTAAGAACCATTTTTATAATAGAATCTCCATCCTTTTTCCTGCTTGTCCCAGGTTCCGCCACTGGATGTGATTTCTGATCCAGAATCACCGGATGAACCGGAACTGCCAGAGCCACTGGAAATATGACTGTTCTTAAGGTTTACATAAAGTGTACCATTTACAAACTGGATCTCATAATTATCCGATGTCAGACCAGAAGGTACGATGGCGTACTCTCCTATCGGGCTATTGGCTGTATACTCACAGACAAATTGCAATACTCCGCCTAATACCCGTTCCTCATCGGTTCCCTGGAAACCTTTATAATCTGCCATGTACTCTGGAATCTCAGACCCCAAAGCGATTCTCTGATCAACCGCTGTTACTGTAAGCGGCGCTTTTCGGATTTCAAAGGAATAAGCGGCGCTGCCTGCCTTATAATTCTTTCCGGCTTCTCCTGAAATCATTACCGTATAGATTCCCGCATCAACCGGACTCGTATGAAAGATCTCCATGCCTTTGCTGATGGTTATAGTCAATTTTCCATCACTGTCCGAACCAGCTTTTGGTGCAATGGCTTTGGCATCATATACACGATTTAATTCTTCCAGATTGGTGAAATAAAATTCCGGTTCCGCCTGCTCCACGGTCAATTTACCTGGTTGATAGGAAATGTCGTAGTTGCCGTTCTTAGCAGCAAAGCCATATGGCATGATCTCATACTCTCCCACATCGCTTCCCGCTGTGTAAGCACAATCATAATTGGCGATTTCCTCCAATACAGATTCATCTTCCCCATGCACAAAGCCAGTTGCCACATAACTATATACTGGTGCCTCCTCCTTGTAAGTCACGGTTTTATCCTCTGCCGTAACCGTAAGCGGCGCTGGGGAAATGTGAATCTGTTCGGAGCCATAATATGGCTCATAATTCTCATTGGTCAGTCTGTATTCAACGAGATAATCACCAACATTGGTATATTCTGGCCATTCTGAACTGGTCAGTGTGTAATTGCCGTCCTTATCTTTAAAAGTAATCTCATAGTTTGTACTTCCCCAGATAAACCGTCCTATTCCGTGACTTTCCCCATCATAAACACCAGAATAACCACTGACAGTAAAATCATTTTCATCCACTTTCGCTGGTAATATCTTTGCACCGCCGAAAGATTCACTGGAAAGCTGATCTGTGGAAAGTTCATATTTGCTGGCAAGACTGCTGCTTAACTTGATGTCAGCAACATCAACCGTATTGGTTCCTGCTGCGCTGGAGATCCAGGAAAATGTTCCGCTGACGGCGTCCTCAGCATTCACAGCCGCCTGATCTCCCACTGGAATCACACTTCCTTCCGCCGCAATCAGTCCCAATGTGCCAACCGCATTGGTATTGCCATCATATGTTTTTGACTCGATGGATTTCACAACTGGAACCAGAGTTCCCTTCGTTACTTGAAATTCTACTGGACCGCTCTCTGCCTCATTATAGTTCAACGTTTTGGCTGTTTTCGCTTTTACATACCAGGTTCCCACCGGGTTTTCGGTGTTCCATGCTCCGTAACTGGCTACATCATCCCGGTTCTGACTATAAGTATAAGAAACACCATAAGATGTATCCAAAGCCGTGACCTCAAGATTTGGTGTTTGACCATAGGTAATGGAATCACAAGCCAGGGAAATCCGGTTCGTTCCGCGATAAAAATTGATCTGTTTATAATTACCAACCGGTATCGGAGTGTTTTGTGGATTTATATTCTCTCCGCCGGTGCATGTGATGCCTACAGTCTTTGTATCCCGCGAAACGTCCGTAGATGGTGTTGCATCATAATGGCCCTCTCGATTACGGCTCACTTCCCCTGTCAGATTACTGAGATTATAAAGTTTAAATTCAATCTCTCCATAGCCAGATATCCGTTCCTTATAAGCTATGGTAAGTTGTGGCCTTATCCTATCATCACTGTCATCTTCCCCATAAGTAATATACCTTACTGGTAGATAAAACCAATCCGAATTTAAATTTGCTTTTTCGATTGTAATATCTCCGACGAGCAGATCGATTGCATAACCAAATCGTGGATCAATAGGAGCAGCTTTAATAAAAACTCCATAAATTCCTGCATTCACAGGAGATTCTATTTCCTCTGCTGCATAACCATCTGCATTTTTTCGTCTATAATAGGTTTTACCAATTTCTAATGAATTAGGGATCTTTGGTGAAACCATTGTAATTCCCCGTTCTGCTATGGTCTGTCCGTTATAGGTAAACGTTGTCTGGGCTATCTGAAAGTCATCTGCAGTTGGTGTTTTCGGTAAAGTTCTGAATCTAACTGGAATAATCTCGGAATAATCTCCATTGGTATTTTGGGTGGCAAGGTAGTAAGTATAATCTGTATACGAAAAAAGACCTGTCACGGATAAGGAATAGGATCCATCTGCTCCGACTGTTGCTTTTGTAACATAGGAATCATTATTTTCTCCTGCAGCCACGATTTCTGCTGCTGTCATACTACTTCCACTGCTCACATAACGTGTGGAATCTACACAGTATACCGTTGTTCCATCGGTTGTACCTTTGATCACTGCAGAATTTTCCGTTCTATCTTCATATGGCGCATTTGCGGTAAGAGTAACCTTATAAGCTGGATATAAATCCAAATTTTCTGCATCAATCTGATAGTCATCCACAATTCTAGTTCCATCTGCTTTCTTCCAGCCAGCTAAGTTTTCCAGGTTTAAATCAACATCATTTAAAAAACTGCCTTTTAACAGATATTCTTGATAAGCAGATGTCTGATTATCTTTTGAGGAAAAATACTGAACCAAGCGGTACATTCCTGTTGTAGATGCTCTCCAGAAAGCATAAATATCTGTCGTTTCACCATCCTTCGTTGCATTGTTAACTACCTTAATCGGCGTATATCCATTAGCAGTTAAGGAAATATGATCCATCATATTGCGATAATCGGATTTTGGCACACTGAATAAATTAATATTGGTCGTATCGCTAATATTCGATGTCGGAAGCTTTACCTGGAGAGATTTTTCTGTACCAAAAGACGCTTTGGTCAGATCCATATGTACTTTGCTCATATAAGAAGTTGCAGCGATCTCCACAGTATCAAATGGAATCTCTCCTTTCACTGCAAACTGTCCTTTGTTTCTCGTATCCCCCTCAAAGAAAATATCCGCACTTCCGCCCGATACACTTCCTCCTGTAAAGCTTGTATTGCCTGAACTAAACTGTTTGATACCATATATCTTTCCAGAGATCTGACCATCACTCATATTTAGAGACGCATAGTCGGATCCTTGTCCCTGCATAAACAAATTCACTGCCGTATGATTGGCCGATGTGATGGTTCCTCCTACAATCTCAACCGTAACCGGGCCAGAGGCATTGATTGCGTAGATACCGCTTGCATTGCTGGTTGAGTTATCTGTAATTACCGCGCCATCATAAACTTTGAGATTGGCATGGCTTAACGAGATGGCACTTTCTGTACTTCCTGCGGGGCTGACAATCTTACCACCTCTTATCTCTATGGTACTTGCCGTATTTCCATCCATACCTGTTGCACTAATCTTAGATATTAATTTTCCTGTACCAATGACGTTGACTCTGCCAATGATTGTTCCAAGTAAGGTAATGCAGGTACCTGTTGTGTCTACCGTGATATCTCCCGCGCCTAAATTTCCCATTGTTTGCATATTCAATTCACAACCATATCCCGTATCCGCCGCAAGAAGAGCTGCAATCAAATTATTCAGGCTAATTTGCCTTATATCAATAATACCAACTTTTTGAGCAGACTGATTATCAACCGTATAATTATATTGGTAATGATAATTGTCACACGGACCCACAACTATATATGAAATATCACCACTTACAATATCTGGAAGTGGATTGTTCTTATCCTGCATTCTGATATAATTTCCAGAAACCAGCGGTTCATAATTCTGATACTGCGGATCTTCTACATTTGAACCACACATATCCAGAAATACTTTTAATCTAGTATTTTCTTTTATCTTCGTAATATTTGCTGTTGTTCCCTCAATCCAATTCGCAAACGGAGATATATTTGCCATCGCAGTTGTCATAATACCAATGCTAAATGGTTTGGTAAAACCAGTAACCCCCATTGCCTGAATAATACTCTGATCTTCTGCTTCATAATAGAAAACAGACGCCGAAGGCATATCTGATGAATACGGCTCAGCTGTAATATTTACATTATTTTTCAATGTAATCTTGGTGTTTTTTTCTGTCATAATTGCAAATGCAGAACCACCTTCATCTTTCGTGCTGCTATTCTTGGCGTATATGGTTCCTCCATTGATGTCCAATTCTGAATCTTCTTTCAGATAAATAGAATACACATAAGCACCAGGACCAAATGTCGTATTGATGTTTCCACCATTAATCGTGATTCTCTTAGGGCCATTAATATAACCATTTAAAGTACCATCATCCATCACAAACTCACCAGAACCACCTATCGCACCTTTGATCGTTCCATTCATCAATGTATAAGTATCATTATCGCTCAACAATACTGCACCATGTTCTCCTACTGTTATTGTTCCGCCTGTCTGCTCAAATGTGAGTTGTCCATTGCCGCTTCTATCTAATAAAATATTTGCCTTAATGTTTGCAGAACTATGAATCATAAATGGCCCATCGCCAGAGAATTCAAAAGCATAATTCAGATTCGTATAACTTCCCGTAAATGTCAGTTCACAACTCTGTGTAATAATTGGAAACGCATTATCCTGTTCAATATTCACATTATCAAAACGGATCGTTGCTTTTCTATCAACACTGTTATCAAGAATTGCATTAAATGCGTCTTTAACAGCTTCCGCTCCCGTAAATGTCTTGTTTATACCTCCACCACTCACTGTAAATGAGTATGCCGAACCACTAACCGTATACGTTGCTTCTTCTACCGCATATAGCGCCCCCCCAACTTCGCCTAAAACCACATAAATCTCCGGGATTTCTACTCCGTCTGCCAACTCTATCGGTTTTCCATTGCTATCTTCTTCTGGTAAAACGGCATGGTAAATATAGACTGCGCCGCTATAAGGTTCGTTTTCCTTGGCGTAGCCCGCATAGGTTTTTTCTTCGGTTTCGATGGGATTGCCATCCTCATCAAACTCTGTAAAATATTCTTTCTGGGAGATACCACCATGAAACTCTGGATAAACACTCAATTCCGAATCCAGCTGCCAGGTTACACCGGACAACTTCTGATTCATTTCCTGGATCGTATCATTTTCTGCGAACTCAGTTGATTCTTGTGCGGACTCATTCTGTTCCAGATCAGCTGCATCATTTTCTACATCATCCTCTGCATCTCGTACTTTCTGCATGGTCACTTCCAGTGTATCCGGGAACTGTATATCAGTTTCCACACTTCCCAAAGGCAGCTGCTGCGCCATAATTTCATCCTTCAACGGCTCAAAACCTGTGATCATCCAGGTAACGGATTGCTGACTGGTGGCAGCCGTTGTGGTTTCTGGAATCGTTTCTGGAATGGTTTCCGGAACCGTCTCTGGAACTGTCTCCGGCATTGTTTCCGGCTCAGTTTCCGGCTCAGTTGTTTCTTCGGATGACTCTGATGCGTTCTCCTCTCCTTCTCCAGCGCCCTCATCTGCCGCTGATTCCTCTGTAGGGCTCTCTTCTCCTGATGATTCCCCAGCTTCCGTCTCTTCTAAAGATGTTTCCTCTTCTTCTAAAGATTCTTCCTCGGAAGGCTCCTCTTGCGCTGATTCTTCCTCTGGATTTTCTTCTTCTGGATCATTCTCCCCATTCTCTTCATTGTTCGCCAATTTTTCTTCCTGGAGTCCCTGTTCCTCTTCATTGGCTTCCGGCTGTGCTTCTCCTTCTGCTTCCTGGATAACCACACCATTTTCCCCTGACAGAATTTCCGCCCTGGACTGCACTCCCATTCCACCGCTATTCATAAAAAGCATGGCCGCCAGCGCTGCCGCTGATACCCGCTCATACCATTTTCGTTTTATCATACCCATCTCTCCTTTTTGTCTTGATGCCGGTCTCGTTTTCTCATACTTGATAATTCCATCTTATGGTCTTTGAGAACATCTTTCAATATCTGCTGCACAAGATGTCAAAAAATGACACAAGATGCAAAAATAGCCCCAATTTTATCCAAATTTATGCTATGATAAACATATGTAATTGTAGGAAAAAGGGGGATTCATTTTGAGAATTGCAATCATCGATGATCTGGAAAGGGATGCCAGACAGTTGGCAGATCAGGTCTCGACTTACATGAGCACACATCGGATTCCTGCTGATACTCCGGAGATTTTTCCTGGTGGAGAAGAATTTCTTGCCGGGTTTATACCTGGCGTTTATGATATTATTTTTCTTGATATTTATATGAATGGCATCAATGGCATGGAAACAGCCAGGAAGATCCGTCTTTGGGATACTTCCTGCCATATTATTTTCGTAACAACTTCATCTGATTTTGCTGTAGACAGCTATGAAGTGAAGGCGACGTATTACCTGATCAAACCAACCACAGAAGAACAGGTTTCGAAGGCTTTGGACCGCTGTAATCTGCAGATGATGATGAACGAAGCGTCCATTCTGGTTCCTGCTAAGAATATGGAGATCCGGTTATTGCTTCATCAGATTTCATATACCGAATACCTCAACAGGCGGGTACTGGTGCATCTTAAAGATGGGCATCAGGAAGAAATTTTTATGAATCAGAAGGACTTTGCTGCGCTTCTTCTGCCATATCCCTGGCTCTGTGACTGCATGAAGGGAATTCTGGTAAATTTTGAAGAGGTCGATAAATTGCTGGATGACCGGTTCGTGCTGAAAAATGGTACTTCCATTCCCATCAGCCGCTTAAAATACCAGGATGTACGGGAACAGTATATCCGTTATTCTTATGATCTTGCGAGAGGAGGTCAGCTGGTATGATCGAACTGCTGTTAAATGAACTGTTAAGCACATTTCCATTTCATTTTCTGGCCTATATCCCCTTCTATAAAAAGCTGAAGTATTCTCCCCTGGGAACCTTTCTCCGGGTCTGTATGTGCCAGATATTCTATCTTGGTATCTTTACCATTCTGATCCTGGCCGGATTTTCAAGCGTCTGGGTTCAATATCTGGCTGTCCCGATATTTGGAGTTTTATTCTGTCTCCTGGTACAGGCCGATCGGGGAATGATCCTGTTTTTTTATATGTTTATCCTCGACTATCTGCTTGTGATCCGTGCTGCTGCATTCTGTATCTGTGAAAAGCTTTTCGGGTTCAACCTTTTCTCCTGGCAGAGCGGGTTCATTACATTATTTTTAATTCTTTGTACCATCCTGCTGATGGTCAAAGCCATGAGCCATATCACAAAAGGCCTGTGTTCTGTTTCGGTCCCCTCATTCTGGAGAACTGCCTGGCTTCTTCCATGCTCTGTAACCCTGATCCTTCTGCTTCTGACAGGTGATATCCGGAGCGGTACCGTTACCATCTCTGCCCTTCTGGCAAGAGTCCTGCTTCTGATCTGTATGTTCCTGATCAGCCATTTCATGATCCTGTTCATCCAACAATTAAAAGAACAACTGGAGACCAACACCCGCAATCAGGCTATGGAACGTCTTTTGCAGATCCAGCATGACCAGTATTCCATGCTGCAGGCCAGAATTGCAGAAAACCGCCGGGCACGTCATGATTTCCGTCAGCATCTGCGGGTGATCCAGGATTGTGTGAAGCGTGGGGATCTAGAGGATCTGAAATCCTATCTGGCGGAATATGAGAAACAGTTTCCTTCCCATTCGGACCATATTTACTGCAACAGCTATGCAGTCAACGCCATTCTCGCTTTTTATGCAGATAAAGCAGAAAACCATAACATTCGTCTGGATGTCAAGATCCAGATGTCCGATACTCCGGTGATCCCCGAAACGGAATTTTGTGTTCTCCTGGGCAATCTTCTGGAAAATGCCCTGGACGCCTGCCAGACCGGCCGCTCAGAATCCAAAACCTCACAACCATTTATCCGTGTCTGTGCTATCCAGACTGGCACTTCTACCTTATCTATCACCGTGGATAACACCAGCGTTTTTAAACCCACCTGGATCAACGAGAAGCTGGTGTCCACCAAAGCAGCCGGCAGCGGAATCGGCACCGAGTCCATCCGCATGATTGCGGAGCAATATCGCGGAGACGCACGGTTTGATTGGAAAGATGGGGTGTTTTATGCTTCGGTGATGCTGAACCCGTAACCATTATTTACCCCAACAGCTTCTCCACCATCTCTGCATCAAACACCACCTGTTTCACATGGTTGACCTCGATCTGATACAGGGCATTGGCAGCGATGTGCTCAGCGGCCTGCTCTAAGTCACGGATCCCGCTGATACCGGAATGCTTCTCAATGACAATATCTAAGCCCTCTGGAGTCAGGACACATTCTTCTGGTTTCATGCTCATGCGCTTCATGACCTTTGGAAGGGCAAATCTGGAGAAAATGATCTTCTTTTCTTCTGCGGTATAGTCCGGGATATCGATAACCGCGAAACGCGACATCAACGGCGCGCTGATCTGGCTCTTATCATTCGCAGTGGCGATCGGATAAACACCACTGGTCGGAACCATACATTCCATGTAGTTGTCGGTAAAGCCTAAGTTATCAAGCAGGGTCAATAATACGTCCGCCGGATTGCCGTTGCCTTTGCCGGATGCGGCCTTATCTAACTCATTAATGATAAATACCAGATTGGACTCGCCAGCCATGGAAAATGCTTCCAGGATAATGCCTGGCTTTGCATTAGCATAGATGCGGGAGCTTCCGGTCAGCTGCTCAGGATCATTGATAGAACTCATATCCAGAGTCGTCCATGGCAGCTTCAGGATTCTTGCCACCGCATAGGCGATCTGGGATTTTCCTGTTCCTGCTGGTCCTACTAACAGAAGGCCATAGGCCGGAAGTGTATGGGTACGGTTGATCTGGATGATGGTCTCGATGATACGCTGTTTCACCTTCTCCATGCCGTACAGCTCTTCGTCCAGGATCCTTCTGGCCTCTTCCGGGTCAATGGATTCAAAATAGTTATTCTTCCACTGGATATTCATCATGGTGGACAGGGCTCTCTGGGCGTGGCGGCGCTCCTCTGGGGAAACCTCATTGGAACGGGCTACTGCTAAGTTTCTCTTCGCCCACAGGCGGATATTGTCCGGAAGCGTCTTCCCGGCGCAGTTCATAAAATCGGTGATACTCTGAAGGCTGGTCAGTCTCATGTCATCGCCCGACTCATCTGCGTCCTCTTCCTCAATCCCATCCTCCGGTGCGCTGCTGGCAAGCAGACGTTCGATCATAAACTGTAAAAATCCGTCCGCTGCGGACAGCTTGGTTCCGCCTCCTAAATCCGTTTCGCGAATTTTGTATACTGCATACCCATCTTCCCGATTCTCACCAGACAGCCGGACATGGATATGATTCTCACCAAGCCATTTTAACAGGCTTACAAAACGGGCGTCCATTTTCAGGATGTCAGCCGGAACAACGCCGTCCTCTTCCTGAAACTCAAAGGTACTGCGTTTGATGGGATTGGTAAACATTCCAGCAGAATGATGAGCCCACTGCTTCTTGTGGTTATCCAGCACCAGCATCGGCTTTTCTGGTGTAGCCTCTGGCTCGTTGGATTGGAACGTGGTATAGGTACAGACGCATTTCTCCTTGGAGACTGGGGCGTCATTAAAATCAAATACAGGCATGTTGCTTCCTCCCTATTTCATATCGTAAAATAGCAAAAGGCCCAAAAGCCTGGGCCTCAATGCCAGAACCGCCTGATCATCGTCCATTAGCAGTTCTCTTTGTGTTCAATAGTATAACATGAAATACCGGATTCTTCCAGCCTAACTATACAGTCCCTTTCCCTGATTGCTCTACTGACCAGCCATTGTCCAGCCTTTTACCTGTTCCATTCCGGAGATGCTGACTTTTGTTGTCATCGGATCTTCCGGATAATATCGGGTGGTCATAACCAGCTCGCCATCGTTAAAATATACCTCCATCAGAGACACATCCATTAAGATCCGCACATTTTGAAGACCATCTAGCTTCGCCTTACGGATGGTTCGGCCGGAGCCGGTGTTGTTTAAAAATTCCATAGAAACAACGCCATGCCCATAGGTGATCTGAAGCTCCTGATTGAAGCAGATGCAGACCGGAATATCTCCAGCAATGTCCCGCTCTGCCACCAGATCAAAAGCACCTCCATGGATTTCTGCTTCTCCCTGTTCAAAAACAATCTCATCCTTCCGCAGTGCCTCCAACTCTCTTACCGGCTTCTGACACAGAATACCGCCCTTCCAGGATAATTCTCTTGGAACCGTCATGGAATGCTGCCAGCCTTCCCGGATGGACGGCTCATTGTCATAAGGGCTGTCGGTGACACCTGCCCAGCCAAAGAGAATCCGTCTGCCGTCCGGCGCCTCAAAGGTCTGGGGCGCATAAAAATCAAATCCCAGATCCCACTCCCGGAATTTCTTGTATATATCCCGGATCTGACTGGTATCCGGCAATCTTACATCCGCCAGGTAACCGGACTGATAGATATTTGCAAACCGGTACTCTTCCGCTTCAATTCCCTGGGGACTGAAAGCAAAAACCGGATGGCCCTCTACCTTAAAATAGTCCGGACATTCCCACATATAGCCAAACGGCTCTGTCGCCGTAATGGTCTTCAAAAAACGCCATGCTTTTTTATCCTCAGACCGGTACAGAAGCGTCTCTCCAAGGCCGCCTCTGGTTCTGGCCCCAAGAAGCATGTAATAACTGCCCCGGTCTTTCCACACCTTCGGATCCCGCACATGACGGCTTAAATCCGCCGGGTAATCATCATTGGTCATCAGCAGCTCTTTTTCTGTCAGATGGACCCCATCCTCGGTGGACAGATAGATCACCGTTGCTCCACGGCCCGCATTGATATAATCAAAATCGCCTTCTTCTTTGAGATTTCCCGTATAAAACAGTTCCAGATTGCCATCATCCGTCAGTGCGCCTCCAGAATACGCGCCATTCCGGTCATATTCCGTGTCCGGATAGATCGCGATGCCTGTGTACTCCCAGTTCAGCAGATCCGGCGACTGGTAATGACCCCAGCACTTATCCCCGCCTCTGGCATTCTCCGGCGCATACTGAAAAAACACATGATAATTTCCACCATAATAGCTTAACCCATTGGGATCATTTAACCAGCCGGTGGGCGGCATCAAATGGTATTTATGACGGTATTTCCCTGTGGCAGTCTCTGGAATTTTCTTTTCTGCCTGATCCATACGGCGATGTACTTCTTTTGCATTTATCATATTAATCTCCTTCTGACGAATATACTCTTGAAATTTAGAACCACCATTATCCCTGTTCTTTATATAATACCCATGACAGCGCAAATGCCACACCTGCCGCCACCGCTATGACCAGTGCATAGGCAGCTGCACAGCTTGTCGTGATCAGGAAACCGAACAGGCCAGTGATCCCATAAGCCGTTGCGCCCACATGAAGCAGGGAAGCAGCCAGCGCAGGCTCCGCCGATACATCCGGAGACAAAGGCTGTGATGAAACGGATATTCACACCGAAAATGGCTGGCTCTGTGATTCCAAGCATCGCAGAAAGAGCCGCTGGAAGAGCCATGGATTTTGTTTTCTTATTCCTGGTCTTCACTGCGATCGCCAGCGCTGCTGCCCCTTGAGCTACATTGGCTGCTGTGGCGATGGGCATCCAGGTATTGACACCAATACTGCTTAACAGTCCCGCCTCAATGGCATTGTACATATGGTGAACACCTGCAACGACTGTCGGTGCATAAAAACCGCCGACGATCATGCCTCCAAGACCAAATGGAAGGGTGATCAGCTTCTGGGCGCCCGACAGTACATAATTTTCCACAGTGGAAAATACCGGTCCAATGATCGTTAACGTGATATATCCAGTGGCAAGAACCGTCACCAGTGGAGTAACAAACAGATCAATGATCTCCGGCACGATCTTGTGAAGTTTCTTTTCTAAGTTTGACATAAACCATACAGCAATGACCACCGGGATCACATGTCCCTGATATCCGACCAGAGATACCTCATACAGTCCAAACCATACCGATGCCTTTGGAATTTCTGCCGAACTCATACCCGCCACGTTCCAGGCATTGATCAGTCCTGAATGGATCATGATCATACCGATCACCGCCCCCAGATAAATGTTGCCTCCAAAGGTCTTCGCTGCGCTGATGGCGATCAGGATCGGCAGGAACACAAATGCCGCATTGCTGAACAAATGAATGACCGTGTAAGTTCCGGAATTGGCCATATCCGGCCATACATTGCACAGACCCTCTAACACACCCATCAGAAGTCCGCTGGCTACGATAGCCGGGATGATGGGCACAAAAATATCTCCCAGAGTCTTGATAGCCCGTTTCGCCACATTCTGACGGCTGGCTGCCGCCTGCTTTACTTCCTGGGTTCCCGCCTCTTTGATCCCCGCCAGGCGGATAAATTCATCATAAACCTTATTGACCGTCCCGGTTCCGAAAATGATCTGAAGCTGCCCCGAAGCCTCAAACACTCCCTTTACCCCGTCGATCTCCTCCAGCCTGGTCTTGTCGCACTTGCTGTTATCCGCGATCACCAGGCGCAATCTGGTGGCACAGTGGGCTGCGGAAATGATATTGTCTCGGCCACCGATCTGCTCATAAACCGCTTTCGCTGCTTTCCCATAATCCATACGTAAACTTCTCCTTCCGATCTTCATTTATGGTATCGTTCTCACTTATGTTTCATTATAAAAAAGGATGTGTTTATAGTAAATAGACCGAATATCTAAATTTTATCGCTATTTTTTGTTTGTTTTTCACGATATCAAATCATTTATATGGGATTGACGGATAGAATTCTATGAATTAAAATAGAAGCATAAAAAAATCGTTCTCATATGAAGGACCGATATGGAACACATCTACAGAAAGGCTTACCTATGAATATCAACGAAATCGCCCAGTTAGCCGGAGTGTCCCGGGCAACCGTTTCCCGCTATTTAAACGAGGGCTATGTCAGTGCGGAGAAGCGTGAAAGGATCCGAAAGGTCATCAGGGAAACCGGATACCACCCGTCCAACTCTGCCCAGACGCTCCGCAGCCGGAAAACCAACTTTATTGGCGTTATTATTCCAAAGATCAATTCGGATTCTATTGGAAAAATGGTCGCCGGCATCACCCGGTGCATCGGTCAGGCGGGCTACCAGTGCCTGCTGGCCTGCACCAACAATGATGTCCAGGAGGAGCTGCGCTACCTGAATTCCTTCCATGACCAGAATGTGGACGGCATCATTCTGATCGGAACCTTATTCACTGCCGAACACAAAGAGCGGCTGAAACACCTGTCAGTTCCGATCGTGATCCTGGCGCAGAGGCTGGATGGCTATTCCTGTGTGTATTCTGATGACTACCACGCGTCCCTGGACCTGACATCCAGACTCGCAAAAACCGGTCATGTTTTCGGCTATATCAATGCAGAATCCAGAGATGAGGCGGTAGGGCACAGCCGCAAAAAAGGCTTTGAAGATGGTCTTAACCAGGCTGGACAGGAGCATGCGCCCCGCTACTATGCCGAGGCCGTCTTCTCTATGGAATCCGGCTACCAGATGGCCAAGAAGCTGTTCACCGATCATCCGGACATTGACACCCTTCTGTGCGCCACTGATACCATTGCCTCCGGCGCCCTGCGGTATTTCCACGAGCAGGAAATCCCGGTTCCGGAGCAGGTACAGATCGCCGGGTTCGGTGATTCCTCCATTGCCAGGGCCACGACCCCCACATTGACCACAGCCCATTTTTTCTATGAAGAAGCAGGCAGCGAGGCCGGAAAAATCCTGTTGGACATGATGCAGGAAAAGGAGCATCCACTGAACCGGGAACTGAAGCTTGGATTTTCCACGATCGTGCGGGCTTCCACACGGTAATTTCCACATTTTCCGTTCCATGGCGGCCATCCCCACTGGCCGCCTGGACGTTCGACTTTATTTTCCGCGGTTTCCCAGCTGCCAGAAGGCCACAGCGCTGGCGGCAGCCACATTTAAGGAATCCACGCCGTGGGACATGGGAATCCGGACCGTATAATCGCAGTTTGAGATGGTATCTGCGGCCAGTCCTTCCCCCTCAGTTCCCAGTACCACGGCCAGTTTTTCCAGTTCTTCCAGTACCGGATCATCGATCCGGCAGGAATCATCCCGCAGTGCCATAGCGGCAGTGCGAAAGCCCAGTTCATGAAGCTGCTCTGTCAGGTCGATCCCCGGTTTTAAAAAGGTCCATGGCACCTGGAACACCGTCCCCATACTGACCCGGACCGCCCTGCGGTACAGCGGATCGCTGCATCCTTCTGTCAACAGCACTGCATCCATATTCAAGGCTGCCGCCGAACGGAAAATGGCCCCCACATTGGTAGGATTTACCACATTTTCCAGTACCGCTACCCGGCGGGCGTTCTGGCAGACCTGCTCCACTGACGGATGTGGTGGGCGGTGCATCGCGCACAACAGCCCTCTGGTCAGCTTAAAACCGGTCAACTCTGTCAGCACCTCAAATGGTGCGGTAAAGACCGGGATATTTTTGCATATCTGATCACACCGCCTGATGATCTCCTTCGCCTGGTGTTCTGCCTGGCGGTCCTCCACCAGAATCGAGATCGGCTGACAGCCTCCATCCAAGGCTCTTCCGATCACCAGCGGACTCTCCGCAATAAAGATCCCCTTCTCCGGCTCATGACGGTTTAATAACTGCCCTTCTGTATATCTGGCGTAGATATCCAATTCCGGCGCATGAAAATCTGTAATTTCTATGATATTTGGCATATTTCTCTCCTTTTTTCGCAATCATTCCCTGAAATGGCTTTTGCCGATGCTTCCTCTAGCATACCAAGTTCTCCCCATTCTGTCCAGCTTCTGCCCTCTTGACAAAAGTCCGATTTCAGACTACAATAGTCCGTGTTCGGACTTTTAAATTGGAGGGAATCTATGCAACGTACAAACAGCCTTTTTTTCCATTATCTATTGGAATATAATGCCATTTTTAAAGAAAATGATGTCATCTACCGCCGTATGGCAGCTCAGTTTGGCCTTTCTGACAGTGCCTTCTGGATTCTTTATTGTCTTCGTGAAAGCGCCACGCCGCTCACCCAGAAACAGCTTTGTGAATCCATTTACATGAGCAAGCAGACCATCAATTCTGCTTTGAAATCCCTGGAACGGAACGGTTTTATCACGCTGACCACCGGAAAAGACCGCAGGAGCAAATTCCTGGTCCTGACTGAAGCCGGACAGGAGCTGGCAGCCCGGACTGTTGATCTGGTCATAGAACAGGAGCAGCTTGCCATCGCTTCCATGGGACAGGAATCCATGAAACAGTTCTTATCCTTATTCCGGATCTATACTGATGCGTTAAAACAACACTTCCAGACCATTGCCCCTGAATCCTCTGCTGGCGACCAACAAAAGGAGAACTTTTATGAAAATCCAGTTATCTGATCACTTTACCTATCAACGGCTGCTGCATTTCTGCCTGCCATCCATCGTCATGATGATCTTCACTTCCATCTACGGCGTGGTAGACGGGCTATTTGTATCCAACTTCGTAGGAAAAATCCCATTTGCGGCTATCAATCTGGTTATGCCCTTTATCATGATCCTGGGCGGCTTTGGTTTCATGATCGGTACTGGCGGCAGCGCCCTGATCGCTAAAACCTTAGGTGAAGGCAGGCATGAGCTGGCCAACCGCTATTTTTCCATGCTGATCATCATGACTGTGATCCTGGGGTTTTTCTTAACCACCATCGGTATTGTATTTGCCCGCCGGGTCTCCATCCTCTTAGGTGCAACTGATGTTATGCTGGATGACTGTGTCATTTACCTGCGCACCGTCCTCTTATTTATCAGTCCCTTTATGCTGCAAAATGTATTCCAGAGCTTTCTGGTGACAGCCCAGAAGCCTCATGCCGGTCTGATCGTTACGATCATAGCGGGACTTACCAATATGAGCCTGGATGCCTTATTTATCGTTGTTTTCCGCTGGGGTGTCGCCGGTGCTGCCCTGGCAACAGGGATCAGCCAGTGTATCGGCGGTCTTCTGCCTCTGATCCTGTTCCTTGGGAAAAATGACAGTCTGCTCCATCTGGTGCCGACCCGCCTGGAATGGCGTCCATTTTTCTTATCCTGCACCAACGGCATGTCTGAGCTGATGGGTAATATCTCTTCCTCCATCGTCAGCATGCTTTATAATTTCCAGCTTCTGAACTATGCAGGGGAAAATGGAATTGCCGCTTATGGTGTTTTAATGTATGTCCAGTTTATTTTTATTGCCGTATTCTTCGGCTACACCATCGGTGTAGGCCCGGTCATAGGCTATCACTATGGAGCCGGGAACCATGCTGAGCTGAAAAATCTGCTCCAGAAAAGCCTGAAATTAAACATCATCACAGGCATTTCCATGACTATTCTGGCGAATCTTTTCGCCGGAGCATTATCCCAGATCTTCGTGGGCTATGATCCTGAGCTGTACGCCATGACCAAGTCCGCATTCCACATTTTCGCCCTGTCATTCCTGGTGTGTGGAATCAACATCTTTGCATCCGCATTTTTCACTGCATTAAACAATGGACTGGTGTCTGCAGTAATCTCCTTCCTGCGTACCCTGGTATTCCAGGTGGGCTCCGTCCTGATTCTCCCTGCCTTTTTAGGGCTGACCGGAATCTGGCTGTCCAATACCTTTGCCGACCTGATGGCGATGTTGATCTCTATCATTTTCCTGGCGGCAATGCGGAAACGGTATCATTACGCATAATACAGAAAGTCAATGAGCCTATGGTTATCATTGACTTTCTTATTTTTATGTTTTAAAATAGTTGCATAAGCAATAGTTGTTATTGCAACTATCTAAAAAGGGGGCGTCTATATTTTGGAAAAACATATCGGAGACTTCATGCGGATCGTGCGGTGCACCAACTATTTCCGGACCCAGAAAATGACAGATTCCGGAATTACCGGAATCCAATGCACCTATCTTCTTTGCATCAACCGGACACCTGGTATTTCCCAGGAACAGCTGGCTTCCCAGCTTTACAAGGATAAAAGCGTCATTGCCAGACACCTGGCTTCTCTGGAATCCAACGGCTATATCCACCGGGAGCCGGATCCGAAAGACCGGCGGGTCCAAAAACTATATCTGACCGCCAAAGCCGAGGAGCTGCTTCCCAGAATCAGAGAGGTCTTCCAGGAATGGAACCAGATTTTATATGACGGTTTTTCGGATGAGGAGATCCTGCTGCTCAGTTCCATGCTGCGCAGGCTTTATTCGAATGCGGAACTGGCTCTTGGACATCCGGAACATCTGACGGAACGCTGTCCGGCTTCGGAACAGGCTGCTCCTGCCGCTTCCAGAAAGGAGACCGGTACATGAAACGCCTTGCCATTTACCTTCGTCCCTATCTTGGCCGCATAGGGCTTGGATTTACCATTAAATTCATGGGAACGCTGCTGGATCTGATGATCCCGTGGATGCTCTCCACCATCATTGATGAAGTGATCCCCACCAGAGAATTTCAGCGGGTTCTGTTATGGGGCTGTATGATGCTCCTCTGTTCTGCGGCTGTTTTCGCCTTCAATGTGATCCCAAATCGTATGGCCTCAGCCGTGGCGAGGGATGTAACGGAGGAAGTCCGCCGGGACCTTTACCAGAAAGCCACCCTGCTTTCCTGCGCCCAGATGGACCGCATCACCATTCCTTCCGTGATCTCCCGTCTGACCACAGACACCTACAACCTGCACCGGATGATCGGCATGATGCAGCGGCTGGGTGTCCGGGCCCCGATCCTGCTGCTTGGCGGCCTGATCGTCACCATGAGCATGGAACCCAGGCTTGGCGCCGTCCTGCTTGCCATGCTGCCGTTTATGGGGCTTACCATCTGGCTGATCCTGCACAAAGGGATCCCCATGTACAGTGTCACCCAGAAAAAGGTAGACCGGATGATCCAGGTGGTCCGTGAAAGTGTCACCGGTATCCGTATCATCAAAGCCTTATCAAAGACGGATTATGAATCCGGTCGTTTTGACAAGATCAGCAAAGACCTGTCTGACCAGGAACAGACAGCCAGCATCACCATGGCCACCACCAATCCGCTGATGAACTTGTACTTAAACAGTGGTCTGGTGATCGTCATTTTGCTTGGCGCTTACATGGTGTATTCCGGAACCACCCAGATCGGCCGGATCATCGCTTTTCAAAGCTATTTTACCATCATCTTAAATGCCGTGATCTCCATCTCCAGAATGTTCGTGATCTATTCCAAAGGCTCTGCGTCTGCCGACCGGATCCAGGAGATTCTGGAATTGCCAGAAGAGCTTCAGACCATTCCTGGTGATCCTGAAAAGGATCCAAAGGCAGCTCCTGATGAATTTCTGGCCTTTGACCACGTCAGTTTTTCCTATCTTGGACAGAAAGATAATTTAACTAATATCAGCTTTACCGTGAAACGTGGAGAAAGCCTTGGCATCATCGGCGCCACGGGAAGCGGCAAATCTACCATCGTCCATCTGCTGCTGCGGCTCTATGACGTAACAGCAGGCCAGATCCGGTTAAATGGTACCGATATCCGCAAGATCCCGACGGAAATCCTGCACCAGGCATTCGGTATCGTATTCCAGTCCGATGTTCTTTTTGCCGATACCATAGCAGAAAATATCCGGTTTGGCCGGGAATTGACAGATGAACAGTTAAAAATGGCAGCCAGATATGCCCAGGCAGAAGAATTTATTTCCACGAAGGAAGATCGATTTGCATTCCAGCTAAGCAGCCGCGGCAGCAATTTATCCGGTGGTCAGAAGCAGCGGCTTTTGATCGCCCGCGCCCTGGCTGGCAGCTCTCCGGTCCTGGTTCTGGATGACTCATCCTCTGCCTTAGACTATAAAACCGACGCTTCTCTCAGACAGGCGATCCGCGATCATATGAAGGACACCACTTCCATCATCATTGCCCAGCGCATCAGCTCCATCATGCAGTCTGATCACATCCTGGTGTTAGATCATGGCAGCTGCATCGGATATGGAACCCACGAAGAGCTGATCCGTACCTGCCGCATCTATCAGGAAATCGCCCAGAGCCAGTTAAATGCCGACAGCCCCGATGCCTGTCCTGCCGCTGACGATCAGACCATCAGAAAGGAGGCCCTGTCATGAACGCCAACCGGATTATGGGCGGTGGTCCCGCATTCCAGAAAGGGATTGCGGACAAGCCTAAAATGAAGACCACCCAGATCTTAAAACGCCTGTGGAAGTACTTATATCATTTCAAATGGTTTCTGTTTCTGGCTCTTTTTATGACTCTTACCAGCAACATCCTGGCTTTGACAGGTCCCAAGCTTTCTGGTATGGCCGTCGATGCCATCCACGGAAAAGGCAATGTGGAATTTCCAAAGGTCTTTTTCTACTGTGGTATGATGCTTGCCTGCTACGGAATCTCTGCCCTGTTTGAATGGCTGTTGTCCCGGACTTTGATCCGCCTCAGCCAGAAGATCGTCCAGCAGATGCGCTCGGACGTATTCCGCCATCTGATGACTCTCCCGGTCAGTTTTTTTGACCAGCACCAGACCGGCGATATCATCAGCCACATTTCCTATGATATTGATACCATCAACACTTCCATGTCGCAGGATCTGGTCCAGACCTGCTCCAGTACCATCGTGATCTTCGGTTCCCTGATCATGATGCTGCGGATCAATCCGCTTCTGGTCCTGGTATTCGCTTTTACCGTACCGCTGTCTTTTTTCCTGACCAGCCATCTGGCCGGACTGGCCCGCCCTGTTTTCAGCCGGCGTTCTGCGAAAATGGGGGAATTAAACGGTTATACAGAGGAATCCATTTCCGGACATAAGACCGTGAAGGCCTATCATCAGGAAGACACCATGAACGCGCGTTTCCAGTTGAAAAACACCGATGCCTGCAATGCCTATTACCAGGCGGATTACGTCTCTGCGCCTATGGGACCGGCTGTTAATTTTATGAACAACCTGTCTCTGTCCCTGATCTCTGTATCTGGCGCACTTCTGTATCTGTTTGGAGGGCGTTTCACCTTAACCTTAGGAGAATTATCCTCGTTTGTTCTGTATTCCAGGAAATTTTCCGGCCCGATCAATGAGCTGGCTAACGTCATCAGCGAACTGCAGTCTTCTCTGGCTGCCGCGGAACGGGTATTTGTACTTCTGGATACCAGACCAGAGCCGGAAGACGCAGCCGATGCCAAAGAACTACATATCCATGAGGGCGCAGTTGCCATGGAGCATATTCATTTTGGTTACCAGCCGGAGAAACCGATCATCCATGACCTGTCTTTAAAAGCAGCTGGCGGATCCCTGACCGCCATCGTAGGACCTACCGGAGCAGGAAAGACCACCCTGATCAACCTTTTGATGCGGTTTTATGATCCGCAGAGTGGAACCATCTCCATCGATGGTACACCGATCAGACAGGTAACACGAAAGAGCCTGCGTCTGGCTTATGCCATGGTTTTACAGGATACCTGGCTTTTTACGGGAACGATCCGGGAAAATATCGCCTATGGGCGTCCGGAAGCAACCTTAGAACAGGTGGAAGAGGCTGCAAAGGCAGCGCATATCCACGAATTCATCAGTTCTCTGCCACAGGGCTATGATACACTGCTGACAGAAGCGGGAATTAATATTTCCCAGGGACAGAAGCAGCTGATGACCATTGCGAGGGCCATGCTTTTGAATGCGCAGATGCTGATCCTGGATGAGGCCACCAGCGCTCTGGATAACGAAAGCGAACGTTGGATCCAGAAGAGTCTGGAGGAGCTTTCAAAAAATCGTACTACCATTACGATCGCGCACCGGCTTTCTACGATCCGTGATGCGGATGAGATCATTGTGATCACGGAGGAGGGTATCGCCGAAAGAGGCACTCATGCTGAACTGCTTGAGAAGAATGGATTGTATGCTGCATATTACAATATGTAGAAAGATACGAGGGAGGCGCTTCGCTGTCCCACTGAGATTTTTATAGGGCAAAATAAAAGGCTGCTGTATACCTTATCAATAGTGATATAGATATATAGCAGTCTTTTTATTTGTCAATTACTATCTTTTCAAAAAATTCAATCAAAGATTACAGCAGATAAACCGGAAGCTCGTCTTTAATTCCTACTGGCTGGTTGTTGTCCGGCTCATCTTTCTTTGGGGGGAGGAATTTGGCCTGGAGTTCGTCGGCGTTTCCTCCGCTGATCACGTTCTGGGCTACAGTTCCTGTTGTTTCTGCTGCAGCTGTTTTCTTTGCTGCGGTTTTACGTGCTGTTGTTTTTCTGGTAGTGGTTTTCTTTGCTGTTGTTTTTGTTGCGGCTGCTTTCTTTGCTGTGGTCTTCTTTGCAGGAGCTTTGGCTGCTGTTTTCTTTGCTGTAGTTTTTTCTGCCGCTTTTTCAGCTGTTTCAGCTTTTACCTCTGACGGCTTCTCTGCTGCTTTAACCTCAGCCTCTTTTACCTCTGTTTTTGTTTCTGTTTTGGATGCTTTTTCTGCATTTACTGCTCTTGCGATGCTTGCTTTACCTACTGACACGATTCATTACCTCCTCTGCCAATGCTATGTACTCTTTTGCGCTGCGGCTGCTTTTTTTGAACTCCACAACTGGTTCACTGCTGTCCTGGGACCATTCGATGGAGCTGTCCACACGGATAAAAGATTCGAAAAGATAGATTCCTTCCATTTCTTTCAGTGTTTCCATAGTCTGTTTGAAATAATTCTTTCTGGCATCTGCCTTGGTTACTACGATTCCCAAAACCTTTAAATCCGGAGCGATCTCCCTGACTTCATTGAGGAAATCAAACATATTTGCAAGACCAAACATACCCCACGGACTTGCCTCTACCGGAACAAG
>ERZ827452.1355-NODE-1355-length-23611-cov-8.257174_pt1 | contig 23611 bp, 25 predicted proteins | sample MGYA00519866_ERZ827452 | MGnify/ENA primary metagenome ERZ827452 (study PRJEB31778, sample SAMEA3449307) | human gut metagenome | biome: human gut; feature: human-associated habitat; material: faeces | place: United Kingdom | collected 2010/2012 ... | reverse complement strand
GCAGAGAAAAAACGCAAGAAAGCGGACAGCAAACGCTGTCCGCCCCCTTGCAAGACACGGTGTCAACTTATGTCCCTATGAACATTACCCGAACGGTTACAGGGTTTTGTCATGCCCTTTGACCCTTATTTTGACCCTTTATAGATTTCAAAGAGCATTTGCGGCAATCGTTTCAACCGGAGACTTTCTGAATAAATTCCTCCATGCGGTCAGCGGATTGCTGCCGCATTTTTTGCGATACATGACCATACACATCCAAGGTAAAGCTGGCGGTGGCATGGCCCAGATTGGATTGCACTGTCTTGATGTCATCGCCGCTCTCAATGGAAGCCACAGCAAAGCTGTGCCGTAAGTCATGGAACCGTTCCTCCGGCATACCAATCTCGCTTACAATCGCCTTAAACTTTTTATAGACTGTACAATGGCACAAATGACCACCCAGCTCATTGGTAAACACCAAATTCCACGAATTGTTCCACGCTTCTCCTGCCAACAGACGCATTTGCGCCTGCTGGCTTTTTTGCTTTCGCAGCAGAGCCATGACGGATGGTGCGGTCAGGATCGTGCGGTTACGGCTGTTCTTTGTCGGGGCCAGGCAGTAAGTACCGCCCACCTTTTTCGTTTTCTGAAGCTGTTTATTGATGTAGATCGCATTGTGCTGAAAATCAATACAATCCCACGTCAGTCCCAGCACTTCGCCCTCCCGCAATCCGGTGAACAGGGTGCTTTGATACACCAGCCCATACTTCGTACCTTGGATCGCTTGCAGAAATCTTGTGATCTCCGCCTGCTCCATCGGCTTGATTTCTTTTCGGTGGGCCTTTGGTAAATCGCAGACATTCGTCGGATTGGAACGGAGCATTCCCAGCTTTACAGCCTGTCCCAGCGCCCGGTGCAGCACACCATGGATGTTCTTCACCGTCTTGGGTGACAACTTCTTCTCTGTGATCAGACTGTTATAAAACTGCTGGATCTGCGGTGCTGTCAGTGCGGACAGCCGTATCCGCCCCAGCGCAGGCTTGATATGGATGTTGCAGCTGCGCTCATAGGCATCATAGGTGTAGCTTTTCACGGAATACAGCGCGTAGGTTTTCAGCCAGGTATCCAGCCACTCCCCCACCGTATCCTTCGTCTGCTCCAAATACGTCCCGCTGTCGATCTCCGCTGTGACCTCCGTCAGCTTCTGACGGACTTCTTTTTGTGTCTTGCCATAGACGGACTTTTGGGTCTGTTTGCCCGTCTTCGGGTCAATGCCGGTGGTATAGCGGGCCTCCCAGCGCCCGTCGGAGCGCTTGCGGATGGTGCCGCTGCCCTTTGCGTTCTTGGTATTGCTTTTCACATGTACCTCTCTTTCCTCTGAAATTATAAAACGGCCAGTCAGTCCGTTGTTTACCTTATCGCTGCCTGTCACTGTCTAACCATGCCACAAATTCCTCCAGTGGCAGTTTACCAGCAATGCAGTCTGCGCGCTTTGCGCGCGCCTCCTTCGACCATGCGGTAAACTCCGCCTTGGTCATCGTTCCATATCGCACACGGGCGTTATGAGCCTTGTAGGATCGTGTAAACTCCTTTGTGGCAGGATTCTTCATTTGTCGGCTCTGATACTGCACCACGGCTCCCATTTGGCGGCAGGTCTTTTCCGAGCCTTCCATCAACCGTGTGCAGTAGTCCTGCGTGATGTTGCCAGTCACAACAAAGTATCTGCCGCAGTTTTTGCACTTGTGGATTGGGAGCGGCAGACGGAGACAATAGCCCTTCAGATAGTTGTAGAGGTCTCGTACGGTGTTGGGATAGAGCACTTCGCGCAGCGCCGTCTTGATGCCCTGCTCCCGCAGCTTTTCAACGCTGTAGTTGTAGGCGCTGTCATATGCGGGACGCTCCAACATAACTTCCTCTGTGGCAAGCTCACCATAGCGCATATCATCAAAGCAGAGTCGAGCGTCATAATGAGCCTCGCGGTATCTCTCTGCCGTGGAGTAGTTTGGTTGATAGCGATCATCCAGGCACACTTCAATTAATGCCTTTGCATCACTAACGATATTTTCAAAATCTCGGTCAAACCGAAGCAGTATATCCTTGGTATCATTCTTGCCATATGCGTGATTTTCTTCTAAATCACTCAGTTCCTTGATCAATAGCCCAAAAAATGGATGCACTTTACAAAGCGGCATCGCCAGTTCCAACAGCTTTCTCCATGCAGTTTCATCCTTGTGTTCAGGAGTCAGGGGACGCAATAGTTTATTGATTTCAGACAGTACACAGTATGTGTCATAAAAGTCGGTATCATAGAGGTCAACCAGGCACTGGCCCAAGTCCTGCGTTTTTTCCAATAAGGTTCTGCGGCACCCCAGTGTCATGCTATATAGTTCATAGCATTCCTTACGTTCCGGGGTGATGTAATACCGGAATTCCATGTGTTCAGGAAAGATCATAGTTTCCTCCTGTTAGATATATCAAGATGGATGTGCAAAATTATCTATTGACTTTTGCGTATTTACATTATACATTTATACCATAATAGTTATATTGTGTATAATAGCCTCGATAGTCCATAATGTCAACTATAATTTTCAAAGGAGGTCACACATGAACAACAACTACGAAAACCTGCCCGCGGTACTGAATGCCAATCAGCTGGCCACAGCACTGGGCATCTCCCGTGCCGGAGCCTACCAACTGCTGAACACCGCCACCTTTCCCACCCTGCGGATCGGCAAGCGGCTGCTGGTGCCGAGGGGCAAGCTAGCAGAATGGATCGAACAGAACACAGGAGGCGGCCATGTGGGAGGATAAAGAAACGACTGCCCCAGATCCATCTGTTGCACCAGATGGGGAGCAGCCGTCCGCGCTTGCACGCACAGACAGTATAGCAACTTTTGAGGAAACAAACAAGCAATTCGGCAAAATGCGTATCTTTTCCATGCCGGAGCTGATGGACACCCATTTCCCGTCCCGGCCATGTATCATTGAAAACTTGCTGCCAGCGGGGACATACCTCCTCGCTGGCGCTCCCAAAATCGGCAAATCCTTCCTCGTCCTGCAAATGGCCTATCAGGTGAGTGCAGGAGAGCCGTTTTTAGATTTTCCTTCCCGGCAGGGCACGGTTTTGTACCTTGCTCTGGAGGACACCTGCGAGCGATTACAGAAGCGTTTGGCGCAGATGACAGAGCGGGACAGTCCCGATCTGGTGCTGTCCGTTCTGGCGGACACGCTGGAAGAAGATCTGCTGGAGCAGCTGGAAAGCTTTCTGTTTGAGTACCCGGAAACGGTGCTGGTCATCATTGACACACTCCAACGCATCCGGGGACGGACGCCGGACAACGGCAGTTACGCCGCGGATTACGATACCATCGCCAAGCTGAAGGCGTTCTCAGACCAACGCGGCATCGCCCTGCTGCTCGTTCACCACACCCGCAAGGAGGGAGCGGAGGATGTGTTCGACACCATCTCCAGCACCAATGGCATCTTGGGGGCGGCAGATGGAGCCCTGGTCTTGCATAAGGACAAGCGCACGAGCGGGGACGCCATCCTCGATGTGGTGGGACGTGACCAGCCGCAGATGCGGCTCCGCCTGCGTTTTGACCCTACTCATAGTCTTTGGCAGGTGACAGAGGTGGAAACGGAGCCGTTCAAGGAGCCGCCGAACCCGTTGCTGGAATTTCTTTCCCGGCTGGTAAATGAAGAAAATCCACTGTGGAGCGGCACGGCGACAGAGCTGGTACAGTGTCTTTCGGAGATAGACAGTACACAAGCTTTTTCACCCAACTGGATCGTGCGGACGCTGAACGTGCGGCAGGATGACCTGCTGCGAAAGTACGGCATCCGCTATGGTTCCCGGCGCACGAAGGATGGAAAGGTCATCCTTCTGCGGTGGGAAGGTGTACGGTAATGTACGGTATGTACGGTAAAAACGGGAGTGGGGTATCCCCCGAAAATACCGGACATATCGGACATACCGTACGCCAGAGGGCTGAATGACCTGTCGCACCGACAGGGCATTTCGCCCGTTTCAGGGAGTCCAGAGGGAACGGCTGGCACACGGACTTTGGTACAAAGTATAGTGTGTTATACCCATCACGGCGGGGGACGGAAACGAACGCGGGCTGGCGGTGGCCAGCCGCGTTTGTGACCGGGCCGAAAACGAAGTGAAGGCGGGTGTCGGTATCGACACACGCCGCAGCGCACGGTTTCAGAGGCCGTGACGGGGATTCCCCGCTCCCCGGTCTCCCAGACTATAACAAGGGAGGTTCCACATGGCATACGCCATTTTACGATTTGCAAAGCACAAGGGCGGCGCGTCCAAGGCGCTGAGTGCCCACCACGAGCGGACAAAGGACAGCTACGCCAGCAACCCGGACATTGATCTCAGCCGCACGGCGCAGAACTTCCATCTGGTGACGCCCCGGTGGAGCTATGAGCAGGAGATCAAGCACCGCATCCAGACGGCAGGCTGCCGGGTGCGGAAGGACAGCGTGAAATTCGTGGATACGCTGGTAACGGTCAGCCCGGAGTTTGCCAAGGCTCACGAAGCGGAAATGCCGGAGTATTTCATGCGGGCCTTTGGCTTTCTGAAGGAGCGTGTAGGCGAGGAAAATATTATTTCTGCCGTGGTACACATGGATGAAAAGACACCTCACATGCACCTTTGCTTTGTCCCGCTGACCAGGGACAAGCGGCTGTCCGCAAAGGAGATCCTCGGCAACAAGAAAAGCATGATCCGCTGGCAGGACGATTTCTACGCCTGCATGGCGGAACGGTGGCCGGAGCTGGAGCGTGGTACGCCCGCCGTGGAGACCAGGCGCAAGCACCTGACGCCCCAGTGGTACAAGAAGGTCACGGCGATGGACGCCAAACTGGAGCAGCTGGAGGCCACGCTGAACAACATCAACGTGTTCAACGCGGGCAAGAAGCGGGAGGAGGCCGTTGCGCTGCTGGCGCAGCTGCTGCCGGAGGTGGAATCCTTTCAGGCGGAAACACAGCGGCTGCGGGATACCATCGCCCACGAGCGGCGGAACGCAAGCTTCCAAAGGGAGATCAATGCGGATCTGCGAAACGAGTTAAAAGCAGAACGCAGCCACAGCTTTGACCAGAGCATAAAGCTCTCCGAGTTGGAGCGGCGCTACAAGCGGGCAGAGAAGCTCTTGAGCAAGATCCCTCAGGAGGAATTGGATAAATTGCTGCCCAAGCAAAAGGGCTTGGAACGGTAATAGAGCGGCAGGGCCACCTTGCTGTTGCAAGGGGGCCCTGCCTGGAGATCCCCTTCATTCGTCATCCACCACATATCTTCGCTGTGCAATCAGAACAACTCATCTAAGGCAGAACTTCCATCATCGATTTCAGTTCGTGATCAGTTAAGCATCCGCTGTCAACACGGCCTGCCTTACCGCTTCAAAATCGTACACATGAATGCTCTCGTAGGGATGATACCGAACTGTCAGGTAAACGGCAGCCCGGCTGGCCGGACGGAGTTCTGCTGAAACAATGCTTTCCAACAGGCTTTTCTCGGTGGGAAACTGCTCCACAGGCAGATATCGGGCCAGTGTGGCCGGGTTTGCCAGCAAATCGTCCCAACTTTTTCCGCCGTCATTTGTCCTCATCAGGACGCAGGCGTTCTCTTCGCTGCTTCCCAGAAGGATTCCCTCCTGCTCACTAAAGAAAAACAGTCCAGAAACTGTGCATGCAAGCGGACGGCCGACCCTGCCCCAGTTTTTTCCGCCGTTCGTGGTGTGGAAAAGCTGGCCCTCAGAAGCTGCCCAGCCATCAGACTCGCTGCTGAAATGATATGCGCTGGTGTTTTTGGGTACGGAATCCATCTTAGGCACAGCAGCATCGCCCTTCAGCACACCTGCTGCCTCCAGAACATTCGCACAAGCCCAATGGCTCTCTGCCAAATCCGAAAATGGATTTTCGACAGACAGCAGCTCCGTCACAGATTCATCCCGTCCGAGCATCCGGTTGATGGCTGTGACCGCTTCGGCACGGGTGATCTCACGTTCCGGGTGGAACAGTCCATCGGCACCGCCCTGTAACCAGCCCAAAATCTTCGTGCTGTATATGTACGTTTCGGCCCAGTACCCGGCAGGAACATCCGCAAACACAAATTCTTCCCCATACTGCCCCACAGGTGCCGCAAACTGACAGCGGTGCAGCAGAACGGCGAACGCGGCCCTGCTGATCGGCGCATCCGGGCGGAAGGCTCCGTCCGCATAGCCGGTGAGAATACCGTAGCTGGCAAGATATGCAACTGCCTGGGTGCAATCTTTTCCTGCTGTGTCTGAGAATGGGGATTGGTAACTGTCGGCCTTATTGCCAGCGTCCAGCAGGGTGTATAGCATCTGTGCCAATTCGTCGCGTGTCAGAGGGGCGTTAGGACGCGCAAGCCCACCATTCACTGGCAGGTAGGCCAGATGTCTTGTTGTTTGGAGCTTCGGCCATCCATCCGGCTGAGCCGGAACCAAGCCCTTCCGCAGATTCTCCATAGAAAAGGCAGAGGAAACCCGTCGAAAGGCATCCAGAAAATCTCCGCCGGTGGGAGCGCCTCCTCCTGGGGTTTTCCATAGAAATACCTGGTTCTTTCCCATGGCGATGATCTGGTACGCCATATCATCGTTGTGTCCGGAGAAGAAATCAGACCGTGGGGAAACCACTACAATGGAGCCGATCTCTCCCCCGTATTTTTCACGGGAGGGAGCGTGATAAAAGTTCACGCCGGTATCGGTTTCCTCGGCAATGACCTCGCCCTGACGAATGCCGGGAACCGTGATAGAAAATCCAAGCCGGCTGCTTTGATACTGGAATAATGCAGGGGCGGCTGCTTGGGCCGGAATGCCCAGCAGCAGGCATATTGCCAGTAAAATAGAGATCCGTTTCATTTACAGCAATTCCCCCTTTAGAACTGTAGCGCATGGCAGCCTTGTTCCCTTGGAATTATCTTAAGCTCCGTGTTTATCCTCTGGCTTTGTAATTTTCTCAGTTTCCCGGTTCAATTACAAAATCGCCATCACCGAGGTCATACCGTGTACTTCCGTCCGGTAGAGTTTCACCCTGCATATCCTCAAGATACACCTCTTTGGGTTTTCCCTTAAATCCGGTTATACAAAATACCGCAACAATAACAACCAACGCCATAACCAAAATACCTACGGCCCTACTTTTCATAAAGAACCCTCCCTCTTAGCCAGTGAAATCTTCCACTGTATAGGTAGCATCATAATTTATCCCTTTTGGGCTTGCGTTCTTCAGCGCAAAGTGGATGTATCCTCGACTCCCCACAATGGAGTAACTGTAGAAGCCATTATCAGATGGTGTGCTAAACCACACATATGTATCACGGTACTCGCTATAGTACCCCATATATGTTGTTCCGCTGCTTGAAAATGTCACTTTGTAACTCAGCTTTACGCTGTTTGTAGCATCGAACTTTGCCGTATCATGAGCATATTGGGACGGTGACAAACTACAGCGATACCTAAATGACTGCTTTCTGCTCATCGCTGCAATACCGTTTTCTGGATCAGCAGGCAGAGCAATCACTAACACGTCCCCATTTTCATCTTTGTAAACATAGGTTCCATCTGCCCGCTTTTCAGCTTCCAGATATACTTCATTGGCATGATTTTCGTTCATGTCCGTGGCAGCTGCCATAGGTGCCATCAAACCGATAGCAGAAATAAGGGCCAGGAAAAGACAACTTAGACGCTTCATACATTTTCTCTCCTTCCAATATTTGTATGATCCTCATTGAGTTTGTTTATTTCACAAAATGCATGGGATGCAGATTCAACAATAGTTCCAGCCAGTACGCTGCAGATTCGTGTTACTTGATTCATTGTCATAATCCTCATTACCCTTCTGCCTTTTGTAAATTTTCCCAAATCAAAATATAGTTTTTGACTATCTCTTTATAAGTTCTCATAAGCCGGTATAGCCTGTATTTACAGGCTTTCCGGCATTTTTCAAATCGGAAGAAGCTCTTATATATTCTCATTTCCCCTCATGTTTTCGCGTCCAAAAGTAGTAAATCAAGTAGTAAAACCTCTATCTACTACTAAGCAATCAGCCGTTCCATTTCTGCCATTGCACTATCAGAGGTAGCATGGGCGTAATAGTTCAGCGTCATGTTGATGTTGGAATGTCCCATGATATACTGCAATGCTTTCGGGTTCATTCCGGCGTTTGCTAAATTGGTACAGAACGTATGGCGTAGGGTATGGGGCGTTGTCACTTTCGGTAAGGCTTCCTCATGGCTTTTGTTGTACTTCTTCACAAGCCCCCGGAACATGGTTTCAAAGTTGACTGCTACTTTCGGTAGCCCGTTCCGGTTAAGGAATAAAAATCTGCTGTAACCGCCGACAATAAAATTGTCTGCCCGTCCCCTGTCATTCAGCACACGCTTGAACGCTTCATAGACTTTGGTACTCATTGGAATTTGTCTGATACCGCTTTTTGTCTTTGGCGTTTCAACATGATACCCAACTCCCGATACTTTCAAAAGCTGGTGGTCTACGTTGATTAGCTTATGCTCAAAGTCAATATCGCTTTCAGTCAGTCCGCAGAGTTCAGAAATGCGAAGCCCTGTTCCTAACAGTATGATAATCTCGTCGTAATACTTCTGATAGACTTTATCACTCTGCACAAAGGACAGGAAAGACGCTTCCTGTGTTGGGGATAGAGGTACCTTTGGTTCGGTGTTATCTTCTAAAACGGTGTTCAACTGGAAGTCAAAGGGATTTTTCCTAATGCAATCGTCCTGTATGGCTGTGTAAAAGGCAGCTTTCAGAGAACGCTTGTGATTGTTGATTGTCTTGAATGAATAGCCCTTATCTTTCATGCGTAAAGCCCATTCTTTCGCGTCGGACAGCTTCACGCTCTCAATGCTGCAAGCTCCAAGACTATCTTCTTCCAAAATCCTCATAAGCTGCTTGCGCCCCTGTTTTGTGCCATGCCGTACATTTGCCCGGTGCCTTATCTGCTTTGCGTAGAGTTGGCAGACAGTCATTTTCTTTCCCAACGTGTCAATCCCGTCGTCAAGGTCTTTCTGTATCTCTTTTTCCTTTTCCCGAAGCGAAATATCTTCACGTTTTCCCGCCGGGGTCTTGTCGGTAGGTACTAACTTCCAAGCGTAAACAAATTGCGGGTTCCCAAAGGTATCTATATATTTGTAAGCATATCTTCCGTCTTTTCTCTGGCTCTCTCCCGACCGCAAAACTCGATTTTTGCTGTCACGTCTTTTCTTTGACATTTTTCAATGCTCCTTTCCAAGACGGAAAGAGCCTTGATATGCTTATCTCATTATAGCACATTCAAGGCTCAATTTCACTATCAGATTGTGTCTATGGTATCAATCATTTTTTCAAACTGTTTGCGCTTGATTTGAATACGGTTGCCGTTCATAATAACCCACCCGGCGGCAGGATTTTCCTCGGCTAATTTACGCAGCTTGTTTTCTCCGATACGGAAGTATTTAGCTGCTTCATCTATCGTAAGCGTGTATTTTTCCCAAATAGGCACGTCAGCGTTACTCATAGTATCGTCCCCCTTTCAATATTAGGAAAAGTGAATAGTAAAAGGGGCTTTAATCGGACGGCTGTTAGCACAACCTCGCGGGAGTTCCACCCCTGCCCGTTAAGGCAGCTTTACCCAATGCCTGCGACGCTTTTAACGCTCGGACTATGGCTGTAAAGGCTTGTCTACCCTTAGTGCGTGTCGTCGCCCACAAGCCGCTACACTTGTTCCCCGGCGTGGTGGTGGTCGCTCGACTTTCTCCAATAGAGGAAAAGCGTCATGGCGCACCCGCCGTATGGCTCAACGCAAAAAGGACGTATCCGATTTGCCCTATACTGCGTCGCCGTTATCTTGCGACACTTTCTTTGTCAAAGAGCAAGCAAAGGTCAAGTCAACAGGCAGCGGAAAGGGGGACGCTGCTTGTGGTTATCTCAAACCTTGAATGAAAGGACAGCCCGCATAAGACGCGAACGCAAGCGGTCGCGTATATCCTCATCTATGCCCCAATAGATATTTCCGCGCTCATCACGCAGCTTTCGCATAGACAGGGACGCTATGTAACTTTCGTAATGCTGTACGACAATGTTCATAGCTTCCGGGTCGCCCTTAGTAGCGGCTATGATTACCGGGTAAGGCAACAAGCCGCGTTCGTCCTGTTCTGATTTACTAATCTGTGCAGTCATAGGCTCTTTCCTCCAAATAGCGTTTTAACAGCTTCATTGAGCTTGTCCGGCGGGACTGTACCGTTGTCCTTGACAGATTACAAAACTTTGCAATCTCGCGTTCGCTCATATCAAAGAAATAATACAGCAGTACGGTTTCCCGCTTTTCTTCCGGCAAACTGTGCAGGGCTTCGGCAAGCAGCTTCGCAGTAATTTCTTTGCCGCCGACAACGAAAGACTGTTCCGCTTCATCATCTGCAAAATATTTGTCGCAGACGTAAAGCTGATTTTCTTCCAGTGGCGACAGGTCGGAAAAAGTAACCTCGCGTAATTGTCGCTGCTTTGTGTCCCTGTGAGCGTTCATAGCTTCTCGCTTCAACGCCAGTTTGCAAAAGCCGTTAAAAGCACAACGGATTTGCCATTGGGTACGAATAGGCTCGTTCATGTTCTCACCTCCTTTCGCTGCCGCGAAAGCGGTGAAGTTTGAAATGTCCCCTTTCGTAAACCCTCAAACCGAAGCATTTCAAAATGGACGTTGGTTTTTAGAAATTTCTTGAAAAAATTTTTGGAGAAAACGCAAAATGCGCCCGTCTGCAAAACGCAGACAGGCGCAAAGGAATTATCAAAAGTATATGTGTGATTTGTGAGTTCATCTATGTAGCCGGAATAGCCCGTTGGCGGGTAATGGCTTTTTTTGATAGTAACCCATTAGGGCATAGAAAAAAGGACATGGCGATACCTCCTCAATACCGCTATATCCTTGAAAAAGGGTAACTTTAACACACCCTCTGTATTCTTACTTTTGAAAAAAGAAAACAGCGGCTTTGATTGCTATTTCAAAACCGCTGTTAAGTCCCTTATATTCTGTTAGGCGCATGAAAACTTTGCCGCCAAACAACGGTTTTTTTTATTTTCCGTTGGGCGGTCATTGTTTGAAAGTTAATCAAACAGATTTAATTGGATAGGACTATTCTTTTCTTCAAAGCTGTATAGATACTCAAATATTTTTGAGTTATTGTGCATAATACCGCTACCCTCACATATTTGATGAAATAATTTCATCAGTTCATTGTGTTTTGGACTGCTTAGTTGATATTGCATACCATAAGTACGAATATACTTTTCTTTCATGTGCGGGAACAATCGGTCTAACTGGCTATAAAAATACTCTCTGTTTCCCTCACGAAGCGTTAAGCCCATTCCAAAACAAATAACGCCGTAAACCTTTGCTTCAATGCAATATTCTAAAATTCCTCTGATGTTTTCTTCTGTATCATTGATGAAAGGAAGAATAGGACAAAGCCAAACAATCGTTGGAATACCTGCTTCATTCAGCTTTTTCAGAGCTTCAAACCGTTCTTTTGTCGTACTAACATTTGGCTCGATTTTTTTGCATAAATCTTCGTCATAGGTGGTTAGCGTCATTTGCACAACGCACTTTGTTTTGTCGTTGATAGATTTTAATAAGTCTAAATCCCGTAATACTCGGTCGGATTTAGTTATCAAAGTAAAGCCAAAACCATATTTATTTGCTAAAGCCAATGCTTTACGAACATTCCCAATTTTACTTTCAAGTGGGATATACGGGTCTGTCATAGAGCCTGTACTCAACATACATTTTTTACGCTTTCGCTTGAGGGAATTTTCTAATAATTCGATAGCATTTCCTTTAATTTCAATGTCCTCAAAATCATGTTCCATGTGATAACACTTGCTTCGTGAGTCGCAATATATACAACCATGCGAACAACCGCGATATAAATTCATTCCGTTTGAAGCAGATAAAATTCCTTTTACCTTTATAAAGTGCATAGTCTTTTCCCTTATAACTGAAATTTCTTTTTTAAAAAGGTTTCATTGAGAAGATGGTTTGTTTCATATTCTCTATGGTAAAAAACAGCCCAGTTATTAAAAATACAAGGAAGATTTTTAGCTTTCTCTAAAGTGTCTACGGCAATCAAATTTAATGGTATGTTATTTTTAGTGCAGTATTCTTGCACTTGTTCAATGCAGTTTGGAATGTATGGACATTGTAAGCCATAATAGATTGTCAGTTCTTGTCCACTAATTCTCATTTCTTTTACGCTTTCAGAAAAATACGGTTTTTCCCCATTGAAAGATAATGCCAATAATTCATATTCATTTTTTACGGTATCAACAACTTCAAAACCATATTTGAGTAAAAATTTTTTGTCTGCCAAATATGGTTTTTTCTTTTTGGAACTAAGAATACAGACACCTGATTTTCCTTTTTCTTTTGCGTCATTGATACAATACTCAATCAAAGATTTTGCATACCCTTTCCCTTTGAAAGAACCCGCCACCCAAAGACAATAGATATACAAATAATTATCTCCATGAACAGGCACCCACGCAGTTTCCAATGGAGCATATTCAATAAAAACCTTTCCCTTTTCATCAAGTTTTCGGAAAACGTGTCCCTCAGCAATCCGTTCTTTCAACCAATTCTTTTTTACTGCTACTCCCGCTTGATGTTTTTTATCGGCAATCGCGCAACATAAATGTTCCTTGTCTATATTTTCAATCGTCAAATTTATAAATTGTTCGCTCATATTTTTTTCCTCCATAAATGCGTTACACCTATATTGTAACAACTAAACCTTGACATCTAATGTCATGCTTTATTTTTTTCATATATTTTTTTTGCTTCATCAGATAAAATTTTTTTCAAATAGGTAGGCTCAATTACTGTAACCTGTGTTCCAAAAGAAAGTAGATAGTCTATCAACCAGTTATCCTCTGGCATTTCAGATGAAACCATGAGGTCTCCGTTTTTCATTTCTTCTATTTCGTTTCCCTCAAATTCATCATACACACGATATGCCATTTCTTTTGGAAAACAAAGGGATATTTTATTGTAGCTTCTTTTTGGCTTATCTGTCGATTTGGGATATTCCATTGGTACAAATTCCTCTGATAACATTTGTATTTCAAGAATACGATTAAATTTGAAAATCCGAAAATCATCTTTATCAACGCAGTAAGATTTAACGTACCATTCCTTTGCTCTATACATCATTTTAAGCGGATATATTTTTCTTTGGCTCTTTTTACCATAAGAGTTTACATACATGATACATAGCGCCTTATGAGAAATAACAGCATTTTTCAATAATTCAAAGGTAGTGTTATCTTGTGTTTTACTTCCCCAACGTGAAAAGTCTACTTCAAACCAATTATCAGAGTTGATATTAAAGAGAGCAGATAATTTTGTCAGCATATCCTTTTCATAAGTGTTACTCACAACTGATACACTTTGCAAAGCTGCTAATATGTCTTGCTTCTCTTTTTCAGAAAAAAGAGCCTTATCTAAAACATAGTTTTCAAGTATTTGTATGCCGCCATTTCTCCCCGTTGTTACATAAATAGGAATACCTGCACTACTTATTACATCTATATCACGATAGATTGTCCGCACTGATACTTCAAATTTTTCTGCCAATTCTGGGGCGGTTATACGCCCATTTTCTAAAATATAATATACAATTTTGAATAATCTGCTTTCTTTCAAATATTTCCCTCCTTTAACCCTATTATAGTATATAAACCTTGACATCTTTCGTCAAGGTTTATATATGATTTATTTCAGTCAAAACTATGATGTGTGTAATCATATCTTGAAAGAGAGATGAAATATAAAATGTAGTTGGGTGAAATGACTATGAAGCAGAACAAAGAAAAATTTGATTTTAAGGCTTTCGGACAAGCCATTAAAGCAGCAAGAAAAGCAAAGGGAATATCACGCAATCAGTTAGCCGATACGCTGAATATTGCGCCCCGATATATCGCGTCCATTGAGAACAGCGGGCAGCACCCAAGTTTACAGATTTTATATGAGCTTGTAACCCTGCTTGATGTATCAGTAGACCAGTTCTTTTTCCCGGAACGGGAACAGGAGAAATCCACGCGCCGCCGTCAGCTCGATACTATGCTTGACGGTATGAGCGAAAAAGATTTGAAAATCCTGTCTGCTACTGCAAAAGGAATAGAGGAAGCCAACAACGACGAAACGGGGGAATAAAGTTCTCTCGTTTTTGTTTATATAGAGTGATTGAAACGTCGCAGATTGCGGCGTTTTTCTTTTGGGAAAGTTCGTCAAATTTGCCGTTCCCGGTGTTGCAGGTAGTAAGGGATAAAGTTTCGTAGCAAGCATAGGAAAAGAGTACCCTTTTCCGTATTTTCGCCCTCCCGTCCTGCGGTGCGTCGGTTGAAAATTGCTTGTTGGGAAGTGTCCCAAACCCTCGGAATGGAAAGGAGCATTTACGCATGAACGGACGAAAAAGAACGGTGCAAATCAAGTTCAGAGTAACGGAAGCGGAACGGGATTTAATACTGGAAAAAATGAAGCTGATACCCACCCGGAATATGGCGGCGTATCTTCGCAAGATTGCCATTGACGGGTATATCGTGCAAGTAGACCATACCGACATAAAGGCAATGACAGCGGAGATACAGAAAATCGGCGTCAGCATCAATCAGATTGCAAAGAGGGTAAATAGTACGGGCAGCGTCTACCAAGAGGACATAGAGGAAATAAAGGGGGTGCTTGCGGAAATATGGCGGTTACAAAGATTAAGCCTATTAAAGGAACGCTAAACAAAGCCCTTGACTATATCCAAAATCCGGCAAAGACTGACGAAAAAATGCTTGTGTCCTCGTTCGGCTGCTCCTATGAAACGGCAGACATTGAGTTTGGTTTTACTCTGTCGCAGGCGTTGGATAAGGGCAGCAATTTAGCCCACCACTTGATACAAGCCTTTGAGCCGGGAGAAGTAGACTATCAGACCGCCCATGAAATCGGGCGGCAGCTTGCCGACGCTGTAACCAAAGGGCAGCATGAATATGTCTTAACTACCCACATAGACAAGGGGCATATCCATAACCACATCATTTTTTGCGCGGTCAATTTTGTTGACTACCACAAGTACAATTCCAATAAGCGCAGCTATTACGGCATAAGGAATATGAGCGATAAGCTGTGTCGGGAGCATGGTTTGTCCGTTGTCGTCCCAAGCAGGGGCAGCAAAGGGAAAAGCTACGCGGAGTACCAGGCAGAGAAAACGGGTACCAGTTGGAAAGGCAAGCTGAAATTTGCCGTGGACGCGCTCATTCCCCAAGTATCAAGTTTTGAGGAATTACTATCCAAATTACAGGCGGCGGGCTATGAAATAAAGCCGGGAAAATACATTTCCTGCCGCGCTCCTGGACAGGAACGGTTTACCCGCTTAAAAACCCTCGGCGCAGATTATACAGAGGAAGTTATCAGAGAACGGATAAGCGGCAAACGCGCCCGCCCTGTGAAAGCTCCCCGCGCAGATCGCGGCGGCGTTAGTCTGCTGATTGATATTCAGAACAGTATCAAGGCGCAGGAAAGCCGTGGCTATGAGCAATGGGCGAAAATTCACAATCTGAAACAGGCAGCTAAGACCATGAATTTCTTAACGGAACACAAGATTGAACAGTACGCAGAGTTGACCGCGAAAATCGCGGAAGTTGCCGCAGCAAGCGAACAGGCAGCGGACAGCTTGAAAGAGGTCGAAAAACGTCTTACTGATATGACGCTGCTTATTAAGAATATCACTACCTATCAAAAGACAAAGCCCGCCTATGCTTCATACCGCAAGGCAAAGGATAAAGACAAATACCGGGCAGCCCATGAGAGCGATATTATTCTCCATGAAGCAGCGGCAAAAGCACTAAAGGCGGCGGGGATAACCAAACTCCCAAGCCTTTCCGCCCTGCAATCAGAGTACGCAGCACTTCAAGAGCAGAAAGAAGCCCTGTACGCCGATTATGGGAAGCTGAAAAAGCAAGTCAAGGAATACGACATTATAAAACAGAACATAGACAGCATTTTGAACATAGAGCGACAGCCGGAACGGGCAAAGGAAACAGAGCGCGGGTAGATTTATTCATATAAATATGTTATAATAGTTCCGAACTATATGAACTGTAAATACAACAAACATGAATTTGCCACAGAGAAGGAGTACTATGAAGAAATCAGCAGAAGCAGTTTCTATAATAGAGGGAGAGGATGAGCCTACTTCCGTATTTATTGTAGAGCGTAAGGAAAAGAATATTTTTAAGCGCTTTGGGATGTATTTGTTAAATAGAAAAAACAGGAAGAAGCATGAAAAAGCTGTAAAATTGATTGTTTCAGAGGAACATACGATGGAAGAAACCATTGAATATATGAAAAAAAGATACAAAGCGTTCCAAGCGGGCGTTTCGTATCCCCATTATGAAGAATGCAGGATGAATTTTCAGTATTCGAGAATCCGACGCATGAGACCAGAACTGTTTTGCATGGAAAAAATAATTCAAGAGCCAGAATCTTTTGATGATATAGGGGCAGTTAGGGAATGGCAAAGACAGATTGATGAGCAAGACAGGGAATGGCGCAAGATTGCACAGAGTATTTCAAATGAAGAATTTCCTTCAGACTACCATATGTTCATAATAGATAAAGGCGAACAGGGGAAAATGGAGATTGAACTGGATACATATGGTCAAGGCATTTCTGTTTCGTACTCCGGTGATAAAAAAGTCATGGACGCCATTGTAAAGGACATTTACAGATTTTACGGAGTGTCACAGGCAGATATTGAACATAAGACGGACAGATATAAGGCGTTAGTAGCGGTGTTAAGTACCTAAATAAATTATATGAAGCTGATAGAATCACTCCTGCAGTTCCCGCTTGAAGAATTAGAAATGCAGAACTGCAAATAAGCAAAAAAGAACGGACGCGGCAGCCGATATGTTGGCCACCGCGCCCGTTTTCTCATAGGTGCAGTTTTTGAAATGTTACGCAGTAGAACCGCGATTTTAGGGGTAAAGGTATCAATCCTTTACCTCTTTGTTTTTGTGTCCGAAAAGCCCTGCAATCAAAGGCTTTTTTCGCCCCTACTGCGTAACAAGAGTACGCTTTTTTCTCATGCGCTCGGCTGCCTGTCTGCGGGTAATCCACTTCCGACAGTCCGGGCAGTATTTGACGCTGTTTGACTTCGACGCAAAGGACGCGCCGCACACGGTACATTTCTTTCTGTCCTCGGTCTGATAGAGTTCCGCATAGAGCAGCTTATCAAGAGGAAGTACGGCAATCCGAAACCACTTACAGAGCAGGGAATAGGAAATGAGCTGCGGGCATACGCAAGTGTCCCCGTCGTCCAGTAAAATACAGTTGCCATTCTCGCAGTTGCAGCACTCCTTTTTCACAAGGGTGTTTACCTTGCGGCTTTGTCGCGGCGACAGCCGCTTAATCCCGGTCATACTTCATCAGCAGGATAAACGGCAAGCTCCCTGTATTCGGCTTCGGTCAGCGCGCCTACTTTGGAAAGGGTGCGCTTTGCAAGCTCCCGTAATCCCGCGTCCATGTAAGGCAGCGCAGCGGTCATGTTCTCTATAAGCTGCGCCTTGCTTCCCTCATGGTAAATGCTCAAAAGGTTTGTTTCCTCAACAGTAAATCTATTCATGCTCATACCTCCAAATCGTGATTTTTTCTTTTTGCCGCTGCCTTTTTCGAGGCGGCTGTTTTCTTGTCTGCGGTAAGCTGCGCCCGGACAGAGGGGCGCGCTTTTCGGATATTCCTGCTTCTGTCCTCGCTTTTGTCTAAAAATGCAAAAGTGCCATGTCTGCCCTCAATCTTAGAAAAAGAAAGTGTTTTGTATGGCAGCATAGCAAACAGACGGTCGGTGTCCTTTGTAGAAGCTAACTGCATAAAGTAAGGCGAAAGCTCCACCATGAAATGTGTTTTGTTGGGGCTGTTAGGGCTGTCCTGCCGCTTCATTTCCGCTACAATGCGCTGTGCTTCGGCTTCAATCCGGCTGTCATGCAATGCGGTAATATGCGCCTTGAAATCCCCCGGCTTTAAGCGGTCATAGCTGCGCTTTTCCTCCTGCATGAGAAAATGCAATGCTTCCGGGTCATTAGGCTGCGCTTCAAAGCGTTCAAACTTCCCAAGCTGCGGGTCGGGATTGCCGTCAAGATACTGTCCGGCGAGCTGCACCCGTTCTCCATGCTCATAGAGCAGCGTGTAATTATCTGCGGGTAATGCCTGTTCCTTAACGTGCCGGAAATGCTGCGGATAGTCAAGCTCATAGAGATTGCCTTTGATTTTTCCGTTTACAATCCCGGTCAGCTCCACCGCATAGGCAAGGACTTTATCGCGCGTCTGTTCCCCGTAAAACCGCCATGTGTTATGCTGTCTTGTGCCTTTTAGAAAAACGTCGCGCTCCCGGAAGCAGCTCGTCCCAGACGGGCGGGAAAACCATAAAAGCCGCCTGTCCTCGGCTGTGGGGCTTGCCGCCGCTTTCTGTAAAATGTTTCTATCAAGGTCAAAATCATTCTGATAAAAAGCGGTATTTTGTTTCATAATCGCTTCAAGGGAAGCGATAACGTCTACATCTTCAAACTTATTCATAGGTCAGCTCCTTTCCAAGTCCTGCGATTTTTGCTTCGTGGGTTTCTTCTTTCCCGCCCGTTCCTTATCCGCTTTGAGCTGCGCCCGGATAGAGGGCTTTTCCTTCGCTGCGGCTTTCTTGCCCCTGCCGTTTTCCCGGTCGGTCTTGATAGCTTCCGCAAGGTCAACAAGGGAGATAACCTCGCCCGCCTTTGCTTTCTGCTCCAGAGCGTCCACGGTCGGTGTCTGCGGCGTGTTGTTGATGATACCGTCAAAGTTATTGTCGTTCTGCTCGATAGTGTCCTCGATATGTTTTAACGGGTTAGCTTTTTCCGGCTGTTCGGCGGCAACGGCAAACGCCCGCGTACCGTTTCCCATAATCAGATATTTCCCGTCGTCGGATTGATGATGAAGTCCATACCCGGCTTCTTTCATCTGTTCAACGCTCATATCCGATACATAAAAACTGCCGCGCGGCGTTCTAATCTGTTCCCCGGTCAAATGCTCGTCGGGGATAAGCTGCGACTGCTTCTCCTGCAAAAACTCCGGCACATTCCGAAAACTGCCGCTGTCTACATAGTGGGCGGTATTTTCGCCGTTCTGATGAAGCACCACAATATCGGAAATGGAAAGGCTGTGTCCCTTAAAATCTTTCGGGTGGTCGATATTGAATTTTTCCCAAATGCTGTTAAGGGTAATGTCTGCCGTAAAGGGCGCGGTGTAGATAAGCTCATAATTCGCCCGGTCTACGGTGTGTCCCGTCGCCTGCAGGCGGTCGTAAGGCTCAAAACGCAAGTCCCTTGTGGTGTCGCCGTGGGCTAACTGATAAATCCCGTAGCTGTCCTCTTTGCCATAGAGTAAAAGAGCTTCCTTTGTCGGCTCACTTTCCCGTAGCTGCTGTTCCATGGCGTTGTATTCATACAGGGCTTCCCAAGTTTCCTTTTCCACACCGAACAAGCCGCCTTTTTCCGCGTGTTCCTGTAAATCGGTCAGACTAGTAACAGCTCCCTCGGTGCCGTCCTCATAGATACGGAATACCTCGATACCGTCCTGTGTAAACAAACGCTCGGCGGCTTCCTGTTTCAGCGGAAACATACCGTCCCAAGAATAGCCGTAGTCCTGCATTTCTTTTATGCTGATAGTGGCGTCGGGTACGGGGATTTCCGGCTGCTCCTGCGGTGGTGCGTCTTGCCCGATTTCCTGTACCTCGGAAGTCTGCGCCTGTTCCTGTGCCTTTTGCAGCTCTGCGATATGTTCATCAATGCTGTTGATGATTTCCGCTGCGGTGCTGCGGATTGTTTCAAGAGAGCTTTTCAGTTCGGAAAGCTCCCGTCCGGCACTCCACCCGGCAACGTACCCAAAGGAATAATCGGAAGTATCAAGCCCGTAATGCTGGCACACGGTATAGGCGATACTTTCTGCCTGTACCTCACGGGTGCGGCGGTCGGGTCTGTTCTCCAAGTCCTCCAAAGGGGCGTTTAGGTCAATGTCGTGCAGCTTCGCATGGGCGATTTCATGGATAAGGGTTTTTAAGGTTTGCAGCTCGCTCATGCCCTCATCAAGGGCAATACGCTTGTCCTCCAAGTGGTAGTACCCGTGTGCGCCGCCCTCGATTTTCTCAAAAGCGACGGGAACAGGGGAAGTCTTTTCAAGGGCAGCGAAAACGTCCTTGTAATGCTCCACGTCCCCGGTCAACATATTTACGGCAATGTCGGGCAGCTCGCGCCCCTCGGTCTGCGATACATCAAAGACAGATACCACCTTAAAGGCGGGTATCGTGATTTCCTTTTCTTCGGTTACGGGCTTTCCGTCCTTACCGATAATGACTTTCTGTGTCTGCGGGTCGATTTTCTCCATTTCTTTTTTAATCTTGAACGGCGACGGGGCAAGGATTTTGATACCCTTTTGTCCTTTCATTACGTTGCGCTTAAAGGTGTTTTTCCAAGCGGAAAAGCCTACGATATGGGAAGCGTCGGGCTTTTGCATAGCGATAAGCAGCGTGTTATTGAAGCTGTAATTATGAAACTTTGACATCACCTGCAGGTATTCTTTGAAACGCTCGCTGTTAAACAGTTCGGTAATGCCCTGTTCCAAGCGGTCTGTAATTTCTTTTAGCTTGCCTGCGGGATTTTCGGAAGTCAGAATTATCGGGATAACAGGCTGCGGCTCTTTGGTCTGTACGTTTATCTGCTCGGCGGTCTGTACTGCGGATATATCCATATCCACCTTTGCCGGGTCTATCTGCGGAGCTTGTGCGCTGCTCATAATGCGGTATTCCTCCGGCACTTCGCGCCCCTCATAATGCTTTACCCAATCGTCGCCACTTTCCAAGATATAACCGTAGTCGGTAAAGCTGCCTTTTTCTTTTTCGGCTGCGTTCTGTCCAAAAGCGGCAAGGTCAACGCCTGCTTTCCATTCATCAGGCATTTGTACCATACCCGATTTGTTCAAGTAATAATTACCAAGCTCGGCGGGTGTTCGCACTTCGGGGATATGTACGAAAAAGTCCTCGTTATAGGTAAAGTCAATTATCTGCCCGACATTTTCAAAGCCCTGTTTTCTCTGTGCCGCCGCGTTTAATGCGGCAACCCCGGAAGCGTCAAGATTTTCAAGACGTGCGGCAAGAAAATTAAGCTCGTCAATATTTGCGGAACATACCATATCGTATGGCAGGGCAAGCGGCTTTTCTTCGGTGTCGGAAAAGCCGCGAATAAATAAATCCTGCGGCTTGTCGGCGGTAAGTCCGATACCCGCCAATGCCTCTTGAAGCTGCTCCTTTGTTGCGGGCATTGATAACCAATAGCCGCCTGCTTCGCCCGTTTCAAAACGGCTGCGGCTGTCAAGCAAGATAGCAAATTGTTCGTCTTTGCTTTCCGTCGTTGTTCTTTGCTCGGCGGGTGCCTGTTCGGGCTTGCCCCTTTCCTCGCCCTCAATCGTGTAGCCGGGAAGCAAAACGCCGTTTACCTTAAAGCACTCTGCATACTGTTTCGGGATTTGCGGGGAAACTTCGGTAAAGAGATTTGCATAGGCTTTTTGTCGCCCTGCAAGGTATTTTTCCATAGCCGCCCTGTCTGCAAAAACCTTTCTGTCCTGTCCCGCAATTTTCATCTGCCTGTTTCTTTCGGGTCCGTTGGTGTAGACGTTCCAAGTGAGAGAATAGGAATATGGTACGCTTTCCTTTTTCTCGCGGTCATAGCGGGTATTTTCATAAACATAGTAATTCATTCGATATACCGCGTTACTGATTTCGCGGCGGTCGTGGTCGCGCTCCTGCCATTTGTTAGAGGTATGCTGTACGGCGGGCGTCCTCGCGTATTCAATGGCTTTTTCAAGGGATAAGGTCTTGCCCGCCTGTTCCTCCCAAGCTGTCGCCTGCTCCCGTAGGCTGCTGTAAATATTTTCTTCTGCCGCCGCGCTTTCTTCTTTCTGTCTGATAAGCTCTGCAAGAGGTAGGGCGGTAAGCTCGGCTATATCCGATTTCTCACTTTGAAAATAGATAGTGCGCTCGATTTTCAGCTTTTCGGCGGCTTCTAATCTGTCGTGGTCGTATGAAGTATAGGACATAAATAATCGCTCCTTTCGTTGTTTTGGTATAAGGGTTTGGGATTATCCCAACAAGCAAAATCCCCGCCGTTCTTGGTAGAGAAAAGCGGAGATTTTACGGAAATGGGTACCCGTTTCCTATGCTTGCTATTCAGTTATTTTTTCTTCGGAAGCTCCACCCGGTAGTTGACATATTTCCCACCCGTATCAGCCAATACGATAGTTCCGTCGTAGGTTTTGCCCGTCTTTGGGGAATAGAGCTTTTTCACATTTACCTTGCCGGATTGTAAGAGTGCAGCGGCAATCTTCGTGGTAAAGGTTACTTTTCGTTCTTCAAAGAAACGGTCATTTTTCCACATGGTAAAGATACATTCTTTGTTGCTGCAATAGTAGTTTTTCTTTCCCTCATAGACAGGAGAACCGCAGCGGGGACATTTCCCAAGCTCCGGCTTTTCCTCTTTGAAACGCCCCTTGTCAGCTTCGGAAAGAAACGGATAGGTCTTTACCAGTTCCCGCGCCATATCCTCGATACCCTCCATAAATACGGCGGGGTCTGCCTTGCCTTTGGCAATCTGCGTCAGATTGTTTTCCCATTCTGCGGTAAGCTGCGGGCTTGTCAAGGTGTCCGGCAGGACACACACAAGATTGATACCGTCCTTTGTGGGAAGTAGCTGCTTGCCTTTTCGCTCCACAAAGCCGCCCTTTACCAGTTTTTCAATGACGGCGGCGCGGGTGGCGGGAGTGCCAAGCCCCCGGCGTTCCGCGTCCGGGTCGGTGTCCCCGTTCCCGGCGCGTTCCATAGCCGACAAAAGGCTTGCTTCGCTGTGGGGCTTCGGCGGCGTTGTGGTATGCTCCGTTACTTTTGCGGCGGGGTTAGGAAAGCCCTGTCCCTCGGAAAGCTCCGGCAGCGTCACGTCTGCATTTTCCCCGTCCTCCGCTTCGGGCTTATCTTTCAGCGTCGCCCGGTATCTGCGTTGAAGCTCTTTCCAACCCTCCGCAAGTACGGTCTTTCCCCTTGCGGTGAAGTCTGTCCCGGCGCATGAGAAAACCGCCGTAACCGCTTCATAAATATGCGGCTCGGCGGTGGCAAAAAGCAGACGCGCCCCCGCAAGGGTAAGGATATTCTTCTCGCTTTCCGGCAGCGCGTCCGGGTCAGCCTTTGCAAGCTCCATAGTGGGAATGATTGCGTGGTGGTCTGATACTTTTTTACTGTCTAATACCTTTACAACCTCCGGCGTGAAGTCCGCGCCCGCCATAAAGGGGAGTTTTTCGCAAAGCAGCGCGATAATGCCCGCTGCGGTGCCGCCCATGTCGTCAGTAAGAAAGCTGCTGTCCGTCCTCGGATAAGTAAGGAGCCGCTTTTCATAAAGGGATTGTGCAAGGTCAAGGGTCTGCTTCGCGGTGTAGCCGAAAATGCGGTTCGCTTCCCGCTGCAAAGAGGTAAGGTCAAAGAGCTTCGGCGGGGCTGCGGTTTTCT
>ERZ827452.1343-NODE-1343-length-23766-cov-3.355278_pt1 | contig 23766 bp, 29 predicted proteins | sample MGYA00519866_ERZ827452 | MGnify/ENA primary metagenome ERZ827452 (study PRJEB31778, sample SAMEA3449307) | human gut metagenome | biome: human gut; feature: human-associated habitat; material: faeces | place: United Kingdom | collected 2010/2012 ... | reverse complement strand
GGTTCAAAGAACTGATTCACTACGCCGGATTCCTGGAGGTCATGGACACCGGGCAGGCTTTGACCCGGTTCTTCCAGCGGGACAGCACCAAAGCAAACAACCTGACCCTGTATCCACACAAGGAAGAGGAATTCTGGCTCTGGGTATCCTCCTGGGCACTGTTCCTCAGCAGTCCGGCGGATTTGGGCTATGACGCTACCGGCTACAACCTGCCGCCTCTGGATGTGCGGGTGCACATGATTCAGTCCCACATCGGTGACGTTGTGGACAAGGATGGGCAGGTAAAGCTGATGCGTGAGGCCGCTGTGAGCCTCCAGGATGCCGCAAAAGAGAAGAGGGAGTCTGTGCTTGAGCGGGGTCGGATGGCCGGGAAGATCGTAGCCAGTGACCCGGAGGCACATTTTCTGCTGTGGCATGACCTGGAATATGAGCGGGAGACCATTCTGAAAGAGATTCCCGGTGTGGTGGATATCTACGGCTCCATGGACTACGACGAGCGGGAAAGGCGGGTCATCGCATTCTCCGATGGACAGACCCGACTGTTTGCCACGAAGAAAAGCCTTTCCGGTTCCGGGTGCAATTTCCAGAGGCATTGTCACCGGGCTATCTTCGTGGGCATTGACTATGAATTCAACGATTTCATTCAGGCAATCCACCGGATATACCGCTTCCTGCAAAAGGAGCAGGTCATTATCGACGTGATTTTCACGGAAGCGGAAGAACAGATCTGGCGGGTACTGCTGGAGAAGTGGGAGAATCACAACAAACTGCAAGAGAAAATGCGCCAGATTGTCAAGGACTTCGGCCTGCTGGACAATGTACAGGCTGAGAGAATGGCACGGTCGATAGGAGTTGAGAGAATGGAAATCAAAGGTAAAAACTGGGCGCTGGTCAATAATGACTGCGTGGATGAGGTGCGGCGGATGCCGGATAACTCCGTAGGTCTGATTCATACGTCTATCCCATTCAGCAACCATTACGAGTATACGCCCAGCTACAACGACTTTGGGCATAATGAGAATACCGCCCGATTCTTTGAGCAGATGGACTTCCTGACCCCGGAGCTGCTTCGGATTCTGGAACCTGGCAGAGTAGTGGCAATTCACGTCAAAGACCGGGTGCTGTTCGGGAATGTGACGGGTTACGGAATGCCGACCATGGAACCTTTCCATGCTCTGTGTATCGAGCATTACATGAAACACGGCTTTGCCTACTTCGGTATGATTACCGTAGTGACGGACGTGGTTCGGGAGAACAACCAGACCTACCGGCTGGGCTGGACAGAGCAGTGCAAGGACGGCTCCAAAATGGGAGTAGGCTGCCCGGAGTATATTCTGCTTTTCCGGAAGCTGCCTACAGACCGCTCCAAGGCTTACGCCGATGAGCGTGTGGAGAAAAATAAGGATGACTATCCCCTGAGCCGGTGGCAGCTGGATGCCCACGCCTTCTGGAGATCCTCCGGAAACCGAAACCTGAGCCCAGATGAGCTGTCCCGGCTGAAAATGAGCGACCGGATGCGCAGGTTCCGGGAATACAGCAAGACCCACGTCTATGACTATGAGCAGCATGCCGCCCTATCCTATGCCCTGGAGCAGCGTGACGCTATCAGCAAAGAGTTTATGACCCTGCCGCCCGCCTCTACTTCCCCGGATGTTTGGGACGATATCAGCCGCATGAAGACTTTGAATACCACCCAAAGCCAGCGACGGAAGCAGCTGCATGTCTGTCCTCTCCAGCTGGATATTGTGGAGCGGATCATCAATCGGTATTCCAATCCGGGAGACCTGGTATTTGACCCATTTGCCGGGCTTGGTACGGTGCCGATGATGGCCGTCCGAATGTACCGACGGGGCTACGGCTGTGAGCTGAATCCGGGATATTTTGCCGATGCGGTGGCCTACCTCCGGGCAGAGGATGCGGAAGTGGAGCAGCCGAGCTTGTTTGATATGGTGGATGGGTGTAAGGAGGGGGATATCAGTGAGGCAGACTGACCTCTTTGAGAAAATCATCGTGGACAACTTTGCCGGAGGCGGCGGGGCCTCCACGGGGATTGAATTAGCTTGCGGGCGGCCTGTGACTATTGCTATTAACCACGACCCCGATGCCATCCTTCTGCATCGGATAAATCATCCATACACCGAGCATCTACAAGCATCTGTGTGGGATCTTGACCCGAAAGAAGTTTGCCGTGGACGCAAGGTTGGGCTTGCCTGGTTTTCCCCTGATTGCAAACACTTTTCCAAGGCAAAGGGCGCGGCACTGGTGGACAGAAACATTCGTGGTCTGGCGTGGATTGTCCTTCGCTGGGCGGGCACGGTGCGCCCGGACGTGATTCTGCTGGAGAATGTGGAGGAATTCGTCACATGGGGGCCGGTTCGGAAAGGAAAACCTGTTAAAAGCAAATCTGGGCAGACCTTCGCAAAATGGAAACGGCAACTTCAGGCTCTTGGTTACGTTGTCGAACACCGTGTTCTGGTTGCGGCGGATTACGGCACGCCCACTTCCCGGAAACGTTTTGTACTGGTTGCCCGGTGTGATGGAAAGCCGATACTTTGGCCGAAGCGTACCCATGCACCACGGAACAGCCCAGAGGTTCAGGCTGGAAAGCTGAAACCTTGGCGTAGTGCGGCAGAGATTATCGACTGGAGATTACCGGGATATTCCATCTTCCAGAGCAAGGAGGAGATCAAGGAGCAATACGGCGCAACAGTTGTGCGGCCTTTGGCAGAAAACACCCTGCGGCGAGTGATCCGTGGCGTTGATAAGTTCACGATGAAATCTGGGGAGCCGTTTCTGGTGCCAACAGGGTACGGAGAGCGGCAGGGGCAGCCCCCCAGAGTCCACGATATCAAAGGGCCGGTCCCCACGGTGGTGGGCGCCGGAAAGCACCAGCTTGTGACGGCAAATCTGATCCAGTACCACACGGAGCAGACCGAGAACGTCCGGGCCAACGGCCTGGGCTGCCCCATCAACACAGTGGACGCTTCCAACCGGTACGGCCTGGTATCCGCCAATCTGGTGGAGTATTACACCGGCGGCTGTCCGCTGGACATATCCGTACCCATGCACACGGTAACAAGCCATGACCGGGAAGCCCTGGTGGCGGCCCAGATTGCGGAGTTCAAGGGGCAGGACATTGGACAGGACTGCCGGAAGCCCCTGCGGACCATCACGGCGGGCGGCGGAGAGTTCGGGGTTGTGCGGGTCACTTTGAGCCGTGCCGGGAATATGGGGTACTGGCCCAAGGTAAGGGAGCTGCTGAACCGCTTCTGTGGGTATGACCTGGCGGACAACGAATGCCTGGTGCTGATGATCGGCGGCGTTGGCTACTACATAGCGGACATTACCCTACGGATGCTGACACCCAGAGAGCTGTACAACGCCATGGGATTCCCACCGGACTACCAGATCGAGCGGGACTATCTGGGTAACGCCTACCCCAAGTCCAAGCAGGTGGCACGGTGCGGGAATGCGGTGTGCCCGCCACTGGCGGAGGCTATGGTGCGGGCAAACCTGCCGGAATGGTGCGGGGAGAAGATCACGACCATGGAACAGCTTGACGAAATTCAGACCGCTTGACGGCTATAGGCCCGGGGCAACCCGGGCGGGAAGGAGATAACAATGGAAAAAACCAAATTGAAGCCATGCCCGTTTTGTGGCGCCGCTGGCCAGGTACGGCAGACAGAAAAAATGTGGTTAGTGACGTGCTCCAATGATACCACCTCGTGCCCTGTATATCCATGGACTGGGGCTTTCATAAACAAATATAAAGCAATTGAGGTCTGGAACCGGAGGGCTGAACATGAGTAAAGCGGTACTTATCAGCATTCGCCCAGAGTGGGTGAAAAAGATTCTGGCCGGAGAAAAGACACTGGAAGTCAGAAAGAACCGTCCCAATATGGAAACGCCTTTTAAGGTTTATATCTATTGCACAAACCAAAAGAACGTTATACTTTGGAACGCACGAAGCTACATTTATGTAGACGACCATAACCACAATGCTTTTGATAGATGTTGGAATGGTAGCGTTGTTGGCGAGTTTGTGTGCGACAAGATCACATGGCTAAATCACGTTGGTTTTTCCGGGTTGCCTGGGATTCGGCTTTCTGCGATGAAAGACAGGTACACGATAGATGATTCCTTTGGCTTTTCCGAAAGCTGCCTAACAACGCCCCAAATTGAAAAATTCCTGGGCGGTAAGGATGGGTACGCTTGGCACATTTCCAACCTAAAAATCTACGATGGCCCGAAACAGCTCAGCGAATTCAAGGGGTTGCGGAAAACGAAATTTGGGTATGCGCCCGTTGAAATCAAACGCCCGCCCCAGAACTGGTACTATGTGGAGGAATTGCAATGAGTGATTACATAAGCCGAAAAGCGGCGGTAAAAATTGCCCAAAAGTACGGGCTTGTGAATGGATCTGCGCTGGGGCGTCACACTGGGTTGGCAGATTGCATTGCAATCGAAATTGAGGGGCTTCCCGCCGCCGATGTGGAGCCGGAAAGGAACGGACGGTGGGAAGAGTGCGACTGGGTTGACGTGGACGAGCACGGGTTCGGTACAAGAAGAACCTTTAAGGCAGGATTGCGGTGTAACCAGTGCGCTTGTGTTTTCAAAAAGAAGCTGCTTTGGAAACGAAACTATTGCCCAAGCTGCGGCAGCAAAATGGATTTGGAGGGTGACCATGAAGGTTTGTGAGACCTGCAAATGGTATGAATCCTACTGCGGCGTGTGTTGCAATGGAGAATCGGAGCACAGAGCCGATTTTATGGACAGCGCTGATTCCTGTGAGAAATGGGAGGCGATGGATAATGTCAAAGAATGATTTCTTATCCCGGCAGAAGGAGCGGGAACACACTGCCTTCGAAGGTGGTATCCGGGTAGGACGGCAGCAGATGTGCGACTTTCTCACTCTTGCCCTCCGGGATCCGGAAGCGATGGGTAAGAATACCTTTTCCGGCAAACGGATCCTGAAGGTGCTGAACCGGATTGAGGAACTGATGGCGGAGTTTTCCCCGGCCTTTGAAAAGCACGACGAAGCCGACTATTACCAGGCCATGCTGGACAAGCTTCTTCGGCAGGCTTACGGGGATGAAATCCGGGAAGGGTTCTATGGCTTTTCTGACCGGTACGACGTGAAGAAATTCGACTATCAGGCAGGAAAATGGAGGTGACATCATTTGGACTGGAAACGGGAAGCAATGGAAAAGCTGAAAAGATACAATGCCATGAAGCAGTCCTTGCGCAGCATTCCGGAGGAAATCACTCGGCTGGAATCCGAAATGCAGAGCATTCGAAGTGCCACGTCGGACGGTACGCCGGTCACCGGAGGTGGTTCCGGCAGAGAGGACAGGTATCTTTCCAACATCGTCCACCGGGAAGAGCTGTCACGTTCGCTGGAACAGGCGAAAGCGTGGGTCAGCCTGGTAGATACGGGGCTTGCGATTCTCAGCCAAGAAGAGCGGCTTGTCCTGGACAGATTCTACATAAACCCGGCTATGGGCAATGTCGACAGGCTGTGCATGGAGCTGGGAATTGAGAAGTCTCAGGTTTACGCACGAAAGGATTCCGCCCTTCATCACTTTACACTCAGTCTGTACGGATGTACAGAAATTTGAAAACCGGAAAAAAACCGGAAGACTTTTCAATTTGGATGTGCTATACTGGTAAAAACGAAATTGCAAAGGAGACTCGGAGACTATCCGGGTCTCCTCTTTTTTGAGAGGTGGTGACGGGTGGCAGATGGAACGAAGAACCTTATTCCCTTCGACCAGAGAACAGAGGAAGAACAGAAAAGAATACGAACAGCTGGTGGCATTGCGTCCGGTGCTGCCCGCCGTCGAAAGCGGAGCCTGAAACAGGCGGCTGATCTGTACCTGTCCTTGCCGGTGACGGACAGGCGTGTGTGGAACAAAATTGCCCGTGACGGGGTCGAGCCGGAGGATATCGACAATCAGATGGCCATGATCGTTGGACTGACAGAGGCGGCGGTTCAGGGAGATGCCAGATGTGCCAAGGTGCTGGTTGATTTGCTTGGGGATTCCACCGGAGAAGAAAGCACACCGGATGACGGTTTCATGGACGCACTGCGAGAAGAGGCAGGACAGATATGGCAGGAGGATTAAAACAGGCGGCATTTCGGTTTCAACCCTTTTCCCGGAAGCAGAAGCAGATGCTCACCTGGTGGCTCCCGGAATCCGGTGTATCAGACGCAGACGGAATCATAGCAGATGGAGCCATTCGGTCAGGGAAAACCGTGTGTATGTCGCTGGCTTTCGTGCAATGGTCAATGCACAGCTTCAACGGACAGAACTTCGGCATGTGCGGAAAGACCGTGGGCAGCTTCCGTCGGAATGTTCTATCCGTACTCAAGCAGATGCTCCCGGCAAGGGGATACACCATACGCGACAGGCGGACGGATAACCTGGTGGTTATTTCCCGGGGCAGCACCGAGAATTATTACTACATCTTTGGCGGCAAGGACGAAGGCTCCCAAGACCTGGTGCAGGGCATTACTCTGGCCGGAATTCTTCTGGATGAAATTGCCCTGATGCCGGAGAGCTTCGTCAACCAGGCAACTGGCCGCTGCTCTGTGGACGGCTCCAAGTTCTGGTGCAACTGCAACCCGGCAGGGCCGGAGCATTGGTTCAAAAAGCAATGGATTGATGAACAGAAGAAACGAAACCTTCTGTACCTCCACTTCACTATGGAGGATAACCTGAGCCTGTCGGAGCAGATACGAGCCAGATACCGGGCAATGTATACCGGCATTTTCTACCGGCGGTATATCCTTGGGCAGTGGTGTCTTGCGGAAGGGCTGGTCTATGAGTTCGACCCGGAGAAGCACGTCACGGACGATTTGCCGGAGTGGGGGGAGTGGTACATCTCCTGTGATTATGGAACCCTGAACCCCTTCGCAGCTGGTCTGTGGTGCGTCAGGGACGGCGTTGCCGTTCGGGTATCAGAGTTTTATCACTCTGGGCGGGAGAAGCAGCACCAGCTCACGGATGAGGAATACTACCGGGAAATTGAAAAGCTGGCCGGTGACAGGGATATCCGACATGTTGTGGTTGACCCGTCAGCGGCTTCTTTTATTACCTGCATTCGTTCTCACGGGCGTTTCTCCGTCCGGAAAGCGAAGAATGATGTCATGTATGGTATCCGGTTGACGGCCATGATGCTTCAGGCCGGAGTTATCAAAATCGGTGCGGACTGCAAGGACGCCATTCGGGAATTCGGACTGTACCACTGGGACGATAAGGGCGAGGTGGACAAGCCGGTGAAGGAAAACGACCATGCCATGGATGATATCCGGTATTTCTGTGCCACAGTCATGCGCAGAAACCGACAGGCACGGCAGATCATCGGAGGGATTTGCGATGAGGAAACGGATTCGTAAATGGATCATAGACAGGGCACCTATCTGGGCAAAGGCTTCCTTGCAGGCGGAAAACGCACGGCTGGAAGCGGAAATCGCCGAACTCCGGGCAGAGCTTGCCCGGAAGGATGCCTATATTCAGGGGCTGCAATACGCTGTCCGGGCTTTCCGGAAAATCACAATCAACACGGCAGGTGAGAAAGCATGAACTACTTTGATTTGGATTTAGAAACAGCCTTTCGTGCCGTAGATATCACAACGCCGGAGATGAAGCGTGCCATCCAGAAGTGGTACGGCATGTATTACGAAAGTACGCCGTCGGATGATTCTGATTCCTGCCAGCGGATTCCGTACACCATTGTCAACAAGCTGACGAAGGCAGCGTTTTCTGAGTATACCGCTGCAAGCCGGGACACATTCACACAAGCTGTCCTGGAGTCGGTGGACAGGAAAAAGCAGACTGCCATGCACCGGGCACTGATTGGCGGGGAAAGCGGTTTGAAGCCGGTACCGGAAAAATACGGTTTCAGTTTCTACGTTGTCAACCGTCGGGATATGCTGGTATTTGCCAGAGATGAGCACGGAGACCCAATCGACATCGGCACTTGCGAAAGAAGTACCTATGACCGGTTCTATTACACGCTTCTGGAGCGTCGGACGGTTCGCTCTGGCGGATATCTGACGATTACGAACAAACTGTACCGTGCACAAAACCCCGGAACGCTGGGCCTTCCGGTGCCCCTGGATGGTCTTCCGCAATATGCGGACTTGCAAGAAGAGTATACTTTTGAAAAGCCCATCGGGGGTGTTGGCATTGCCTGGCTGAAAGTTCCCATTGAAAACTGTGTGGACGGGAGTCTGGACTGCGTTTCTGTCTATGCCCCGGCGGCGGGGCTGATTCAGAACATTGACCGGAACGAGGCCCAGCTCAGCGGCGAGTTTGAACGGGGAAAGAGCAGGATCATTGCCAGCGGGGACATGCTGGAGATTGACGAGATTGGGAGGAAGAAGCTATCTGCCAGCGTGTTCACCGCTCTGGATGAAGCTCCTGAGGATGTCGGCATTACCATTTTCTCTCCGGCTCTGCGAGAGCAGTCCTATCTGGAGCGGAAGCGGGAGTACCTGCGCAATGTGGAAAGCTTGATCGGACTGAAACGGGGACTTCTGTCCGAGGTGGAGGCTGTGGAGCGGACGGCAACGGAGGTAACTTCTTCCGAGGGCGATTACAATTTGACGATTATTGACTTCCAGCGGATGTGGGAAAACGCTCTGCGGGAGGCTGCCAGATTGTGCGGCATTCTGGGACAGCTGTATCATATTCCCGGTGCTCACGAGGTGGAGGATGATTCCATCGTTGTGGATTGGGGCAACGGCGTCCTGTACGATGAGGAGAAAACCTGGGAGGAATACAAGAACATGGTAGCTTCCGGGCTGCTCAAGCCGGAAATTGCCCTGGGTTGGCGGTTCAATATGCCAACAGATACAGAAGCTCAGCTGGCGAAAATCCGAAAGAAGTATATGCCTGACACGGAGGACACTGAGAACACCGAGGATGGTGAGTAAGGATGTTGACCGCTGACCAGATTGACGTTTTAGGGGAGAAATCCAGGCAGCTGATTTCTCCGGTGACGGAGTTTCTGATTGAGGATATCGCCAAGCGAATTGCCCAGGCGGGGCAGCTCACCGGTACGGCGGCCTACCAGGCCTGGAGGCTTCAGCAGTTGGGTGTGTCTCAGCGGCAGCTGAAAAAGGAACTTAGGAAGCGTCTGAAGGTGTCTCACCGGGAGCTTCGGCGGCTGCTGAACCAGGCTGGGGAGGTCGGATATGACTATGATATCCGAAAGCACCCATACGTCCAGGCCACCTCCTTCCGAGAGAATCAGGCCTTGCAGCAGATTGTATCAGCGGCGGTGCAGCTGGCAGACGAGAATCTGAGCAACATCACCCAGACCTTGGGCTTTGTGGGGCCAGATGGAAAGTCGAGAGAACTGACGAAAGCCTATCAGAACGCCTGTGATTTCGCCTTTCAGAAGGTGGCCACCGGTGCTCAAGATTATGCCTCAGCTATTCGGGAGGCAACCCGGAATCTGGCAGACCGGGGCATTGTCTCCATTGACTATGAATCTGGCGTGTCCACCTCCCTGGAGGCTGCTGTCCGGCGGAATGTCATGGGCGGCCTGGGTTTGATGCAGGAGAAAATCAGCCAGCAGAATCACGACGATTTCAGCTGTGACGGCTGGGAAATCTCTGCCCATGCTGCCAGTGCTCCCGACCATGAGCCCATTCAGGGTAGGCAATACAGCGATGAGGCCTATGAGAAGCTGAACAACTCCCTTGTCCGGCGAATTGGCACCCTGAACTGCGGCCATGCCGCCTTCCCGATTGTCCTTGGTGTGGATACCCCTCAGTACACGCCGGAGGAGCTGGCAAAGCTTCGGCAGGATAACGAGAATGGGATTGATTACAACGGCAGGCATTACACCATGTACGATGCCACTCAGCACCATCGGCGGCTGGAAGCTTCCATCCGGAAGCAGAAGCGCCGGATCCTGGTTTCTGAGGCTACCGGGGACAAGGAGAGCCTACAGCAAAACCAGATCAAGTATCAGGTGCTGAACCAGGAGTATAAACGCTTCTCCAAAGCGGCTGGCCTGAGGCTTCAGCATGAGCGCATGGAAATGCCCGGATTCGGGTCGAAACAGGCCATACAGGTAAGCGCAGAGTACAAAAGAGTTGCAAATGCCGCAAACGCAATGCATAATACTGGCAGTGAAGAGGAAAATGTCAGAGCATACATGAAGGATTTGCCAATCCGAAAAGAAATCCGGAGTGATCCTGCAAGATTGGTAATCAATCAGGAAAAGCAATCCAGACATATCAAGGGTAGTGATGGATATATCCCTGGAAGAAGTTACGTCACAGTAAGTAACGATGAATTACAGGACATTGTTGAAAAGTATGCCGGAACCGGTGAAATTCAGCGTTCTGCAAGGGGAGCGTTCATGTGGAAAGAAATTGTTACGCTTGACCACCCGATTGGAGTTAGTATTGATCCGGAAACACTGGAGGAAATGCCAACAGATAGAGCTTATGTTCATTACAGCAAAACAGGCTCGCATGTTGTGCCTACTGCAAGAGGAATGGAGAAATGACAAAATTATATGCTTTTTTCGGAAAGAACGTTAAGATTGTAGATGTCGATGGAGAGGTGTGGGAAGGCTATGCCTCTGCATACACGCCCGCTATTGTCAGCGAAAATGGGGAAGAGGAGATTGCGGTGCAGACGAAAAGTGGCCTGGTTGGTTTTTATGTTTCTGACATCAGGAGCATTGAGGTATGCGTAGGATAGATAGGCACTTCGAGGTGGTCAATTCCGTGGCAGACACACGCCGAAGGTACTGACAAGGGGAAACCCTGAGATATACAGGAGAACGCCACGTCTGCCAAAGAACCAATCCTTAAAGGGACTATGGAAACATAGTCCCTTTTCATATGCCCTGAGAGGTGAATGAGCATGATGTACTGTCCCTATGCGGTGAACCGGCATCTGGTTCAGCAGACAACGTATGAGTATAACGATGACAACTACCAAACTCTTCAACAGACGATAGAACACAACACCGCCGAGTTTGTGGAGTGCAAAAAGGAATTATGTGGCGCATGGCACGATGGAAAGTGCCATTATAACCAGGTTGATTGAAGCAACTATTCGGATTTTCCGAACGGTTGCTTTTTTCATATCATTTTTGCCGTGGCTGGCGTAAAACGAGCCGACAGCAGGGGAGGCAACCCCCATACAACAAAGCATAGCTGAGGAAGGAAAGCACATGAAACGAGAGTTCTTGCAGAATTTCAAGATTGGTGACCAGCCTTTGAGCAAGGAGATCATCGACGAGATCATGGCGGAAAACGGTCGGGACATTGAGGCGGCGAAAAAGCCCTTTGCCGACTATGACACCATCAAGAGCCAGCTGGGCGAGGCACAGAAGACCATTTCCGGCTTCCAGGGTCAGGACATCGAGACCATCAAGCAGTCCGCCAAGGATTGGGAGAAGAAGTACAACGATGCCGTGGCCGAAAGCCAGCGGAAGATTGCGGACGTGGAATTTGACCATGCTCTGGACGCTGCCATCACCGGGAGCCGCGGCAGAAGCACCAAGGCTGTCCGGGCAATGCTGGACGTGGACGCTCTGAAGGCAAGCAAGAACCAGGAGGCGGACATCAAGACCGCCTTGGAGACGCTGCAAAAGGAAAGCGGATATCTGTTCGATGACGGTGGCAACCCGCCTCCTTATTCCAAGGGTGCAGGCACCCAGCAGCAGGAACCTAACACCGGCTCGGAGCAGGGCGGCCTTGCGGCAGCTCTCAGAGCCAAATACGACATGAAAGGATGATTTTTCACTATGGCAATTACTCTGGCAGAAGCAAAGGTCGGCATGGCCGACAAGGTCGATCAGCAGGTCATTGACACGTTCCGGCGCAGTTCTCTGCTGCTGGACATGCTGACCTTCGACAACTCCATTTCCCCCGGCACTGGCGGGTCTACCCTGGCCTACGGTTACATTCAGCTGAAAACTCCCTCTACCGCCGCTGTGCGTGCGCTCAACACCGAGTACACCGCAGGCGAGGCCAAGCGGGAGGAGAAGACCGCTAAGGCGGTCATCATGGGCGGTTCCTTTGAGGTAGACCGTGTGCTCCAGAATACCTCCGGTGCCGTGGACGAGCTGGCTTTCCAGGCACAGCAGAAGATCAAGGCAACGGCTAACTACTTCCACAACCTGGTTATCAACGGCACTTCCGCCTCTTCCGGTACCGGCTACGTTGTGAATACCTTCGACGGCCTGAGAAAGGCTCTGACCGGAACCTCCAACGATTTCACCACTGACATTGACCTGTCCGATTCCACCAAGCTGGACAGCAACGCCAACGCTTTCGTTGACCAGCTGGATCAGCTGACCCACATGGTGGACGGCGGTGCTTCTCTGCTGCTGATGAACACGGCTATGCTGCTGAAGGTTCGGGCAGCTGCCCGCCGTGCCGGATACTACGACCGGAAGAAGGACGACTTCGGCAGAGCGGTAGAGTATTTCGGCGATATCCCCATCATGGACGCCGGTATGTACTACAACGGTACCAAGTCCGTGGATGTCATCGACACCTCCACGCCCAGCGCTACCGCCGCCGGAACCTCCAGCATTTATGCTGTGAATATTGCCCTGGACGGTTTCCATGGCATTTCCCCCACCGGAACTGGCGTTATCAACAGCTATATGCCCGACCTGAAAGCTCCCGGCGCAGTGAAGAAGGGCGAGGTTGAGCTGGTGGCTGGTGTGGTGCTGAAAAATACCCTGAAGGCTGCTGCCCTGAACGGTATCGCCCTGAAGGCCAAGACCTCGGTCTGATAGGAGGGACGCTATGCCGGATTATCGGTTTTACATTCAGGATTATCTCGGCAGCGCAATTTCAGAAGGAGACTTCCCCCGGCTCTGTAAACGAGCTGGGGAGGTTCTGACCCGGTACAAGCGGATTTACACAGTGACAGAGCCGGAACCAGGGGCAGAGAAAATGGCCGTGTGTGCCATGGCCGATGCCCTGAGCGGCTTTGAGGCAGTCCAGAACGGGGAGACCGGAGCAGTCCAGTCTGCTTCTATCGGGTCTGTCTCTGTGAGCTACGGAACCCCGGCAGCGGTGGATATCAGTCCGAAGGGGCAGGCAAGAGAACTGTACCGATGTGCGGGGCTCTACCTGGACATCTATCGGGGGTGAGGGAAGTGCTGAATATCCGGCAGCGAAAGGGGCCACTTGACTACCGGCTGTGTAATCAGACAGTCACCGTCTACCATAAGGAGGGTGACAAGATTACCCGGACGGTGCACAGCGATGCGTTCCTGGACTTCAAGAAAACCGAGAATGTGGACAAAACCGGAAGCAAGGAGGTCAATTCCTTTCTGCTGGTCATTCCCTGTTCGGAGGTGTGTGTGCACCCTGAGGACAAGGTTCTGCTGGGTACCGGAGAGGAAATCACGGCGGCGAGGTGGCCGTCCTTTATTCCGGTGAAGGTTCCTGGGCTGGTTGTAGTGAAGTACGTTGACCCCAAATATTGGAGCGGAAAGCTGGTTCATGTGGAGGCGGGCGGATGAGCACACGGATTAAAGTGGAAATGAAGCCTGTGGACACTATCCTGACTCGGATTGGCGTTGACAAGAACGGGGACGTGCAGATGCAGGTGACCCGGATCATCAACAACCGGATTACCAAATATATGCCCTTCCGAACCGGGGTGCTTTCCACCAAATTGAAGCGTATCAAGAGCCCAACGGAAATTGAGGTTGCCGCGCCATACGCTCTCTATATGTACTACGGAAAGGTCATGGTCAATTCCAAAACCGGGAAAGGCCCCGCATTTATTCCAGGGGTTGGTTACCGGTACCGGAAAGGCACTGTTCTGAAAGCCACAGAGCGTGATCTGAACTATGATCTGACAAAGCATCCGAAAGCTGGCCCCTTCTGGGACAGACGGATGATGGCTTCTGAGGCGGCGCAGATCGCCCATGACATTCAGGTGTATGTGAACAGGAGGGGTGGAAAATGACCGCACTGGAAAAAATCCGGAAATTTCTTTCCGAGTATCCCGGTGCGGATATTTTCAGGGACTTCCATGTGGACTACACAGACCAGATCCCATTCAATGGTGGTGTGTTTCCGTCAGGTCTTATGGAAGTTTCCAGAACATCTGATATTTTGGGAAATGTCACCGTCACCAACCAGTACAATTTCGGATTGTACTATGTATTCGAGAAATCCCCCGGGGACGATGACGGAGCCGCCGAGAATGCGGATTGGGTCATGGATTTCCAGGAGTGGGTGCAGGAAATGTCCGTCCTGGGCAAGGCACCCATCTTCGGGGATGACCCGAAATCGGAGAAGATCACCGCCCAAAACGGCGTTTTGTACGGTGCGGACGAAGAAGGCACGGCCATGTACATGGTGCAGTTGGCCGTGACATTTACGAAGAAATTTGAGGTGAAAAACGAATGGCTGATATGACTTTTAACACTACGGAAGGCAGTGTCGTGGAAAGAAAACTGCTGATTCTGTATCTCAACACCGGCACTTCCACGGAACCTACCTGGTCTGTCATCGGTCGGCGTGTGGAGGATAGCTCCATGGAGTACGACTGGAGCGAGGAGACCAAGCAGGACATTCTGGGTGTCACCAGAACTACCCTCCAGAGGCCGAAGATCACCCAGTCCTTTGACCCCTGCGAACTGGATTCCGGCGACAAGGCGCAGCTGAAGATCTGGAACCAGTCCATCAAAGATCAGGATGTGGGCGCAATGGCCAACAACGACCTGCTGCTGGTGCACGCTTACACCGGCACTTCCACCGAAGGCGCGTTTGCCGAGCGGTATCCCGCCAGTGCTGTCCGGCCTACCGGCCTGGGCGGCTCTGCCAACGTGGGAATGCCCATCGACGTGACATTCGGTGGTGAGCGGGAAACCGGAACGGCCAAGATGACAGGCGGTGCGCTGACGTTCACGAAGGGTGCGTGAGGTGAATCATGATCGTTGAGAAGCTGAACCTGTCCGGCGGTATCCTTCATGTGCCTGTCAGTATGGACGGCGTGGATACAGGCCGGAGCCTGGATTTCAACCCCTCTGACCAGGGCTTTGCGGAAGACCTGTACGGACTGGTCAGTAAGATTTCCAAAATCCACGAAGAGAAGCGGGAATGCTACGAGGCAGCGCAGGAGCCTGCCGACAAGTTCGATATCAGCCGGGAGGAAGACCATCTGATGCGCTCTGCGGTAGATTCTCTGTTCGGCGAAGGATTCTGTAAGGATGTTTTCAAAACCCGCCTGTTCGCCATCGCTGGCGGCCTGACGGTGATTGAAAACTTCTTGCTTGGGATCCTGGACATGATGGACGCTTCCGTCACGGAGAATATGGCAAAGCGGGATGCCAGAATCCGGAAGTATACCGAGAAGTACCAGAAATACCGGAAGTGATTCCGGGGAGGTATTCGCATGAACTATTCTCTTCCCAAACGCCTGAGAGTCTGCGGTGCGGAATATGATATCCGCTATGACTTCCGGGCCATTCTGGACATCATCGAGGCACTGGAAGACCCGGAACTGAGCAGTCAGGAGAAGGCATTTGTCTCCATCAAGATTTTCTATCCGGACTATGAGCGGATTCCGGAGACGGACTATCGAGAGGCTGTGGAGCGTTGCTTCTGGTTTATAAATGGCGGCGGGGAGAACAGGGCAAATACCGGGAAGCGGCTGGTGTCCTGGGCACAGGATTTGCCCTATATCCTCTCTCCGGTCAGCAGAATCGTTGGCAAGGATGTGCGGGATATTCCGTATGACAGGGAGCAGAACTCCGGAGGCCTCCACTGGTGGACGTTTCTGTCTGCCTACATGGAAATCGGAGATTGCCTGTTTTCTCAAATCGTCCGGGTGCGTGACCAGCGGGCTAGGGGGAAGAAGCTGTACAAAGCGGAGGAGGAATGGTATCGGCGGAACCGACATTTGGTGGATTTTCAGCAGACCTTCACCGATGCGGAAGACACGGTGCTCAGCAGTTGGGGCGCAAAATAAAACTCCCCGGGGATTCCGGGGAGCTTGGGTTATGCCAGCTGCTGCCGCAGAGCGTCCTGCAACACCTTGGAGCAGTTGATACCGAGCTTATCGGCTCTGGCCGCCATCCATGCAGGAATGGAAACGTTCTTCCGGACGGCTCTGGTGTCCGTCAGAGAGCGATATGCGATGGTATCAACCTGAACCAAGGTGCAAATATCACCAGGCTCATGAGGAACATCTTCCTGCTTTGACGGAGCGATGACAGGCAAATCATCGTCTTCTCGAACAGTCAGGCAGAGTGCCAAGGCATCGGTAATCATCTCAATAGCTTCCGGCAAGTCGTTACCGGTGCTGATACATCCTGGGATGTCAGGAACACGGCAGTAGAATTTCCCATCTTCTTCATGAATTGTAGCGGTATAAATGTATTTCATGTCTATCACTCCTTGAGAGACTTTTCAATCAGACTTGCAAGTGCGTCTCTATCGCACAGCAGGATGCCGGTTGCCTCAGCGGCTTCTTTTGCACCTTTGGTGAAATATCGGTTGGTCATAACGACACCAATCTGACAACGGTAGACCATTTTTCCGGTGTTTACTTCCTGAATTGGCTTATTTCCAAGGTCAGAAGAGTAGCATTTACACTGGATTGCATATCGGATGCCATCTTTTTCAGCGATGATATCGGCACCTTGGTCACCGCTAGTTTTGGTTAGACGGATATTTGAAAATCCATTTTTTCCAAGCAAATCCGCACACCACTGTTCAAATTCAGTTCCACCCATGCTGTCTATCCGGCTGAGTTCGTATTCAGTATCGGATAAGCCTTTTTGCTCTTTTCGCCACTTTTGCTCATCTGCTAGGATCTGATTGAAATCAATTGAATGGTAGTAGTCAATAATGGGCTGCGTATCGTATGTGCTTCTTTTGGTGGCCACAGCTGGTTTGGGCGGAGCCTGTATGGTCTGATTGGCAACAGAGTGTATTTGGCTCTGCTGCTTTTCAACTTTATACTTTTCTACCTCGGAAAGATTCTCATATGCTTCTCGTTCTTTTGCCTTCCTTATGTATTCTGTGAAACTGTTACTGTTTCTGCTATGCACATTAGGAAATCTGATTTTTGTGAATAAGATAGTTGCGCAGATTGAAACGAATAGCAATACCCAAAAGTACCAGGTTCCTATGTGATTGTTTCCCTCTGCAAGCAGGAAAATAGAAAGAAAAATCAATCCCCAAAACACAAGGTAGAAAAAGGCAATGATGCTGCCTGCCTTTTCTAATTTTGGAAAGCGGCTGCTTGTGAAGAAAATGGATGACAGCAGTGGAACCACCACAATTGCAGTTACTTGTAGAGGAGATACAACCTCGATTTTATCACCAGTCCAGCGCATAAGGCTAACAAAACCAATTGTAAGAAACAGAGTACCTACAAATATGGACAGTGCTTTTAGAAATTTCATTTTTCCACCCCTTTCACGGATATCATATCACAGCCTTCATTATTCGTAAATATGGAAAATCAGAGGTGATTCAATGCCAGACGGCAAAATTACATTCTCCACAGACCTGGATAACAAGCAGCTTGAGAAAAAACTCACTGATTTGAATCAGAAAATCGAGTCCAGCGAAAAGAAGTTGTTTGACAAAAAGGAACAGCAATCCGCTATCCGGGCAGAGCTGCAAGCGGCGAAAGAAGAGGCTCAGAAGACGGAAACGGCAATTGCTTACCTGAAAGCGCAGATTTCAGAAATGGAATCCATCCGGGATGACTTTGGGATTGCACATCCTGTTGGACTGGCAGAAGCGGAAAAGTCCCTGAAAGAGCAGGAGGCGATTCTCACCAGTCAAAATCGTGAAGTGGAAAAGCTGGATGGAAAGTATACGAAGATTACAGACAGCGTGATACAATCCACGGATTCTCTGAAGGACATGAAAGCCCAGGCGGTAGAGATGACCGAGCAGATCGAGGCCTCTGCCAAAAGTCAGAGCGTTTTCGGAGACGCTGTCAATTCCACCAGGAAAGGGTTCGATGCCCTGCTTTCCAGAGCTTCCAGGTTGGTGTCCCGGGTGTTTGTCTTCTCTATGATTACGGCAGGCCTCCGGGCGGTGCGTGACTGGATGGGGCAGGTCATTGAGAATAACGACGAAGCATCCGCAGCTGTAGCCCGGCTGAAGGGTGCTTTTTTAACGATGATGCAGCCGCTTATGAGCGTGGTGATTCCAGTATTTACCACCATCGTGAATCTTCTGACTGCTATCATCGGGAAAATTGCCGCTCTGTTTTCTATGTTGGGCGGCAAAACGGTGAAGCAATCGGCGGATGCTGCCAAGGCTCTGAACAATCAGGGAAAGGCCTACAAAAATGTTGGCAAGCAGGCGCAGAAAGCAACGAAGCAGCTCATGGGCTTTGACGAGATCAATAAACTGGAATCTCCGGATACAAGCACGGCCGGTTCCGGAGGCGGAAGCTCCGACAGCGGCATTCAACCGGACTTTGAGTGGGCGGACGGCATTTCTGAAACTCTGGACAGAATCGCAAACTATGTGCTTCTGATTGGCGCAGGTTTTGCACTCTGGAAAATCGGATCCATGCTCCCCGGGCAGCTGGGTGCTATTCTTTCCAAGCTTGGGTTGATTATAATCACCATCGGTGCGCTGCTCATTGCCTGGGATGGGGTTAAGAATGCCTGGGAGAACGGCGTAGACTGGGGCAACATGGCGGAGATGATTCTGGGCGTGGCCATTGCCGCTGGGGCACTGTATATGGCGTTTGGTAGTATTGCCGCCGGTATCATGCTGATTGTCGGCGGTGCGGTGCTGCTGGTGACAGCCTTCCACGACATGATGAAGAACGGCGCCAATCTGAAAAATACGCTTTTGGCTATCGCAGGGATTATGATGGCGGGGTTGGGAATTTCACTGCTGGTTGGTTCCTTTATCCCTCTGCTGATTGCGGGGATTGCGTCTGTGCTCCTTGCGCTGACGGTAGCCACGGGGCACGGAGGGGAGCTGATCGCTGGTCTGAAGCAGGTGTGCGGAGGCTTCATAGATTTTATCACAGGCGTTTTCTCCGGAGACTGGGACAAAGCCTGGCAGGGGATTGTGAAGGTTGGAAAGGGGGCGGTGAGCGTCCTTGTCAGCATTATCAACAGCATGATTGACCTGGTTGTCCGGGGACTGAACATGCTGAGTTTCGATATTCCCGACTGGGTTCCTTTCATTGGCGGCGGGCATTTCGGCTTCAATATTCAGAAAGCCCCTCAGATTCATCTTCCGTGGCTTGCCCAGGGGGCGGTTATCCCGCCTAATCGGGAGTTCCTGGCCGTGCTGGGCGACCAGAGCAGCGGAAACAACATTGAGGCTCCGGAAAGCCTTATCCGGAAGATCGTCCGGGAAGAAACCCGTGGTATGAGCAGCCGCCGGGTGGAGGAGCTGCTGGAAACTCTGATTTCCGTGGTGAACGGTATCGAGGTAGGAGACGAGACCATCGGCAGAGCCGCCGCCCGGTATAATCGGGTGGCTGAGCGGGCAAGGGGGTATTAAATGGCACGGAAAGTTCTCATCATCAACGGCCATGATTACTCCGGCTTTGTCGCGGAAGACGGCTACCAGTGGGAGGACAACGACATCGACGGCGACGGTGCAGGTCGTGCCATGGACACCATGATGGACAGAGACCTCCTGGCAGACAAGACAAAGCTGCAAATCTCCTGCCGGGATCTTCTGCAATCGGAATCCTCGGCCATCCTCACGGACATCAAGCAGGAATTCTATGAGGCCACGGTGCTGGATGCCTGCAAGGGCGAAATCACCTGCCAGATGTACACCAGCTCCCGGAAGGCGGCGATTGCGGTCATCCGGGACGATGGGGAAGTCGTGTGGTCTGGCCTCAGTTTCTCCATGATCGAGAGGTGAGTCTATGCAGCAGACGTCTGAAACCTATAAGCGGATCCTCGCCGGAAAGCACTGGTTCGAGAACTCTGTGACCATCGGCGACTCCGGACGGCTTGTAACGGAATCGGGAGACGTCATTACCTTCGGTGAAGCTCCGCTTGAGGTAGTATCCATTCTTGTGGATACCGGAAGCCCGGATTCCGGCTTCCGGGAGAATGCGCTGTACAGTGTGGTCACCAACCATGAGTTCTTCACAGACGGTTCTCCCAGCGTTGGAGACGCGGTTGCGGGGTATGTGGACATTAAGATGCTGGCCCCATTCAATATCCCGAAGAAAGCCCGGATTGCTCTGTATTGCCGGGTGGTAAACGGAACGGAAGCATCCGAGTGGGTGCCGCAAGGCGTGTATTACATCGACACGCGAGAGCAAACCCACAGCGGAGGTCGGGACATCCTGAAAATCAAGGGCTACGACGCTATGCTCCTGGCAAACGTGACCTATCCAAGCGATAACAAGCATGACTATCCACTGCTGGACAAGACCATGGTGAAGTTTATCGCCGACAACATGAAGATTGACCCGAACAGTAAAAACGGTATCAGCGTAGACCCACGGACATGGGAGCTGATGACCGACGAGTACAATTTCAATCTCCCGGCTGGCTACTCCATGCGGGAAGCCCTGGGGATGATCGCCGCCGCCTATGCCGGGAACTTCATCATTTCGCCCACCGGAGAACTTCGGCTTGTGAGCATGTTCGACCTGCCGCCGGAGACACGGGTGTTGTGTACCGAGGATGGATATAAGATCGTCTTTGGGAAGACTGCCGATGGGGAGAATGTGTACATTCTTGTTTAATGCGAGGTGAAATTATGACGGAAAGCTTTAACCTCCTTCGCCGTGTCCAGAGCTTGGATATCTCCCCGGAGCTGTCCGGATACAGCCGTGTGACCATCTACGCCGGGCAGAACGAAAAAGGGGAGGACAAGATATACACCGCCGGAGACGATACCGGCACGACCTTGGAAATCACCAACGAATGGGGAACCCCGGAGATGGCGGAAGCCATTTTGAAGAAAATTCAAGGCTGGCGGTATCAGCCATACAAGGCAGGTGGCTCCAGCATTGACCCTTCTGCGGAAATCGGGGACGCTGTAACCATTTCTGACATCTACGGCGGCATTTTTGCCAAGAAGACCACCTACGGCAAGTACATCCGCACCGACCTGGAAGCTCCCTCCAAGGAGGAGGTGGAGCACGAATTTCAGGTGCAATCACCTACCGATAGGCAGTACGCACGGTTTACAAGCGATGTTAGGTCTAAATTGACTATCCAGGCGGAAGCGATTGAAGCGAGAGTAGAAAAGGTTCATGGTAAAACCACTGAGAGTTTTTGGTGGTCGTTGCAGTCTGATGGTTGGTCTGTGGGCAATAAGAGCGGTGCCATCTTTAAGGTAAACAGCAGTGGTGCAGAGGTCGAGGGCGAAATCCGAGCCACTTCTGGCAGCATCGGTGGGTTTACCATTAAGGACGGGTATCTGTGTACTAATGGCCAGGATTGGAACGGAAGCAACTCGAAAGGTATCTACATAGGCCCTGAGGGTATACAGTGCGGCTCAAAATTCAGTGTAACCATGGGCGGCGAATTGACGGCAGAAAAAGGGACGTTCGGCAGTTTATCTATCAACGAAAAAAACCAGCAGGTTTCCGGGACGTATTACGGAGGGCTGTCAGGCTGCGGTGGTTCTGTTAGCTACTTAGGAGGAAGCTTATCTACCGGTATAAACGTTGGAAACAAGGGAATTGAAACATATGTTGGTGATATCGTAGCAGATACAATTACTGCATCATATATCAATGCCGAACTATCCAGCATTGAGGAAATGAATTGCAACGCACTTACCAATAGAGGCCAGACATACTCGCCACAGACAATTTGGTATCTTAACAGCAATGGAGAGGTCAAATCGTTCAGAGCCTTTGTCCATATATAACCAAGGAGGGAATTATGGAAAATCTGAAATCCGCAACCAATCTTTTGAAGTCCGTGATGCAAACTATGGACACTATTTCCGTCTCTGGTTTGGACAACCAGGACAAGTTTGTAGGCTGTGCCCAGGCAATCCAGCGGTCTATGGAGATGATAAACAAGTACATTTCCAACAACGAGAAGGAGGAAAAAGCCGATGGCTGATAAATCCATAGCCCAGCTGAACGAGGCAGAAAAGGTATATTCTGACAACTTGTTCGTTCTGCATCAGGCAGGCGAAGCCAAGAAACTCAGCGGTAACACCCTGAAAAACTGGCTTCTGGAAATTGCCAACTCCCTTGGCGGCATTTCCAAAATCGAGAAGGTTAGTACCTCCGGCTTGAAGGATACATACCGCATTTACTACGCCAAAGATGGCACTACCACCGATTTCACCGTCACTAACGGCGAAAAAGGTGATAATGGCGACAATTCCTATACCTGGATTCGGTATACCGGTCAAGAGCCTACGGAAAGCTCTCACAGTCTCAGCACCATTCCGGATAACTGGATGGGAATTTATGCTGGAAACAGCGCAACCGCCCCCACGGACTACAAGCAGTATTCCTGGTTCAAAATCAAGGGCGAGAAGGGCGACACCGGCGATGCCGCTACTGTGACGAGTAAGTCCGTCACCTATCAGGTGTGGGGTTCCGGCACAACGGCTCCCAGCGGTCCCTGGCTACAGGCCGTGCCCGCAGTTCCACAGGGCCAGTTCCTCTGGACAAAGACGGATGTCACTTTCAACACCGGCGATACTATCACCTGGTACTCCGTATCCAGAATGGGCATTGACGGAACCGGTGCGGTGTCCACCGTGTGCGGGGTAGACCCGGATTCCGGCGGAAATGTCCCGCTGACGGGTTCCGATATCCCGCAATCCAGCGATGACCCTACGCCTATGTCTACGGCGATTTCCGGAAAGCAGGCGAAAATCACGGTTTCCGGACTTTTGAAAGGGAATGGTTCCGGCGGCGTGTCGGCGGCGGTAGCTGGTACGGACTACCAAAGCCCTGTGAAGTCTGCAACGATGACACTGTCCGCAAATGCCTGGAGTGGCAATTCGCAGACCATCAACGCAGCCAATGTGACTGCTGGTAGTCTTGTGACCGTTGCGCCTGTTCCGACTGCGCAGAATCGCACCGCATACCTGGAAGCGGGTGTATATTGCAGTGCCCAGGGAGCTGGTACGTTGACCTTCGTCTGTGAGGATGTGCCCAGTGTCAATCTGAATGTCAATGTTCAGATCATCAATCCGTAGGAGGTGTGCGAATCATGATTTTTAATGTAACAGGTGGAGGCGGCGGCACAGGCGGCGCCCTTACCGTCACAGCCCCGGCGAACGTCACGGTGACTGTTTCCAAGGACGGCAAGACAAAGACCAAGAATTCCGGTACGAGCGGCGTAGTGGTGTTCAAGGGGCTGGAAACCGGCACCTGGACAATCACCATCACCAACGGCACGGACACGGCAACAAAGACGGTGGAGATCAAGGCGGACTACCAGGCAGCAATTTCTTTTAATACCATCCCAGATTTCACCTATACCGGAGATTTTGAGATTGTCAGTGACGATGACCAACCTATCACCGTATCCCAGGGCAACTGGAAAATCCGTTTCCTGACCTCCGGAACGCTGACGTTCACCAGTCTTAACGGTGCGGAGAATGGAATTGATGTGTTCCTAGTTGGCGGTGGCAGTGGCGGAGGCCGAGCCGCTGGCGGCGGCGGATATACTAAGACCCTGAAAGCAGTAAAGGTTTCCGTTGGAACTGCCTATCTGATCGAGGTTGGAGCCGGGGGCATAGCTGGCGTAGGCAATAGTAAGGCTGGCAGCGCCGGTGGCACGTCTAACGCATTTGGTGCATCCGCTAATGGCGGG
>ERZ827452.1334-NODE-1334-length-23945-cov-12.002177_pt1 | contig 23945 bp, 25 predicted proteins | sample MGYA00519866_ERZ827452 | MGnify/ENA primary metagenome ERZ827452 (study PRJEB31778, sample SAMEA3449307) | human gut metagenome | biome: human gut; feature: human-associated habitat; material: faeces | place: United Kingdom | collected 2010/2012 ... | reverse complement strand
AATTTTGCGGGACTTTTTTCATTTCAGCTATTGACTTTTGTTTGCAGGACTCCTCGTTTCCTTTTATCTCCATCGTTGAGATAGATAATGCCACATTCCGCAACTCTCAGACCACGGAGGGACACGAAAATCATGTGGCTGTGACCTACGAGGTGAATGTCTACTCTAATAAGACATCGGGTAAGAAAGCGGAGTGTAAGGCACTGGCGGCGTTCATTGACGAACGGCTTTTGGAACTGAACTTCACTCGGACAATGCTTGAACCTGTATCAAACCAAGACGAAGCGACCATTTATCGTATGCTCGGACGCTACCGGGCAGTAATATCCAAAAATAAAACAATTTACAGGAGGTAAAAATCATGGCTATTTCCACCTATAAGATTTTTCTTATGAAGAAAGCAAGCACGGGCGATACCTATGAAAAGGTTATCGACATCAAGGATTTCCCCGACCTTGGCGGTGCGCCGGAAATGTTGGAGACCACTACCCTGTCTGACAAAATGCAGACCTATATTCCCGGTATTCAGTCTCTTGACGCGCTTGAGTTCACTGCGAACTACACCAAGGAGGACTTTACCAAGCTCAAGGCTCTTGAGGGCAAGGAGGAGTCCTACGCAGTGTGGTTCGGTGGCACTGAGAGCGGCGGCGTACTGACTCCCACTGGCTCTGACGGTAAGTTCGAGTTCAAGGGTCAGCTTTCCGCGTTCCCCGTTGGCGGCGGCGTGAATGAGGTCGTTGATATGACCGTCACTATCGCACCGTCTACCCCTATCACTGTGGCAGAGTAAAAGAAAATTTAGGAGGACAGAACAATGAGTAAACAGTTGACTTTCACTTTCGAGGATAAGGAATACACCCTCGAATACACCCGCAGAACCGTTGCGGAAATGGAGAAAAAGGGCTTTATCGCGTCTGAAATCACCGAAAAGCCCATGAGTACCCTCCCGGCACTGTTCGCAGGTGCGTTCCTTGCTCACCATCGTTTTGTGAAGCAGGACACCATCGACACAATCTATTCTAAGCTCACCAAGAAAGAGGAGCTTATCGGTAAGCTGGCAGAAATGTATAACGAACCGATTATGACCCTCGTTGAAGAACCCGAAGAAAGCAAGGGAAACTTGAACTGGACAGCGACTTGGTGAGTGACCCGCTGTCCTCCACTGAGGGGAGTGGTGGTGTTACTGCCACTGCTCCCCTCCACTCTTACGGAGAGAAATTTGAGGAGCTTTTTCCGTATTACCTGTCTCTCGGCATGACCGAAGAACAGTATTGGGATAAAGATTGCCGACTGGTGATTTTTTATCGGAAAGCGGAAGAACTCCGAACGAGCAGAAAAAACCAAGAAATGTGGTTACAGGGTGCGTATTTCTACGAAGCTCTGTCCCGTGTGTCACCTCTGCTCCATGCTTTTGCCAAAAAGGGTACAAAACCTGCGCCGTACTTGTCTGAACCGTTTGCTATTACGGAAAAACAGGCTGAGTATCAGCAAGAAGAAAAGGACAAGAAAACTTATGATAAGGGTAAGGCACTTATCGAGGGCTTTATGGCGAAGCACAATAAGAAATTTGAAGGGAAGTGAGAACCGTGTCTACTACAATCGAACAGTTAGAACTTGAAGTACAATCGAGTGCTACCTCGGCAGTGGCACAATTAGACGCGCTTGCTTCTTCTTTGGGTAAAGTAAAATCCGCTACCAAAGGTGGAGTTGGTCTTACCGCTGTGGCAAGACAGCTTACTACGCTGAATACCGCACTGAATAGTATCAGCTCCACCAACGCGGATAATCTGAATAAGATGGCACAGGGCTTACAGGCACTTTCCTCTTGCGGAAACCTCAAGCTCTCGTCTTCTGTAGCTAATCAGATTTCCAACCTTGGGACAGCGGTACGGTCTCTGAATGGGACTGATTTTTCCTCGCTCGGACGGCTTGCGGACGCGCTTACTCCGCTTTCCACAATCGGCAAGTCGAACCTCAACAGCTTTATCTCTCAGCTACAGCGATTGCCGCAAGCGGTACAGGGTCTTAACGGTGTGGACATCGGCGGGTTGGGAACGCAGATTTCTGAACTGGTATCTGCTCTTTCCCCACTTTCTCAGATGGGTAAGAACAACCTTACCTCGTTTGTGACTCAGCTTGGCAAAATCCCCGCTCTCATGCAGTCTCTAAAGACGGTAAACATCGGGGAACTTGCGTCACAGGTTCAACAGTTGGCAGACGCTTTCGCTCCTCTCGCTACGCAAATGCAAGCCATTTCGAGCGGGTTTGCGGCGTTTCCGGCGAGAATCCAAAAGCTGATTACCAGTACAAACAATCTGTCGAAGTCGAACGACAGAGCGTCTACAAGCTATGTGAACCTCGCCGCAAAAATCGGTATTGCTATCGTAGCAGTAAAAAAAGCGGCTTCCGTATTGGCAGGATTTATCAATAAGTCCAACCAGTATGTTGAAGATTTGAATCTGTTTACCGCGTCTATGGGCGAATACGCAAGTGCGGCGCAGGAGTACGCAGAGCGCGTCAGCGAAATCGTTGGTATCGACCCCGCCGAATGGTTGCGAAACCAAGGTGTATTTATGACGATTACCAAGGGTTTCGGTGTGGCAAGCGATAGAGCGTACACGATGAGTCGAAACTTGACTCAGCTTGGATATGACATTTCCTCGTTCTTTAACATTCCGTTCGAGGAAGCGTTCCAAAAGTTACAGTCGGGTATCGCGGGTGAGCTTGAACCTCTCCGTAGACTCGGTTATGACCTGTCTGTGGCTCGTCTACAGCAGGAAGCATACACCCTCGGTATTGAGAAGAAAGTCTCGGCTATGACACAGGCTGAGAAAGCGGAGTTGCGTTACTACGCGATTATGACGCAGGTAACAACCGCACAGGGCGATATGGCGAGAACGCTAAACGCTCCTGCGAACCAACTCCGTGTCCTGCAAGCACAGGTTACTCAGTGCGCCCGTGCAATCGGTAATATCTTTATTCCTGCTCTGAACGCTATCCTGCCGTATGCGATTGCCGTAGCAAAGGTCATTCGGCTTATTGCAAATGCCATTGCAAGTCTGTTCGGATTTGCACTGCCGGAAATTGATTACAGCGGTATCGGCGCAACTGTCGGTGGAGTCGCTGACAGTACACAGGACATCGGAGACGGTCTTGGTGACGCTACCAAAAAGGCAAAAGAGCTGAAAAACGCTCTGCTCGGCATTGACGAACTGAACATTATCTCCCCTCCCGAAGATACAAGCGGAAGCGGTGCAGGTGGTATCGGTGACATCGGAGGTGGCGGTCTTGGCTTTGACCTGCCGACCTATGATTTCCTCGATGGCGCAATCAGTTCAAAAGTCGATGAGATTGTTCAGAAAATGAAAGAATGGCTCGGTCTGAACAAGGAAATCGACTCGTGGGCTGACCTGTTCGATACCCGTCTTGGAAAAATCCTGTTGACGGTGGGAGCTATCGGTGCGGGTCTCGCGGCGTGGAAAATCGCAAAGAGCGTTGCCGATTTCGTGAAGTATATCACCTCGTTCAAGGGGTTCGGCGCAGGTTGGGCGGGACTCGGCGCACTTGGGCTGTTGTCCGACCTCAATGAGTTCATCGGATATTTCCAAGACTTCCTTGAGAACGGCGCAACATTCCAAAATGTTGTCGGTATGATTAGTGAGTTCACGGGTGCAATCGGTGACTGCTTGATTATCCTCGGCAATCTCAAGATTGGCGGTGCGCTCAAAGTCGTACAGGGTATCGGTGAAATTGCTGTTGCAATCAAGGACATTTCCGAAAGCGGTGTAAATTGGGAAAACGCCAATACCGCTATCAGAGGTCTCACCAACATTGCAATCGGTATCGGCGTGTTCACGGGCAACCTCAAGGTGGCGGCATGGGGACTGGCTATTCAAGGCTTCACCTCCATCATCACAGAGATTGGCGCGAATTGGGACGCAATCAAGCAAGGCGATTGGAGCGGCGTAGATAAGGTGACGCTGATTATCGGCGCACTGGAAGTCCTTGGCGGTCTCGCTATGGCGTTAGATGTGTTCTCCAAGCTCAAGGAGGTCGCTACCATCGGTAAGGCTTCCGAAGCGGTCACGACCGTTGCAACGGCAACAGAAACCCTCGATACTACGGTCAGCACGAAGCTGTCCCCGAACCTCACCTCTCTCGCAAAGAACCTCGGCTTGGGTATCGTAATTGTTGCGGAAGTCGCGGCGGCGGCACTCCTCATCACGGGTGCAATCATTCTACTCGGTGAGGGATTAGCGCAGGTCGGTGAGTCGTGGCAACCTGTTATCAATAATGGCGGCACGGTCTTGGCGGCTATGGGTATTGGTATCGGTATCTTAGCGGTTGTCGGTATTGTGACTGCTTTGCTTGGTTCTGTCGGTACACCGCTCATCGTGAACATTGCTCTCGGTACTGCAATTCTCGCAGAGTTGGGTATCGCAACGGGGTTGTTCCTCGTGGAGATTTGGGCTATCGGTAAGGGCTTGGACGAAATCGGGCAAGCATGGCAACCTGTTCTTGATAACGGGGAAACCATTGCAACGGCTATCGGTCTCGGTACGGCTCTGCTTGTCGGTATCGGCGTAGTGACTGCCGCTCTTGGTGCGGCTACAGTTGCGAGTGCAGGTCTGCTCCCGTTGGCTATCGGTCTCGGTACGGCTCTGCTTGTCGAACTGGCGGCGGCATTCATCATATTTACGGAGAGTCTGATAGCGGTAGCCAATGAGCTTGGTGACAACCTCGCTCCTGCGCTCGACAGACTCAATGACAAGCTCCCGACCCTTTCCACCAACATGAGCGAGTTCGTAGACTTTATGACGGATTTCGCAGGTGAGGTCGTTCGGTACACAGAGGTTTCGGCTATTGCCGGACTTAGCGCAACCATTGACACCATCATCGGTTGGTTTACGCAAGACCCTGTTGAGAAACTGGCAGACGATGTAGAGAACATTTACAACCAAACCACTTCCCTCAACGAAAAGCTGAACTTGGCTGTACCCGAACTTAAAACGGCAATCGACCTGCTCAAGCAGTATAAGGGCTTCCTTACCGAAATGGAAACGCTCTGCAACAGTAATGTTGAGCTGTCCACGGGTATGTTCGTGAACATGAAAGAGGTCGGTCAGAAGCTCGTGACGGGATTTGTGGACGGTATCAAGTCCAAGTCCTCTGACTTCTCCAATGCGGCGAAAACACTGGTGGACGGGTTCAAGAACTCGCTGAACACCAACGCCGCAACCTGTAAGTCGAGCTTCATTTCTTGGGCTTCCAACCTCAAGAACTGGTTTACCTCCGCGTCCTTTGGTGCAATCAACCGAACAACATTCGGCAACTACGCCAAGGATATTGTGAGCGGTTTCAACAACGGTATCACCAATAACTACGCTACGGCTAAGAGCGGTATGGTATCGTTTGCGAATACCGTGAAGAACGCTTTTACGGAAATTGTCTCTTACAAGGTGTTCTATGACATTGCAAAAGATGTTATCAGCGGTTTCAACAACGGTATCAACGATTTCTACGATACGACTCGACCGTATATGCGGCGTTGGGCGAATGACGCGGCGGCGGCATACAAAGCGGCGTTGGACTCCAACTCCCCGTCCAAGCGGTTTATGCGTATCGGTGAGGACACTGTTCTCGGTTACAACCTCGGTATCGCCAACCTCGGCGGCACGACAAAGGGCGTTGTGACGGATTGGGCGAACTCGTTTACAAGCGTAAACCCGACCATGAGCTTTGCCGTAGACACCTCCGCTCTGAAATACTACAGCAGTGATTCGTTCGCACAGTCTGTTTCCGCGGATGTGGCGGCGCACAGCACGGTTACTGCAACGGGCTTCAAGGAGGGTATGGAGGAGTTCTACAGAGAGTATATCGAACCTACCCTGTCGCAGATGGCAGACGATATGCGTAGGCAAGCCGACAAGCAAGAACAGACCGTTGTTCAGATTGGCAACCGTGTTGTCAATGACGCGGTTACTACTCAGAAAAAAGCCAACGGCTATGTATTCGCACGATAAGGAGGGGTAAGAATGGCTTATTTGGCAATCAACGGTTATGAGCTACCTCCTCCGAAGCGAGGGGTACGCCCCACGGTGACTACCGTAGTGGACGCGGGTAGAAACGCCAACGGCTCAGTAGTCGGTCAGCGCGTGGGTCGAGACCAGTACAAGATTGACAGTCTTGAATGGTCTTGGCTCACCGCCGACCAATGGGCGCAGATATTAAATGTATTGAGTCACTTTTTCGTATATGTGACTTTCACTGACCCCGTGTCGAACTCCCTCAAGACTATCAAAATGTACTGTGGTGATAGAACCGCAGAACCTTATTGGGTCGATGAAAACGGGAAACCGACACACTACAGAAATTGCAAGGTAAATCTGATTGACTGCGGAGAGTAAGGAGGGGATTTTGTGCAAAAGGTTTCAAAGACATATAAAGAGAGCATGAAATCCTCTCTCCGCGAGAGAGCGTATATTATGATTTCGTTCGGTCTGCTCAATCAAGAAGCACAGGCAAAAGCAAAGGTCGAGCAGGGTGATTTCACCTACTACTCCAACTCCGCAAATATCCTGTCCGAAAAGACCGATGATACCATCTACGCTACCCTTGAGGAGAATTTCACCAAAGTTGACGGAACAATGTTCTTTCTTCCTCGACAGAACGCTTCCAATGCTTACCTTGACACAGGTATCATCAGCGACAAACTCCTCACACAAACGCAGTTCGAGCTTACAATCAATCTCAATGTTCCCGCTACGGATTTCAAGGGTATTACTATCAATTTCGGTGAAAATTACCCTGTAAATTTCGATTTGGTGAGCAGTAGCGGACAGGTTGTCGAGTTTCGCAATAATACGGAGGGGCTGTTTAGCACCGAAGAAGTGTTGACAAATACGACCTCGGTGAAACTGGTTGTTTACAGTATGAAGAACCCCCATAGTCGGGTGCGTATCTACTCTATCCGATTCGGCTACGGTCTCGTGTACTACAATGACTCCGTAATGGCTTCTTCCCTTGAGAGCTATGTCTCGCCCATCGGGGCAGATGTGCCGCAGATTGATTTCTCCGTACAGCTCAAGAACTACGACCACTACTTTAATGTTGATAACCCGAAATCCGCTATCAACTTCCTTGAGACAGGACAGGAAATGGAAATCTACTACGGCTATCAGCTCCCTACGGGAGAGGTCGAATGGATTCGCGGAAACCGCCTGTTGTGTTCGGAGTGGGAGTCGGACGATTACACCGCCACTATCCGCTGTCAAGATGTGTTCCGCAGTATGGACGCGGAGTTCTACAGGGGGCTGTATCGCAGTACGGGTAAGAGCTACTACGATTTGGCTCTTGAGGTACTGGCTGACGCGGGACTGACTGATTACTATATCGACCCGCAGTTGAAAAATCTGAAAAGCAAAAACCCCATTCCTCGCGTTCAGCATAAGGAAGCGTTACAGATTATCGCAAACGCTTGTCGCTGTGTGCTGTCGCAGACCCGTATGGGCGGTATTCAGATTAAGTCGAACTTCATTCCCGAAGCGGCGGCAAGTGCAAATGCGGAAGCAACCTATTCCAATGTCGAAAAGATTATGGACGGTACTGCGAAAGACGAGTACGCCACCTTTGCTCAGAACTATACCACGGCAGACGGTAAGATGTTCTTCCTACCCCGCAATTTTGGAAATGCTACGCTGAATACAGGTTTTGTGTCAGCGGTGCAGTCTAAAGCGGACGGAACATTCACCACCAACCCCGTTGTTACGCTTACACAGGAAGTTGCGTGTATGTACTACGGTGTAAAACTGGTATTCGGACACTCGATTCCGGCAGCTTTTACAATCCGAACCTACAATGACGGGACGCTCGTAACGGAGTACGAAGTCGGGGCTGACGAAATCAGCAAGAACACGGTCATTCACACGGACTTTGACGATTTCGATGTTATGAAAATCGAGTTCACAAAGACCGCCGAACCCTATAGCCGTATCGTGCTGAATAATTTCAGCTTTGGTGATATTACGGATTTCACTATGACCCGCACAGATATGACCTCCTCCCCGAAAGCCATCAAGCAGGAGCTTGTCAAGGAGATAATTGTTCCTTGCTACAGCTATCAGACGGGCAATCAGCAAGAAAATCTTGTCAGCGAAGAAGTCACGGTCGCGGCGGGTGATGTGGAGACTTTTTTCGTAGGAGAACCCTCCTACGGCTTTTCTGCCGCACTGGAAAATCAGTCGGGCGGTGTTTCCATTTTGGAGTCGGGCAACTACTACATCACCGTCAAGTTTACAGTGACAGGTACTTACCGCTTGGAGATTTCCGGCTACCGCTACAAAATTGTAGAGCGTTATGCAACAAAAACGCTCAATAATCGAGGAAAGACAATCAAGTGGGAAAACCCTCTTATTTCCGATATGGGAATGGCGCAAGACCTCGCAGACTGGCTTGGTGACTATTATCAGTCCGGCATCGAGTATGAGTACGACACTCGCGGCAATCCCGAAATTGATGTGAACGATATTGTTTACCAAGAGAACGAGTTCCAGTCTGATATGAAAGTAAACATCTACCGCCACACCATCATTTTCAATCAGAGCTTTGCGGGTAAGGTCACGGCTCGTAGAACAGGAGGTTAGTTATGGCTTGGACAACGCCTAAAACAGACTGGTACGGTGTAACGAACCCCTCCGATGGGGTATATACGGGAGACAGGTTCAACGCGGTCGATTTCAACCGTATCAAGAACAACCTCACCTATCTGCGTGAGTTGGCTCTCAAGATGTACGATGAGTTCTCTATCGTCTCCCTCGGTGCTGACCGTACCTATTCGGATTACTTCTATGCTGATGAAATCAATCAGCTTGAGGAAAATCTGAAAACCATCAACAACAAAACTCTCAAGAGGTCGTATGGCAACCCTCCGACCTATGTAGCAAACGGCAACACAATGGATTTTGCAGAGCTGAATCGGTTGGAACGCGCCATACTTGACCTCTACGACAGACTCACCAATGAGTCTGAGGGGAGAAGAATGTTCACTTGGAATTTTGGAATGAGAGGAGGAGACCTGTAAATGTCTTGGGAACTGCTACCCGTAAATTATACGGACGCTGTGTGGAGCGGTCTAAAACGGTACAACACCATCACCAATGAGGACGGTACGGTATCGTTCCAAGATGTGACTGCTTACAGCAACAAAGAAAAGTCCTTTTTTGGCGCGAGAGACGCGAACCGTATGAACGAAGCTCTCAATACCCTTATGTCGATGGTAGAAAACGGTTCTGACCTGTACGAAGCGTTTCAGAACTATTTCACCACACAGAAAGGGCTTTTTGAGAACGAAGCGGACTCCAAGCAGGACGGTTTTACCGCATATATTACTGCTTTGGAAGCGGAGGGGGACAATGTAATTAACTCCCTTAAAACCGATTATCGCACGGAAATGGACACCTTTGAGAGTCAGCAACAGGCACTATTCACGACTTGGTTCGAGTTCGTCAAGAGTCAGCTCGGAGAAGATGTTGCCGGAAATCTGCAAAATCAGATTACTGCTCTCGACACCAAAACGGACGGTTTTGACCCGCGCACAACTACTTTCTCTGCCGATGGAAAGACCATCACGGAAATCGACTCGGCAGGAAACAAGAAAATCGAAACCGTGTTCACTTCCGATACAGTTATCACGCAAAAGCTCTATAAGAAAGAGTCAAACGGAAGTTATTCCCTCGTAAACACTAAGACCATCACATTCAGTGCAGACGGTCTAAACATCACAGAGGAGGTAGTGTAAATGTCTTGGGCAGAAGCAAAATGGACTGTTGACAGTCTGTTGCAGAAAATCGGGCAAGCCCCGAACAACATGAGGAGCTTTATCGCATACTCGCTTTCCGCGACCAGTATCGGCTTGAAGTTCCAAGAACCCGCCGACAGCTATGACGCGAACAACAATCTGATTTGTTCTGTGGGCGGTGTAATGATTCGCATGAGCGATACTGGTTATCCTACAAAGCCCTCAGAGGGGACGCTTGTAGTAAACAACACCAATCTCGGCGCGTATGTCAACACACCCTTTACGGTGAGCGGACTCACTAAGGGTAGAAAGTATTATTTTTCCGCGTTCCCTTATTCCGTACAGGGCGTTTGCAACCTGTCGAGCAATGCGGCAAACAGAGCGGACGCAACTCCCGCCGCAGGTGAAATCGCCAATGTCACCATTTCTATTGACGATGATTCCGCGTTTTCCAGTGTGGTAGTCACCTGTGTCGATGAAACGGAGTCTGCGTCTACGCAGTCGGCAACGCTCACCAAAACGAAGAAAACGGCTTCCTTTGTCGTGCCTATCGGTCATACCTATCATATCGAGTACGGTGCGGAGGACGGGTACAGCAAGCCGGATAACACTACGCCGAAAGTTTCTGTGGCAGGTACGACCTCGAACTACACCGCAACCTACTACTATTTCACGGCTACGATTGCCGTTACCTACCCCGTAGGAGCGACCTGCACCTGTGAGTGTGGAAGTACAAAGTACACCGCCCCTAATACCTCCGGCAGTCACACTTTCCAAGTGCATAATGTCGGCACATGGACGGTAAAGGCGGTTTCCGGCTCTGATACAGACTCTAAGTCAGTATCTATCACTTCCTCCGGGCAGTCTCGCAGTGTGGAGCTGTCGTTCGTAAAAATCTACGGTATCAGCCGGGATATTACGGCTACCTCTCCCGCTTGGGCGAGAACGGATTCCGCTGTCGGCAAGACTGCTACCGCAACCGTAGGTACTACAGCAGGTTCGAGTGACTTCAACAACTGTTACCCTTGGAGCGGCATTGTCCGTGAAACCTTATCCACGGGAGATGTGATGGTGAAAATCCCTAAGTTTTGGTATCGCCGTTACCGTAGTGGAAATGTGGAATATCTCAAGATTGCGGATAAAGCCACGAGCGGGTTCACGCTTCACCCCGCGTTCAATCACGGCGGTGTGGCAAAGGATTATCTCTATGTGGGTGCTTATAAGACCACGAGTGGTAACAAGTCCGCGTCCGGTGTAAGCCCGTTGGTAAATCAGACGAGAGCGACCGTGCGTTCCAACGCGAAAGCAAAGGGTACGGGTTGGGGTATTATCGACATTGCCGCACTCTCCGCGATTCAAATGTTGATTCTCGTAGAATTTGCCAACAACAATGTGCAGTCTGTCATTGGGCGCGGCTACTGTGACAGTAACAGCTCTGCGCTCAGTACAGGCACTTGCAACAATGTGAGTGGTCTCACAGGCAGACCTGCCGGAACAGACGGCAAGGTTGATGTGGTTTGGCGCGGTATCGAGGGTCTGTGGGGTAATGTGTGGGAATGGGTCGATGGTGTCAACTGGAACAACGGCACTTACTATGTGTGCAACGACCCGTCCAAGTACGCAGACGATACCACTACGAACTACACCGCCCTCTCCTTTAAGGGAGCAACCAACTGGTCTTCCAGTTATATTACGCAGGAGGGTCTTGACACTGGCAGTAATCCTCATGTCATGCTCCCGTCTGCCGCAGGTAGCGGAAGCGAAACGACCTATGATTGTGACGCTTGTTGGTCTTCTACAGGTTGGCGCGTCTTCCAGCACGGCGGTGGTTGGATCTATGGCTCGGGATGTGGTCTCTTTACGGCTTCTTTGTACAATGGCTCGTCCGGCTCGATCTCGAACTTTGGGTCGCGCCTGCTTTATATCCCCTCCTAAGGGGGTGCGGGGGATTTTCTCCCCCGCATAAGTGGGTCGATACAAAACAGATAGAACTTTATAAGGCGAACAGTAAAAGCGCGTCTTCCAACACGGCGGTAATTGGAACAATGGCTCGAAATGTGGTCTCTTTACGGCTAATTTGAACAATGACTCGTCCAACTCGAACTCGAACATTGGGTCGCGCCTACTTTTGTTATACAGCACAAACCTATACAAGATACTGTCTCGCCGTACCCATTGGTAAAAAATAGTTTGGAGGGATAGGGTTAGTAAGTCTCTTGAAACCCCTATAAGAAACAAAAGCAATGAAAAGAATTGGCTTTCTACACGAACAGATAGTTTCAGAAGAAAATTGCAGACTGGCTATCATAAATGCCGCAAAGCATAAGAAAAAGCGCAGAAATGTTCAAAAAGTCATGGATAATTTGGATTTCTACGCGAAAGACCTGTCTGAGCGGTTGGTTCGTTTGGATTTCACCTCACCGTATCGGACTCGTATCATAAAGGACGGTCTGTCGGGGAAAGAGAGGGAGTTACAGATTCCTGCGTTCTATCCCGACCAATGCGCTCACCATGCTATTGTGCAGGTGCTACAGCCGCTCATTATGAAATCCTCCTATTATTGGAGCTGTGCCAATATCCCAAACAGAGGGATTGACCGCGCCGCTAAAGGAGTGGAACGAGCGACCATGCGAGACATCAAACACGCGAAATACTGCGTGAAGATGGACATTCACAAGTTCTATCCGTCAATCCCACACGACAAGCTCAAGGAACATTTACAGCGGAAAATCAAGGACAAAAAGGCACTTGGTATTATCCATTTGGTAATCGACTCGTACCATAGCTCTCCCGGACACGGTATACCCATCGGGAATTATACCTCGCCGTGGCTTGCGGAGTTTTATCTACAGTCGTTGGATTATTTCATCAAGCAAACTCTCGGTATACGCTATTATGTCCGCTACGCCGATGATTTAGTCTTAATTGACAATAACAAACGGAAGCTCCGAAAAGCAATGTACGCGGTCATGGAGTTTGTAGGAAAACTCGGCTTGGAGATAAAGCACGATTACCAGTTATTTCGTATTCAACGAAACTGCAAGAGCAGAAAGCACCGTAGAGGGCGAAAGATTGACTTTGTAGGTCGCTGTTTCGGTATCAGAACCACGACCATACGGAAAAGACGCGCCCTTGCGCTTATGCGACAAAGCCGCCACATTCGGAAAATTCAAAAGCGAAATGGAGTCGTATCGTTCCGTATGGCGGCGGGTTTCCTGTCACGGTGTTCCTGTTTCAAGCATACTGACTCGTTCGGTATGAAAAAGAAATATTACGATACAGTCAAAATCAGAAAATTAAAGGAGGTAGTCAGAAATGAGAGTAAAAGGAAATGTTTCCCCCGTAACCCTGTCGATGGAGTCTTACCTGCCGTTGGAGGGGTATGTAGAGGTCAGACTGCGTGAAAACATCAAAGAAGTCACTGACATTGACCCGCAGACGGAAACCTCTGTCACCATGTTCGAGTACGATGAGTACACTTTCCTCTTGAAAAACCGTGAGGGCTTGCAAGAGGACATCGAGAACAATCTCAGCGATTGGCTCATCACTGGCAGAACGCTTGAGGTCAACGAAAGCGCAAGTATCGTGCAGGACATGAAAGCCGCACTGGAAATTTTGGAGGTGAACAGATAATGGCACAGCTTTATATCGACAACGCGAAAAAGCTAAAGGTTCGGATTGACAATAATCAGAAAATTATCGATACCGTGGAAGCGGCAGGTGGTATTGAAACCACTCTCACACAGTCTGACAAAATCGGCTTTGACTGGCTGAACTTCTATGTGAACAAGGTTTTGGTTCGACAGGAATACAAAGAGCAGGAAAATCCTGTTGGCACTGCCGATAACCCCTTTGTATGGGAAAAAAGCATGGCTCTTATCGCAAACGGGTTCTATGTCCATGATGGTGTCCGTAAGGTTTGGGTCGGCGAGACAGGCGTTACCGCCGCGTGGGACGATAGTAATTGGAAGGTCATGTAAATGTAAATCCTCACATTAAACGAAAGGAATTTAGCTAAATGGTTTCTGAAAGCACACTGATTATCAGCATTGTAGGGGCGGTCTTTGCAAGCACAGGCTTTTGGGCGTTCCTCACAAGTCTTATCCAAAGCAAAAAGTCCAAAGACAGCGCGGAGGGGCAAATGCTGAAAGGTCTTGGACACGACCGCATTTGTTATCTTGGTGAGTGTTATATTCAGCGCGGGTATATCACCAAAGACGAATATGAGAACCTGCATGATTATTTATACTTACCGTATAAAAAATTGGGTGGAAACGGTACTGCCGAAAAGATTATGAAAGAGGTTGACCGTCTCTCACTCAAGGACAAGGAGGATTAAACCTATGGAAGAAAAGTCGTATTTCCAAACTCACGGCGAAGAAATCACGCCGGAAATGTTGGACGAACTGAGTAACGGGAAAGGAGAAGACGAAGATGAGTAACAGCCCTCTCGTAAACTACACGCGGATTTCCCCCAATAAGACAAGTCCGCGCAGAAACAAAATCGACACTATCACCATTCACTGTGTCGTGGGGCAGTGTTCCGTGGAAACGCTCGGCAATATTTTTGCACCGACCTCCCGACAGGCAAGCTCCAACTACGGTGTTGGTACAGACGGTAAAATCGGTATGTATGTCGAGGAAAAAGACCGCTCTTGGTGTACCTCAAGCGCGGCAAACGACAACCGCGCTATCACCATCGAGGTCGCAAGCGATACCAAACACCCTTACGCAGTGAACGATAAGGCGTATGCCGCAATGCTCGACCTTGTAACTGATATTTGCCGCCGTAACGGTATCAAAAAGCTCGTATGGAGTACGGACAAGAACAAGCGCATGAATCACCTTGACGGTTGCAATATGACCGTTCACCGCGATTATGCGAACAAATCCTGTCCCGGTGACTACCTGTATAACCGTCATGGCGAAATCGCGGCAGAGGTCAACAGGCGGCTCGGCGTGGCGGTTGACACCCCGACTGAGGACAAGCCCACTACCAGTTCTGCCAAGGCGGGAGATACCGTTAAAATCTCCTCCACGGCTACTTACTACGACGGTAAGGCAATTCCCGCTTGGGTGAAAGCAAAGAACTGGATTGTCCGTGAGGTTAGCGGTGACAGAGCGATTATCGACAAGTCTGTGGACGGGAAGAACGCGATTTGCAGTCCTATCAACACGAAGTTCTTGAGTGTCGTTTCTGCCGCTTCTACGCCCCCTCAGAGTGCGCGGACACCGCAGGTAGGTGATTATGTCTCGTTCACTGGAAAAACGCACTACGCAAGCTCCAACGGCGATAGAGCGGTGTCCTGCAAGGGTGGCAAGGCGAAAATCACACAAATCTATGCAAAGGGCAAGCACCCTTATCATCTTGTCCATGTCGATGGTGAGTCTACGGTCTACGGTTGGGTTGACCGCAATACTTTCACCAAAGTGTAAAGGAGGTTGACGGTATGCGGAGGGTAAAGAAAAAGCCACCGAAAGAATTTTCAAAGAAAATCCTCATCGTGGCGGGAATTATCAATACTGTCGTTATCGTCTTTACGATGGTAATGATTTGGCGTACTCTCGACCTTTCGCCGCTTGCCTACCTCATACCGTCAGTAGCCGCCGAAGTTGCCACGGGTACGGGATTCTATTATTCAAAAGCAAAGGTCGAGAACCGAATAAAACTGATGAGACAAAACAAAATCACACCCAACGACACACATTTTTCTGAAAATTACTGAGGAGGTATCACAATGATTGACATTACCAATGTTGTTTCCGCTGTTATCACTCTGCTCGTAGCAGTTATTACCACTTTCCTTATCCCTTATCTGAAAGAGAAAGTGGACGCTGAGAAGTTCGAGAAAATCAAGGCGTGGACAAAAGTTGCGGTCGAAGCCGCAGAAATGATTTACAACGGCGCGGGTCGCGGCGCGGAGAAGAAAGCCTATGTACTGGAATACTTGAACAGCAAGGGTTATAAGCTCGACTCCGACACCATTGACAAACTGATTGAGTCCGCTGTCCTTGAACTGAAAAAGAGCTAATTTAGCCCCGTTCAAGTAGTTAAAGTAGCGGAAAATCCGTTTTTGCGTGTAACTTCCTCTAAGTACGCGCGTATTAGGTGAAAGTTTACGCAAAAACCGAAAAACAACTACTTTAACTACTTCATCTCGTCCCGTGGCAAAGAAAAAGAACGCCGATTCAATCAGCGTTCTCTATCCTATAAACAAATCCAAAGGTGTGTTTGATGAAGAACACAGAGTTCGGATTTGCACTATTTGGTGGACCCGAAGGGGATCGAACCCTCGACCTTACGGATGCGAACCGTACGCTCTCCCAGGCTGAGCTACGGGCCCGGATATGAAATTTTGTGAGATGGGAACCGCTTGCGGGCAACTGAGTTAGACCGGAGAAAAAGAGGGGCTATAAGTGAACCGCTTCTCCTCCCAACTGAGCTACAGGCCCAAATAGCAATGCCGGTCTCCCAGCGCGGATTATCATAACACACTTTTTTGAATTTGTGAAGCCCCTTTTTCATTTTTCTGTTGATATTTTTTCTGAAATATAGTAGAATACCATTTGTTCAACAACTCCTCCGCATACAGCTGCGGAACCGGTCTTGCGCAATGGGTACCTGCGAACCATGTCAGGCGGGGAACCGAGCAGCATTAAGCGGGACCATCCATGTGCCGCAAGGACGCCGGTTCCGCAGCTGTATACGGAGGAGTATTTTTATCGAAAAGGGAGGGCTGCGGATGTATCAGGCGCTTTACCGCAAGTGGCGTCCCAAAACATTTGCCGACGTGGTCGGTCAGGAGCACATCACCGAGACCTTGCAGCGCCAGGTGGCGGAGGGGCGGCTGTCGCACGCCTATCTTTTCACCGGCACGCGCGGCACGGGCAAGACGACCTGCGCCAAAATACTTGCGCGCGCAGTCAACTGCGAGCATCCGGAAAACGGCAACCCCTGCAACCGCTGCCCGAGCTGCCTTGGCATCGAGAGCGGGCGGCTGCTCGATGTGGTCGAGCTGGACGCGGCGTCGAACAACGGCGTGGACAGCGTGCGCGCGCTGCGTGACGAGGCCATCTATTCGCCCGCGCAGGTAAAAAAACGCGTGTATATCGTCGACGAAGTCCACATGCTTTCGACGCCCGCGTTCAACGCACTGCTCAAGATCTTGGAGGAGCCGCCCGAGCATCTGATGTTCATTCTGGCGACAACGGAGCTGCACAAGGTGCCCGCGACGATTTTGTCGCGCTGCCAGCGCTTTTCATTCCGCCGCATCCAGCCGAAAGACATTGTAGGCAGGCTCAACTACATCGCGGGGCAGGAGAATATCGACTTAAAGGAGGACGGCGCAGCGCTGCTGGCCCGACTGTCGGACGGCGCGCTGCGAGACGCGCTGAGTCTTCTTGACCAGTGCGCGGCCGCGGGCGGCGCGATCGACGCGAACGCCGTGCTCGACGCGCTGGGTTTGGCCGGAAACGTGCAGACCGCACAGCTCATGTCGCTGATCCTGACGCGCGATGCGCGCGGGGCACTCGAGCTTCTCGGCAAGCTCTACGACGGCGGTAAGGATGTGGGCGCGGTGCTCGGCGAGCTTTCGACCCTCTCGCGCGAGCTGCTCATCAGCGCGACGGCGGGGGAGGGCGGCGAGAGCTTACTCAGTGGCGCTTATGACGCCGCAACGCTCCAAAACCTGCGCGCGCAGGGGACGAGCGCACGCTTCATCCAGCTCTGTACGATCTTGCAGGAGACGGCGGCGCAGCTCCAGTTCAGCGTAAACCGCCGCACGGACGCAGAGCTCTGCATTCTGAAGCTCTGCGACGAAACACTCTCCGGCGACCTGGCGGCGCTCGGCGCGCGCATCGCGCGGCTCGAAGAGCAGATCGCCGCGGGCGTGCAGTTCGCGGCGAAGCACCCTGTATCCGCACCGGCGAGCGCACCCACCCCCGCGGCGGTACAGACGGTCACACCTACACCGGAAAAGGCCGCGGAAGCGCCCACAGAGAGCGCAAAGCCCGCCGAGGAAGCGCCGCTTCCGTGGGACGAGCCGCCGCTGCCCGACGATTATGACGCACCGCCGCCCTACGGCGAGCCGGTCGCGCCCGCACCGAAGGCCGCAGCGTCGAAGATAGCAGCAGCACCCGCGCCTGCGCAGGAAGCGCCGACGAGTGGAGGCAGCGGGGATGATGAGATTTTCTACCAGCTCATGGAGAGCTATAAAAACCGCCTGACGCCCGATAAGCGCGCGTTCATCGGCATGGCGCAGGGGGATGTGAAGGATGACCTTCTCACCGTCTACTGCTCGACCGAGGTGCAGAAGTCCATGCTCGACCAAAAGGTCGTGACAGACGTTTTGAGCGAGGTCACGTCCCGCGCAGTTGGACGGGAGATCCGCGTCCGCTTCCTCGTGGGCGAGCGCCCGGGCGCGAAAAAGCGAGACAAGATGCAGGACCTCCTGCGCATGGGCAGTAAATTCGACAATTTTACAGTAAAATAAAAGGAGACAACAACGATGGCAAAGGGTTACAGCGCACGCCGCGGCTTTTCCAACGGCAGCGGCCAGATGCTCAAGCAACAGCAGATGCAGCAGCAGATCATGAAGATGCAGGAGGACATGCAGAAGGCGCAGCAGGAGGTCGAGGAGAAGACCTTCTCGGCGAGCGTCGGCGGCGGCGTCGTCAGCGCCGAGGTCAACGGCAAGAAGGAAGTCACGAACATCACCATCAAGCCCGAGGCGGTCGACCCCGAGGATGTGGAGATGCTTCAGGATCTCATCATTTCCGCCGTGAACGAGGCGCTCCGCCAGGCCGAAGAGGCGATGGACGGGAAGATGAACGCGCTGACGAGCGGACTCGGCCTCAGCGGGTTTGGGTTCTAATCGTTTCCCAAAGGGAAACGATTGAAAGTCCCCACACCGTGTGGGGACGCGGGTAAAAGGGGGATACTCTCTTTCACGAAAGAGAGTATCCCCCTTTTGATCCCCCGAGAGAAAGGTTTTAAATTGGCAGTCTCGGGCTCGAATGGCCTTTGTGCCTCCGGAATGGGAATGCCTGCGCGCGGCGTTGCCGCGTTGGGTGTTGCTAGACGATTTGATTTGCTTCTATCATCCGCTGCCGCTCTGCCGATCTTGTAGAAGTGCAGACTAATTTCCGTCTATCACCAGTCTCATCAATGCGGCGAGCGCAGCAAAGCCGCCTTGGCAGGAAAAAGCAAGATTGATAAAATTCAAAGTAGACGGAGATTGCGTAAGGGTAACGAATCGCAGGCAAAGCGACAGCGAAGATAGAAGCAAACCAAGTCGTGTAGAACCATCCCATGGCAGGCACCCGATTCCACAGGCCGTGCAGTTCTTCAAGCCAAAAGCTGGCAATGTAAACCTTTCTCTTGGGGGTTCAAAAGGGGGATATTCTCTTTCGTGAAAGAGAATATCCCCCTTTTACCCGTTCCCCACGTGGGCGTGGGGGGTGAGAATCACTTTTTTTGATTTTTAAGTACCCCCAGCGATTTGCACAGCGTGTAGGAAAACACCACCAGCGCGGCGGAGATCGCAATCGCGAGCACGTTGCGGCTCTGTTCGGAAAGGGCGAGCACGCCGGCGGCGAACAGCACGACGATCACAATGCCGGCAAGCATGGCCGCACCGCTGATGATCAGGGTGATCTTCGTGCAGCCGGTCATTTCCTGTTTGTTGAGTTTCATTTTTCTTCCTCCTTGAGCTCGAGCAACACGGGGCAGTGGTCGCTGCCCATGACCTCAGCTAAGATATCCGCGTTTTCGATGCGGGAGCGCAGGCGTTCGGAGACGATGAAATAGTCGATTCTCCACCCCACGTTCCGTGCGCGCGACTGGGCGCGGTAGCTCCACCACGAATAGGCGTCCGTCTTGTCGGGGTACAGCGTGCGGAACGAATCGAGAAAGCCCGAGGACAAAAGCTGCGTCATCTTGCCGCGCTCCTCGTCGGAAAAGCCGGGGTTAAAGTGGTTCGTCTTCGGATTTTTGAGGTCGATCTCCTCGTGTGCGACGTTTAAGTCCCCGCAGTACACGACGGGCTTGATCGTGTCGAGCTCGCAGAGGTACTGCCGCAGCGCATCCTCCCATTCCATGCGGTACGAAAGGCGGCGCAGCTCGTCCTGCGAGTTCGGCGTGTAGCAGCAGACGAGGTAGAAGTCCGGATATTCACACGTGATGACGCGCCCTTCATGGCGGTGGATGTCCTCGCCAAAGTCATAGGTGACGGAAAGAGGCTCCTGCTTGGTGAACACCGCCGTGCCGGAGTAGCCCTTTTTGTCCGCGCTGTTCCAGTAGATGTGGTACTGCGGCAGGTCGAGTTCGATCTGATGCGGCTGCAGCTTCGTCTCCTGTAGGCAGATGACGTCTGCGTCGATGAAATTCACAAAATCCAAAAAGCCCTTGCCAATGCACGCGCGCAGGCCGTTGACGTTCCATGAGATGAGTTTCATTGGGGAAAAGTCCTCCGAAAGTTTGATGGTGAGACCATTGTACTATCCGGGGGAGGGAAAAGCAATAAAAATCACGGCGAGCCTCCCTCCATGCCGCGCAAAATGCCGCGTTCTGTTAAGCCAAAGCGGCAAAAACCCTCATTTTCTGCGGACTTTTTATCTCTCCACAGAGAAGCGTTTACAACGCTCGCTGACATACGGTAAAATAGACCCCATCACACGGTCTGGAGGAGTTTCCGCATGAAAAAGATCTTTCTCTCCGCGATCCTTGCCGGCGCGGTCATCGCCTTTGGCGGCACGGTGTTTCTGTCGGTGGAAAATACGGTCGTCGGGTCGATTTTTTTCACGATCGGCCTTTTCGTCGTCTGCACGCGCGGGCTGCATCTGTTCACCGGCAAGGTCTGCTACGTGTTCGATAACGATATGGCCTACGCCAAAACGCTGCCGGTCATCTGGTTGGGGAATCTCGCCGGCACATCGCTCATCGCGCTTGCCGAGAAATGCACGCGCCTTGTATCCCTCAGCGCCCGCGCGCAGGGCATTTGTGAACTGAAGCTCTCCGAGCCGCTGTTCGGCGCGTTCATCCTCGCCGTTTTCTGCAACGTGATGATCTACATCGGCGTGGAGGGCTATCGCTCCAACCCGCACGAGCTCGGCAAGTATCTCGCGCTCTTTTTCGGCGTGTGCGTGTTCATCCTCTGCGGCTTTGAGCACTGCGTGGCGAATATGTACTATTTCACGATGGGCGGCGCATGGAGCGGCCGCGCGGTTTTGTATCTGCTCGTGATGACGGTCGGCAACGCCGCCGGCGGCGTAATCGGGCCTTTGGCAAGAAAGGTCTTGTCCCGCTGAGGGACGGGAATTCCCTGCGTGCGGGAGTGCGCAGTAAGGGGGCCATTCTCTCACGTGAGAGAATGGCCCCCTTGAACCCCCAAGAGAACGCGAGGGGAGGGCCCCTCGACCCCCGACATTGCTGGTCTGAGGCTTGAAGAGCTGCACACGCTGCGCAATGTAAGTGCGGTGTACATGGCTTCGCCATGGATCTTTTGCGAGTCGTTACGTCTTGCAACCGCGCCTTACTATCGTGAGGCGCGAGTGACGTTTGTCTGGCGGCAGACTGCCTGCGGAATGCGGCATTGCTGCGCTCGCCGCATTGTGAAAATCAGAGTTCGATCTTGCCGTGTTTTTCCTCGTAGGCTTCGATCGCGTCGCGGATTAAGATCAGAATTTCGTTGTTTGCGCTGCGGCCCTCGTAGTCGGCAACGACGTGAAGTTTATGGAGCATCGTTTCATCAATGCGAATAGATAAGCTCTTAATAGCCATAGAAAAACCTCAAAATACAGTTATTGTGTATTTACAATAAGCTCGTTTTGAAGTATTATGCGCTTAGTAGATATATAATATATCTAAAATATGTTCGGAGGTTTTGCTATGACAGACTATCTGAAAATGTACTTGACCCTGTTTAACGCCATCACCGATGCACTTGCTCAGATCGAAAAGCAAAATTACGGCGACGCAAAATCCACACTCATCGCTGCCCAGCAAAAAGCAGAAGAAATGTATATTACAGCACAAAACTAAAAAACAGCAAACCCGACCGCGGCGAGTGAAGCAATGCCGCGCCGTCAGAAGAGCGGGGAGGATAATCCAAAAAGGAGGGGCGAGGCCCCTCCCTTTTGGTCGTTAGGGGGTGCAGGGGGCGAAATCGAAACGCCCCCTGCCTTTCTCTTGGGGGTTCCAAAGGGGGAGGTTCTCTTTTGAAAGAGAACCTCCCCCTTTGCCTGCGCATCTCCCCGCGGGAGATAAAATTCAAAAAACACTTGTACGATTTTTCTCTCCGTGATAAAATACAATATTAAGACAAAAATAGGAGAAGACTGCCGCGTTTTGCGGCAAAAACGCCCCGGAAAGGAGAGCACACATGCCGGTACACGAAGGACATCGCTCGCGCAAAAAAGAGCAGTTCCGCGCCCACGGGCTCGATGCGTTCGCCGACCACGAGGTGCTCGAGCTTCTCCTTTACTACGCCGTGCCGCGGCAGGATACGAACCCCATCGCGCACCGGCTGATGGAAAAATTCGGCTCGCTCGACGCGGTGTTTGCCGCCGATCGCGCGGCGCTTGAGGAGGTCGAGGGCATCGGCGAGAACGCCTCGACGCTCATCTCTCTCATGTTCCCGCTGATGCGCCGCATCCGCGCGTCCTCCGGCGAGCACGAGACGATCCTCAGCGATACCGAGCAGGCGGGCGCGTACTTTTTAGACCTCTTTCTCGGCGAGCGGGAGGAAAAGCTCTACGAGGCGTGCCTTGACGCCAAGGGCCGCCTCCTCGCTTGCCATTTGGTCGCCGAGGGCGACACTGAGAGCGTCCAGCTCAATATGCGCAAAATTGTGGAAAACGCGCTCAAGTGCGGCGCGAGCAGCGTGCTGCTCGCCCACAACCACCCGAGCGGCGTGGCGCTCCCCTCCCCCGCGGATAACGCGACGACGCTGTCGGTCTTCGACGCGCTGCGCACCGTGGGCGTCGAGCTCGCCGACCACATCATCGTCGCGGACGACGACTTTGTCTCCCTGCGGCACAACGGACTTCTGCCCGAAAGAAAGGGAAACGGATATGGAATTTAAGCTGCACGCGCCCTTCAAGCCCACGGGCGACCAGCCTGAGGCCATCGAAAAGCTGGCGCAGGGCGTGAAGATGGGCCTCGACGAGCAGGTCTTGCTCGGCGTCACGGGCTCGGGAAAGACGTTCACGATGGCGAGCGTCATCGAAAAGGTCCAGCGGCCGACGCTCGTGCTGGCGCACAACAAGACCCTCGCCGCGCAGCTGTGCGCGGAATTCAAAGAGTTTTTTCCCGAAAACGCGGTGGAATACTTCGTTTCGTACTACGACTATTACCAGCCCGAGGCCTATATCCCCCACACCGACACCTATATCGCCAAGGACGCCTCGACGAACGAGGAGATCGACCGCCTGCGGCTTTCGGCCACCTGCGCGCTGCTTGAGCGGCGCGACGTGATCGTCGTCTCGTCCGTCTCGTGCATTTACGGCCTCGGCGAGCCGGAGGACTTTGAAAAGCTGATGATCTCGCTCCGCCCGGGCATGACGATGGAGCGCGACTTCCTCTTAAAGCGGCTCATCGAAATTCGCTACGAGCGCAACGACGTCGCCTTTGAGCGCAACCGCTTCCGCGTGCGCGGCGACACGGTGGAGCTCTACCCTGCGTACTACCGCGACAAGGCCGTGCGCGTCGAATTCTTCGGCGACGAGATTGACCGGATCAGCGAATTCAACCCCGTCAACGGTCAGGTGACGCGCACGCTCCAGCACATCGCCATCTACCCCGCGTCGCACTATGTCACAACGAAGGACAAGCTCGAGCGTGCCATTGTCGAGATCGACAAGGAGCTCGACGAGCGCGAGGCGCAGTTTTTGGCCGAGGGCAAGGCCGTCGAGGCCCAGCGCATCCGCCAGCGCACGCGCTACGATATCGAGATGCTGCGCGAGCTGGGCTACTGCACGGGCATCGAGAACTATTCCCGCGTCATCAGCGGGCGGCCCGTCGGCTCGCCGCCGCTGACGCTCATCGACTACTTCCCCAAGGATTTCCTGCTTTTTGTGGATGAATCGCACGTCACGCTGCCGCAGGTGCGCGCGATGTACAACGGCGACCGCGCGCGCAAAGAGAGCCTTG
>ERZ827452.1328-NODE-1328-length-24104-cov-5.092811_pt1 | contig 24104 bp, 30 predicted proteins | sample MGYA00519866_ERZ827452 | MGnify/ENA primary metagenome ERZ827452 (study PRJEB31778, sample SAMEA3449307) | human gut metagenome | biome: human gut; feature: human-associated habitat; material: faeces | place: United Kingdom | collected 2010/2012 ... | reverse complement strand
CGGTGCCGGCTACAAAGGAATGCTCCATCAGCCGGAGCCGGATAAAGCACCGGATCTTCTTGCCGGAATCATTGCAATCCGCAAAATGCATATCCGCGTACTTCAGGAAACTGGTCTTTCTTCTGCAGATAATGCTCCCATTCCTCTTAATACTGCTGTTAGCTCACCCTTCTTTCCTAAATATTTTACATTTGCTTCATTTAGTTCTTTTAAATCTTTTGCTTGTTCAATTTCTTTTAGTGCATTTAATTTTATTTGCTCAATTTGCTCTTTCATTAAAAAATTCTCCTTTCTATCTTTATATATTATTTATTGTTTTTATTAAAGCTTCAATATTACTATTTATTGTAGCTGTATATCCTTCTTTGACAATTTTATTATTTTCTATAAATTGTGATAAAGGATTTGCTCTTATCTTTGATAATTCTATTAGCAATGTTCCAGGTACCATTGTCATAAGTTTAGTATCTAATGTCGTATATCCATGACTTTGAATCATTTTATAATTCGATGTTTTTGAATATATTTCAGCAACTTTTTTATTATACTCATAATAGTTATATTCTTTATCCCATGGATTTTCTTGTTCTTGTTTCTCTAAATAATAAACTAATCCGCCACATGCATGATATATAAACGATGCTACCACATTACTTTTCTCTTTTAATTTTTTGTAAAATTCTAAAATAGCCCTATTTTCTAGTTCATATTTAAATTCGTTTCCTTCAAAAGGTCTCCCTATTGGTCCTGGTTTAGTTAAATCTAATGTATTAAACCTTAACTCCATGTATATACTCTTGTTGTCTTTTATTTCATCAAAATATCTACCAGTTTCAACATTCGAATTTAAATCTATTCCGTTTCCATTGTTTGACCAATCTATTAAGCAACCTATTGGCAGTTTATTTTCTTTTACTATTTCTTTTATATTTTTCTTTAATTCTTTATACTTGTCTGGTATGCATTCGCTAGTTGCATTTTGGAACATTAGGTGATGTAATTTTTCATATCTATTATTATAATCATTTGCATATTTATCATCTAATTTTGCATTTAGATAGTATTGAATACATATTCTTTGTTCCTCTTCCTCTGTCATTTCCTTTTTTATTAATGTTCTAATCGCTGATGTTACAATTATTGTTCCTTCTGGATTTACTATTGGAATAAAATGCAATGTATACTCGTCCGGTTTTATATTGATTTCCTTATTTTCCAATTTTCTCATAAACTCTAACACCAAATTAATACTAATTAATTCTACAGAATGCGTCCCTGCTGTTATAATTACATGTTTTTCACCATTTCCATATGTATAATGGTTTATTTCACATCCAAACTTTGTTTTTCCTATCGGTTCTTGCTTTTTTATGTTTTTATTAAATGAATTTAATATATTTAGCATATCCTCATAATCTAAAATTTTTTTCATATACTATAAATCACTTTCCTATTTTTATAAAAATAGCAGTTCTATCCTATATAGGACGAACTGCTTTATTTTCGTGGTACCACCTAATTTTATTAATGTATATTCATTAACCTTATTAAATCTTTAACGCAGACATACGCTACTTCCTACTATCGTTTCAAAAGTAGTCCTAAAAAGTGAAATTTCTGCAACTTTATAGGCTAAGGCTTTCAGCGAATCACCTTGCTCTCTTTTACTATATTTAATAAATTACATACTTTGCTTTTTAATTGGATTTATTTTCTATGTATAATATATTATCACAATTCTAGTTCTATTACAAGCTTTTTTCAACATTTTGTATTACTTCAATTTCTTTTACAACTTGATTACTTTCCTATCCTTTAGTAATATTTCTCCAACTCTTTTTTCTTCTAATTTCTCCATCTGTATAATCAGCTCTAAAATATATAAAATATTCTCTTAAATATGGGAACAAATTATTTTTCAATTCATACTCTGTTAAAGTTTCTACTAATGAACGGATAATTTTATAAAAAACAAGAACATCATAACCTTGTATTATATGCCTTCTTTCGATTTCGTCAACAATATATTCAGCATTATTTACTAAATTTAAATTCATATCTAAAAATAGAATATCACTTATTTGATTAATTTTATTAACCATCTCTTCTTTATTTGGAGTATTCTCTATTTTCACATTATATTGTTTTAATATCATTTTTTCAATATTATTCCATTCCTCTATAGGATTTAAATTGTGTATTTCTCTGCCTGTCAAAACATTCAAATTATAATATCTTGTATTTTGAGCAAACTCACTTAAAAATTTTATTGTGTTTTTATATAATTCATTTTCTAATAATTTTGGCTTAATTGTACTAATCATTTCATATAAATCATGCCCTTTTTGTTTTATCACTTTATTATCTGGAAATTTTCCATCATTTTTTATCCTATATTCATATATAATAATTAATTTTAATAATCTTTCAATTCCTATTGATAATGAGAAAAAAGACTGATAATACATTCCTTTCTCATAAACATTTGCTCTTCTTAAACAATCTAAACCGTTTGCTAATGCATATGCTGATAGTGAACCTTCTATTAATAATAATTTTTCTGCTTGATTAAATTCTTCCATATTTTCCCCTTTTTTATTACATTTTTTAAGAGCTACTTATAATACAAATACATTATAAATAGCTCTTGCTTTTAATTAATTATCATTTTTCTATAAAACTCTGGAAGTTCGTCAATATATTTATTGCTTTTTTGCCCAGGTCTTAAATCTGTCCATATAATTTTTAATGCCTGATTCCTTGTATGAAAGCTTACAACTCTATATAAGATAATAGTTGTTATTTCTTCATTTCTTTTTTCTATTATCAGTACAGTATCATATGGTTTTACCTCTACTATATCACCTTTCTTTTCTATTCCTGCGTGATTGTACACCTTAATTGTTGGTTTTTCTCTTTTCTTAATAAACATTCTTCCTTTATCAAATTGTATAGCCCCTATCGTTTCAAACCTGTTTTTTCGACTTACAAAAGGCTTTACTTCTTCCATTCCTTTTTGTAAAAATGCTACTTGTTTGTCTGCAATACCTCTTAGCTTAAGTTTGTCTGCAAGTTTACTTTCTGCTGTGCATATTATTCCATTTTTATTTTCTATTAAGAATTGATATACCTGGTCTACTTTTTCTGTTCCATATTCTTCAAAAGATAGTATTTCAAAGTTATTCCTTCCTTCTTTTTTATCTTTTTTTATAGCTTCCAGCATATAATTCGAGTTTCTCTTTCTTATAATTTCTTTTTCAGTTTTTGGAACTATTTTGGCAAACCTATTAATATTTTTTATGAAACCATTTGAAAGTACAATTGTGTTTCCAAAGAAAAACAAATTGTAAATGTAATACACAATGCACGTAATTTGCATACAGCTTTCGTCAACAAATACCTTTTTATCCTTGTTGTAATATTGCCGGTTACATTCCTTAACTAAAGTATTCCGCTCGATGTGATTCATAGTGTAAATCCTCCTGACATAATAATTAATTCTTTGTATACTGCATTATTCAATATACATTTATTACTAAACTACTCGTTTATTATATCATTTATTTACATAATTTTCAAGAACTATTTTGCTTTTATTAATACATTCCATTCATTTCTGGCATATCATTGTGATTTCCACATGAGCATGATTTTTCTTCTTTCTTATCTGTAACTATACTTTCTGTTGTAAGTACCATAGATGCTACAGATGCTGCATTTTGAAGTGCACTTCTTGAAACTTTAGTTGGGTCTACTATTCCTGCCTTTTTCATATCTACATAAGTGTTGTTTGCTGCATTAAATCCTACTCCTTTTTCTGATGTTTTTACTTTTTCCACAATAACTGCTGGCTCTAATCCTGCATTTACAGCAATTTGTTTTGCTGGTTCTTCTAGAGCTTTTAATACAATACTTGCACCTAGTTTTTCATCACCTTGTAAGGTTCTAACCTCTTTTTCTACTTCCGGAATTATATTTAAATATGCTGTTCCACCACCCGCAACAATACCTTCTTCTACTGCTGCACGTGTTGCAGATAAAGCATCTTCTATTCTTAGTTTTTTATCTTTCATCTCTACTTCTGTTGCTGCTCCCACACCAATTACAGCAACTCCACCAGCTATTTTAGCTAAACGTTCTTGAAGAGTTTCTTTTGTAAATTCACTCTTTTCTTCTGCTATTTGAGCTTTTAATTGTCCTACTCTGTCCGCAATTTGTTGTTTATCTCCCATACCATCTACTATAATTGTATTTTCTTTTTGAACTTTTACTTGTTTTGCTCTACCTAATTGTTCTATTGTAGTATCTTTTAATTCTAGTCCTAAATCTGATGTAATAACTTCTCCTCCTGTTAAAACAGCTATATCTTGTAACATTTCTTTTCTCTTATCTCCATAACCTGGAGCCTTTACTGCAACTACATTTAAAACTCCTCTTAATTTATTTAAGATAAGTGTTGATAATGCTTCTTGTTCTACGTCATCACATATAATTACAAGTTTTCCGGAATTTTGCATTAATGTTTCTAGCAATGGCAATAATTCTTGAATATTACTTATTTTTTTGTCTGTAATTAATATATATGGATTATCCATTACTGTTTCCATTTTTTCTGTATCTGTTACCATATATGGAGAAACATATCCTTTGTCAAATTGCATTCCCTCTACAACATTTAATTCTGTGTTAGATGTTTTAGATTCTTCTATTGTTATAACTCCGTCTTTAGAAACCTTTTCCATAGCTTCTGAAATTAGTTCTCCTACCTCTTCGTTATTTGCAGAAATACTTGCAACTCTTGCGATATCTTCTTTTCCATTTACAGGGCTACTAATATCTTTTAATGCTTTTACAGATGCTTCTACAGCTTTATCTATACCTCTTTTAATAGCCATAGGGTCACCACCTGCTGCTACATTCTTAACGCCTTCTTTAATCATGCTTTGTGCTAAAACTGTAGCTGTTGTAGTTCCATCACCTGCTACATCATTAGTTTTTGTAGAAACTTGTTTTACAAGTCTTGCACCCATATTTTCGAAAGGATCTGAAAGTTCTATTTCTTTTGCAATAGTAACACCATCATTTGTAATTAAAGGTGCACCAAATTCTTTATCTAATACAACATTTCTTCCTTTAGGTCCTAATGTAACCTTTACTGTATCAGCTAATTTATTAACTCCATTTAATAAACTCTTTCTAGCATCTTCACCAAATTTAATTTCTTTTGACATATCAAATTACCTCCTAATAGGGACGCCCCTTTTTCGAAAAAATTTGCTAAAAGGGACACTCCTTCTAAATATAATTTCTTTCACTTTTCTAAATTAACATTCATTTTTCAATTTTATTCTTCGACTATAGCTAAAATATCACTTTGATTTACTATAACTAAATCTTCTCCTTGATATTTTATTTCTGTCCCTGCATATTTGCTTACTACTATTTTATCTCCAGTTTTTACTTCCATCTTTATTTTTTCTGTGCCTGGTCCAACCTCTAACACTTTAGCAAATTGTGGCTTTTCATGTGTTGAACTAGCTAATATTATACCACTCTTTGTTGTTTCCTCATTTTCTAACATTTTAATAACTACTCTGTCTGCTAATGGTTTTAACATTTTACATTACCTCCCTAACTTATTTTATTATTTAATATTGTTATATATTAAATTAGCAGTCTTTGTTTCTGACTGCTAATAATCTATACCCTTTTTATTTAAATGTCAATACTATTCTCCTAAAATTCACATAGTTTTCACAAAGGACATTTGGGGACGGGTCACTTTTGTCCTTTACATAATTTTTATCCTATTAATTTGTAAAATAAATCTTTATATATTCCAAATTTTTGTAATATATTTTTTCTATTAATTCCACTCTTTTCCAAATATAAATATTTAATTATCTTTTTAAGTATTCCTTCATCTTCGTATATATTGTCTATTTTTATATTTTCTCTTTCTAAAAAATATAAAATCTTATTATCCATTAAATTATTTGTATCTATATCTTCATCATAAAATATATTTGTATTTTTTAAATTATTATTTAACACTTCCATATAGTTTTGTCCTAAAATCTCTTTTATAAAATTTATTTTATTATCAACACTATTATTTATATTTTTCAAATAATAATTATATGACGAATATTTATAATTCTCACATTCAGATACAATTAATGCCTTTACTGGATTTAGATGAATGTAATTTATACACTTTATTAGATATGTAATGTCATATAGTGGTTGGCTTTTAAATCTATCTCTAAAAACATAACCTACTCTTTCGTTTTCTTTGTAGTTATAATATTTTGCATATATTGAGTTTACTTTATGCATAAATTTTGACATATCTTCTATTTTTTTAGTGTATATAAGTAAATGTGCGTGATTATTCATTATACAATATGATAAAATTAATAAGTCAAATTCACTTTCATATTTGTTCATCAATTTGATATATTGTTCTATATAGTGATTCTTTTTGAATATGTACTCTTTTTTTATTCCTTGTACTATTACATGAAAAAAAGAGGTTTCATAACTTTTTCTTGCTTTTCTACCCATTTGTTTCAACTCCTTAAAATGATTTTATAAGCCCCTAAAATTATTAACCCCTATTAATTTTGTATATTCCTCATTGATTTATGTAAAGGACAAAAGTGACCCGTCCCCAAATGTCCTTTAGAAAATTCCTATTATTTTGCCTTGTTCGTCTAAGTCTATTTGCTCTGCGGCAGGATGCTTTGGAAGTCCTGGCATTGTAATTGTTTTTCCAGTTAAAATTACTATGAATTCTGCTCCTGCTTTTAATTTTACCTCTTTTACATGAATTGTAAATGGTAAATTACATTCCAAATCTTTAGCATCATCTGATAACGAATATTGTGTTTTTGCTATACATATTGGTAATTTGTCTTTTTCTAATTGTTCTATTTTTTTGATTTGTTCTTCTGCTTCTTGCGTGTATTCTACTTTTTCTGCTCCATATATGCTTGTTGCTACTTTTTCTATTTTTTCTTTTATAGAATCCTCTACATTATATATGTATTGGAATTGTTCTTTTTTATTACAAAGTTTTATTATTTTTTTTGCTAAATCTGTTGCACCTTCTCCACCTTTCTCCCAGCTTTCTACTAAACTTAATTCTACATTTTTCTTTTCTAATATTTCTCTTAATACTTCAATTTCTCTTTGTGTGTCTTGTGAATATTTATTTATTGCAACTATTGTATTTAGTCCGAATTTTTCTTTTATATTTTCTATATGCTTTATTAAATTTTTGCTTCCACTTATTAAAGCTTCCTCATTTTCTTCTGCAATTTTTTCTTTTTCTACTCCCGCATGATATTTTAGTGCTTTTATTGTTGCTACTATTACTACTGCATCTGGAATTTTTTCTAATTTTCTTGTTTTTATATCTAAAAATTTTTCTGCTCCTAAGTCTGCTCCAAATCCTGCTTCTGTAACAACATAGTTCGATAATTTTAATGCCATTTTTGTTGCAACTACACTATTGCATCCATGTGCTATATTTGCAAATGGTCCGCCATGAATGATAGCCGGTGTATGCTCTAATGTTTGAACTAAATTTGGATTAAGTGCTTCTTTTAGTAATACTGCCATCGATCCTTCTGCTTTTAAATCGTGTGCTGTAATTGGTTTTTCTTCTTTATTGTAACCTATTATGATATTTCCTAATCTTCTTTTTAAATCATTTATATCTGTTGCTAAACATAGTATTGCCATTATTTCTGATGCAACTGTTATATCAAAGCCATCTTCTCTTGAGGTTATATTTTTTTCACCTGATAATCCTGTATTTACCACTCTTAATTGTCTATCGTTTAAGTCTACACATCTTTTCCATGTAACTTTTTCTATTTCAAGCTCATTGCCATGGTATATATGGTTATCTATCATTGCTGATAGCAAATTATTTGCTGTGGTTACTGCATGTATGTCTCCTGTAAAATGCAAATTGATATCTTCCATCGGTGCAACTTGAGAGTGTCCCCCTCCTGTTGCTCCACCTTTAACGCCAAATACTGGTCCTAATGATGGTTCTCTTAATGCCAGCATAGACTTTTTACCTATTTTTCTTAACCCATCTGCTAATCCTATTGCTATCGTTGTTTTTCCCTCTCCTAGTGGTGTAGGATTTATTGATGTTATTAAAATTAATTTTCCATCTTTATTCTTTTCTATTTTCTTCATTATACCTAATGAGATTTTTGCTTTATATTTTCCATAGTTTTCTACATATTCTTTGTTTATTCCAGCTTTCTTTGCCACTGTTTCAATTTCTTCTAATTTAGTATTTCTTGCAATTTCAATATCTTCCATTTTACGCACATCCTCTCTAACTAACTATTTATACTATACATTATTTATTTAATTTTAGCAACATTAATTTTTATAAATTAAAAAATAAAGCCCACCCACAGTTTACGTCGTAGGCGAGCTTTATTTTTATTCACAATTCAAATAGATTAACTGTAATAAGTTTGAAAATTGCATTATATGACGTGAATCACTATTTGCAATATAATCTTTTGCAATATTTCTAACAATCCTGCTATATAGAGGATTATCCTGTATTAATCCTTCTGGCACAACAATATCCTTTTTAGGATGGCATCTTGGAACTGTATATTCTCCATTTGTTTCATCTTTATCGTATGTAATCGGTTCTGAAATAATTTTTAACGCTACATCAAATGCTAATTGGCAATTAATTGTAATTATTAATTTTCTTATTTCTCCATTAAAATTTTCCACATCATCTGTACCAATCATTATTCTATTCATAAGGCTATACATTAAACATGATGCTATAACAAACGTATCTGGTTTACCTTTTATTCTATTTTTACATATCCAGTCAAGATATTTTTCAAATAAAATTAGATAACGATGTCCCATAGGCTCCTTCAAAATAGTTACAGGCACTTCTTTTTCTACATTTGTAATCATATTTTGTATAGCTTCATCCACTACTTTTACATAGTCTGCATATTTAACTTCTAACTTTTGTATCCGTTGCTTTTCTATTTTTTCTTCTTTATCGATTTCCACATATGATTGTTTTATCCAAAAATGTGTAACAACTATAGCTGTTGTAATTATTAAAATAAAAAGAATAATTATATCCCCTTTAAAATGTGGTGCAAACTTCATAAATAATAGTGTTCCAGCCAGTCCCAATATAAAGCTTCCTAGTGATAATAATCCATTTTTCATGTTTTTTCCTCCTTAAAATAATTATTTTATAGGTATTATAAGTTTTTTCTTATGTTAACATATTTTTTACATTTTTCAAGTCTTTTTTTATTATTGACATATACTCCTTTGCATACACATATATAAAGACACGAACTATTTTAGCTCGCGCCCTTTTATAATTTTTATGGTTCTGTTTTTATATTTAAATTTTTTAAAGCTGTTGTTGGTGTTCCATGTGATGGATATTGAAGAAATGAAATTTTTATGCTGTCAATCTTTGTAATAGGAATATAGTCTATCTCACCTAATACAGTATCATTTAATAAAGCTTTGATTTTGGTTCCATCACTTACTATTTTATATTCACCACTTGCTTGTACTTTAGATTCTTTACTATTATATATTTGTGTTGATTCACTTGTCTCAATATATGTTTGTACCCATTGATTAGATTCCCAAGCATCCACTAAACTTATAGTACTTACCGTATTTTCTCCATTATTCAAAAAAATCTGTATTCCACCCATCTTATAATTTGTATCATTATTTTCAAATAATATATCTGCAGAAATTTCAAATTTTGAATACAAATTAAGGCTTACATCTTTTTTACTTTCTACAATTGCTCTGTTCCATGCATCTGAAGAACTGCTTGTAAAATTGTTTGGCTTAATTCCATTTTCATCTACTATGCAGCTTCCTTGAACATCCTCAAAATCATTTTTGTTATTTTTAAAGTCAAAATTTATCTCTTTTGTTTTTTCTTTCTGTTTCTCACTGTTTTCTATTTTAAACTTGCTATCTACACTAAAGGTGTAGTTTCCTTTTACTGGTTTTACATAAGCTAAAGTTGGATTTTCTTCGTCATCCAACTCAATTTCGTATTTTGTTTTGTCTATTTTCTCATACAAATCCTTTAATGTTGCCTTTTCGTTTTTGTTTTCTATTACTGCTGTTTGAATATTTGTTATTTCTAGTCCTAACTTTTCTTTTTCCGCAGCTATTTCATATTCTTCTTTTGCTTGCTTTGCTCTATTAAATATTCCATTGTTTCCTAGCGATAATGTTATTACTACTCCAGCCAATATTATTAATACCACTATTGTAATCACTAATGCTATTAAAGTTATTCCATTTGTATCCTTTTCTTGCATTCTTTTCATATTAAATTTCTCCTTTGTTTTGCATTAAGGCTCTTTATTAGTCTACCTTGATATTCCAATTCATTAGAATATTAACCCTACTAGCACTCCTATTGCAGCGCCTACTATTACTTGTGTTGGTGTATGTCCTAACACCTCTACTAATCTTTCTTGCACTTGCAAATTTGTAAGTCCTGGCGTCTCTACTATTTTATTCAATAGCTTTGCTTGCTTTCCAGCAGCCCTTCTAACTCCTGCTGCGTCGTACATAACTATACATGCAAATATTAATGAAACAGAAAAAATTGCAGAATCTATTCCATTATCTTTTCCTACCATAGTTGCTAATGATGTTACTACAGCTGAATGAGAACTAGGCATTCCCCCTGCTCCTAATATTCTTTTAAAGTTAAATTTATGTGTTACTACTAAGTCCCATATAACTTTAAATACTTGTATACAAAACCATGTTGCTAATGGTATTATTAAATATTTATATTGTAGTATAAAATCCACTATTGTTCCCCTTTTCTTTTTTTAATCTTCTTGTACAAAATTTTCTTCAGAAACTTTTCCGTCTTTCTGTAGTAAGATTGTTATTTTTTTCTCTGCATTTTCTATTATTTCATTACATTTTTTAGATAGTTTCATTCCTTCTTCAAATTTTGATATTGATTCTTCTAGATTTAAATCCCCTTTTTCTAGTTGACTTGCAATTTCTTCTAAACTTTTCATTAATTCTTCAAAGCTTTTTTCTTCCATTGATATTTCCTTTCTCATATTTCAATTTAACTTGCAATTTGTCATATTTCTATTTATCTTGCCATATACTTTTCGTATAGCTTTGTTTAACTAAATTCTATAACTTTAGTTCATTTCTTTTTTAGTAAAAGTATTATTCGTTAAATTAACAAAATAAAATGCTAATGCTTCTGTTGTATCAGAATTTCTTACAGTTACTATATATCTTCCACTTTCATCAATTCCTTCTACTCCAAATTTTACACCTTGCTCATTTCCATAGTCTTTTTTTGCTATCGCTATAGCTTTTTCTTCTGCAGTTTTTGGTTCTTCTGTAAATGTTTCTGTTGTTGTATTTTCTTTCTCACTGTTAGTTAATGTTTCTTGAACCTCATTTACAGTTTCATTATCTACTACATTTGCTTCTTCGTTTGCTACTTGTTGATTTACTACACTATTTTCTTCTAATCTTTTTTCTTCATTTTGATTATTTGTGTTTTTGCTGTTTTTATTTAACATTATTCCACAAATTATCCCTAATAATATAATTACTACTATTACTATACATACTTTTTTATTCATATTGCATAACCTCTTATAATATAATTATAAAATTACAATTATATCCTTTCATTATATTGTAGATGTATCTGTTATTTTAGCTGTATTTACTCCGTCTACAAATTTCAATTTTATTTCATCACCTGTTTTTAGCACTTTAGCGCTATTTACTATTTTTCCATCGTGCTCCGCTATTGAGTACCCTCTAGTTAATGTCTTTAATGGACTCAATGTGTCTAATTTAGCAATATTTGCTACCATGTATACCTTTTTATCTTTTACTTTATTTTTTATATTGTATTCTATACTTTTTACAATATTGTCTAATAGCATATAACTTTCGTTTACTTTTTGCATTGGTTCTTTAAAAGCTCTACTTGCCAAGCATTTTTGATATCTTAATTTCATTAATTCAACTTTTTTGCTTAATGCAAGTTTTAATCTATTTTGACATAGTATTATTTTATTTTGAACATCACTTATTTCTGGAACTGCTAGCTCTGCTGCAGCAGATGGTGTTGGTGCTCTTAAATCTGCCACAAAATCTGCTATGGTAAAATCTGTTTCATGTCCTACAGCAGATATAACAGGAATTTTGGAATTATATATTGCTCTTGCAACATTTTCTTCATTAAATGGCCATAAGTCTTCTAATGAACCTCCACCTCTCGCTATGATAAGTACATCAGCTAATTTATTTTCATTCATAAATTCTATTGCCTTTGCAATTTTTTCACTAGCACCTGCACCTTGTACTGGCACAGGATATAACCTTATATACACATTTGGATTTCTCCTTGTAGATACATTTATTATATCTCTTATTACTGCTCCTGTATTTGAACTTAATACACCAACAATTTTTGGCATAAATGGAATTTGCTTTTTATGTTCTACTTTAAATAATCCCTCTTGCTCTAGTTTTGCTTTTAATTTTTCAAATTCTGCATGTAAATCTCCTACTCCATCAGTTTGCATCGCTTTAGCATAAATTTGATAAACTCCATCTCTTTCGTATACAGATACAGTTCCTAAAATCATTACTTTCATCCCATCTTTTGGGACAAAATTTAAATTTGCTGTGTATCCTTTAAACATTACGCATTTTATTAATGAATTTTCATCTTTTAGCGTAAAATACATGTGACCTGTATAATGATGTTTAAAATTTGATATTTCACCTTTTACTAATACATTATTTAAAAATTCATCATTTTCAAATTTTTCTTTTACATATGTATTTAACTGTGTTACTGTAATTGGATTATATTGCATTTACATTCTCCTACATAATATTTTTTTCTTTTACGATACTTGCTAAAACCCCATTAATAAATGATTTGGCAGAATCATCTCCATATTTTTTTGCAATTTCTACTGCTTCATTTATTACTACTTTGTAAGGAATTTTGCTATATATAAGCTCATATATTGCAAGTTTTAATATAGCAACATCTATTTTAGAAATTCTATCAAAAGTCCAATTTTCTTTTAAATTTTCTGATATTAAGTTTCTAATTTCTTGCTCATATTTTTTTATTCCATTAAATGTTTCTTTTATACTATTTTTTTGTTCTTCACTTTCAATATTATTTTCGTTTAAAAATATGTCTATTTGTTCTTCATCCATATCTTTTTGTATTTCATTACTATATAATAATTTAAAAGTAAGTTCTCTTATTGCTGAACGATTCATAATTTCTTCCTTTCTAAATTCTGTCTATAAAATTTTTTAGTTTTTCTTTTACACTTTCTTTATTTACTTGAATGTAATTTCCAACATAGATTCCCATTGCTATTAATATAAGCCCTATTATAAATACGTAAAATCTTGTAAGTAATATTAAAATTGCTACAATTGCTCCTATTATAGCTCCTCTATATTTCATAAAAAAATCTTTAATTTCCTTCATAATTTATCCCATTCCTCTCTTAGAGATGATAATCAATAGCAGTTAAAGCTACTCTTATTCTGCTATTGAATTATTTTCTGATTGTAATTCCTTTACACTTATATTTACTTCTTTTACTTCTAAATCTGATGTTTTCTTTATTGCTGATTTTATTTTTGTTTGTAAATTTGTAGATAATTCTTTTATAACAGCATTTTCTTTAACACTTAAAGTTACATATACTATTATTCTTTTTTCTTCGTCTAATGCTATTGTGCTTGACACATCTTGTGCACTATCAAATCCTTTAACTACATTATTTACTAATTCTTCTAATGTAGTTTTTGATATTACTAATTGTCCGTCATCATTTTTTAATAAAATTCCATCTTTAATTCCATTAATTTTTTTATCTTCAGATGTGAAGAATATGCATTTTATTGCTAATACTATAAGTACTATTGATAATCCTAAAAATATATTAGTTGTTACAGTATCTGCTAAAGCCGCCTTAGTTATAAGGTATAAAGTTGATGGATCTAACCACCCAAATATTAATAAGCAAACAATTACAGACATTATTAATACTAAATTTGCAAATATAATTAATCCCATTTTATCTAAAATTTTCATATGTTACCTCCATTTAAATAGAGGGCACTACATCATGTACCCTCACAATTTTTACTCTTCTGTTGTTTCTTCTGCTTCTTCTGTCTCTGTGCTAACTCCTTGTACATTAACATTTACTTCTATAACTTTTAAACCAGTCATTGTTTCTACTGCTTTTTTTACTCTATTTTGAATTTCAAAAGCTACATCTGGAATTCTAACACCATATTCTACGATAATGTTAACATCTATCTTGGCATTTTTATCTCCAACCTCTACTTTTATACCTTTTGCTAAATTTTTCTTTCCACTTAAAACCTCTGTTATTCCTCCGGCAAATCCTCCTGCCATTTCTGCAACACCAGAAACCTCTGATACAGCAACACCTGCTATAACTGCAACTACATCATCTGCAATTTTTATTTCGTTGCTTTCTGTTTGTTCTACAACCTCTTCATTTTCTACTACTTCTTCTTTGTTTTCATTTTCCATAACAAAAACCTCCTTATTTATTTCTTTAGTTTTTATATCAATTTTTTGATTACTATAAGTATACCAATATCTTTTGTTTTTTACAACAGTTTTATAAAAAAAGTTTATTCAAATATTTCACCTGCCATTATTTCGTTTCCTCTTAAGAAATCTCCTACTGGCATTTTCTTAGCATTTTCACCTTGAATTTCCTCTATTTGGATAATTCCTTCATTTGCTTTAACAAACAAACCTTTTTTATCTGAAGCAAACATTATAGTTCCTGCCATTAAATCTTTTACCTTGAAAAAATATTCTTCTAATTCTGGGAATATTTCTAATAGCTCGTTTTCTGTTCTTACTTTAGTCTTCCATATTTTTATTTTCTTTCCATTTAAGAAAGTATATGCTCCCATTATTGGATTTAAACCTCTTACTAAATTATGAATTTCTTTAGCCGTTTTATTTTGCCAATCTATTTTTGACATTTCTTTATTAAGCATTGGTGCCTTTGTAAAATTGTCACTCTGCTTTTGTCTTGGAGCAGTTCCCTCTTCTATTTGCTTTAAAGTTTTTGCTAAAAGTTTTCCTCCCATTTTAGAAAGTCTATCCCATAGTTCTCCTGTTGTTTCTTCTTCTCCTATATCTGTTTTTTCTACTAAAATTATATCTCCGGTATCCATTCCCACGTCCATATACATAGTAGTAACTCCTGTTTGTTTATCTCCATTTAAAACAGCCCATTGTATTGGTGCAGCGCCTCTATATTGTGGCAAAATTGAAGCATGTACATTTATACAACCATATTTCGGAATTTGTAAAATTTCTTTTGGTAGTATTTTTCCATACGCTACAACACAGATAATGTCCGGATTTAATACTTTTATTTTTTCTATAAATTCTTCGTTATTTTTTACTTTTTCAGGTTGATACACATCTAATCCGTTTTCTAATGCATATTCTTTTACTGGAGATGCTATCATTTTCATGCCTCTACCTTTTGGTCTATCTGGATTTGTAACAACTCCTACTATATTATATTTTTCTTCTACTAAACTTTTTAAAGATTCTGCCGCAAAATCTGGTGTTCCCATAAATAAAACATTTAACATTTTATTTTTCCCCCTTTTACAATTTTTAATTTGCCCTTAAAAATTGCTATTTAATTTTCTGGCTCCGCATATTCTAAAGTTCCAGGAATCATTTTATCTACAAACAATATTCCATCTAAGTGGTCCACTTCATGACTCAATGCTTGAGCAAGTAATCCTTTTGCATGTATTTTTACTTTTTTTCCATTTTCATCTAAAGCTTCTACTGTTACTTCTGCCGGTCTTATCATTTTTGCATACTTATTTGGAAAACTTAGGCAACCTTCTTCTACTTCTTGTTCACCTTTTTGTTTAGTTATGACTGGATTTACTAGTTTTATTGGTCCTTTATCATCATACAAGTCTATTACAATAACTCTTTTTAATACTCCTACTTGCACTGCTGCTAGTCCTACTCCATTATATTTATGCATAGTTTCTATCATATCGTCTAATAGCTCTTGTATTCTTTCATCTACATTTTCTACTTCTCTTGATTTTTTCTTTAATATTTCGTCCCCTTCTTCTCTTATTTGCCTTATAGCCATCTTCTTTATCATTCCTTTCCTTAAGTTTTATTGATTTATAATATTTTTTTCGTCAACGCCTTGAGAGTAAATTATTGTAGTAATTCTTATATAAATTTTATGGGGAATGTTCATTTATTGAAAGGGTCCCATAAAATTTATATTAGAATTTGTAAATAATTTAGCTCGAACTAGGAGACGAAAAAAATATTATAAATCTAAAAATCAAAAATTTATTAAGACATATTATTAGGATTTAAATCTACAATTATATTAGTCTCCTTGTTCTTTGTTTCTTCGTACATTTCATTTAAAGTACAATTAAGTAAATTATTTATCTGTTCATTATATACGCACTTAATAATTATTCTCCATCTATATTTGTTCTTTATTCTATCTATTGGAGCAGGAACTGGTTTATATAGTAGCAATCCTATTTTTTTATCTATAATTTTCTGTTTTAATTTTTTATGCATCTTCTCAGCCGTTTTTATAACTTCTATTTCATCTTTTGCCGTAATTCCAACTACTATTATATCGCAAAATGGTGGATATTTCAACTGTTTTCTAAGCATGATTTCTGTATCAAAAAAACTATTATAGTCTTGTCTGCTAGAAAGTTCTATTGCTATATTGTCTGGATTGTATGTTTGTATTATAACTTTCCCTGGTAAATTCTCTCTTCCTGCTCTTCCTGCTACTTGTGTAAGTATTTGAAAAGTTCTCTCATTCGCTCTAAAATCATCTATATTTAATGAGCTGTCTGCTGCCACAACTCCTACTAAAGTTACATTTGGGAAGTGATGTCCCTTTACAACCATTTGAGTTCCAATTAATATGTTTATATTTTCATTTTTAAATTTTTCTAAAATTTCTTCATGTGAATTCTTTTTAGTTACCGTATCTATGTCCATTCTTATTGTTGTTGCTTTTGGAAATAATTTATTTATCTCTTGTTCTAGCTTTTGTGTTCCAGTTCCAAAATATCTTATATTTTGACTTTTACACTCTGGGCATAATGTTATTGGTCTTTCCTCATGTCCACAATAGTGACATTTCAATTTATTTTGCTTTAAATGGTATGTCATTGTTATATTACAATTTGGACATTTTACTGTATACCCACAATCTCTACACATTATAAATGTTGAATATCCTCTTCTATTTAAAAATAATATGGTTTGATGATTTTCATTAATGTTTTTTTCTATTTCATCATATAGTTTTCTGCTTATCATACTACGGTTTCCGTTTGCAAGTTCTTCTCTTAAGTCTATAATTTCCACACTTGGCATATTAGAATTATTAGCTCTTTTAGTAAGTTCTAATAATTCAATGTCGCCTTTTTGTGCTTTATAAAATGTCTTCATGTCTGGCGTAGCACTTCCAAGCACTAATGGGCAATCATGTTGTTTTGCAATAAAGCTTGCAACTTCTTTTGCATCATATCGTGGATTTGCTTCTGATTTATATGACCCATCATGTTCCTCATCTATTATTATTAGTCCCAAATCTTCTACTGGTGAAAATATTGCAGAACGTGCTCCTATTATTATTTTAGCTTTTCCTTCATTTATTCTATTCCAAGCATCATATCTTTCACCTGTAGAAAGTTTACTATGTAGTACCGCTATTTGTTCTTCTCCAAATCTTCCGTATAAATCTATTTACCATTTGAGGCGTTAACGAAATTTCGGGCACTAGCATAATACTTGTCCTATCTTCTCTTAATACCTTCTCTATTAATTGTAGATAGATTTCTGTTTTTCCGTGAACCTGTTACACCATATATTAAAAACTCACTATTCATTCTGTCATCTATAGCTTCTTCTATTTTGTCATAAGCGTCTTGCTGTTCCTCTGTTAATTTTAATTTTCTATTTTCTTCTACAATTTTATTAGCAAATGGATTTCTATCTATTTGTTTTTCTATAATTTGTACATATCCATTTTTTTCTAAAGTTTTTATTATTCCTCTAGATGTCTCTGTAATTGCCTCTAAATCAGGTAAAGGTATCTCTCCATTTTGTAATAAAAATTTTAATATTCGTACATGTTTTTCAGATTTAAACTTTCCTTCTTCTATAAGCCTTTCTATTTCTTCTTTATCTTTTTTTAATTCCACATAATTTATACTTTTCTCTTTTATTCTATTTTCCATATTTTTTGTAGTAGTTCCTGGTGGCAACATTAATTTTAAACTATCTGATAAATTACAAAAATATCTTTTTGACATCCATTTGGCAAGTTCTATTTTATCTTCATTTAATATATCCTTTTCTATTTTGGCTATATTCTTAGTTTTATATTCTGTACTCTCCTTAAAGTTAATAACAAATGCTTCTTCTAATTTTTTCATATTGCCAAATTGTACTAAAACTCTACTTCCAATTTTTATATCATTTAGCATTTCTTCTGGTACATTATAATCAAACGTTCTATCTAGCTGTTTTGCATTACTATTTATTATTACCTCTGCTATCATCTATAATTACTTGTATTCCTTTCATAATCACATATTTTCTAGTAACTAATGTTTTTGCTTATTTTAAACATTAGCCTATAACATCATTTCGTATAGTATATCAAATTTCTCTTTAATACACAACAATAAAAACCAGTTTTATAAAAAAACTGGTTTTTATGTTTTGGTCACTTGATATAGAAATTCAAGCGGCTATATACGCCTGAATTTCTATAAGCTATTAGCTGATTTAATTTTTCTACAGCCTCTACTTCATAAATGTCCCGGCCTATCTGACAAATAACCTTTACCCCTTCTGCAACAAATTCTGCGGCCTCACTCTCTGTTAATTTGCCTAACTGTTCAAGTTCACTAACCTGCATATCAAGCATTCTCATAATGTACCTCCTCTTCTAGGCTCATGCAACCAAATATATGATTACATATTTTTACAATTGCTATATTAATATTATAGCATTTTGTTTAGTTTATGTCAACAAAATTATTGACATTTTTGGTGTTTTATGTTAATATATAAGTATACTATAAATTTACATTATGGAGGGTTTGCACTATGAGAAAAATGAATACAACAAAAGGAACTTGGGAAATAACGGGATTTAATTTAGTCCCATCAGATTCTTTATACACAAAGATTAAAGAATGCATCGAAAAAGGTCAGCTGGACGAAGCGTATTTGCAGAAAGTAACCGGTCATCGGTCACCTATTACAGTAGACCATAAGAGAAAGAGAATCTCTTTCTTCTAACTGTTCCTAGTCAAAAGCGAGGGTAATCTATTAGATTCCCTCGCTCCTCTTTTTTATATAGCTATTTACACAAAACCTCTTTTAAAATTTTTTTCAACTTTTGATTGATTTTATATTATTTTGCAATGTCTCATTCAATTCTATTTTCTTAACCACTTTTCATACTCTTCTATTATTTTATCTGCTACTTTTTCTGGTTTGCCTTCTGTAGTATCTATTACCAAATCGTAATTAGATAAATCTTCTTTTCTTACTTTATATAAGTTCCAGTATCTCTCATTTTCTAATTTATATCTTGTTATTAAATCTTGTTTTTGTTCTTCTATAGTTTCAAATTTTTCGGTTTCTTTTCTCTTTTCATCGTTAAATGCTCTTCTTGCAGCTTCATCTATGTCTACTGTTAAGTATACTTTAAATGAATTAGGTACAGCATACCAACCTAGCCTAGCATCTATTACAAATTCATCATGAGTTTTAGCATATTGGGCTGCGCTTCTTTCTATTTCAAAGTCTATTTCCGGATGGTCTTTTACATATTTGTTAAAAGTTGTAACATCCATATTTTTCTCTTTAGCTAATTTTCTAAAATATTCCCCATTTCTATAAATTCCATAGTTTAGTTTTTCTGTTATAATTTTAGAAACAACACCTTTTCCACTGGCAAGTTCTCCTGCTAATGAGATTATTTTTCTTTTTTCCATTTTCATCCCTCTTCTATTTAATATTTCATAATTTCTTTATAATATACTTTAAATGTAAAAATATTACTTTGTAAAACTAAAAATATATTACCCTATTTATTATATAATAAACAAAAACGCAATCCACTTTTACAGATTACGCCTATTTTTGCAATTAGTCATTTTCTATTATTACTTTTCCTTCTGCAATTTCATCTGCTGCAACAGAAACTGGAGCTTCGTCATCTTTATCTGTTAATTTTTCTGCTCCTTCTGCTATTTGTCTTGCTCTTTTAGCTGTTGCTATAACTAGTCTAAATTTGCTATCAGTCTTTTCTAATAATTCTGCTGTTGTTGGTTTTACCATCATATTACTCACTCTCCTTTTTAGTTGTTACTTCTATTTCATCATCTTTATCTAATCTACTTGCAACTGTTTCCGGTTGTACTGCAGATAAAATAATGTGTCCTGAATCCATTATTACTACGGCTCTTGTTCTTCTACCATAAGTTGCATCTACTGCATTTCCATTTTCTTTAGCTTCTTGAATAATTCTTTTTATAGGTGCTGACTCTGGACTTACAATTGCTATAATTCTGTTTGCTGATACTATATTTCCAAATCCTATATTTATTAGTTGCATTCTATATACCTCCTACTTATTCTATATTTTGAATTTGTTCTCGTATATCTTCTAATTGTGTTTTTACTTGTATTACTAAATTAGTTATTTCTATACATCCAGACTTTGAACCTGTTGTGTTTATTTCTCTGTTCATTTCTTGTAATAAAAAGTCTATCTTTTTGCCAACAGGATTTTCTTCTTTAAGCAAACTTTTAAAACCGGTTACATGGCTTTTTAATCGTGTAAGTTCTTCTTCTATTGAGCATTTGTCTGCATATATAACAACTTCTGTTGCTAGTCTTGCTTGGTCAACTACATCTACTTTTAATATTTCTTTTATTCTCTCTTCTAATTTTACTATATATTCTTCAATAAGTCCAGTAGAATGTTCAGAAATTTTTTCTATATTCGACTCAACCTCTTGTATTCTTCTTTCCAAATCTTCTTTTATTCTATTTCCCTCTGCCTGTCTCATTTGAACAAAGTTTGAAATTGCCTCTTTTAGACATTGCAATACTTCCGCTTCTATAGTGCTTTCTTCATCTTCATCATTTTTCAAAGTTAATACATCTGGCATTTTAGCTATTTCTGTAACATATATTTCATCTTTTATATCATTTTCCTTTGCTACTTTTTTTAATTCTTCTATGTACTTTTGTGCAAGTTCATGATTTATTATAATGCGTTTTCCACTTTCACTATAATTCTCAAATGTTACTAGAATATCTATTTTTCCTCTAGATATATTGTTGTTTACTTCCTTTTTTATTTTATCTTCTAGATAACTTAGATTTCGTGGAAGTTTAACAGATATATCATTATATTTGTGATTTACAGATTTTATTTCTATTGTATATATTCTATCATTTACTTCTAATTTTGCTCTTCCAAAGCCTGTCATACTTTTCATTTTAAATTCATTCCTTCCTGATGTTCACATTTATTTAGCTATTTTTCTTATATCACTAGTTTTCTTTAATGCTTGTCTTTTTCTTTTTATATAGCCTATTATTGACTTTCCTACATAATATATTGCAAATAATAATGCTATAGAAGTCAATATTCCAACAAATTTACTGTTGTATTGTACATAAAAATATAGTGAAAATAATGTAACAATAGAAACTGCTAGTAGTTCTATTGAATGTACAGTATACCTTGCACTATCTTTTTTATATGCATATTCCATCATACATATTGTTGTTACTATAGTAAATATGCTAAACACTTTTAAGTCTGTAAAAAATACCTCTTTTTGTATAGATTTTGAGCCTATACATAAAAGTATAAAATATAGAAGTATTACTATTGCATACATTATATTCTCGAAAACTTTTAAATATATTTTTTTCATTCTTTCTTCTGGTACTACAGTTTGTTTTTTTATCTCTTCTTCTATTTCTTCTAGTTCTTGCTCATTTATTTCATTATCTCTAACTATTAATTTGTTTTCCGATTCTACTTTGTATTGTTCCTTACTTACTTTTTTTGTTTCTGCATTTACCTTCTTTGTAGTTTCCTTTTGACTTTTAATGTTTGCTTTTTTAGTTCTTTCACTTTTAGCATTACTTTTTTTACTATTTGTTTTTAAACTATTTTTAGTTGCTTTTTCTTGAACAATAGTATTTTCTTTTTTAGACTTTTTCTTAGTATCTTGTATTTCTTGTTCTTTTGCTTCTTCTTTCTTTTGAGCTTTTGCTCTGCTATTTACTTTTTTAGTTTCCTGTTCCATTTTTGCTATAACATCTTCAAATCTATTATTTTGAATTTCCGGCTCTATTGTTTTTGTAACGTTCTTCTTAGTAGTCTTTCTTGCTTTTGCAGTCTTCTTTTCCTTATCTACATTTGTATCTAATTCTTTTTCTTCCATATATTTTAACATTCCTTTCATATGTATAGTTGTTTTTAACTTTCTAATTCATACACAATGTTACTCACAATTGCTATTGGCGCTGTTTCTGTCCTTAAAATTCTATTACCTAAAGTTACTATTTTAGCACCATTTTCTACTAACATATCTATTTCTTTCTTATCAATTCCGCCTTCAGGACCTATTAGAACACCTATTTTTTCTATTTTTGCTTGTTGTAATATTGTTTTTAATTTTTGTTGTCGTTCTTCCTCATATGCTACTAAAAATATATCATAATCTTTTATTTTTAAACATAATTCTTTTATTGTATTAACATTATTTATTGTAGGAATAACATCTCTTTTACTTTGTTTTGCAGCAACCTCTGCTATCTTTTGCCATCTTTCTATTTTTTTATTTTCATCTTTTCCCGTTATTTTAGAAACACATCTTTCCATTGCAACAGGAGTAATGCTTTTTGCTCCTAACTCAGTAGTTTTCTGTATTATAAGTTCCATTTTGTCTGCCTTTGGCACACCTTGGTACACATCTATTATAACTTTTGTCTCTGCTTTAGACTCGATTTTTTCTACTATACCACATAGTATTTCTTCCTTATTGTAATTATTTATTTTACAAATATAATTTTGACTAGTTTCTTCGTTACATACTTGAATTTCATCATCTGATTTTAACCTTAATACATTTATTATATGATTTACATCTGTTCCTATTATTCGTATTTCATCATCTTCTATTTGACTACTTTTCACAAAAAATTTTTGCATTTTTAATCCTTTTCTTGTTATCAGTTGCTATAATTTATTTTGACTTTATATAGGCTTTCTAATAACTCTTTTTCTTATTTTTACCATTATAATTATACCACATTTTCCACTTTATGCAAGTAAACGATAATATAAAAATGGAATTAAAAATTTACACGCTAAATTATATACTACACATCCTATCTACAGGAGTGTCCCTTTTTGCAAATTTTTTCAAAAAAGGGCGTCCCTTTTTAATATAAAAAAATCGCCTTGAACTTATTTCTAAATTCAAAGCAATTTTTTATTTTGTATTTTCTTGACAATGTCAAGAAAATTTAGATTACTCTTTATCTTCAATGTTTCTTTTTTTGCTAATCTAATTGCACACACCAAATTTTAATTATACATTATTTATAGGAGTGTCCCTTTTTGCAAATTTTTTCGAAAAAAGGGCGTCCCTTTTCTTCTTTAATTTACTTTCTCCCAAATTCCTGTTGTAGCATTTTTTTCTAGTTGGATATCAGATTTTAGATGAACTAGGGGACGGGCACAATAACTACTTGAGTCATAGCTATCATTACCAATAGTACCATAATAGCGTATATTTATACAATTCCAGGTACCCATAGCAGATGGAGAGGCCAACCAGTTGCCATAACAATTACTATATTCACTATTTCC
>ERZ827452.1321-NODE-1321-length-24273-cov-3.839458_pt1 | contig 24273 bp, 27 predicted proteins | sample MGYA00519866_ERZ827452 | MGnify/ENA primary metagenome ERZ827452 (study PRJEB31778, sample SAMEA3449307) | human gut metagenome | biome: human gut; feature: human-associated habitat; material: faeces | place: United Kingdom | collected 2010/2012 ... | reverse complement strand
CCATATTCTGCCGGGCCATATGACAGACTTCCGCCATGTCATAGCCGTTGGGGCACAGGACACTGCACTGGCCGCACAGGCTGCAGGCATTGATAGGGCCGTTCATCATATGGTCGCCCATAATGATAGACACATTATTGTAGATCTCACGGGTGAGAATGCGGGGGAATTTCTTATAATGCTGCAAATAGGCACAGCCTTTAATGCATTCATCGCAGTGGCACTGGATGCAGCGGCCTGCCTCGGCGATAGCACCTTCCCTGCTGTTACACTCGATTCGGCTTGTAGGTTCGATGCCTTCCAGATTGGTATACAGCCGGGTCTGGACGCTGCCCTCTTCACCTCTGGTATTGCTGGGATCCAGGTTCTGGGCCATACGGTCGGCAGAGAGCGCTGCTTTCTTAGCACCGAACGCGGCGCCCAGGATACCCTCAGTCTTACCGGTGATGAGCTTATACTCTCTTGCCACCATCACTGCTTCGTCAACGGCAAGGTCGGGATGGAGCATGTTCGCCACTTCATAAGACGCACATTTCAAATCATAGGGTTCTGCATAGGCTGCAGTCACATCCGCATTCCAGACGAATTGAATGTCCATCTTCTTGAGGGCAGCCACCGATGCTTCCTGTATAGGTGCAGGCAGCATAGGAATTACGGCAGCAATCAAAGAAGCATCGTCTTCATGCTCCGTGTACACCGTCACCGGGTACATCTTCTTTGCCAGTTCTCCTGCCAGGAACAGGCTGAACAGGTCGGTCCCAAATACGGCGCACTTTTTCGTCTTCTTCCGCAGGAAGCCTTTCTTCCGGGGCATCTCGCCGTACTGAACTGCGGCTGCCTCCAACTGCCGGATGGCAATACCCTCACCTAAGGCGCAGAGCTTGCACTTGCCCTCACAGGGCGCCTCACAGCCGGCGGAGAGAATGTGGGGGAACGGGGTGATCTTATCATACAGTGCCAAGGCTTTGGTAAAATCTCCCGCTGCCACCGCGGCCATCATAGCTTTGGTATCCAGTTTCAGAGGGCAGGCGGCATTGCAGTAAGCAGACTGCTCATGTACGCAGGCAGACTCCCGCGCTTCCAGTTCCTCTTTGCCGAAAAGCTGTTTTTGGCGGTATACATGGGTGGAGAGCCGTTCTTCAATGATCATAAGGATTCCTCCTTTGGGCGCAGTGGAAATATATCCCGGAAAACGCAAATGCTGGATTCCCGCTTTCCGCAACATATTTGAAAATAGAGGGGCGGCTATACCGCCCCTCCATTATAACATAACTCGGGCTATTTGTGAAATTGTATCTTACAGTTCCTTCAGAGCTGCCAGGACCACCTCGGGCAGTGCGGGAATGCGGGTGATACGAGCGCCGGTAGCGTTGTAGATCGCATTCAGGATTGCGGGGTGAGGTGCATCCAGAGGAGCTTCGCCGCAGCCAGCAGCACCGTAGGGGCCGTTGGGACGAGGAGTCTCCAGGTAGTGCAGTTCGATGTCATCGGGAATGTCCTTGGGATAAGGAATACCGCAGCCCTTCAGGCTGGTGTGCTTGGTCAGGTCATCGAAGTCCTCGGTCAGAGCCAAGCCGATGCCCTGTGCCAGGCCGCCGTAGAAGTTGCCGTCAACCAGCAGCTTGTTCATGATGGTACCCACGTCAGCAACGCAGGTGAACTTCTCAACGGTAACCTTACCGGTCTGGGTATCGACGCAGACCTCGGGCAGGAACAGGGTGTACATATAGGTTGCGAAGGGCTCGCCCTGAGAGGTAGCCTGATCAACGGGGTGAGTTGCGCAGTAGTCGCAGACCCAGTTGCCCAGAACCTTGGTCTCAATGCCTTCAGCCTTCATTTCGTCGTAGGTACGGTAGGTGCCGTCTTCCTTCTTCATTGCAGCAACCAGGTTTTCTGCTGCCAGACGGCAAGCGTTACCGGACATAACCTGGCTGCGGGAACCGCCTGCGGGGCCGGAGTTGGGAGTGTACTTGGTGTCGTTCATAACGAGCTTGATCTGCTCGGGCTTGATGCCTGCCTGGCGCAGAGTCTCGTGAGCGGACATCAGAACGCCCATATCAGCGCCCTGGCCGTGATCTTCCCAAGAAGCGTACATAGTGACGGTGCCGTCGGGATTCAGCTCAGCGTAAGCCTGGGATGCGTCAACGCCGTCCAGACCGCAGCCGTAAACACCGGAAGCAACACCGATACCGTACTTGTAGCGGCCATCGGAGGCAGCGTTCTTCTCAGCAACGCGAGCCTTACCTGCCTCGTACAGAGGACGAGCCATCTTGTACATTTCTTCCAGGCAGTAGACATCGGGCGCGTAGCCGGTGGGGATGGTGGACTTTTCAGATTCCTTGTAGCAGTTCAGCTCGCGGATATCGAAGGGATCCATGCCCATCTTGGCGGCCAGAACGTCGATGGCGATTTCAGAGCCCATGAAGGACTGGGGAGAACCGTAAGCACGGAATGCAGAGCCCCAGGCGTGGTTGGTGAAGACGGTCTGGGACTTGTTGCGGATGGTGGGGATGTCGTAGCCTGCGCCAACGAACTGGCTCAGACGGTGAGTCAGCAGATCGCCGAACTCGGAGTAAGGACCGTGGTCGATGTAGTTGTTGCCCCACAGACCCAGCAGCTTGCCGTTTTCGTCGGCAGCCAGCTTGATGTTCATGAAGCCGGGGGAACGCTTGCCGGTGTAGGTGATGTTCTGGAACTGGTTGAAGACCAGGGACACGGGCTTGCCGATAATCTTGGCAGCTGCGCCCAGGATGGCTTCGTTGGTGGGGGAGAACTTGTAGCCGAAGGTGCCGCCGGCGTGGTTCTGAACGATTCTCAGCTTGTCCATGGGAACGCCGATGCCGTCAGCGATCATGGGCATATGCAGGTGGATACCGATGGACTTGGAGTGGACAGTGACCATGCCGTCTTCGTCGATGTATGCGTAGCCGCAGTCGGGCTCTAAGTGCAGGTGGGGCTGGCGGGAGCAGTAGGACTCGATCTCAACCACATTGGGAGCGTCATCGAAGTCGATATCGGGGCCCTTGATACAGTTGGTCTCATAGTAAGCGTTGGGAACACCGGGATGGATCTCGATTGCGTCTTCGGCAATGGCGTCCATGGCGTTCATGTAAGCGGGCAGCAGCTCGATGTCGACCTTGACAGCATCAGCAGCGGCACGGGCATGGGCCTCGGTGTCAGCAGCAACGATGGCAATGGCATCGCCGAACTGGAAGATCTTCTCGTCACACAAAACGGGACGGTCCCAACCGTCACACTTGTTGTTCAGAGGCAGCATGACCAGGCCGTTGATACGGTTCTTGCCGCCTGCAGCCACGATGTCCTTAGCGGTGATGATCTTGTAAACGCCGGGCATCTTCTCAGCTTCTGCGGTGTCAACACCCTTCAGCAGAGCGTGGGAAACGTTAGCCTGTACCAGAGCCAGGCGCAGGGTGCCTTCGGGCATCTTCAGAGCATCGTCAGCGCCGAAGTCCCAGGTACCCGTAACCTTCTGGGCAGCGGAAGGACGGACGTACTTGGTGCCGATGATGGAGTCGCCGGTGGGCTTGAAGACCAGGTCTTCCTTGGTGATCTCTCCGCGGTAAACGCGGGCAGCGTCCATAACAGCGTCCACCAGAGGCTTGTAACCGGTGCAGCGGCACAGGTTACGGTTCTTCTGGAACCAGTCACGGACTTCTTCACGGGTGGGAGCATTGTTGTTGTCCAGCAATACCTTTGCGGTCATAATGAAGCCGGGGGAGCAGAAGCCACACTGCGCACAGCCGTGAGCCATCCAGGCGACCTGCAGGGGATGCATATCGGAGATGGTACCGATGCCTTCGATGGTGGTGATCTCAGCGCCGTCCTTGATCTTGCTGAGCTTCATCAGGCAGGAACGGGCGACCTTGCCGTCCACGATGACGTTACAAGCGCCGCAATGGCCTTCGCCACAGCCGATCTTACAACCGGTCAGCAGCAGGCGCTCACGCAGGAAGGTGGCCAGAGTTTCGTTCTCATTGACCATCATGGTGCGCTGAACGCCGTTGATAACAAATGTCTTTCTAATCATATTGTTTCCTCCTCAAATTCTTCTAATTTTGGGGATTTACGCGTGGGTACCGCAGGGATCTTCATCGGGGCCACCCCCAGTTAAGTCCTGCATACGCTGCATGCCTCTGGCAGAATAAAAAACCAGCTGGGAAATACTGCCGTCCAGGTTCTCTCCCCGAAGCACCAGACCGTTAGCGGTCTCGTAATAGTCAATGGGGAGGGTACGGCGGTATACTTTCCCGGTTGCCTCATCCGCTACTTCAATGGTTACCTCTTTTGCAGAAATTTCAAAAACCTTTTCTTCCATGTATGTCACCTTCTGCCTTTATCGCACTTTGGCATGCTTTGCCACACATATATTTTATCAGTACAAACAGGCCAAAAGCAACTTACAAACAATTGTAAGTTACAGAAATAAATATAAGGGGATTATGCACTATGCACAATCCCATTATATTAAAATTTAAAATTTAATATGTTATTACCAATTTTTCACATACTATTTACAGAGCACCAAGGTTCCTCCTGTATCACACAGGGGAACAGCAGGGAGGGTCTGTCCCAGTTCTGCCTCATACCGGGCAAGCGCTTTTGCCACACCGGGCAGTTTCGGGCTGCCCCAATCGTGGAGAAGCAAATAGCCTCCTTTTGCAAGTCTTGGCCAGAAATACTGCAAACCGGCCAATGTGGTCTCTTCAAAATCCACATCCAGACTCACCAGACAAAACTGCTCCTCCAACCCATTTAAGGATTCCGGGAAGAAGCCGGGCTTTACAATGATATTTTCAGGATTGGGCATGATGGCCAGTACCTTCTCTATGCCCGTATTGGCATGGGCTGCCTGGAAGGATTCGGAAGCGCCTGCATTTTCCCGAAAGCCTTCAAAACTGTCAAAAAGGTACAGTTCCCGCTCCGGTAATAACTGATTGATACACCGGGCAAAGAATCCGCGGTAGACACCCAGTTCCGCTGCGGCACCGGGGACGTTTTCCAATCTGCGGCAAATCAGCTCCAGAGTGGCCAGGCGTACATAGTCATTCTGCAGTTCCCGCTCCGGCAGAACCGCGTCTGCCAATTGTGCCGGGGTCGGCACGATATGCTGCTTTGGCAGCAGTTTTCTCAACAGGTCTTCTCCCAGGATCTCCCCTGCCCTGCAGTTTCGGTTGCGATCCCGAAGCTCGCAGTAATTTTTTAGATACAGGCAGTTTTCACCGGGAATTCCCAATTCGTTACAAGTGCGGGCAACCGCATCCGCATGGCGGGTGGTGATGATCAGAAGATCTGTTTCTTCCAGATGCAATTGGCTGGGCAGGATCGCCGGTCTGCCTAAAAAGGTATCCCCGCAAGGGAAACTGTCCACAAATGCGCAAATGCGATCCAGCGCCAGCCCCTGCTCCAAAAGCTCTGACGCGCCGCAGCCGGTGCCCCATACATAGATGCCCATACTGTGACCTCCTCCAAAAATCTCCGCTTCATTATATCAAAGTTCCACAAATTTACAAGTTGTTGCTATTTTTTAGTTTACAAAGCAAAAAAATATCGATATGATAAGAGCAAAAGGAAGTTATAATTAATTGCGATTTGCATTCAAAAACAATTTGTGGAGGGATTTCTATGCAGATCGGTGCATTGATCGTTGCAGCGGGTATGTCTTCCCGTATGGGGGAATTCAAGCCCATGCTCAGTATCGGTTCCATTTCCGTGGCGCAGCGGGTCATTGCCACCCTGCAGCAGGCAGGTGCCACGAAAATCGTCATGGTCACGGGCTACAATGCCACCGTTTTGGAGCGGCACTTAAGCGGAAACGGTATTATTTTCCTGAGAAACGAGCAGTACGAAACTACCCAGATGTTTGACTCGGTGAAAATTGGTCTGCGGTATCTGCAGGATAAATGCGACAAGATCCTCTTCACGCCTGTGGACGTGCCCCTCTTTACTGCCCAGACGGTGAATATTTTGCTGGACTCCGGTGCAGCGCTGGCTTGCCCCATGTGTGAGGGAAAACAGGGACATCCCATCCTCATCGCCAACGAACTGATTCCGGAAATTCTGGATGATTGCGGAGAAATGGGGCTGAAGGGTGCCATGGACCGCTGCACAACGCCCCTGTTGCGAATCGACGTGGATGACCCCGGCACGGTACACGATGCAGACACCCCGGAGGATTTCTCCGCACTGGTAGACTATCACAATTCCCAGTTGGTACGGCCGGTGGTCAGCGTTTCCTTAACGAAGGAAAAGCCTTTCTTCGACAGTAAGATCGCCATGTTGCTGACGCTGATCGATGAGACCAAGTCCGTCCGGGCAGCGGGACAGCGGATGCAGCTGAGTTACTCCAGCTGCTGGAATACCATCCGCACCCTGGAAAGCCAGCTGAGCTATACCCTCATCGAACGAACCCAGGGCGGCGCCGGCGGCAGCCAGAGCTATTTGACCCCTAAGGGCAAACTGCTGCTGGAGCGGTATCTGGAATACGAAAAGCAGCTGAAAAAGCAGGCAAATGAACTGTATGAAGACTATTTCGGAGGGATCTTCGAATGAAAAAAGTCTATCTCATCCGCCATGCGCTGCCAGACTTTCCCGGAGGCAAAAGCATGTGCATTGGCATGACCGATATTCCTTTAGGAGAGCAGGGGTTTTCCCAGTCAGCAAAAATGGCAGCCCACCTTCCCCCTGTCACAGCGGTCTTTTCCAGCCCCCTTTCCCGGGCAGTACAGACAGCACAGGCCATTGGAATGCCCATTACCATTCTGGGCGGTCTGCGGGAAATGTATGCAGGAGAATGGGACGGGCTAACCTTTGATGAGATTCGTCTGAAATATCCTGACTTGCATGCTGCCCGGGCCAATGATTTGACGCTCCCCCTGCCCGGTGCAGAAGACTATGAAACAGGATTTGTCAGGTTTACAGCGGCCATGCAAACAGCTGCGGAAATTTCCAGCGGCGACTTTGCAGTGGTTTCCCACGGAGGTATCATCGCCCAGTTTCTGCAGAAAATCAGCGGAGCCTGGTATAAGCCGGATTATGTGCAGATCATCACACTTTATTATGAAAACGGGACATTTGCTTTACAGGAGGAAAAATAAATGCGGAATATGCTGAAAACCATCAAAGATAAATTGGAGCACGGCCAGTCTCTGGTATTGGTTACCGTTATCGCCTCCTCCGGCGCTACCCCCAGAGGTGCCGGTGCACGTATGCTGATCGGCAAGGAAGGCCGTATCTGCGGTACCATCGGCGGTGGTGCAGTGGAATACCGCTCCGAGCAGATCGCTGCCAAGGTACTGGAGGAGAGAACCTCTTTCGGCCATGATTTCACACTGACCAAAGACGATGTTCAAAACTTAGGCATGATCTGCGGCGGTGCCTGTAATGTATACTTCCACTACCTTCCCGCAGGGGATATCCATACCGTCACGCTTTGTGAGGAAGCAGAAGTTCAATTTCAAAAAGGCAGTGACCTTTGGCTGCTGACAGAAATCGGCGATGGGGGACGGATGGGGCTATATTCTCAGGATTTGGGGCTTTGGGGGATTTCTGCTTCGGAAGAGCTAAAGCTGTCCCGGCATCCGGAACGAATCGGTAGTATTTTTGCCGAACAGATCAACACCTCCGGCAGAGTCTATGTATTCGGCGGCGGTCACGTGGCCCAGGAGCTGGTACCGGTGCTTGCCCGTGTGGGATTCCGCTGTGTGGTGATGGACGATCGTCCGGAGTTTACCAAGCCGGAGTTGTTCCCCGGCGCGGAGGAAGTGATCTGCGGGGATCTGCGGAAAATCAGCGACTATATGACCATCGGTGGAAACGATTATGTGTGTGTCATGACCCGTGGCCATGCCTACGATACGGTGGTACAGGCCCAGGTTCTGAAATGCCGCCCCGCTTATTGCGGTGTGATTGGTAGTGCCATGAAAGCTGCCGGTGTCCGCAAGACACTGAAGGAAGAATACGGCCTTGTGGAGGAAGAATTGGACTTGGTTACTACTCCCATTGGCCTGAATATCAAAGGTGAGACCCCTGCGGAAATCGCCATTTCCATCGCTGCCCAGATGATCCTGTGCCGGGCAGAACTGAACGGCCTATGAAGCGCAAGCTCTTTTTGACAGGCCCCATTGGCTGCGGCAAAAGCACTGCCATCCTCACCGCCATCGGAGAAAAATTGCCGGCATTCGGGGGCTTTCTGACCAAGCGGTTCCGGGATGAAGATGGTCAAGCCATCGCCTTTTCCCTGGAAAGCCCCAATGGTAAGCAGAAAGCAGAATTCCTGGATTGTCGGGGTTTGGTTCCCGCAATCCATATGGATGTTTTCGAAACCATGGCTCCGGAATTGTTAAAGGGTAAATACCTTATTCTGGATGAGATCGGCGGTCTGGAGCTACTCTGCCCTGCCTTTACGGCTGCGTTGGATACTTTATTGGAACGCCATATTCCAATCATTGGCGTTGTAAAAGGAGAAGGGCCTGCTGGCGTTATGATCCAAAAGCTGGGGCTGACAAAGGAATATGAACTGGCAGCAAACCGTTTTCGTGAAAAGCTGTGCGGCGATCCGGACACCTTAGTATACGATTGCGAAGAATTTGACGAAGAAGCGCTTCGCCTGGCGAAAGCCTGGGTAAAGGAGTATGCCAATGGATAACTTTTTTGATCTGTATGACCTGCTCATCGATGGAATCGACACCGCCGAAACCGTAACCCGTACCTTTATGGGACAGTGCTGGACAGCGGTGGAAACCGAAAAAAGCTTCGGTATGGCTATGACCACTCCTGTGGATACCGCCCCCCGTATGTATGAAAAGGATTTCATCGGTATGCCCTTGGCAGAACTGGCAAAAGCCGCCAAAAGCTGGAATCTAAGGGAAGCCGGCTTCGGTATGGCCGCTGTCAACGCTTACTACAATACACCGAAGCGTTTGGAAGCACTGGGTGCTTATGAGCCTTTCGAGAACTACTGTACCGACGGTGTTGACCTGCAGGGCAAGCATATCGGTGTGGTGGGGCATTTGAATATGCCAGAATCCGTGTATCAGCAGGCTTCCTCTGTCCGTATTTTGGAACGTTCTCCCAGAACCGGTGATTATCCCGACTCCGCCTGCGACTGGCTGCTTCCCCAATGCGATGTAGTGATCATAACCGCCAGCACCCTGGTGAACAAGACCCTCCCTCACCTGCTGGAGCTGTGTCAAAACGCCTATACCATTCTGGCCGGTCCCAGCTGTCCCATGTGTCCTGCGCTGCTTAGCCTGGGCATTGACCGGATCGCAGGCCTTGTGGTCACCGATGTGACCGGTATGAAAAACAAGATCCTCAATGAGAGTCCCGGCCCACCCTATCCTATGGGTAAACCCTTCCTGCTGAAAAAGGAGAACCTATGAGTCCGATTGAAAAGAAACACCGCCGAACCGTAGTAATTATGGGGTTTGCGCTGATAGTCTGTCTCCTGCTGTCCTTTAATTTGGGACGCTACCCCGTACCCCTGGGAGAGCTTTTGGGAATTCTGGGAAGCAAGCTGGGGCTACCTGTCGATCCTTTTTGGACAAGCCAGATGGAAGCAGCTGTTTGGAATATCCGCCTTCCCCGGGTGGTTCTAAGTGTATTGGTTGGAGCCTGCCTGGCGGCTGCCGGCGGTGCCTACCAGGGTGTCTTCCAGAACCCTATGGCATCTCCCGACATTCTGGGTGCTTCCGCCGGTGCTGGCTTCGGCGCGGCACTGGCCATTCTTCTGGGCGCTTCCAGTATTGGCATCACTTTGGGTGCCTTTGCTGCAAGCCTTGTGACTGTTGCGCTGGTCTTTACCGTCAGCCGCCACGCCAGAGGTGACCGGGTGCTGGGATTGGTGCTGGCAGGCATCATGATTTCGTCGCTATTCCAGGCTGGAACTTCTTTCCTAAAGCTGGTCGCCGACCCCAACAATCAGCTGCCACAGATCACCTACTGGCTGATGGGCAGTTTAAGTGGTGCCAAATGGGCCGAAATCGGCTTTGTGATTGTTCCAATGCTCTGTGGCCTGATCCCGCTGCTTTTGCTGCGCTGGTGTCTGAATGTGATCACAATGGGTGATGATGAAGCCCGGGCCATGGGTGTGAATCCCCCGCGGATCCGTGTGCTGATCGTCATCTGCTCTACCCTGGTCACAGCTTCCGCTGTGTCCGTCAGCGGAATGATCGGCTGGGTGGGTCTGGTGATTCCCCATATGATGCGCCGACTGGTAGGCTCTGACTACCGTTACTTAATGCCCGCATCCCTTTTGGGCGGCAGTATCTTCCTGCTGATCGTGGACAATGTGTCCCGAAATGCTGCCACATCCGGTATCCCCATTGGTATTCTCACCGCCTTCATCGGAGCCCCGTTCTTCCTGTGGCTCATCACCGGAAAGGGGGATCATTATGAGCATTGAGGTCAAGAACTTAAACTTCTCCTACGGCCACCGCCAGGTACTGCACGATATCAGTTTTTCTGCCCGCAAAGGAGAATTCCTTTCTATTTTAGGCCCTAACGGTGTGGGCAAAAGCACCCTGTTTCGTTGTGTGCTGGGACTTTTATCCGGCTACACCGGGCAGGTTCTGGTGGATGGCATCGATGCCCGTTCTTTTTCTGTCCGGGAATCTGCCCGGCATATTGCCTACATTCCTCAGTCCAGTCATCCAACTTTTAATTACAGTGTGTTTGATATTGTCCTTATGGGCAGAACCAGCGGTCTTTCTACCTTCCGCAGTCCCGGTAAAACGGATACGGAGAAATGTCGTTGGGCTCTGGAAAAGATCGGTATATCCCATTTGACAGACCGGTGCTTCCATCGGCTTTCCGGCGGTGAGCAGCAACTGGTGCTGATCGCTCGGGCGCTGGTGCAGGATGCCCCCATTCTGATGCTGGACGAGCCAACCGCCAACCTGGACTTCGGCAACCAACTTCTGGTGCTGGAACAGGCCAGATCTCTGGCACAGGAGGGATATACCGTCATTCAAACCACCCATCACCCGGAGCAAAGTTATATGTTCTCCGACCGGATCTTGACCATCCAAAAGGGTCGGGTACTGAAAGAAGGCACACCCGCACAAGTTTTGACAGCGGATACCATCCGCGCCCTTTACGGTGTGGATGTGGAAGTTGTCAGTCTGTATCAGGACAATGCAAGAATTTGCGTGCCCAAGGCAGTTATGAAATAAGGAGGAACTGACTATGAAAAGATTTCTGGCATTTTTGTTGGCATTGGTCATACTGCTGACATCCACTGCCTGCGGCAGCGCGGCAGTACCGGATCCCGTAAAGACCCAGGAATATACGGATTCTACCGGTCGTATTGTTGCTATTCCGGCGGAAATCACCAAAATCGCCATTACCGGCCCCCTTTCTCAGGTCTATATTCTTCCGTTAGCCAGTGACATGCTGGTTGGTGTTAGCAACGAATTCTCTGCTGATGCGGCCCTCTATTTGCCCGAGGAGATTTTCAGCAAAACAGAGATTGGCCAGTTGTACGGTGGCAAAGGCGAGATGGATCTGGAAGCGCTGCTGACCGCCGCCCCGGACATCGTCATCGATATCGGCGAGCCGAAAGACAGCATCGTTGCTGATCTGACCGCCTTGACCGAACAGACCGGGATTCCTTTTATTCATATAGATGCCACTGTACAAACTTCACCAGAGGCCTACCGTACCCTTGGCAAACTCCTTGGCAGGGAAGAGAAGGCTGAGGAATTGGCCCTCTGGTGTGAAAGAACCTATGCAAGCATCACTGCTATGATGGAAAGAGTAGATGCAGACAATGCCCGGAAAGGGCTGCTGTACTGCCTGGGCGATAAAGGCACCAATGTGATCGCGGAGGGGTCTTTCCACGCAGAAACCATCAACATGATGAGCCGCAATCTTGCCGTGATAGCGGATGTTTTCCCCGGCGGACTTGGCAACGAAGTGGATCTGGAACAGATCCTGCTGTGGGATCCGGAAATCATTATTTTTGCGCCTGACAGTTGCTATGAGACGATCGCCGGGGATGCCCAGTGGCAAAACGTATCTGCCGTGGCTGCCGGCAACTATTTCAAAACACCGGAAGGCCCGTATGGCTGGCTGTCCTCTCCTCCCGCAGTTCAGCGATACTTAGGTATGCTATGGCTGGGCGCTCTGCTGTACCCCGACTACACCCAGTATGATCTGCAGGAAGAGGTCACCGACTATTACGAGCTGTTCTACAGCTGCGACTTGACAGATGCTATGTATCAGGATCTCATAGCAAACGCTATGCCTTGAACTGAGTTTATAAAAGCGGCTCCCGGAGGTGTACTGCCCCCAGTTTGTGAGAACAGCACAAACTGGGGGCAGAGCAAGTTGGAACACATTACTTGTATGCCGCATCGGTTACGGTTTTGTGTGTATTCCCCGTTTCTTTGCCAGCTCGCTTGCCGCCTTGCGGCGGTCATCGGAGTAGGGTGCCGTCAGCCGGATGCCGATCCGGCTCTTGTCGATCTCGAACCGCAGACCGCCTTGACCGTCATCGTCGGTCTGCTTGCACAGTTCCGGGTATTTAGCTGCGTACTTCCGCAGCCGCTTCTTCAGGTTCGTATCGTGGGTATAGACCTCCGCAAAGGGGTCTTTTGCGTTGTAGTACACATCGGTTGTCTTCTGTTTTTTCGTAAGACCTGTTTTCCGATGGAAAGGTTCCAAACGATGCGTTGTTCGTTTAAAACTCTCCTATCGGATTTTTCTTGATTTTCCCGGCTCTTGACATTATCTCTCGTAGTCCCGCTTGGGCGGCTTTTTCTGAGGTTCCGGCTGGTGTCTGACGGGCCGCTTTTGCGCCGGCGGTTCCAGCTTTCTTTCGTCCTCCCGGAGCAGATGATCCACATCCTGCTGGGCTTCCATCATGGTGATAGGACTGTACTGCTTCCCATGGGCCTTCTGCAACCGATTTCTTGCATCCTGGGTGTAGGTCTTGCGTAGGCCCTGCCGCTGGACATGAAGTTCGGCCTTACCCCTTGCCGCTTACGGGAAATGAAATTCTTCTGCTCCAGCACCGCCAGAGCATTCTTCACGGTCATTTCACTTTTTCCGCTTGCACTTGCCAAGTCTGCTATCGTGTAGTAGATGAACACATGACCCTGTTCATCTTCCCACCCTTCATTTTTCATGGACAGCCTTGCCCGATCCAAAAGCAGAACATATACCAGCTTCGCTGTTTCGCTTATGTCCATCGTAAGCAAAAATCTGGGGTATGCCATATATGCCGGGATCTGGCTGTCTTTGCGTAACTTCACCGTCATGCGCTCACCACCGTTCTCATAAAAAAGACCTCCTTTGATAGATTCGATGACAGAGTTTCCCCCTGCCCATAAATCGTACCAAAAAGAGGTGGTTTTGACATTGAACGCCAATTGAGCGCAAATTGACAAAAAGAATGAGCGAGATTCCTTTTTACGGAACCTCGCTCTCATTCGTTATACAAGTAGTTTTTGATTTTTCTGTCTGCTGACAAGTGCCGCCTGTCCGATCTCCTTGCGCTTTTCCTCCAAGAGCGTCGGTTCATCTTCAAACACTACTTCAAAGATAGCCATAGCTCGCTGGTGGTGGAGCTGCGCTTGGGCCGCATCGCCCATTACCACACAAACACTTCCCATTACCTGCTGAATCAAGCCATAATCTAGGCACTGATCAGAATTGCGTTCTTTCACTGTCCTTGCCAACTTCAGCAGTGCAGAATAAGCCCGTTGGGGTTCACCAAATCGGTAATCAATGCTGCGTAATTGCAGATCTGGGTCACACTGTCATGATAGCCGGTCAAGTTGTAGTCTTCCAGTAGCTGTACACCCTGTTCCATATACAGTTTGGCAAGATCCATGCGTCCGGCTTTGTGGTATAGCGCACCCAAATTGGCGTGTAGATTTGCCGCAAGATGGGCATTGCCGGAATGGACTTCACCCAGAACTTGAATTGCTTCCTCCACCAATTCGATTTGTTTTTTGGCGTTCTTCTCCAATACTGCACGAGCATCCAGCAGGCAGGCACGGTCAGCGGATGTGCCAACGGAATCATCGGACAGGATCGTTGTCATCTCTTCGATGATTGCCTGCATACCCGTTTCATAGCGGTACTTGTCCATATACTGGAACACATTTTCCAGGAACAGCAGATACTTAGCAGTATCGTCCTTGCAGATTGTTGTGATGATGCTTTCAACGGTGTAGAACACTTGCTTGTTATTCATAAAATCCAAACCGTGCATCAGGCTGATCTCCTGCAAGCTGTCCAGCAGCACTGAGCAGCTACAGACAGAGGGTTTCAGTTCCTCCACCGCAACCTCCCGGATCATGGGGTGCAGCAGAATCTCCCGATTGTTCTTAGGGTGAATGAATCCCATCTCCATCAAATCGTTGATAGTATTCATGTTCTTCTGATCCATCCATGCCGCAAACCGTCTGGAGGAAATGCCATTAGCAGGAATGAGGGTTATGCAGCGCATAATCTCCTGTTCACTGCCTGTGAGCTTATACAAGGAAAACAGGCTGTGGATATGGTCATAGTAGGTAGCTTTCTTGTTTCTGCTGTCCTTTGTGGTGCCGATTTTATCGTCCGCATACAGGGCGGCTTTTTCCTTTTGGAGCTTGGTCAGCAGTGCCTTGGGTTTCAGCGGATCGTTTGCCAGCAGTCTCGCTGCCAGCTCCACCGCAAAGGTATGTCCATGGAGTAGAGCAATGATTTCTTTGATCTCGTCCCGCTTTCTCTCTGCTTCCGGGAAGAACTTGCCCACCAGTTCCAACAGGGTATCCGGGTTCAGTTCACCTACCTCCAGCGAAATGTGGTTTTCATATCGGCTGCGGGTGGTGAATAGAATTCTGCAACGGTACTTTAGCATCACATCCAGGAATTGATCCTGAGATGCGGTGACGTTGAAGTTGTCCACGACCAGAAGGGTATCTTCCCGCAGGCTGCGCAGGAAACGGTTATGCCGCTTGAACCGGATATCATCGCTTTCATCGGGCATATCGTCTGCAAAGTCCAGGTCGATCACAGCCTGCTTCAGATCGCCGGGATAATTTACATAGATGACATTGGTGTATTCCTTGCCATATTGCTTTGCATAAGCCTTGGTAAGCTCACTTTTTCCGATACCGGGAATGCCGTGCAGAAACACCTTACTGTGATCCACCAACAGGGCATGAAGCTGTTCCAACTCCTGCTGCCGCCCAAGGAACCACCGGCAAGGTCTGGGGATGTCGGTATCGAAAATATAGTCCACAACAGCCGGGGAGAGATTGTCCGGTGTCAGGAGCTGCTTCTTCCGCACATCCCGCTTTTCAAAGCGGAGCTGCATCGCGAGGCAGAGGATTTCCATTATGAAAATCGCTTCATCGTTTTCATCCTCAAAGGTGTATCCGTCTGTCAGTTCCATCTTCTTTTGCGGGGACACATTGGGAGCCTGCAGCACAAGGTCATACAGTTCCTGGGCTGCCATGGCACTATCGGGCATCATCGGCAGCAGCATATTTTTAATGCGGCTAACCAGCTTCCTTTGATTGAAGCTGTCCTGGTAGAAGCTGATAATATTGGGACTTAGCCTTGCCAAGCCATTGATCCACCGGCAAACCTGTCCCTGGTCAAATTCCATAGCCGTCTGCGGACTGAATCCCATGTCCAAAAATAAGGAATCCAAAAAATCCGCCTGATTGCCAAAGTTTTCATCCGGGATATTCTGCCGCAGCACCGCCATCACCGATGCAAAGTCCAGTCGTTCCATCTTTTCACTTCCTTTTGCTCAATTTCCGCTCAATTGGCGTTCAATGCAACCTGACTGCGTTTCCTCTATAATGAGGGTACAAAGAACCTAAGATGACTCTATTATACAAACTTCTCCAGAAAATGTATAAACAAATTGCGAATATACGTTCGATAAGAAGTGACAGGGTTCGACATCTTGGGTTTCCAGTATTCCGGGCAAGCGTCCAAGGAGGTGACCGTTATCCGAAGCATGGCGCCGATCAATCTGATCGTGTATTACCCCAAAACCGAAGAAGGCCAGATAGAACTGGCAAAACGGGTGTCCGATGTCCACGCAGCCGCAGTAACCCAGCGAATCAAATCGCTGAACTGCCCCTCAAGCCAAAAGCTGGAACTTTTGGATGCGGTCATCGAAACCGTGAAAGAAAGAAGCAGGGAACAGACTTGATGGGAAGTCTATTCCCCCCTGCTTCTTATTATTTCCCTTCCAATCTTTTCGCCGTTGCCTCAACAGATTCCAAAAAAGCCTGCTCAACCGGTGTCAGATCACCACAGTGAATGCGCTTGTATTTTTGATATTCCTCTTTTGCTTTTTGCTCAGCCAAAGCATGAGAAACAGAACCGGCATTCTGGAGCACCTCACTGTCCGTCATCCTTAAATAATCATCAAGACGGGCAATCCAGTCCTTCATGTACATGGGCTTCTTACGCATGGCCTGTAGCTCAGCCAAGTCCAAATATGCCGACACTAAACGGTTCAGTGTTCCCAGTTCATCCTCGTTCAAATAGTTTTTCGCTGTCTTTGCTTCTGCAAGTGTAGGACGCTTACCCTTGATTACCGTCATGCCCATCATGGGAAGCAACGCATTGGCTCGTCCACTGACCAATTCCGCAGCCGTCGTACCTGTAGCAGCGTAGAGCATCTTATTCTGTACGGTTTTGAAAAACAGAACACTTTCTTCCGCACTGGCAGAATAGTCCACGCTGGTAGCATAAATATCCAGCACCTTTCTCCAGAACACCTTCTCCGAAGAACGAATATCCCGGATTCTTTCCAGCAATTCATCAAAGTAGTTGCCGCCGCCGGATTTCTTTAGCAGATCGTCATTCATGGCGAATCCCTTGATCATATACTCTTTTAGAATCGTATTCGCCCAGATGCGGAACTGGGTGCCACGCAGAGATTTCACACGGTAACCAACAGAGATAATTACATCCAGGTTGTAATGATCAACCTGATAGGTTTTTCCGTCAGTTGCAGTTGTTGCAAAATTTGCAACAACTGCTTCTCTTGTTAGTTCGCCCTCTGCAAAGATATTTTTAATATGCTTTGAAATTGTAGACTTGTCCCGCTGGAACAATTCTGCCATCTGATCCAGAGAAAGCCAGACTGTTTCATTTTCCATATGAACATCGATTTTGGTTTTACCATCTTCCGTCTGGTAAATTATCAGTTCGGTATTGTTCTCACCCATTGTATGACCTCCACCGCTAATTCGTTAATTTGTTCTAATTATACCATAGTTCACTGTAAAAAGCTACATCTTTTCGTACAGATCATGCTCGTCCCTTAAAATGCCTTTCCCAGCATTTTATGCTGATAACCTTTCTGCCGCTCTCCCACTCCTGCAAGCAACGGACCGGAATGCCCATTTTTCTCGCAAACGGTTTCTTACCCATGCCAAAGGATTCCCGATATGCCCGGATGCGGACAGCTTGTCCATCATAAAGGAAATGATTGAATTCATCCAGGAAGTCCGTCACCGGAACTCCGTAGAACTGCGCCAGCCGATCCACCTTCTCCGGTTCAATATGCTGCGTAAAGCCTTCCTCGATGGCCTTGTAAACACTGTGGGTCATCCCTACCTTATCTGCCACTTCCACCTGCATCAGGCCTTTGCTGTGTCTGCACCAACGGAGCCTGTCCGGTACATTATCGATCTCCTCATATCTGCGATACCGCTGATTGAACTGGGTCGCCTCCAAAATCTTCCGAGGGGCGCACAGTACAAAACTATGTATGTATAGAGGTGCATACCTCACAATGGAATTCTGCGTCTGGGAAAGGACATACAAATCGCCCGATAACCGGTCCAAAATGCGCCATGCAGGCCGTTTGAAGCCTTGGGGTGCAAGGTGCTGACTCTTAAAGTCGCTGGTGTGAGGATAGCATTTTCTACGCATCTGGCAGCATAGGTAGCCAGGCGGGCGCCCTTGGCCGGGTCAAAGGTGGTGATTCCCTTAATAAGTCCGATGGTGCCGATGGAAATCAAGTCCTCCTGCTGAGCCGTTTGGGCGTAGTATTTCTTAGACTGGTGATGCCTGCGGTGTGCTTGAGGGGTGTATAGACGGCCTCGTAGGTGCTGCCGAGCTTCAGAAAAATGTCGAGACAGATGGCATCTTTGGTGCTTTCCCGCTTTACAACCACCCGGTCCAGAATCGTTGCTACCAGTGCCGTATCAATGTCCCCGGTGAAACTGAGTGCCTGGTCCAGAGCCTGACGGATGGCCGGGATGTCCAGTTCCTCAGAAGACTGATTTTCTTCTCCCTGCCGGATGGCCGTCAGTTTTCCCTGGCAAGCCAGGATTTGGGCGTTAAAGGCATCGTTGCGCTCCTTGAATTCCTCTACCGTCAATGCACCGGCGATGCTCAAATCCAGCAGCCGGTTTTTCTTTCGCTCCAAATCATCCATCTCATTTTCCACCTGGCAGCGGAGCTTCCCATAGTCTACCTCCTTGGGAATATTGGTCAGAACCGTCACCAGAGAATCAATGATTTTCTCTTTGTCCCGGACCAGCTCCTTGAAAATGTCGCTGAGAATCACATCCAGGTCACTGCTGCGAATCTGGGGTGCCGAGCAGGCCGCCCTTCCGTGGCTGCGGTAAACCTTGCACTGCCATACCTCCTGCTGCCCCTTTTTCGTTTGAATCACCTGACGGTGAAAGGTGGTTCCGTGTTCCTCGCAATAGATTTTTGCGCTGTAGGGATAGCGATTGTGAAAGCTGACTCCGCTGCTGTGTGACTTCATTTCTTCTCTCCTTCTCTTGTACAGGGCGTTGGCCCGATTCCACAGTTCTTCCGGAACGATAGCCGGTATAGAGGGGTCCGGGTATGTCACCCACTCGCTTTCGTCCAGCAAAATATTCCGCTTTGTCCGGTAATCCACGCTCTGGCTCTTATTTCCGCAGTACCAGCCCTTATATTTGGGATTTTCCAGAATATGCCGGATGGTCAGGGTGTTAAAGGCGTTCCCCTCCCGGCTGGTGTAGCACAGCTCCATCAGCCTTTTGGAAATCGTGCGGGTTGCCGTAAAGGTCGAAGATGATACGGATGATCTCCGCTTCCTCCTCATTGACGGTCAGGACGCAGTCCTTTTTGTCGTAGCCATAGAGCTTGTCGTTGCCCAGCACATGACCGTTTTTGATGGCCTGCCGGAAACCAAATTTCAGCCGCTCCGACAGCTTCCGAATCTCATCCTGGGCAACCCCCGCCATAATCACCAGCCGGAACTCACTGTCCGTGTCCAGAGTGTTGATATTATCGTTCTGAAAGAACACCCCCACATTGTAATCCAGCAGCTCTTGGGTATATTTGATGCTGTCCAGGGTCGATCTGGAGAACCGGGAAATCTCCTTGGTGATGATGAAATCGAACATCCCGGCCTTGGCGTCCCGGATCATCCGGTTAAAATTGTCCCGCTTCTTCGTGGAGCCACCGGAAATTCCCTCATCCACATACCCCGGCACGAATTTCCAGTTGGGCTTGCTCTGAATCAACTCCGTGTAATACTGCACCTGATTTTCTAGGCTGTTGATCTGCTCGTCCTGGTCTGTAGATACCCGGGCATAAAACGTCACCCGGAGGGGCAGGTCATAAAAGGACCTGCCCATGCGCATTTCAGCACGAATTTTCCGTACTTCCATATACATCCTCCTTTCCAGCCTCATTATCCCAGAAGAAAGGTGGAAAGTCCAAGGTGCCAAGAATATTTTCATGGGATTTGTCGTAAACCGTCCTTGAAATCAAGCCCTTGCCCAAAAGCATCTGCAATAAAGCATCCAGAACGTCCCACTGTACCTCATTCATCCGCACTCACCTCGAAACACCATATGTCCACCCCCGCTTCATCTTTCCGCAGCCCGTTGCCGCTTGCGCTGATACTCGGAGAGCAGCTTCAGAATCGTCTCCTGCATCTGGGCCGCACTGTAGCTTTTCGGGAAGAATTTACGAAGATCGCCGGTCTTGAAGCTGACTTTTTCCTGCTGGTTGGCCTTTTCCTCCTGGATGATGGAGGCAATCTCCTCCGAGGATAGATTCCCGGTCTGATACAGCTTCTTCATACGGATAGCTTGAGACAGGGATGGAGTGCAGTCGTTGCGGCGCATTTCTTCCAGGAGACAGGTCTGGGTTTTTTCCGGGAGGTAGCTCAGTTCTACAGCGGGGGTGAGGGCGATGCTGCCGTCATCGACAAGCTGAAGCAGTTCCGGAATCAGGTGGGTCAGGCGCACATAACGCAACACCTGATTCTTACTGTCTCCACCATCAGCCCCGACTTTTTCGGCTGTCACCAACTTCTCCCCAACTTGGGGAGAAGTACGGCCTTGGTGCTTCATTGCCTCCATTTTCAACTTATAGGCAAATGCCTTTTCGCTTGGCAGGATATGCTCCCGGTGCAAATTGCTGTCCACAAGCATAATCGCCGCTTCTTCCCGGCTGATTTCACAGACAAGGGCAGGAACCTCCGAAAGCCCTGCCCCTTCCGCTGCGTGTAATCTGCGGTGGCCGCTGATCACCTCGTATTTGTTCGTGTCCTCTAATGGGCGAACGATCAGCGGGGAGAGAATGCCCTCATTGAGAACGCTCTCGGTCAATGCCTCCATTTCTTCGTTGTCGAGGACCTTGTAAGGGTGGCCCTCAAAGGGATGCAATTTCGCTATGGGAATCACAATAGAGTTACATAACTTCTTTTCTATAAACGTCATTCCTTTCATCGTTGGGGACGGGCGCTTCTGCCCGTCCTTGTGTTAATTTGTCAGTCGGTATCGGGTCAAGGACTGCGGATAGAATATTCTGCACCGCATCCTGAAATAGCCGAACACCCTCGTCGTAGTGCTTGGCATCAATGGCGTTCAGCACATGGGCATTCATGGCAATCTGATTCAGGTTGTTCCCGATGGCATGAAGCTCCCGCATCATTGCCCAAAAGTCAGGAGGCGGTGCCTCCTTTGGGACAACTCCCGAAATCACCATCCGCAAATAAGTTTCTCTGGACAATCCAGATGCAGCAACAAGCTGATTCAGGTATGCCATTTCATCGGCTGCCAGCCGGACTTTTATTTCATAAATTCTTTTGTTCATGTTCCTCCTTTAAGTACATGGGGTTTCAGGGATATGCCCTGACAAGCTGCCTTTGGGGACAAAAGGCGATGCTTGCCAGACTAAAGACATAACCTTTTCTATCATGTTGAATCGCCCCCACATTGCCCACAATTCAGTGATAAACAGCCATGCCCTGAACGATACTGTGCATGAAAAAGTGTACACTAGGTCTGTTGTAGGCATCTGTCCCTGTGTAATTATGGTCGGGTAAAACCAGTGCTTTGGGACGGTGCTTTTCTGCAAATACGCCATCACATTGTCCGATTTTGACTCCGCAAACCGCCAAATGCGATAGCACGTCGTTTTGAGACATTCGCACATTGATGGCGTTTCCCCGAAAAAATGTCGTCATTTTGTCATTCCATGCCGTCGAAAGCATTCAAAAACGCCAGCGTTTGCTCGGCGTTTTCCTGCGACTGCTGGGACGGCTCCGAAACAGGCTGAAAAGGAACTGTATTTCCCAACCCTTTCAGTTCCTCCCGAAGCATCTGCCGGAATCTGCCCATGAAGGAATTCTCTCTGCTTTCCGCCTCCTGGGCATCCAGGCAGTCGTTAATGGCTTGTACTACGGATTTGCTGAAAGAACTCCCCGCCGCCTTCCGATCCCTCAGATACTCCAACGCACGGGCATCCTCGGCACGGGACAGCTTGAAGCGTATTGTTGTTTTCGTGGCCCTCATTTCACACCTCCCGTTACCTTCTGTACATCGGCCATATACTCGTAACCTTTGGCCGTGGCGCAAATGTCGCTATGAATGATGATTTTGTCAGGGGCAATGGGGAAGAAATTTTTCAGCAGGCACCCACCGCCGCCGACTACATACAGCTTCATAATCCGGGGATCATAGCCATGCTCCCGGAGCTTGCGGAATACCTTCTTCGCATAGTCGCTGGCTGTCAGCTTCATGGTCCTTTCCAGTTCCTTGTCGATACCGACTGTACCGTACCGCAAGAAATTGTGGATCATCTGTTCATCCAGTTCAGCGTGATGTTCCCGCATAAGGGCTTCCTGGATAGCCAGAACGCACTGCTGAACGCCGTACTTTTCCGTGAACATCTGCCGCAAATCCACATTGCTGTCCAGGGTGCGCAGGATATTCATGGTGCTGTTCCCAATGTCACAGAGCATATTACTTCCGGTGAAGTGGTTGACAATGGGCGCGATTGCGGCAAATCCTTGGGGATAAACCGCTGCACCTACAATGCGGATGCGGCAGTTCTTTCTCCGAAGAGAAAACTCCACCTCACGATTCTGTAGCAGGTACGCCTGGAACGCCTTCCGTTGCCTCGCCACCCAGGACAGGGGCAGCCCCGCCGCCAGGAACACATTGGCCTGAGTGATTTGCTCCCTGCCCAGCTCCCGGGCAATGGCTGCCAGGGTCAGGATGTAGTAATCCTCGTCCATGACCTTTTCAGCGGCGTATTCCTTATGCCCAACGCCGATCTGGTAGTAGCGGCCCTGGTAAATCAGCAGGTCATTCTTGAAGGTCGGTTCTGCGTCGCTGCCCTCCACGCCTGTAGGAAAGCAGGAGTTGGCTGTTTTGATGTTGCCATAGCCATGGTCAACACCGATGATGTAAATTCCATTTTTGTTTTTCATTTGATTCATCCTTTCAAAAAATAGTCTTGCACACCTATTTGACCTCGCCCCCGTGCGCTTTGGATTCATCTGATGCCCGACAGCGAATCGGGTCCATGGGAGTCCCACCCCTGCGCTTCCGCCCAGCTCTTTCGAGAAGTATCATTGTCCTGCCCCCACCGTCGTCGCCTTGCCGGTTGCTATCTGGCAGTGGAGGCCCGTGGTTGTCGCTCGCATAAAATGGTCATGGCGCAGGGCCTCCCGGCTCGGGTGGGGGAGAATGTATCAGATGAATGAGTATGAAAAATGTCAAGGTACATGGGGATGGGCAATACCCCTTCACCTATCGCGGCGAAAACGAGGTTTTGTTAGGGCGTTTTGAACAAATATTTTCGTTTTCGTGCAAGCTGCCCAAAATTCCCCTCAAGTGGTAGGCATCCAGAATGGGCAAAAGTAAAGGGGTTTCTCAAGATTTTTTCAATTTCATAAAGCTTGCACAAATCCCCTCATATATTGAGCCCACGAAACAGACCGATTTTTTACATGTTTCGGAAATAATTTATTTTTGTGAAATTCGACGAAGCACCGTGAGATATTACCCCTTCACCTATCGCGGCAAAAATGAGGTTTTGTTAGTGTGTTTTCCTAAAATATTTTCCCCCCACTTAAGTAGCCATCGAGACGGGGCGTTTTTTAATATGATTTCTGAAAATGAATTATTTTTGTGAGAAATGACAAAAACCGCCACGGTGCGACTGACAGAATCAGTACACACCATGGCGATTTTGCTATATGCTTTTTCTAGGCAAAAATCAGTTCATTCAACACAATTTCATCTGCTCGATTTCGAATGTTGTTCATCCGGGCAACCCATTCCATTTGATTCTCTGCCTTCAGTCGTTCCGTAACGCCCTCTTGCTGGGCCAGCTGAGAAATAAGTTGCTGTTCCATTTCCTGCGCCTGACGGTCAATTTCTTCCAGGTGAGGATTCAGTGTTTCCTCCATGAACATTATGGTGTAAAGTGCTTCTCGGTGCTTTCTTAAATAATTGAAACGCAGCATTCCCCAACGGCCTACCTTGGGGCTTTCCGGTGCAGCCAGATTGGGGAGATAGTAGTCCCCGACACGGGTATAGGTGATTTTCATATTCGTTCCTCCAATTTGTTTTCAGATGGTACGCATATTATAGGCCAACGCTCTACGCCTAGCAAATGTACCGCCATTTTACCACCTTACTCCAAAGCCATTTCTGATCCGGAATCTCGCCATAGCATTACCTTGCTCCTATCATTGCAAGTCTACCTGATTGGGCCTATGAAAAATCGCAGCCCCGATTTTTCGGTCGGGGCTGCGGGTTCATTATGCAAGGTTTCGCAGATATTCTTCCACATTCTGATACTGAATGCCATTTACCATCTGGCTTTTCCCTCGATAGAGGACGAACTTTCCGGTGATTGGGCCGTAGCGATGTTCCGTCTGGGCACATTTTTGCTCGTCAATCAGATGGCGGCACTGCTGTGGGACAGCTTCCTCGCTGTGCTTGATCTCGAAAATCTGGCAGGAGCCTACCTCCGGGTCAAACA
>ERZ827452.1319-NODE-1319-length-24369-cov-56.305626_pt1 | contig 24369 bp, 16 predicted proteins | sample MGYA00519866_ERZ827452 | MGnify/ENA primary metagenome ERZ827452 (study PRJEB31778, sample SAMEA3449307) | human gut metagenome | biome: human gut; feature: human-associated habitat; material: faeces | place: United Kingdom | collected 2010/2012 ... | reverse complement strand
TCGGAGTGGTTGTATACACTCTCACGCAAACGCCACGTCTTTGAGGACATGAATCCAAGGCAGGCGACTTACTCTTGTCAACCAATACCTGGCGTCCTTTTCTTACTAATTGCTGAATTGTAGGCATTTTAATTGTTTTTAGTTATTATATTGTTGTATTAATTTTCAAGCATACACTTTTTCGGGCTGCAAAGATACGAATAATATTTGAATAACCAATGATCATCTATATTTTTTTTGATTTTCAGCCCACTAGCTCGTCTACACTCTGTTACAAACAGCCTACATTATGCCTCTCCTTTCACGTTTGTCAAAGGTGGAAAATCCATCTCGTCCTTCATACGGATCGGTCCGAAAGCCCGTTCATACTTCTCGATATTCTCTTCCAATGCACGCAGCAAACGTTTAGCATGCTCGGGCACAAGAACGATACGCGACTGGACACTAGCCTTCGGCATGCCCGGCAGCATTTTGATAAAATCGAGAATAAATTCTGAGCTGGAGTGAGTAATGATAGCCAGATTGGCATAAGTTCCCTGTGCCACATCTTCCTTCAATTCGATCTGTATTTGTCCATTGTTGTTAATTTCCTGATTGTCCATGATTTCTATTGCATTTTAGGTTTATGCCACAAAGTTAACGGTTTGTACCAGATTTACCAAATCTGAAACAAACCGTCTCAATATCCTCAGCGAATAACTACTTCATCCACGTAAATGCGTGAAAGCTGTCCGGGACGCACGTGGTCTGATGGACAGTTTCCCGGCCCATCAAGTATAAAACGCACGTAGCGGGCCTTCACATCCACCTTCAACTTCAAATCTTCAATAAAAGTGCCTTCCTTAAAAATCTCCGCGTCAGAAAAGCTCAGGCTACCCACAGGAACAAATGCCTTATTATCGTCCGACACCTCTACCTTCATCACCCGCGGCTTGTGGCAGCCCATTCCATAATTGGTAATGCAACCCACTGCACATTCCGTCAATTCATAACTTTTCAGCAGGTCCACCGTAAAAGTCAACGGACGGTTCATATCTCCCGTGTACCATTCAAAATCCGTTTGTTTCAAACTACCACGAAGACCATTCACCAAAATATTCGCCGGAGCTGGAAGTCCCAATAAAGGTTTCGCTGTAGCCAGATTCCAATCCAATGGCAACTCCAAAGTTTTTCCCATTTTCTTTCCATCACAAAAAGTAGCACACTTTATCACAGCATCACCGTTCAGTATCAACGAGCTTTCATACAATGCAGATTCTACTCCCGGCTCCATGCCATCAGTCGTATAACGTATCTCCACATCAGGACGTTCACACATAAGATCCACCTTTAGTTTACCATCAACCGGCGTCACCGTATGCTGGATATTATACATAGAATGGGCATACTGAATACCTTTAGCCTGTAAATGTGCCAGATAGCCGTCCAGCGCCTCGACAAACGTCGGCCAGTCCTTGCTACTTTTGGGTGACCAAGCGACTTCAGCCACGGCCACCAAACGGGGAAACACTTGATAGGTCACGTCAGAAGGATGGTTGCAGAATTCCGTCCACATGGAACCCTGTACCCCCATCAATAATGGCTCATACTCCGGTTTCCAATTATCCTGTATCGGCTCGTAATTATAGACATCTTTCAGCGTATTGTTGCCAAAATAGGTAAGCGGTTCAAACCATTGCGGGCCCTGATAACGGATGAGGTAGAGCAGGCGGGCAGGCGTCATGACGAAACGGTGTCCCTGCGCAGCTGCCTTCAAAGCTGCATTACCAAAGCCTTGCCAGCCGAAGATGATCGCACCCTCAGGCAAGGTTCCGTTCGTCAGCTCGTCCCATCCCATCACTTCCTTCCCCTTGCTCTGCACGTAGCGGCTCATGCGGCGCATGAAGTAACTCTGCAGTTCCTCTTCGTCCGGCAGATTCTCATCCTTCATACGCTGCTGGCACAGGGGACATTTCTTCCAGTAGGTTTTCCAGGCTTCATCGCCACCCAAGTGAATGTATTTCGAGGGGAAAAGGGCAGCCACTTCGTCTATCACGCCTTCCAGGAAATGGAACGTCTGCTCGTTACCCGCACAATAAATGATATCGGCATGGTCGCCGCCCAGCCCGGGCAATACACCGATATACTTGTCCACCACCGGACAAGCCAATTCCGGATAAGCTGCCAGTGCAGCGTTCGAGTGAGCGGGCATGTCTATTTCCGGAATAATCTCCACCTGCCGCGCCTGTGCATAAGCAATGATTTCACGCATGTCGTCCTGCGTATAGTAGCCACCGACCGAAGTAGATTCGCCGGGCAAAGGATTCCGACGGTCGGGAAAGGGCACGCCATTACGATTCACCCTCCGACTACCAACCTCCGTCAAACGAGGATAACGTTTGATCTCCAACCGCCAGCCATTATCGTCCGTCAGATGGAGGTGAAGTTTGTTCAGTTTAAGCATCGCCATGCAGTCAATAATCTGAAGCACATTTTCCTTGGGAATAAAATAACGCGACACGTCCAGCATCAACCCACGATATGCAAAGCGAGGGCTATCAACCACGTGCATGGCAGGTATCGTCCAATCGACACCTTCGACTGGTGAGAAAGACTCTATAGCCGCAGGCAAAGTCAGCCGAAGCGTCTGCAAGGCATAGAAGCCCCCAGCATATCCACCCGCCTCAATAAGCACTCCGTTACTATCCACGTGCAGTCGATAAGCCTCAGCAGACAAATCATCTACCCGTTCCAGACGGATATTCCCCTGACCGCCCACACATACTTTCAGCGAAAAGCCCGCCGGACGTACAAAAAGCGAACTGAAATATTCGGCCAGCGGTTTCAATCCTTCATCACCCACCGACACCACAGTTGACGAAGTAATATGAAACGTTCCCGCTACAGCAACAGCTTCCACCGGACGGGGAACGATACGTACCGACGCCGAATCCTGAGCCTGTAATCCGCTTGCAAACAAACAAGTCCATACAACCAGCACCAGCATCCGACTATTAAAAATCATTTTTCCCATGATATATATCTACATTATTTTTCAATACTCACTTCCACTGATAATGTTTTACCCAGTCTACCTGCATTTCAACCGGAAGATCTCCTGCGTCCACCGGACCAACCCATTGCCCCCCCAATTGCATATCTATCAATAGATATTGAGGTACATCGAAGGGGAACTGTCCTTCCTCATCTGTTCTTATCTTGGGATAACAGAATGTACGTACCCCATTGACATGAAAGACCAAACTATCCGGCCAAATATCCACTCCATAAACATTATAGTCATCAGGATCAATAGAGGCAGTTCCACCATGAGCTGGATAATCTTTTATACCTAAATCATATGTATAATGGCTATGAACCGTCTGATAAACAATAGAATCATAATTCAGCCGTTCCATCAAATCAATTTCACCGTCATGCGGCCAGCCTGCGCGTTGTTCAAAGGGAAGCATCCAAATAGCCGGCCATGCTCCTTGTGCGGCCTGTAATTTAGCACAGACCTCAATCCTCCCTCCACGAAAGGCATATTTCCCTTTACTCCAAATACCCCCAGTAAGAAAAGCTGCCGTATCTTTTGTACGATCATCATTCACAATTCCTTTCAAGTAGAGAATACCATCTTTCAATTCCAAACAACGCTCATCCAACGATTGCGTATTGGCCCAGTCTGCTCGCCCTCGAGGTATCCGGCTCCAGACAGTGGAGTCAAGCACCTCCCCATCAAACGTTTCTTCCCAAACTAACACCCAACGAGGATCACAAGCACATGATGCGAAAAAAGACACAGCCAACAAACCTGCTACAAATTTAATAAATATCTTCATATTCCAAAAACTATATATCTACGGCTCATTCAAAAAGGCTACCACAAAAAACATGATTTCAAACTAGAAAAAGAGGGCGGCCAAACACCGCCCTCTTCATTTATATTATCAATACCTATTTACAAATCAGGTCCTATAAGAGCTCGAACCTTTCCATATTCAAATTACTCAATAGCCGTTCCATCAATCTCTGTCGGCCAGTAAGGATTTTGATAAATGACCGAATTATCAACAGTATTATCAGGAGAAACCAATTTGATTTCATTGATAGCTATCGGGCTAAGATAATTAGCTTTAGCCCATGTAAAGCCATCATAAACAGCATTGTTGGCTTTTACCTTAGCAAACGGACGGACATATTTCGAAACAAGTCTTGATGACATGTTAGCTGTCGGGCTGTTCGGGTCATCATTGATTTCGTCCGTACCTTCAGGCAATTCATAGGTCTTGTAAGCCTCATCCCAGAAGTTGTAGCCTTCAGGAATAAACTTGGTGGTCAGCAGCGCGTCCCAGGCTCTCCATCTGATCAGGTCGTCCCAGCGCATGCCTTCGCCGATAAACTCGCAGCGGCGTTCGCGGCGGATGTTGTACAGCGTAGCGTCCACCTCATATCCGCCCGGATGAGCCGCCAGGTCAGTTTCCTGGGCCAGGTCGGTATTGGTGATGGAGTAGGTATAGTCGGGGTTGATGCCCGCGCGGGTTCTGACGGCTTTCCAATATTGGTCAGCCTTCCCGTCTACGCGGCCGTTCTTCACATAGTAAGCCTCCAGATAGTTCAGGTAGGCCTCCACTGCACGGAAGATGATACATCCCGTCGTAGACTGCGCCTGACCCGAAATAATCTGATTTTTGTCATACGTCAGGCACTTGCGGATACGGTATCCGGTCTGGTCCTGTGTCTGCGATTCGGCGGTGATGATATTCGGCTGTCCGAAGGTGGAGAAAGTGCCGTCTTCCGTATTCTTGGAAGGCAGCATGTCATCCTCGCCCAGCAGGAAGAGCTGCAGGCGCGGGTCTCTGTGGGCCTTCACGTCCATGATGCGCTTGTCGCCCTGATAGTTGGAGGACTTGTAGTAAGGCAGGCCGTCTTCCATCACGAAGCAGTCCACAAAGCTCTTCAGCATACCGTTGTTGCCGCCGCTATAGATATAGGCGGGCGTGCCGTGCGAAATGGCCACATCACCCGAAATCAGGTAGTCCTTCCAGAACAGCACTTCGGGATAGACGCTCATGTCTTCGGCCGCAAACATCTCGAAGTAAGGGTTCCAGTTCGTGATGGCGGTCGGTCCGGTCGGGTTGGTCAGGCCGGTATTTTCAGTCAGTTGAATCTTATCGGCCACTTGCTCTGCCGCAGCCATCGCCTGATCAAGGAACCAGTTGATTTCCTGATCGATGTCGGTCGAATAGTTAGGATAAACCTTCTTACCCGGCCAGTTGGCATCGCCCGGTACACGACCAGTTCCCCGATGATACTTCTCGAAGGTAGCTTCGTACAGAGCCACACGCGATTTCACCAACAAAGCACAGTCTCTAGTGAGGCGGGTCTTGTTACCCGAAATATCCTCCTGCATATACAAGGCTGCAGAATCCAGCTGGCTGATGATATAACGGGCCACTTCATTACGCGGACGACGAGCTGAATGTGCAACCAATTCCTCCTTAACGTCAGGCAGGACCTTGGTCACGATAGGAAAGTCTCCGAAAGTCTTCAGTTTGCTATAATAAACCCATGCACGGATGAAATACATCTCGCCAATATAATGGCGAATTGCATCATCTCCTCCAGTTATCTGTCCGGCCTCATATTTAGGAATCACCGTTTCGAAGAAGTAGTTACAATAACGGATCTGTGAAAAATCCCATCCACCCGTATTAGGCACACGCCATTGGCCTTTTTCAAAATAAGCTGAACTATATCCACCGGCCACCATATTATCCGTATTTTTATCGTTGTTTACGGTACCGGCACTATATCCACTATGTGTGGAGAACAAGCTGTTATACTGAGAGATACAGTATGCAGCCACTTGGTCTGCTGTTCCAAAATACTCACCAGGAGTCACCTGATCCAGCGGTTTCATGTCCAGAAAGTCATTGCACGAAGAAGAAACGAGCAATCCTCCGGCAAGCACTATCGTATTCAGAAATATTTTTTTCAATTTCATAAGTAAGCAATTTAGAAGTTAACATTCAAACCTACAGATATCGTACGCTGCAACGGATAAAGTTTACCGTTGTTTGCATCATAAGTACTTTCCAATGCTTCCGGATCAAAGATCTTCGACATGTGGGAGAAGGTAAACAAGTTATCACCGGAAATATATACACGTACAGAAGACATACCAGCCTTGTCAGTCCAAGCCTTCGGCAACGTATAACCTACTTGCAAGTTCTTGATACGACAATAGGCTGCATTCTGCAGATAACGGCTCTGGGTCTTCATGTTTCTGGAGTCGTTCTTCAAAACACGCGGATAGTAAGCATCGGTATTGGCACCCAAGGGGTCTCCTTCAGGACGCCAGAAATCCCAATGCTCTACATAGCCGGTACCATGCCACTCTCCTACACCATTGATACCCCAGAAATACGGACCGTTCATCCAGTAATCACGTTTGGCCACACCTTGGAAGAAGATACGGAAATCAATACCTTTCCAAGCAGCATCCAGTGTCAAACCGTATTTGAAGCGCGGTGTGCTGTTACCGATCACCTTGCGGTCACCAGAATTATCAGCTGTATTGTCAGCATTCGAAATGACACCATTGCCGTCGAGATCGGCATACATGATATCACCGGCCCCCCACTTGCTACCCAACGAAGACTGGTCTACCTTAGCCAGATGAGCGTCCATTTCTTCTTGCGTCTGAGCAATACCTACTGTTTCATATCCCCAGATTTCACCCAACTTCTTGCCCGGATAATAAGACTGCGAGAGCTTTAGATTTTCATTCGGATAGTCCGTAATCTTCTGCTGGTCGTCGGCCAATGTAAATTTCGCGCCATAGGAGAAGTCACCAATCTGATCTCTCCAGCCCAATTCAAACTCAAAACCATAAGACTTCATGTCAGCATTGTTGATTTTCGGAGGAGTAGCACCCAGAATCGATGGAAGTTCAGGAGCCGGACCAATCATGTCATACGTCCAACGTACGAAGTAGTCGAACGAACCGGTCAATCGGTTGTTGAAGAAAGCCCAGTCCAAACCGATGTCCCACGTTTCAATGGTTTCCCACGTTTTCAATGTAGATACGATGCCCGGCAATGAAGCATAGTTAGGACGTACACCGTTAACCAACCAATTGTAGTTCGATCCCTGAGGCATTGTCTGGTAGAACGGATACCAGGCATCATTGGTATTCGTATTACCCAACTGGCCCCAAGATCCACGCACTTTCAGCATGTTCATATTGGCCTTTTCAGCAATACCAGCAAAGAATTCTTCATTCACCACGTTCCAACCCAAAGAGAAGGAAGGGAAGAAACCCCAGCGCTTATCGCCAATAAAACGGGAAGAACCATCGTAACGTCCGTTCAGCTCCACCATATAGCGGTCTTTGTAACTATAGTTGATACGCCCGAAGAAACCGGCTACACCATTGTGGGCATAGCCACCCGAAGTCGTCGGAGATTCTGTAGCTGTATTCAGCGTCGGAACAGAATTGGAAATCAAAGTATTCTTCTGCCCTGTTAGATTTGCAGTCTTATACAATTCAGAATTGAAACCAACCATTACTTTAAAATAATGGCCACTATCGAATTCTTTGAAATAGTCCGTATAAATATTAGTACTGTAATAATTTTCTTTATACGAATATTCATTGACTCTGGAAGCACCTGCTGCATAGGAACCACCTCCATCCCAAGAAACAGCATACGGATTGCCATCTACATCGTGAGCATAAACTGGCAATACTTCCCAATGTTGACGCGTGTTAGTAGTTCTCAAAGCACCCTCCAAATGAATAGTCCAATTTTTAATGGGTTCAAAAATCAACTGCAACTGCTGCGTGTTCAAGTCTTTTTCGTTACGCTGTTTACCACCGTCTTCCAGCTGAATGATTTCCACACCGTCCATCGGATAGCCGTTCGGATCGTACGCCGGACAGGTCGGCCAGCGACGTGCAATGTTATGGAAGAACAAACCGGTCAGATAAGACGGGCGTTCGAAGTTCTCGCGTGTCCATTTGGTAGAATAGCTCACCTTGAACCAATCGGTCACGTTAGCCGTAATGTTGCTGTTCACAGTATAACGCTGCAGATTGTCATCGCCATGACGCAACAGACCATTCTGATCCATGAAACTGCCGCTCAATGTATACTGGATTTTCTCCGTACCACCAGCGATACTTACATTGTGCTCCTGTGAAGGCACCCAGTCATCATAGAACTCCTTGAACCAATCGGTATTGGCATTCGCACCGCCGTAATTGTTCCAGCGATTGGTGTTTTCATTAATGGTACATACCGTTGTCAGTTTGCCGGCCTGATAGTCCTGAATGCGCTGCAAAGCTTCCGCGCTAAAAATGGCTCCCGCACCTACATTCTCGGCCGCACGGTTGAAGTACTGGGCAAACCTATAGGAGTCCATCATTTCAGGAACCGTAACAGCATCACTAAAACGAACATTCACGCCATAATTCACACGTGCCTTACCTGCTTTTCCTTTCTTAGTTTGCACCAAAATTACACCGAATGCAGCACGTGCACCGTAAATAGAAGCAGACGCAGCATCCTTCAGAACAGAAACCGATTCAATATCATTAGGGTTCAGCGAATTAAGACTACCCTCGATACCATCAATCAGAACCAACGGAGAAGAGCCCGAGCCATCACCAATCGTACCGACGCCACGGATATTAAAGCTCATGGAACCATCGAGCGCACCACCTTCGCTTCCTACCGTGAAGTTCAAGCCCGGTACTGTACCTTGCAATGCCTGGGCCACATTAGTTACCGGACGTGCAGCAAGCACCTTGGAGTCAACCATACCTACGGCACCCGTCACATTCACTTTCTTCTGAGTGCCATAACCTACCACAACAACCTCATCCAATGCCTGCGCATCATCTTTCAGTGTTATTTGAAGAGGTGTTCCTTGCCAGGGCACCTCAACGGTCTGATAACCGATAAAAGAAATTTGGATTACAGCTCCTCTCTCTACATTGGAAAGTTGAAAGTCACCATCGATTCCCGTTACCGTACCATTCGTTGTACCTTTCACTAAAACGGTAGCACCAATAACGGTTTCACCTGCGGCGTCTTTCACCACACCTTTACATACAGAGCCCTGCTGAACTACATTAGATTCCGATACCGTATGATTAGGTATCGCATAAGCCATTCCTGTGCTCATAAGCCCCAAGAACAGCCAAAGGCTAACTGATCTAAACTTTCGGTTCATGATTTTTTGTAGATTAAATTAATATAGCGTCCCCAAAGGCAGGGGCGTTTGGTTAACAAATTTTCATGTATTACTTTGCAAAGATAAAAAATATAATTTAATCAAAACATAATTTACGAAAAAAAATATATAAAATGCACTCTTTCGAATATTAAAGAGAAAACTGTCACAGAACAGGCTTTCACTTTTTTTCAAAACAAAGTACCCTTTCCTGCAAGAAGACAGCAAAATTTCTCACAAAAGTAACCTCTACACCTATAGACATAAAAAAGGGTTCTTTCGAACCCTAATTTTATACTAGCATTAATCTATAGCGAAAGCATAACATAGATCCGCTATTAAAACCATAAACCTGCACAGTATTTCCATTAAAACAGCGCCCCTGCATCCAGACAAGGGCAAGCCTTGGGCGAAGTCCCGGGCAGATCGCGATGACCACAGACTACAGCCTGGGGAAAGAGGCGCCGCAAGCGGGCAAAGAGATCTGTCAGGCGTTCAGTCTGTGCCGGCGTACGGGTATCGGCAGGACGTCCCTGTGCGTCGAGTCCACCCTCGTAGCAGATACCGATAGAGCAGCGATTATAGGGACGGCAGTGAGCCCCTACCTCGAGCAGACCGCGATGTTGGGTCAGGCTGCCGTCGCGGCGGACGTAGAAGTGATAGCCCACGGTGCGGAAACCACGGGCACGATGGTCGTGCAGAAGCTGTTCGGCAGTGTAATCCTGCGTACAGCGGGTGGCAGAACAGTGAAGGACGAGGTAGCGGACACTGTCTGGTCCGCTCATCAGCTCGCCGTCCTCCACACGGGCGAGGAGGGCCTGTTCGCCCGGCACCTCCTCGCCACCAACAGTCAGGGGATAACGGTCGTCGGTCATGCCAGGAAAGGAATAAAAGGTGTACAACTGGTAATACCGAGCGCCGTCAGAGCAGCAATGGCTGCCTGGATGATGGCCTTCACAATAGAGGCCCAGGTGATTTTCGAAGAATTGGAAGTTGTGTTCATGTTGATAACAGATTAGAAGTTAATAATGAATTACGGTGAAAGTATAAGGATTTTACAGCGGGCTGCCTCCCTCTTCTTCTCCGCCCTGGTCTTCACCGTCCGAAGTATCGTCCTCGCCGGCAGGTACGGTTGTACCGGTATACTTCACGAGGCTGATCTTGTCGGGAATAAGGTCGTAGATACGGCTGTTGTTCACCATCGTAAACGAGGGACGGAAGCCGGGCACAAGCGCTTTCACCAGTGCGGCAGTCGCATCCTTCTCTGCACTGACGCTCTTGCCGTTGACAAAACGCAGGTAAAGTTTGCCGAAACCCAGGAGTTCAATGGCATAACCTTTCTTCAGGTTCTCGGACACATAATAGGCATAGCGGTCGAGTACGTTCTTCACGTCGCCGGGACTGGCGGTGGACTCGGCGGCAATCTGGCGAGCCACGTCGTCGGTAGTCAGCGTGCCATAGCACACAGGAGCCACGTTGTAGACGGTCTCACCCCTACGGTCACCCAACTGGATGACGCGTTTCATTACTTTGTAAGCAGTTGGCATAGTTTTTTTACTTTTAGCAGGTTAATACGCAGATAAATTCTCAGCGGTAAACGGGGAGGGCGCCTCTCCCCTTTTCCTGCTACAAAGTTAGTACATGCGCCCGAGGCCATGGGCGATGCATGTCGATAAGGGACGGTAATGAAAGGAGTAAAAAGAAAGGAGTATATCAGACTGAGAGATGAACTTCTGTTTCAGTCTGATACACTCCTTTTTCCAGGCGGAAAGCATTCCTAATGTTCCAGCAGATCAACGATCTGACTGACACTGCCATCGCATGGCGCAGGGTCAATACCCAGCAGATGGGCCAGAAGCGGATAGATGCAGGTATTGTCGAACAGCTCAGTGCGTACATATCCGTGCTTGAAGTCAGGACCTTCGGCACGGAAGGGCACGCAGAGGTCCGAAGCCGTGGGATCGAAGCCGTGGTTACCAAGCTTCACCCGTCCGTCCTCGGACACCAGCCAGCCATTGTCAGGCAGCGCCACGATGGGAGCCACATTCGGATTCGATCCGTAACGCAGATAGGCAGGCACGTCTTCCCGACGCCACACGCGCAGGTGGGGCACCCCTTCCAGAGCTTTCAGGATGTCGTCCTCGTGTCCGGCCTTGGGGAAAATCAAGGTGGGCAGGTCGGCCAACACACGTTCGCACCAGTCGGGTTGCAGATAGTCCGAGAGGCGGATGATACGTTGGGGCGAAGTGGGAGCCATGCCGTGGTCCGAAGTGACGATGAAGTTGATGTCCCCACCTCCGGGCAAGGCACGCAGCCGGGCATAAAAACCGGCCAGCAGCGAGTCCAGTTCCTCGACGGCACGACGGGTCTCGTGGGAAGCCGGACCATAAACGTGCCCGCTATAATCGGGTTCTTCGAAGTAAACCATGACAAGCTGCGGACGCAGGCTGTCGGGCAGCGTCAGCAACCGTTCGGCTTCGTCGAAGCGTTGTTCAAAGGTCAGCAAGGGCTTCTTGGCATAGTCCTGATAATAGTCGGGATACTGTCCCCGGATGGCCACATCGGAACCGGGCCAATAGACTACACCCACCTTGACACCCTGTCGGCGAGCCGTCAGCCAGATGGGCTCGCCGCCGTAGAACGAGCCGTCCTTGCCCGTCACCTTGTCGCCGATGCTGAAGGTGCGGCCCGAAGCCACGTCATAGAAGCGGTTGGCGATGATACCGTGATGGTCGGGGACGAGGCCGGTGGCCAGCGTGTAGTGGTTGGGGAACGTTTTCGAGGGGAACGAAGGACGCATCACCGCGCGAACACCGCGACGACCCAGGGAGTCGAGAAACGGCGTGTCGTACATCTGCGGATAGTCCCAGCGGAAGCCGTCGAGCGACACGATGACCGTCGTATGCCCGCCGGCATACAGGCCGAGGGCGACAAACAGGAATATAAACAGTACAAATTTTCTCATGGGGCAAAGATATAAAAAGAAAGAAAGAGCGGCAAACCGGCCCCTTTTTTTTCATCCAGGTATGCCGGCCTTGCCGCCCTCTTTTCAATTCTCAATTATCAATTTTCCATTCTCCATTAATTGAAGTAGTACTTCACACCAATCTGCATCTTCCAGCACTGGTCGTAGTTGCGGTTGAACGTCCAGCTGGTGAGCGGCGAACCGTCGCTGTTCTTATACATGGAGAAGTAGGGAGTTCCGTTCTCTACCTTGTCCACCTTCAGGATGGCACCGTTGTTGCAGTTGCTCATGTTCTTCTCTACGCCCCACTTGGAGTTGAAGAGATTGCCCACGTTCATGATGTCCACGCTCAGCTGCAGCTTGTTCGTGGTCTTGCCCAGCTTCAAGTCGAAGTCGTGTGCCCAGCGGAAGTCGAAGCGGTGTACCCAGGGAGCGAAGGCGCTGTAAGCCTCGGCATACTCGCCCTTATGGTTCTTCAGGTAGCTGTCCTGGTTGACAAAATCCCAGAAGAGCTGGCGGTCGCTCTCGTTGGTGAAGTGGATTTCGCTGTCATTCCGGGGGATGTACATCAGGTCGGTGTTGTTGCCGTCGCCGTTGAGGTCGTTCGAATAGACGAAGCTGTAGCCCGCACCACGGTAGCCGGTGTAGAACAGGCTGAAGTGGTCCTTATGATAGGTGTAGCTGACGGAAGCGATGACGCGGTCGGGGATGACGTAACGCGAGTTCTGCAGCTCCACGTTGTTCGGGCCGTTCACCGAGTAGAGTCCCGACCAGGCCGAAGAGGCGTTGCTGCCCGGCATGCCGGACATTTCCTTCATCACCGTGTGGGTATAGGCGGCCATCAGGTGCAGGTCCTTCACCGGTTCGGCGGTAGCCGTCAGGTTCATGGTCCAGCCGTAGCCCTTGTGGGTGTTGGTCAGCACGCAGGCGTTGCTGAAGTTGTTGTAGTAGCGGTAGTCGCTCGGATAGATGTAGCGGTTGTCGGCACCCTTCAGCTGTTCCCAGCTGCCGTCGATGGGCTTGATGTTGTAGTTGTCCAGGATGACGGCGTTCACGTTCTTCGTATAGGTGAACTCGCCGGTCACGGTCAGCGGGAAGGCCACGGGGAACTGGTAGTCAACGGCCAGCGACGACTTCCATACCTGCGGCATCTTGAAGTTCTTGTCCACACCGGCAATCTCGCTGGGCACCGTACCCTGGTCGGGGCTGATCGATTCGGGCGCACCGAGCAGCTCGCGGATCTTGTTGACATCCGTCACCAGTCCGCCGGCAAAATTCTGCAAACGAGGGTCAGACGAGGTCACAACACCATTCGACGAATAATAAGTATCGGCATGCACCAGGTTCTGCACCATACCCGAATTAGTCGGCATGTTGGTGAAGAATACCAACGGCAGACGACCGGCAAAAAGTCCCGTACCGCCGCGCACCTTCAGGCTCTTGTCGCCGAAGACGTCCCAGGTGAAACCGATACGCGGCGAAATCTGCACGTTGCCGTCGGGCCAGGCGCCGGTGTCGATGTGGCGGCCGCCGAAGTCCAGGTCATAGATGGCGTTGTTGCGCATCAGGTCGTCGTCGTTGAAGGCGATCATGTCGAAACGGATACCGCCCGTCAGTTTCAGGTTCTCCAGGATGTTCCACTCGTCCTGTGCATACAGGCCATACTGGTTGAACACCACTTCAGCATTCGGGTTGGTCTCGCCGTTGTAGCCGTAGGCCAGACCTACAGTCTCGGGAGCCGCACCGTTCAGGAAGTCGTCCAGCGAACGGTAGCGGTAATAACCCGTACCGCCACGCATGTAGGCGTTGTTGGCCAGCTGGTGCTCGTAGCTGAAGCCCGCGGTGATCTTGTGCTCGCCGGCATAGTAGGTAAAGTTGTCGGTCACGGTGAACACCTTGTTCTGCACGCGGTTGTTGTGAGAGAACAGCTCGTAGCCCAAGCTCATGTAGGGCGTCAGGCTCTGGGTCACCGTTCCGTCGGCAGCCGTCTCGTAGCCACCCATGATGTCGATGAAGGGGAAGGGCGAAGAGTTGGAGCCGCGCACGTCATCGATGTTCGTATAGGTGAACAACAACTGGTTGGAAATCTTGTTGCCAAAACGGCTGTTCAAGTCAGCCGAAACAGTACTCACCTTATTATCCTGAGCATACATAGAGTTGGCAAAGGCCATAGAATATTGTGACAGGCGGTCCATGTTGCGCAGGCGGTAGCCGGTGTCGCTGGAGTTGCCGTTCACGGGGTTCCAGGCCGTGTTCTTGGTGTAGTTGTAGCGTACGGCCAGACGATGGTCGTCGTTGATGTTCCAGTCGATGCGTCCCAGCAGCTTCAGGTTGCTCTCATCGGCGGGGAAGTCGGTGAACGAACCCGTGTCGTAGCCGTAGCGCTCCATCATGAAGTCGCGCACCCGCTGCAGGTCGGCCACGGTAGTACGGGAGATGTAGTTGTCCGGATCGGCCACGCCGTCTTCCGACGCACGCCAGCGGTTGATGACCGACGGGATCTTGGCATACTCGGCATTAGCGAAGAAGAAGAGCTTGTTCTTCACGATCGGGCCACCCAAGGTGAAACCATAGGTCGTATTGCGGTTCGTGCCGCGCTCGCCCAGGTCGGCGTTGTCAATGCGGTTACCGTGCATGTTCTCGTTGTTGTGATAGACGTAGGCCGTCCCCTTGAAGGTGTTCGTACCGGACTTGGTCACGGCGTTGATACCACCGCCGATGAAGTTGGTCTGGCGCACGTCGAACGGAGTCACCACAACCTGCACCTCGTCGATGGCATCCATCGAGATAGGCGTACCGCCCGTCACATGACATGTCCCCTCCCCCACAGCACGCCACCATACAGTCCGACGAAGTGCTGCCTTACAGGACAAGGCAGCACTTCCTGAGACTGTCACGAAGCACAGCATGACGCCCCCAGGAAGCACTGCGTCAGGGGATGACGAAGCACGGCGTCACGACAGGAAAGATACGTACCTGGACAAACGAATGAAACAACTCTTCCCCAAAACAGGACGTCATACCATTTCCATAAAAAAACAATGAAGAAATACACTAAAAAGAATATAATTTATAAAACCTTTTAACTACTTTTGTCGGCAGAATAGAACGAGCACAACGTTTATTGCCCCACGTTTTGTGCGATGTACAAGTATAAAAAAATGTCTTTTAGGAGGGCTGAAAAGACTATAAGAACTACAATGAAAAATTTATCTACTGTTTCCGGTACGCTTCAGAAAAGCATGCTAACTTGTATTTTTACGCTGACCCTTGCATGGACCAGCCCACAGGCGGTTTGTGCACAAGACGTACCTTCCGACAATCTGGAATGCAACGAAGACACGCTGCTGACGCCTACGGACGACAACGACGCCTACCAACTTGACAAAGAAGAGAAACGCCAGGAAGCCGTCTGGAACGACCGGAGCAGATACTTCCACTTCGGCTACCTGAACCAGACGCTGACCCACCAGGACGTACCCGGCCTGAACTGGAAAAGCGATTTCGGATTCTCGATCGGGGCAGGACGTACCTTCTACTTGCATAAGAAGCCGCTGTTCAACATGCTGAAATTCGGGCTGGACGCTACCTGGTTCGACCTCTCCTATACGAAATATGGCGATGCCGAAGGATGGGTGAAACTGCCCTCCGAACCGGTATATCCCGACGAAGGCTATGAAGAAGAAGAGATTGACTTGGGTGTACACCAGTTGGAACTGGGAATGCATGTAGGGCCTTCCATCACGCTCAACCCTGTGGACCATCTCAAATTAAGCGGATATTTCCATTTCATCCCTTCGGCATCGGTTGTCATCATGAATGACGAAGCCAACGTCAATTATGTATCCAACTTCGCAGTGGGCGGTGCCATAGCCTATAAGGTCATCTCATTGGGCATCGAATCGCGCTGGGGAAAAGCCAAATACAACTCGTTCTCTATCGACGAGGAAGGAGATGACAGCGATTGGGAAGGAGATGTAGACATAGACGACGTCTTAAAATCCAGCAAAAACCGGCTGAAAACCAAATCAATCCGTTTCTTCCTCATTTTCAGATACTAAGTCCGTCTAGGGTTCGCCCAGGTACTCCATGATGAGACGGGCCTCGCGGACGGTGAGGTAGCGGCGCTTGTCGAAGGGGGTACCGCCCCGCGTCAGCTCGGCATAGAGCGGACGGCAGCGGCGGATCCAGGAGGTGAGACGGCGAACGGCCTGCTCGGGCTCGGCATCGGGGAAATACTGGCAGGCCAGGGAACGGCGGGTGTAAGTAATGGTTTTCATAATTGAAAATTGATAATGGATAATGAAGAGGATGTAACATCCCCTGTAGGGACGCACCATGGTGCGTCCGCGGGATCCTCAACCGAACGCGGAGGGAACGGACGCACCATGGTGCGTCCCTACAAAGGATTGTGAAATGTTTTCCAACCCCGCCACAGATGCCACAGATACTTTCATAAACTTTTCGGACTTCATTAAATAAATAGGCTGCCTTTAAAGGCAGACCATTTATTTATTTTCTCACGTAATATTTACGGAATTCACTGTGGCATCTGTGGCGGCATTGATAATCAAGGGGTTGCGCCTGCACTTTCATCAATAAGGTCTTGTTTTACAACAGAAGACTCCGGTAAAACACTATTCATTTCATCTACAGAACGCTCCACGGCCAACCAAAAACGACCGTGATGGGTCTCCACTTGTTCGAACCCCAACTCCTTCATCGCCCGCCCCACCTGCACAGGACTGAGCCGCATCGACGCGAAACGGGCACAGATCTGCGAAGCCGTCAGGTAGCGGCCCTTCTCCAGCATCGACGGGCGGCGGTAGTGGGCCAGGATGAGCTCGCGGGCGGGATTGGGCGCCTCGAAGCGGCGGTTGCGGCGGTTGAGCGCCTCCACCTCGTCGCCCTGGAACCAGTAGCGGAAACCGCCGTCGAGCAGGGCCTTGGCCTGGGCGTAGACACCCTCGTAGTCGATGGGCGTGGTCCAGGGATTCTCGATGTGCTCCACTTCGAAGGGCAGCCAGCGGCGGTTGCCGGTGTCGTCGGTGAGGAACTGGAGGTTGTTGCCCGTGGCACAGAACGAGGCCACGTGGGGCAGCCGCACCTTGTTGCGCCCGTAGGCCGGACGCTCGTTGATGTAGAGCGTGGTGGTCATAGCCTTCAGCTGGTTCAGTTCGGGACGCTGCATGGAGTCTATCTCCTCAAAGTTCACCAGCAGGTTCTCGGTCATGGTGAAGAGGTCGTCCTTGGTGAGGCGCTGCGAGTTGGTCTTCGTGGTGTAGTAGCGGCGCAGGCAGGGCGGCAGCAGGTTCTCCAGAAAGGAGCTCTTGAACGAGCCCTGCGGACCGAGGAGGACGAGGATTTCGTGGTTCACCACGCCGTCGTCCAGCGCGGCGGCCAGCATGCCCACCAGCCAACGGCGGAAGTAGTAGTCGAACTCGGCGGCCGACGTGCCGCGGCACACCACCATCCGGGCCAGGCGGCCGATGTAGTCGGTCGTGCCATCCCAGGGCGGCAGCATGTCGAGATAGCGGCGCAGGGGGTGGTACGTGGGCACAAAGTCGCTCTGCAGCAGCGTGCGCAGGCGGAAGAGGTCGGCGTCCAGCCCCTCGTGCTGCATGGCGCGCCACAGGGAGTTCTCCAGCGCATCGGTCATCAGCTGCCAGCGGGGCTCCTCCTCCCCTGTCCCTTCGCAAAGTCGCACCTCCAGCTGGTGGATGAGGAGATTACGGCGCAGCTGGCACCAGCGACCGATGAAGTCCTCCATCTGCCCTACCGACACGCGGGGCGCACGGCTGCCACCGCCGCCCGACTTATCTTTAGAGGTACGCGCACGCGCGTAGCGCGCAAGGCGACACGTGGCGTGTTCGGCGGTCTGGGCGTAGCAGCTGCGCACGGTGGCCGCAACGGAATGTTCGGCCGCGTCGTAGTCGGCAAATTCACTGAGGGCCCACGCCTCGGCATCGGCCTCGCTCACGCCGAAGCGGTTCATCCAGTAGAGGCAGCGGCAGATGTAAGCGTTGTGACTGCCGGGAGCGTAAAGGATGCCGTCGTCCTCCACCAGGCGGCGCACGGTGGGGGCGGCACTCACGGCCCGCACGGGTCGGCCCCTCGAGGCTCGGGGACGCGCTGGGGCCTCAGGCTCCACTGCCAAGGCCTCGGCCTCGGGACGGTAGCAGACCTCCGGGTCGTGGCAGAGGACGGACATGCGGGTGGCGTTCTTGCACTGGGCGTCGACCGTTACGCCCAGCAGGCGGGCGTAGTAGTCGTTCACCGTCTGCCAGGCGCGGGCAAAGGTGCGGGCATCGGTCGGCACAGGCTCCACACGGGCCACCACCCGCAGGCCACGGCCCGAGAGAGTGACGTAGGCCAGAAACGTATGCGGGTCGGCTTTCACCCGCGCGACCAACGTGTCCAGGCTTTTGCCGTTCAAGTCGTCAATGTCGACCATCGCCTTGTCGGAGTAGCCGCGGACATGCTGCTGACTACGCCCTCCCTCGAGGATAACGGAACAGACAAAGGCCGCCTGCGAAGTCTTCAGGGAAACTTTGCGGCGCTTCAGCTCTTCGACGGAAGCAATGTCGCCCGCAGCTTCGGCTTCAGCCAGGCGGGCACAAGTCTCGCGGTAAAGACGAGTGACAGTGAGATGACGTCCTCCACGGATTTCTTCCACCAGATCGCCCCACGTGGTGGGTACGGGCACGGTGTCGCGCAGGGAGGCAAAGCGCGAGGGCCAGAAAGAGATTTCATTTTTCATTGACATATTCTTTACGGTTTACTTGTTTATTTGGATCAAATTCATTATATTTGGACATGCGATCTTTCCAAGTTTTTTCGGCAAAGGTAGTCAATGACGGATAGCGGATGCTGTACTCATGGATGCAGCATTTTTCAGGCTCTTTTACAGATTTAACTTCTTTTATGCCGTTCATGGTTTGGCCGCCGGCCGCGGTCTAATCCTCTGGGCCATGAATGAAAAGAAGCTAAGAAAGAAAGCCAATTTGTGGATAGCCACGGCCGCAAATGAATTGAACGAGATCCGAAGAAGGTGGCGCCTAACCTCCAACCGCCAGTTTGCCCGCGCAGTCGGCATGAACGAGCGCACCATAGCCAAGCTGAATCCGAAACAACCGGACAGCTCGTTGTCGCTCGAGACTGTGGACCGCATCTACAGCGCGCTCATAGCCTTGCGTTGTGTGTACATCACGGACGAAGAAATGGAAGAGGAGTACCGCCGGCTGATGGAGTCGAGGATACGCATCGCTATGAGCGTAGCCCCGCTGCCACAGGCCGTAAAGGACGCTGTAGCAGACGAACTCCAAAGTCGCGGGAAGCAGACCGGAAAATGTTGAAACGGACCCGTCCGAACCGCTGTGCTGATGGTGATAAGGCTGGCGGGGAAGCAGTCGTACAGAAGGTGTAAAAAGGGAAACCTCTGCACTGTCGCCCTCCTCCCGGGCAAAGAGCAAGCGACTGAAAAGATGTGCGGCAAGAAGGCAGAGGCAAGAGGAGACTGAAGCCCGCAACTTCTACCAAGGCCATGACGACCACTCCGCAACGACAAGCGAAAGAGAAATCCCGGGGGAACAAGCCATGACTGCCCGCCGGGATTTTGTCTGTAATCTGTATACCAGTCGGGAACGGCTCTACGACGCGTTGGCCCTCAAAAAGAAAAAAGGGGAATGTGTTGCCGTTCCAACACATCCCCTTATCTGATAAAATTTAATGAAACAAACTGCGGAGAGAACGAGATTCGAACTCGTGATACCCTTTAGGGGTATACACGCTTTCCAGGCGTGCCTCTTCAACCACTCGAGCACCTCTCCTTCTGATTTCGGGGTGCAAAGATACGGGAAGTTTGCGAGATTTCCAAATCCAGAAGAAAAGAGTTTACCCCAAAAGAGGATTGTCTGGCTCCGCACCAAATGCAAGACGAGAGAATCGTTCGAAATAGAGGATGAGCCTATCTCCTTTCGTAATTTGAGCAAGCATATGCATCTCCCCCATATCTGTCGGTATGCTTTTTCAACAGGAGACACTGCTCAGAGCTGTTATCGTACCAAGAACAAAGGACACAAGCTTTTTCTTCATTCTTTGAAATTTCTTCTGCCGAGGGTATCGCAGAAGACGTCGCAGCTCCAAGCATCTCTGGAACAGAAGCAAAAACAGCCTTCACGACAATCACCAATATCACCACAAATATATAAAAAATACCGGCAATGGCAGCCGTCAAATAGCTCACACTGAAAATAAGGACAAGTCCAACAGCCGATAGGACAGCCTTTTCCACCCCTTTTCCACCTTTAATGTCATCCCAGAAAGCTCCAACCACATTTCCTAAAAACAGGAATAACAGGAATAAATTCGGAATGACACATAAATAGGGTTGAAGGCCATAAGAAGCGTCTGGGAACCACAATGCGCCAACATTGTTTACCCAGTTGGGGTTGTCGTTGCAGTAGGCTACGAAAATGAGAATAAAATTCCAAATACCCAGCATAACACCCAATCCCATGGTATTGTTCTGAACAGAAGTAGATTTATACATGAAACCGGTTATAATCATGGGAAGCGAAATAATGATTACCAGAATAAGAATGGCCAACAAGACCTTCCACCATTGAGCAGTAAAAAGCAGTTTCAAAAAACCGCTCATCACATACTCGGAAAAGAAGATACCGGCATTGAACAAACGCGGAATGAAAGATTCGTCCGCTGTGGTCTGATACACATGGGCACTATAGGCAATTCCCCCCTTTATCAATGCTAAAACACCCGCTTTTCTATCCCGCAACAGCCTCTCACCTTGATGCCAGTTTTCCCAAGCTTTCTGATAATATTGCTCAGCCATGAGGGAATCTTCTAGAACATGAGTCCGCAGAAATCTGCTGTTATAATAATCCCCCATGTCATAATAACTATCCGGATTATTATATTTGATGCCGATTTGGGCCCATTTGAACAAGATATCATTCCGTCGGTCTTCATACTCCTCATCACTCATCTTGGGATGTGGTTTACGAAAATCAGCCCATTCTTGAAGCCAAGCATCTGTAATGATCGCGTCATTTCCTGATTCGATCAACACTTGCTGATATCGCTTAAAAGAATCGAGGGGCACTACATCCTTAAAATCATCATAATGCCTTACAACAGCAAACATCGCATTCTTATCCTCCTTCTGCGCCGCCTGATAAACATTCTCCAAGTCGCTCTCCCACGGAGAACACGAACCGAGCAAGAGGCATGAAACGATAGAAACGACTAACAATAAATCTTTTCGAAAATGATCCATATATTTCATAACCATTAACTTTGAAACGGTGAACTCATCCTTCACAGAAATGAATCCACCGTTTACAAAACCAGCCTAACCAATACTCATGAGTTTCATTATTTTATTTACTCCATTCTCAAAGTACTTCATCGGACCTTAAAATATGGGGCAAGAACAATTAATAAAATCAACCCTATAATTTGCCCGACTTCGTTCTTTATCCATTCAGTTTACAAAAAAACAATTATTTTAATTGAAAATTTGTCACCCAAAATAGTGATTTTATCTCAAATAAGCAAAACAAATTAAAAGATTCATATTTCTCATACCAGTTACTATCATAATCTCTAATTTATTATATAATCTACTTCACTAAGAAACTATATATAAATATAGCTTCTAAAGAAAAAATAAAGTAATCTCACTTTCTACACTTAGCTTTTCGTATATTTGCCAACAAAATCATTTTCAACCAAATGCCATGAAAATTCTCTATAAAATACTACTATTATTTCTGCTATTATCATCTTCACTTCATGCAGAACAGATTCCTCTCGACTCTACATTAACACGCCTCTATACCCGCGCGGCAAAACTGATGAGCGAAGGAGGCAAGGAAAACTACGAGAAAGCCCAACGCACATTCGACAGCGCCTTCGCCATACCGGGAGCAAGACAATCGCCCATATACCCTATATTATTGAATGAACAGGCTACACTATTAGTATATACCGGCGAAGGAGAACGGGCCCTGGAAATGAAGAAGAGCGTACTCCCCTACCTGCCCGAAATTGATGACCTGGAGAAACACATCAGCGTATACAACGACCTGGCCATCCTCTACCGCCGACGACACATGAACGACTCCACCATCTATTATTATACCAAAGCCATGGAAGCCGCCCTGCAGTATAAGGACGAAGGCTGGATTACCCACATCTACAACAATGTTTCCATCTTTTATTTCAACATCCGACAAATGAACGAAGCGGAAAAGTACATCGACCTGTCCGCCGAACATGCCGTAAAAACAGACGACCCCTTCTCCACCTTCAGCGCATGGCAGCTCCGTGCAGCCATCAAGGCAGAACTGGACAAGCTGGACGATGCCGAACAATCCATCCGGAAGGCTTGGGAAATTGCCTGCCAGTCGGGAGGCAACGCTTCCAGCTGGAAAATCAGGTGCCTCCCCTCCCTGCTGAGGGTATTGGAACGGAGGGAACAGCCGGACTCGGTGGAACATTACCTGCAAATCGGCAACCGCCTCCTGGAGGAAGAACCGGACAACTCCATCGCCGCCATCGGGTTCATACAAGTAAGGGCTTCTACGGAAATGAACCGGAAGAACTATACGCAGGCACTGAAAGATATGCTGTGGCTGCGAAAAAGGAACACTGGCAGTGAACCCAAGACACTGCTTACCCAAATTGCCCAATGTTACCATGCGACGGGCAACCAGGCCCAGGCATATGCCTACATGGACAGTGCACGCATGTGGACCGACACACTGGCCCAACAGAATCTCACTCGACAAATGGCTGAGTTCAACGTCAAATACCAAACACAGGAAAAAGAATTGCAGATAGCTAATCTAAAACAGCAGCAGCTGGAACATCAAGCCCTTCTGTTGAAAGGAGCTATCGGAAGTGGGTTGCTATTGATTTGCATATCCATCATTTTATTGGGAGTATATCACAAGAAACGGACAGCAGAACAAAAAATTGAATTATTGAAACAAGAAAATGACCTGAACTCAGCACGACGCTATATTGAAGGCCTGGAAACTGAATGTAAATACTTTGCTAAAGAGTTACACGACGGTATCGCCAACGATCTTCTGGCTCTACAAATGAAAATGAGCAACCAAACATCAAAAAACAATGCTGAAGAGCTAACCAATCTCGTCGGACAAATAAGAAACAGCATACGCAATATTTCCCATGAACTGATGCCCCCTGAATTCGATGAACTAAGTCTGGATGAAATATTAGTACGCTATGCTTCAAACCTGAAAGCCAACACCGGCATACAAACCAGCTATACCCCCACCATAGGCAATGCTTCCCGCAATCTCCCCAACGAAACTGCCTATGAGTTGTATCGTATCACGCAGGAGCTCACTATGAGCATTGCAAAACATACCCGAGCAGACTATATCCACATCAGCTTACAAACTGAAAATGGGACAAGATATATATTACAAATTGCTGACAATGGTACCCAATCTGCGAATCAGCAGTCTACAAAAAATGATGGCATAGGCCTACGCACCATAAACGACCGTATCAAAGCCATTCGTGCTACTACTAACCAAACTCAATCCAGTGATGGCAACAACATTTTTACACTACAATTCGACATATAGTCCAATGGATAAAAGAATGCAGAATTCTGATATACACCATGCATGAAGAACCTTGGGTCGTATCCAAGCTAGCACACCAAGCTATTCATGGAGCTGTCTCAAAAAACAACAGCATCCAGGAACTAGCTACAGCCATCAAAGAAATAAAGAATGGGAATAAATATTTCTGCAAAACTTTTTCCGAGCAGTTCGGTAGAAATTCTATAACTCAGGTACCAGAGTTGTCCAAAAGAGAAAAAGAAGTATTGGCTTTATTATCCCAAGGGCTGAGTACCTCAGAAATTGCAAACAAGATATTTCTTAGCACTAACACGGTACACACTTACCGCAAACGACTGATGGAAAAACTGGAAGCCAAAAATGTGGCAGAATTAGTATACAAAGGAACAGAGCTATTCTAATCAAGATCTTATTCAATAACAAGCAAAACTAAAATACGATTTAAATCATACCACTTAACAAGAGATATTCTGTAAATCTTCTTAGAATCTGTTTAAATTTATTTATAATTAGTTGTAAATCAGTAGGTTAATT
>ERZ827452.1317-NODE-1317-length-24426-cov-3.476222_pt1 | contig 24426 bp, 29 predicted proteins | sample MGYA00519866_ERZ827452 | MGnify/ENA primary metagenome ERZ827452 (study PRJEB31778, sample SAMEA3449307) | human gut metagenome | biome: human gut; feature: human-associated habitat; material: faeces | place: United Kingdom | collected 2010/2012 ... | reverse complement strand
GCGCACACTACGCCGCCCGGGACGCCGTCTGCTTTGAGACGGAGGACTTTCCCGACGCACCGAACCACCCGAACTTCCCGGACACGACGCTGCTGCCGGACCAGCCGTACAGCTCCACGACGATTTATCGGTTTGATATTGCGCCAATGTAAGAACACAAAAGGCTTTCCCCTCGGGGGAGGCCTTTTGCGTAGAAATACCGCCCTGCGCGAAAATCTCGTGCAGGGCGGTATTTATACCTCTTTACTTAACAAAATTCTGTCATTATCCAGCGCATGGCCGACGTTCTCGGCAAAGCGGTCCAGCAGACCGCCCACGGTGGTGTGGGCGCGCTCCTCGCCGCCGATGTCCAGCACGATGTGGCCATGGTCCATCATCAATGTACGGTTGCCCAGGGTCAGCGCGTCGTGCATATTGTGGGTGATCATCAGGCAGGTCAGGTTCTTTTCGGCCACGATGTTCCGGGTCAGCTCCAGCACCTTTTCCGCCGTGGCGGGATCCAGAGCGGCGGTGTGCTCGTCCAGCAGCAGCAGTTTCGGCGTGACCAGCGTGGCCATCAGCAGGGTCAATGCCTGGCGCTGGCCGCCGGACAGCAGGCCCACCGGCTGCTTCATCCGGTCCTCCAGGCCAAGGCCCAGCTCGGAGAGTTTTTCCGCAAAGAGGTCGCGGTCCTTCTTCGTGATGCGGGAGAAGGGCGACGTGTGCCCCGATGCCCGCAGGAAGGCCAGCGCAAGATTTTCCTCAATGGTCATATGCGGGGCCGTGCCGCGCAGCGGGTCCTGGAACATCCGACCGATGGCCTTGGAGCGCTTGTAGTCTGGCAAAAAGGTGATATCTTTGCCCGCCAGCGTGATGGTGCCGGTGTCGGCGATGAACTCGCCCGCAATGGCGTTGAACAGCGTGGATTTGCCCGCGCCGTTGGAGCCGACGATGGTGGCAAAGTCACCGTCGTCGAGGTGAAGGTTCACACCTTCCAGCGCGATCTTCTCATTGACGGTGCCGGGGTTGAACGTTTTGCCGATGTTTTTCAGTTCAAGCATGGCGGGCACCTTCTTTCTCGGCGTTGGCACGGCGGCGGCGGAAAGCCGCCTTGGACCGGATGGCGGGCGCAGCGATGGCCAGCGCCACGATGACGGCGGAAATCAGTTTCAGACACTCTGACGGGACGTTGGCACGCAGGGCCAGCGCAATGATGAAACGGTAGATAACGCTGCCGATAACGGCGGCCACAGCCTTGACCCACATACCGCTGCGGCCAAACAGCGTCTCGCCGATGATGAGGGACGCCAGGCCGATGACGACCATGCCGGTACCGAGGTTGATATCCGCCGAGCGCTGGTACTGGGCCAGCACCGCGCCGGACAGGGCGGTCATGGCGTTGGAGATGCAGAGGCCTACCGTGATGGTGAACGCCGTGTTGATGGAGGATGCGCGGACCATGTCCGGGTTGTCGCCGGTGGCACGGATGGACAGGCCCATCCGAGTGCCGAGGAACAGGATGAGCAGCACGCAGACCACAACTGTGACAAGGGCCGCCACCAGCAGTTTATAGGGTGCATTCTCGCCGAGGATGCTCTGCGCCACGGTGAAGATCGTGTTCGTTTTCAACATAGGTACGTTGGAGGAAAACCCCATGACCGCCAGGTTGACGGTGTACAGCCCTGTGTTGGTGATGATGCCCGCCAGAATGGACGGCACCGCCAGCCGCGTTTGCAGAAACGCCGTGACGAACCCGGCCGCCGCACCGGCCAGCAGTGCCAGCGGCAGACCCAGGAACGGATGGCCCGCCACCGCGGCGGTAGCCGAAACAGCGCAGCCCAGGGTGAATGCGCCGTCGGTGGTCATATCGGCGATGTTCAGCACGCGGAAGCTGAGGAACAGCGCCAGGGCAACCAGCGCGTAGATAAAGCCCAGCTCCAGCGCGCTGAATACAATGGCGGAAGAAATCATGGAATCACTCCTTCATGGAATATGGAAGACGGGGGAAAACGGTGTTGCTATCCATATAATATAATGTAGAAAACGGCCGGAAGCAGGCGGGGAAAATCCCGCCTGCGCCCGCTTGTTATTTTGCGGTGGTCACTTCGGTGACGGTGTTTGCCATGGTGGAGAACACGCTGTAGTCGATGTTCAGCGCCTTGGCGGTGTCGGTGTTCACGGTGATGATGCCGCCGTCCATCACATGGAACTCAGGCACGGCGCCGCCTTCCAGAATGTCGAAGGCCATATCGGCGGTGTACTTGCCCAGCTCGGTGTAGTTGACACCGCAGGTGGTGAAGGCGCCGAACTGGACGAAGGAGTCAGCACCGGTGTAGTGGGGGATACCGGCCTCATTGAGAATCTCGGCTACGGCGACCTCGGCGTCCATGACCCGGTTGTCGGTGGGGGTGAACACGGCGTCTACCCGACCAACCAGGGAAGCGGCGGCGGCGACGATCTCATCGGTGGTGTTGCCGGTCTTTTCCAGATAGGCAATGCCCTTCTCGTCCAGGTATTTCTTGGCCTCGGCAATGGGGGTGATGGAGTTATCCTCGGAGTTGCTGAACAGAAGACCCACGGTCTTGATGTCGGGGTTGACGGCCAGCATCATGTCCAGGATGAAGGGGGTGTTCAGAGCGTCGGAGGTACCGGTGACGTTATCCAGACCGGTGAGGCCTGCGGTTTCGGGGTCGGAGCAGGCGGCGTAGACGATGGGAGTACCGGTGTCCTCGGCGGCGGTGACCATGGTCTGGGCGGCCAGCGTTGCGATGGGGATGATCATGTCCACCTTGTCATCCAAGGCCTGGGCACCGATCTGACCCAGCATGGTGGTGTCGTTCTGGCCGTTGTAGTCGGAGATGGTCAGCTCCACACCGGCGGCTTCGGCTCTAGCCTTCAGCTCGGCGGAGATGGCCTCGTGGATTTCGTCCAGGGAGGAATGGGACAGCTGCTGGACGATGGCCACGGAGTAGCTCTTGACTTCGGTGGTTTCGGCGGCGGTCTCAGCGGCGACGGTGGCCGCGGGAGTAGCGGCAGGGGCAGTGGTGGAGGCGGGAGCGGAGGAAGCACCGCAGCCGACGAGCAGGGAGGCGGACAGAATCAGGGAAGAAACGATAGCAGTGATCTTTTTCATAAGAATACTCCTTTTCAAGTTCAAAAATGATGGTGAATGTGTTTTCATCGGATAGTCAGTCCGGCTTCACCATCGTCTCCCCGGTAATTTCTTCAGCATATGCTTCACCTCTCGTATGGAATATAAAACTTCATGCAGGATCGCTGCACCACGAAAACGCACAAATGACGGTGCATGAAGTTTTTGTGCATCCTTTCCGGTTGCCCCGCAGGGGCGAGGAAATGGCACATTTCTTGTTTTTGCTATGCTTTTGCATAGCAAAAAAGTCCTTGTTCCCCGAAGGGAACAAGGACAGAAAATACAATTTCTGCGGTACCACCTTGTTTGCCGGTAAACCGACCGCTCGACCGGCGCCAACACGCCGCCTGCCCAGTAACGCTGGCAATGCGTCAGAAGATACTCAAGCCCACGCTCTTTCCCTCTGCCCTCGGCGGCCCATTTGCTGCCCCGCTTCTCGCTTCCCTCTCAGCTGTGGGAAACTCTCTGTGGATGCGCTTGCAGCTTTACTTCCGCGTCTGTGGTTTGCTGTTTTGAAGTTGTTTCCTTTATACACCAAGTCAAACTGTTTGTCAAGAACTTTTTTCAAAAAATTTTCCGTGACTTGCGGACAAATGTTTTCCACTGACGCTCAGTATTCCCGCACCACGCCTTTGACTACGCCGATGATCTGGGCATAGGTGCCGTCGATGGGGGAGTAGGCATCGTTTTCCGGCATGAGCCAGACCTGACCGTTCCTGCGCAGAAGCCGCTTGACGGTGGCCTCGTCCTCAATGCGCGCCACCACGATCTGACCGTTGTCCGCGGTGGGCTGAGGGCGCACCACCACCTTGTCCCCCTCCAGAATCCCGGCGTTTATCATGCTGTCGCCCCGAACCCGCAGGGCGAAACACTCGGGGTCAGGCCAGGGCAGAGTGCCCTCCTGATTTTCCACCGCCAGAATGGGAAGACCTGCGGTGACCACGCCGATGACGGGAATCTGACCCTGCCGGGCACCGGTGACCAGGGCACGCTTACGACCCTTGACCCCGGTGGACTGAAGAAGCCCCTTCTGCTGCAAAGCCTGCAAATGATAGCTGACGGAAGCGGTGGAGCGCAGACCCACCGCCTCGCCGATTTCCCGGACGGAGGGGGAGAAGCCGTTCTCCTGAATGAAATGGTTGACATAATCCATTATCATATCCGCTTTGTTGCTGGTTCTGGGCATGACGCTACCTCCAGGGGGTTATTTTTAACACATTATAGCACATATTTTCGAAAAAAGAAAGACCTGTCGGAAAATTCTTTCACAAAATCCGGGCAGTCCAGCCTATACTGGCGTAAGGAGGAATGCGCGTGAAAGAGCAGTGGGAAAGCCAGGTCTGGCAGCGGGTGCGGCAGCCCATGGCGGCATCCGGGGGAAATCTGCGGGTTCTGCGCCGGGAGAGCATGTGCCTGGCGGGGATTTATCGGAAGCTGGAAAACACCCTGAGGGGAAGCAGTCGGGAGCAGGCGGCTGTCCTGTATCGGCAGGAGTTGGAAAACGAGGCCATACTCCGGGGGCTGGAAAGGCTGAGTGGCGGGGACAGCGGACCCATGCGGCCGGTATCGCCGCCGGAGGAAGGGACGGCGCGGCTTCTGAACCAGTGCTTCCGGAGCACCTGCCGTGCCCAGACAGAATACTTAGCCCGCTCGGCGGAGCCGGAGACGGGGATTGTCTTCCGGCTGCTTGCGGACAATGCCGCCGCCCGGTGCGCCGCCATCGCCCGGCTGCTGGGCAGCTTGGGGTGAATGTGGGGACAGAGAGATATTTGAAAAATATGAGCGGTTGATTGTTAAAAATAGCGGTAGAAAACACAGATTTCTGGGTTTTCTACCGCTAAAATGTTCACTTCATAATTTTTCGGTAGACTGCTGCCTACCGAAAAGCTTCTGTCCCGCATTCCGCAAAACCGGGAGCATAGCCGCCCCGGAACCTGTACAAGCCGATTTCTTTACGTCCGAAACGCCTGGCGGGATTGCTCCCGGTGCGGAAGCAACCACTGGTCGGTAATCGCTACCAACATAATTATACAATAAAACACGACGTGTGTCAATGGCTCTTGGGACGGGGCGAAAAGCCGATTGACAACGGGACGCCAAAGGGGTACGATAACAATAATAAAGTGGGAGGAATGAATAATGCAGGAGCAGAAGGAGAAGGAGCAAAAAGGCCGCCCAACCATGGGCGGCCTTGTGCTATTTGGTTGTACCAAAACGAAAAATCCCTGATGCGTGTGCATCAGGGATTTTGCATGGTGACCCGTACGGGAATCGAACCCATGTTACCGCCGTGAAAGGGCGGTGTCTTAACCGCTTGACCAACGGGCCTGGTAGCGGCAATCTGATTCGAACAGATGACATACCGGGTATGAACCGGCTACTCTACCAACTGAGTTATGCCGCCATGTGGTCAACGCAATTTCGGCACCGCCGAAATCAGCTTCCTAAGTATAGCCTAAGATTTTCCGTTTGTCAAGAATTATTTTTGTTTTTTCCTCGATTTTTTTGGAGATACTTTTTCCTGAGGTGAATCACCATGAAATGGGGAAAACAACTGACACTCTTTACCGTGGGCGGCGGTGCCTATGTGGGGCTGGAACTATTGTACCGGGGCAGAAGCCACATCAGCATGTTCGGGGCAGGGGGACTGTGCTTTCTGCTGATGGGGGCGCTGCGCAAAAAGCGGCTGCCGGCTCTTGTCAGGCTCACCGGCGGGGCGGCCATCATCACCGGGGTGGAGCTGGCCACAGGGCTTCTGTGCAACCGGGACTTTTCCGTCTGGGACTATCGGGGCCAGCCCGGGAATTTCCTGGGCCAGATCTGCCCGCTGTTTGCCGCGGTTTGGATTCCGGTGGGGGCGGCGGGGATGAGCCTGTACGGCCTGACCGAGAAGCTCTGGGATCGAAAACTGGGAAATGCTTTCCCCATGGGAAGAAGAAGGTAAAATTTTCGTAAAACCGTCGGATTCGCAGAATTTCCCGGAATCTGAGCCATTGACGCAGGGACTCTTTTCTGATATCATAGACTTACGTTGAAAGACGTGATGAGGTCTTCGGAAGGGGGAATCCAAAATGAAATTCGCTGCGTTTGTCTGGCTGGGACTGGTGATCCTGTTCCTGATCGCGGAGGGGGCGACGGTGAGCCTGGTTTCGCTGTGGTTTGCGGCGGGAGCGGTGGTCGCCATGTTTGCCGCCCTGCTGGGAGCGGGAGCTTGGCTGCAGACCGGATTGTTCCTGGTGGTTTCCGGTGCGCTGCTGCTGATGCTCCGCCCCATTGTCCGGCGGTATCTGGTGCCGAAAATTACGCCCACCAATGTGGACAGCCTGGTGGGTTCCACAGGCCTCGTCACCGAGGCCATTGACAATGTGACCGCCTCCGGTCAGGTGAAGCTGGGTGCCATGGAATGGACGGCTCGCAGTACCACCGGCGAGAATATCCCCCAGGGTGCCCTGATCCGAGTGGACAGAATCGAAGGCGTCAAAGTCTATGTAACCCCTGTAAACGTTCCCGAAAAAATCTGAATTCTCAAAGGGAGGTACTTAATCATGCTGTTTGTTATCATCCTTATTCTGATCGCGCTGATCATTGCGGTGCGCAACATCGTGGTGGTTCAGCAGTCCCGTGCCTACGTTGTGGAGCGGCTGGGCGCATTCCAGACCGTCTGGGGCGTGGGTCTGCACTTCAAGGTTCCCTTCATCGACCGGGTAGCCCGGCGGGTTTCCCTGAAGGAGCAGGTGCTGGACTATCCCCCCCAGCCCGTTATCACCAAGGATAACGTGACCATGCAGATCGATACCGTGGTGTATTTCCAGATCACCGATCCTAAGCTGTACGCCTACGGCGTGGAGCAGCCCATGGCGGCTATGGAGACCCTGACGGCCACTACCCTTCGGAACATCATCGGCGACCTGGAGCTGGATCAGACCCTGACCTCCCGGGACGTGGTGAACACCAAAATGCGCTCCATTCTGGACGAGGCCACCGACCCCTGGGGCATCAAGGTTAACCGGGTGGAGCTGAAGAACATTCTGCCCCCTCAGGATATCCAGAACTCCATGGAGAAGCAGATGAAGGCCGAGCGTGACCGCCGGCAGGCGATCCTCCAGGCCGAGGGTCAGAAGAAGTCCGCCATTCTGATTGCCGAGGGCGAGAAGGAGTCTGCCATTCTGAAGGCCGATGCCGAAAAGCAGGCGGCCATCCTCCGGGCAGAGGCCGAGAAGCAGGCCGCCATTCTGAAGGCCGACGGCGAGGCGCAGGCTATCCGCTCCGTCCAGCAGGCACTGGCGGATTCCCTGGAAATGCTGAACGAGAAAGCTCCGAGTGACAGCGTCCTGAAGCTGAAGGCCATCGAGGCCATGCAGAAGGTGGCGGACGGTCAGGCCACCAAGATCATCATTCCCAGCGAAATGCAGGGACTGGTGGGGCTGGCAAACGGCATCACCGAGACCGTAAAAACCAAGTAATTTCCGGGCATAATTGAATCATTTTGGCTCCCTGGCTGTTGGAAAGTCGGGGAGCCTTTTTATGCAATACGTTCATTTTGTATCGATATAAATAGATTGAACAACATTTTTTTGTGAGTTATGAATAAAAAAGTGGACAAATCGTGAAAAGTGCGCTATGATGTACCCGGATACACGCGGCTTGAGCCGCAAATTTGAAAGAGGTGAAGAAACATGGCGTTTTCTTTTTTCGGCGGGGTACATCCCAAAGAAAATAAGTGGTATGCCTGTGACAAGGAAACCGAGGCTTTTCCGGAACCGGATATTGTCGTGATTCCCATGGCGCAGCACATCGGCGCCCCCTGTAAGCCCCTGGTTGCAAAAGGCGACCTGGTGACAAAGGGTCAGAAGATCGGCGACAACCAGGGACTGTGCGTCCCGGTGCACGCTTCCGTTTCCGGTAAGGTCAAGGCGGTGGAGCCCCGGGCTCACACCAACGGCAGCATGGTTCTGAGCGTGGTCATCGAAAATGACCACCTGGATACTCTGTGTGAAACGGTGAAGCCCAGAACCCAGGAGGAAGTAGACGCGCTGACTCCCGAGGAGCTGGTTGACATCATCCACGAGGGCGGCATTGTGGGTATGGGCGGCGCAACCTTCCCCACCCATGTGAAGCTGTCCGGCGGCATCGGCAAGGTGGATACCGTCATCGTCAACGCCGGTGAGTGCGAGCCGTACATCACTGCCGATGACCGGCTGTGCCGGGAGAAGCCCCAGGATGTGATCTCCGGCCTGAAGCTCATTATGAAGATCTTCGGCCTGAAGGAAGGCCACATCGGCATTGAGGACAACAAGCCCCAGGCCATTGAGGCGCTGAAGGAAGCGGCCAAGGACGAGACGGGAATCCTGATTGACGTGCTTCCCGCCAAGTACCCCCAGGGCGCGGAAAAGCAGCTGATCTACGCGGTTACCGGTCGGGAGGTTCCCTCCGGCGGACTGCCCGCCGCCGTGGGCTGCGCGGTGTTCAATGCCGCTACCGTCCGGGCCATTCACGATGTGGTGTACACCGGTATGCCCCTGATCTCCCGGATCGTCACCGTTTCCGGCGACATCCTCATGGAGCCGAAGAACCTGCTGGTGCCCATCGGCACCTCCTTCAATGACCTGATGGAGGCCTGCGGACGCAAAGACACCCCCTACAAGGTTCTCTCCGGCGGACCCATGATGGGCGTTGCTCAGTATGACCTGAGCGTTCCCACCATCAAGGGCGTCAACGCCGTGACGGTGCTGGGTCAGAAGAACGCCTTCTTCGTGGAAGAGCCCCACTGCCTGCGCTGCGGCAAGTGCATCGATGCCTGCCCCATGCGGCTGATGCCGGTGCTCATGTACAAGTCCTGGCAGGACGGCGACGTTCAGAAGATGAAGGAAAACAATATTATGGACTGCATCGAGTGCGGCTCCTGCGCCTACACCTGCCCTGCCAGTGTTCCTCTGGTGCTGGGCTTCCGGGTGGCAAAGCAGGCCATCCGCAACGCGTCCGCGCCGGTGAAGAAATAAGGAGGTGGAAATCAAATGGCACAGATGAAATACTTTTATGAGCTGACGATTTCCAGCTCACCCCATGCCCACAGCCCCATCACCACCCGCACCATTATGCGGGACGTTCTGATCGCTCTGGTTCCCGCCCTGCTCGGCGCGGTTTATTTCTTCGGCTTCCGGGCGCTGACGGTGACCGCCGTCAGCGTGGCGGCCTGCGTTTTCTTCGAGTGGCTGTACTGCAAGCTCATGAAGAAGCCCTGCAAGACCTATGACCTGTCCGCCTGTGTGACCGGCGTACTGCTGGCCTTTGTGTGCCCCGTGACCATTCCCTACTGGACGATCATTCTGGGCGACGCCTTCGCCATTCTGCTGGTGAAGATGCTCTTCGGCGGCCTGGGCAAGAACATTGTGAACCCCGCCCTTGCCGGCCGTGCTTTCATGTTCAGCTGGCCCGTGCTCATGAGCAACTGGGTGAAGGTGGGCTTTGAGAATGCCGCCGGGCTGATTTCCAGCGCGGACGCGGTGACTGCCGCAACCCCCCTGGCAAACCTGCATCAGGGCGTCATGTGCACCGAGTCCACCGCCGCCCTGTTCCTGGGCAACGTGGGCGGCTGCCTGGGCGAGACCTCCGCGCTGCTGCTGCTCATCGGCTTTGCGTACTTACTCATCCGGAAGGTGATTTCCGCCCGGATCCCCGTGACCTATATCCTGACCGTAGCGGTGCTGACCTTCCTGTTCCCCCGGGGCAATGACCGGATCGCCTGGATGGCGGCCCAGGTCTTCGGCGGCGGCCTGATGCTGGGCGCTATCTTCATGGCCACGGACTATGTCACCTCTCCTGTGACCCATCTGGGACAGATCGTCTATGCCATCGGCTGCGGCGTGCTGACCGTGATGATCCGCTACTTTGGCGGCTACAACGAGGGCGTGTCCTACGCCATTTTGTGCATGAACGCCTGCACGGTGCTGCTGGATAAGGTCGGCCATCCCGTGAAATTTGGCGCACCCAAGAAGGAGGCGGCGAAGAAATGAAAACAGAATCCAATGTACATTACATTGCCCGCCTGACCATCACCCTGCTGCTGATTACGGCAGTGGTTGCCGCGCTGCTGGCAGCGGTGAACTCCGTGACCGCACCCAGAATCGCGGCTCAGAACGAGGAGAAGACCCAGGCGGCTGTTGAGGCTGTCCTGCCCGGCGGCGGCCAGCAGGTGGATTATACCGATGACACCGGCCTGGTCGGCAAGGTTTACAAGGGTGACGCAGGCTACGCCGTAGAGGTTATGCCCTCTGGCTTTAACGGCACCGTCACCATGATGGTGGGCGTGGGCACCGACGGAAAGGTGCTGGGTATTTCCATCGTCAATCACACCGAAACTGCCGGCCTGGGCGCCGTTGCGGCGGCTCAGACCACCGCGGGCAGCACCTTCCGTGACCAGTTCGTCGGCATGAGCGGCAATGTGTCCGTGAAGAAGGACGGCGGTCAGGTGGACGCCCTTACCGGCGCGACCATCACCTCCCGGGCGGTGTGCTCCGGCGTGAACGCCGCGCTGAGCGTGGCTGCCGCTTTGGGTTAAGGAGGTATGTTCTATGGATTTTAAGAAACAATTCAAAGAGGGACTGCTGACCAAGAATCCGGTTACCGTCCAGCTGCTGGGCATGTGCTCGACCTTGGCCATCACCACCAGCCTCTTCAACGGCATCGGCATGGGTGTGGCGGTTACCATCATCCTGACCCTGTCCAACGTCATTATCTCCGCTATGCGGAAGATCATCCCTGATAAGATCCGTATCGCCATGTTCATCGTGGTGATCGCCGGCTTCGTGACCTGCGTGGACCTGTCTATTCAGGCATTCCTGCCGGATCTGGCCAACTCTCTGGGCGTGTTCATCCCCCTGATCGTGGTGAACTGCATCATCCTGGGCCGTGCGGAGGCTTTCTCCTACAAGAACGGCATGGTTGCCTCTTTCTTTGACGGCATCTTCCAGGGCATCGGCTACACCTGGGTTCTGCTGGCCATGTGCATCATCCGTGAGTTCCTGGGCGGCGGCACCTTCGGCGGCGGCGTCCTGGGCGCTGTGAACGAGGCCGGTCAGCATGTGGGCATCCAGATCTTCCCCGCTGATTACGGTATCGGTATGCTGACCCTGCCTGTGGGCGGCTTCCTGGTGCTGGCTGCTCTGATCGCTGCCATGCAGTGGGCTCTGGCTCGTCCCAAGAAGGATAAGGAGGAGAGCAAATAATGGAAATCTTTAAGCTGCTTTCGATCACGCTGGGTGCAATCCTGGCAAACAACTTCATCTTCTCCCAGTTCCTGGGCTGCTGCCCCTTCCTGGGCGTTTCTAAGAAGGTGGATACCGCGGTGGGCATGGGCGTGGCTGTTACCTTCGTTATGGGTCTGGCCTCCGCTGTGTGCTTTGTGGTGAACAAGTACATCCTGATCCCCCTGGATCTGGCTTACATGCAGACCGTGGCATTCATTCTGGTCATCGCTTCTCTGGTGCAGTTCATCGAGATGTTCCTCCAGAAGGCCATGCCCGCTCTGTATACCGCTCTTGGCGTGTATCTGCCCCTGATCACCACCAACTGCGCAGTTCTTGGCGTTGTGCTGCTGAACGTGCAGAATGGCTACAACTTCATTGAGTCTGTGGTCTACGGCATCACCGGCGGTCTGGGCTTCCTGCTGGCCATCGTGCTGTTCGCCAGCATCCGTGAGCGTCTGGTGTTCGCTGACTATCCCAAGTGCTGGGACGGTTTCCCCATCGCGCTGATCACCGCCGGCCTGATGGCTCTGGCCTTTATGGGCTTCTCCGGCCTGAAGGTTTGGTAAGGAGGTAGGAAAGATGGGAAATATTATTGCTGCTATCGCAGTTCTGGGCGCTCTGGGCGCTCTGTTCGGACTGATCCTGTCCGTGGCTTCCAAAATCTTTGAAGTCAAAAAGGATCCCCGCGAGGAGGCTATCCTCAGCCATCTGGCCGGCGCGAACTGCGGCGGCTGCGGCTACCCCGGATGCGGCGGCTGTGCTGCTGCCATCCTGGCCGGCAACGCTCCTGTCACCGCTTGCGCTCCCGCAGGCCCCGACAATGCTGCCGCCATCGCTGAGATCATGGGCATGGCTGCTCCCACCGGTGAGCGTCAGGTGGCCTTCGTCCGCTGCAACGGCGGCGAGGCTGCTAAGAAGCGCTTTGAGTATGTGGGCGTGCAGGACTGCCTCTCTGCCACCAAGGTTGCCGCCGGTCCTCTGGAGTGCCGCTTCGGCTGCCTGGGCTTCGGCTCCTGTGTGAACGCCTGCCAGTTCGGCGCTATGTCCATCGGCCCCAACGGCACCGCCGTTGTGGACCCTGAGAAGTGCACCAACTGCGGCGCCTGCATGAAGGCCTGCCCCCGCGGCCTGATCACCTCTGTGCCCGCCAGCAAGAAGGTCCACGTGGCCTGCGCCAACCTGGATAAGGGTAAGGCTGCTATGAGCGTCTGCGGCAACTCCTGCATCGGCTGCGGCCTGTGCGAGAAGGAGTGCAAGAAGGACGCCATCCATGTGGTCAACGGCGTGGCCGTCATCGACTATGACAAGTGCGTGGGCTGCAAGCTCTGCACCAAGGTCTGCCCCCGTGACGCCATCCTCCCCAAGGCTACTGCTGAGGAGAAGGAAAAGTATAAGGCCATCAAGAAGGCTCAGGCTGAGAAGGCCGCCGCTGCCAAGAAGGCTGCGGAAGAGGCTGCTCCTCAGGCCTAAGACTCCGTCTACGGATCAAATCCCGGCGCGGTCTGTCTCTGATCAGGACAACAACTGAATCCGGGAAAACCCCGACAGATCATCGCTTTGCGATGTCTGTCGGGGTTCCTTTATAACAAGGTTCCAGTTTGACTTTGTATTCTAAAAGGAGCCAGAGCCTTGTATCTTCGATGGTTTCAGAGGGCATAGAAAGACAAAAGGGAATTAGGATATATAAAAACACGGGCTGAAAGTGTTTACACTTTCAGCCCGTGAACAGTTGGGATTTATCGATTTACCGCTTGCCCGGCGTTTTCGCCGTTAGAGGGGGCGGGGGAACCGCCGTATTCTGTTTGCTCCCGCCGCATGAGCGAGACGCGGACACGGAGCTGCTGGAGCTTGTTCTCCCCCTGAATACCCACCTTTTCGTAAATATCCCGACGGTAGGAGTAGACCGTGCTCATCTTTTTCCCTAATTGCTCTGCCAATACCTGAACGCTGATGCCGTCTACCATGGCGTCAATCACAGTCCGCGCTTCCGGTTCCAACTTCTGATAGGCGGACAAGAACAGTTGATATTCCTCGGGATCGATCTCGCTCTTTCGACGCTGGGCCAGGCGCTTGGCGTTGGCCTCCACCTGCTCCATCTGCCCCTGTAGATCCTGTTTTTCTGTTTCCAGATCGGTAATGGTCTGTTCGTGGTCACGGAGTTTGGTGGAAAGGGGCAGAAGTTCTTCAAAAAAGGGCTGTCCCTCATCACCGCCGATCTCGGTGACATGATCAATGTCTTCCAGAATGGGCCTGAAATAACGCCGCGTGTAAAACAGACAGCAGGCTCCACCGAAAAATACCAGCAGCATCAGCAGCCCGCCAATCTCCAATTTGCTTTTCAGCAGGAGCCGACCATAGTCTCTTTTGGGGATCAGAACCGTCAGGGCATGAGGCTCGATATCGCCGCTGGCGGCCATGAAGGGCTGAGAAAGGCCCACGAAGGAAAGCTCTGTTCCGGTGAAAGCCGTGAGTCCCTCCCGGAGATTTTTTTCGTCAGCAGTTCATCCGGTACAAAGCAGAAGCCATCTGCGGGATAGGTCAGAAGCCCTTTCGAAACATCCAGCCCCTCGGCGGAATCCGACAGGATACAGGCCAGACGGTTGATGCCGGAGGGCTGAACATGGTGGGAGGAAAAGTAGGTCTGGTTTACTGCAAAGCCGCACAAACCGTATACAGTACCATCCCCACCCAGCATGGGAACTGTCAGAAGGATCGCGCGTTCAGAGGTGTCGAGCAGGGTCAGCAGTGAGGTTGTCCGGCAGTCACGCTCAATGGGAACGGATGCCGTTTTCAGATGTTCGACAAAGCCGGGGAACTCCGACAGGTCAAACTCCTGCGCCTATTTTCGGTGAGGCATCACACCATGCTGTCGTCCGATGTCTGCCATACCCCGGTAGAGCAGCAGACCGCTGGTGGTGTGGGCAGCGTTGCTTCGCTGGACATACAGGCCGCTGAAGGATTCAGTATTGCTGACAAGGGAGGTGTTCAGCACCACGAACGCGCCGGAGCAGTCCGCCTGACGGACATACTGGCACAGCGGCTCCAGCATAGCCTCCTCCAGCCGCTCCACAGCGTCCGCGTCCCCATCCAGTTTGGAAAGGTCCGTTGTCTGTTTTTCCAGAATGGCGGTCATGTCCTCGGAGAGATGAAGCCCCATCACGGAGACATTCCGCCACAGGGATTCCATGTCCGATTGAAACGCCTCCATCCGGAAGGTCAGCGATTTCGCCAGCTCCTCCCGGGGACTTTTCAGCTGTCCCAACAGAAGAAGGACGGCGAACAGCGTTACCAGCAGCAGCGCCGCCAGTGCGCCCATGTAGAGGAACAGCCGCCGTCGCATGGAGGGCTTGGCCTGTTTCAGTTTGGAAAAAGAAAACCCGGACATGGGCCGTCCCCCTCTTTCAGCATGACAGTGTTCTCAATGGATAGCACACAGCAGCGCCCAGGTCTCCTCTGCCAATGCGTCAATGCTTTCACCGGCAGCAGCACGGGCGGGAAGCTCCTGCTGCATTTGCCGCAGACCATCATAAAGTTGACTGACCTTGCCGTAGTAGCCCCCAAAGCGAGGCTCGGATAAGGGAGTGTAGCTTTCCTGCATGATTTTCAGGGCTGCGTAAAGCTGACGATAGCTTTCAGTCGGTTCCGGGAACTTATCATAATTTTCGATGGCGTCAAAGGCACCGTTCCGTACCAGCATATAACCGGTCTGGGCCACGAAGTCCAGGTTTCGTCCGTTTTCTGTCAGCCAGCGGACGAACAGCGCGGCGGCCTCCGCCTTCTGGTCAGTGGTCTTGTAGGCACAAAGGCCCACGCCCGCCTGCGTCATCAGAGCGTCTGCACCTGCCGTTTTCGGCATGGGCAGTACATGGAGATCCATGGGCTCCTGCGTGCCGTCCCGGTAGGTGACGGTATCGTTATAGTAGAGGATCGCCGCGGAGGAGCCGAGGCCGGAGAGAACATCGCCTGTCATGACCTGCGTGTTGGAATAGAGATCGGAGACCACCACATGGCCCTGAGCCAGAGAGCGGGCGAACTGCATTCAGCTCTCCTTGAATACGACATTATTGGTATCATACCAGCCGTTTTTCGTGTAGGAATCACCGCTGCCGTGCTCCAATGCGTTCAATTCTACAGAACGGATGGGATAGTCCAGTGCGCAGAAGGCCTCGCCGCCGGACCAGTCATAGAACTCTCCGGCAGCATCGTAAAAGCCCTCCCATGTGGAAAGGTCTGCGTAACTGACGCCGGTGGACTGAGAAAAGCGGGCGAAGCCGCTGCCGTTGCACATTAGAAGCTGGGTGGACTTGGAAATAGGGAAGAGCAGCAGGGTTCCGTCCTCCGTCATGCCGTCGGCCAGAAAACCGGGGACAAAGTTGGAGAGCTCCTCCGCCGTAAACCAAGCGTTCCAATCTACCAGATTGTCCGAGCCCAGCGCCGTGGCGTCGCTGATGTGGCAGGTGAACAGATCGGGCATTTCCGGTGCGTCTCTGCCGCCCTTCTGGGCTTCCTTGAGGAAGCCGCCGATCTTGGAGGCACTGCTGAGATTGGTCACCTGTACCCGGACGCCCTTCTCCTGCCCCACGGTACGGTTGAATTCCTGCACCAGCAGATCCATAGGCGAGCCGGACTGCTCGCCGTAAACGTGCCAGAAGTTCAGCGTCACCGGGTCGCTCTCCCGGAGCAGGGACTTCTCTCCGCAGCCGGAGAGGGTAAACACAAGGGCGGATACCAGCAGCAGGGAAAACAGACGCTTTTTCATGGGAAACCCTCCAAAATCGAGAAGCTGTTCATAAATCAGCGGTATTTTTGAAGCTTTTCGGTAAAATTTAGCCTTCAGGACCCTAATTCGGAGAAATTAGGGTTAACAAAATAAGAGATCCATGCTATACAAAAAGTGAGGTAAATTTGTCAAAGCGGGGCGGCAGCCGCTGCCCGGCTTCAAATTCATACACTTTATTGTAGCACACCCCACGGCGTTTTTACAAGGCGAAAAGCGGGAAAGAAGGGGGAAATACGGATGGTTCAGGCGAAGAAAACGGCCGCCTACCGGGTCATCGCCGGTCCCGGCGGTAAGCGGGTCTTTCGGTTCTACTGCGACATTTCCGGTGAGCTGTGCTGCGTGACCAAGTCCATTCGGGCGGATACGGAGGACGAGGCACTGGAGATCGCGTGGGAGACGGAGGGGCGGTGGGCCTTTGACCGATGCCCCCAATGCGGCCGGTATGTGTCCTCCGCCATGTTCAACATCAACGCGGAGCGGTGTCTGGACTGCGCCCCCTGGGAGAACGAATACCCTGTGTTCTGCCACCACTGCGGCATCAGGCTGAAAGACCCGGACGCCTTCTTCTGCCCCGCCTGCGGGGCGCGGCTGCTGGTGGGCGGCACAGAGGAAGAGAAGGGAAGGACCGAATGACGGAGTATGACCTGGAAACCAAAAAGGCCTTGCGCCGGGTGTCCCTTCTGGAATATGGCTTCGGGCCGGAGACTCTGTGGGGACGCAAGATCTGCCCGGCCTGCGGCAGGGGCAACGGCGCTTACCGGACAGACTGTATCTCCTGCGGCGCAGCGCTGCCAAAGGAGACCCTCTATGACTTCTACCAAGCCCGCCATCGCTGCTGTCCCGGCTGCGGTGTGGTGGTCACGGACGTTGCGGTGTACTGTCCCGAATGTGGGACGCGGCTGTCTAAAGAGACGGGAGCAAAGGGGGCGTCTGGATGAGCATTTTCCAAAAGCGGGAGCTGTCCACCTGCGGCGGAACGGAGCCGACGCCGCCCAGAGCGGCGGTATGCTTTACCACATCTGCTATGACCCGTCGGGCGGCAGACTGGCTTGCGCGGCTGGGGGGATGCAGACCCCTGGGCATCCTCTCCGACCACGGCGAGGATGTGATCTGGCAGTGTGAGGCGGAGAACGTGGATCTTTTGCTGCTGGAAACCGATTTTTCCCCGGCGGCGGAGGATACCAAGGACGTTTCCGCCCGCTGCGACATCGCCATCGAGGTGCGGCGCAGGCTGCCGGAGTGCAAGGTGTATCTGGCCTGCGAGGACGGCTGCCCGGAAAAGCTGCCCGCGCTGGACAAGGCGGTGGAGCTGGCTCTGATCGGCGGCTACTGTGTTGGCAGTATCACTCCGCAGCAGATGCGCACATGGCTGAACGAAGCGGCAGAGGCCATGCACCGACGGGAGAGCCGCCGTGACTGGACGTGCCGGCAGGATGTCCTCTCCGACGAGTAATCTTAAAACGAAACAACAGGCCGGGCATCCATTCGGATGCCCGGCCTGTTGTTGGAGACTGTCGATTAAGTGGTAAATTCTCCGCAATGGTAAGGAAGGGTGTGCGCGGGAAACCCAAGAAGGGTGTCCTGCGCCATTGAAATCTCCCAAGTTTTCAGAACTTTACAAAAGTTCTGAAAACTTACTCAGCGGGGAGAAAAGGCTTTTTCAACACGCTGAAACAACAGGCCAGGCATCCAAAATGGATGCCTGGCCTGTTGCTTGGCGGAATCAGATCAAAAGCGATCCTGCAGTTGAAAACGGGGCAAGCCGTGTCAGAGCAGGTGGATCAGCCCCAGCGTCATCAGGGTCACGAGACTTCCGGCAATGAGCAGTCCCAGCGTGATGGCAGGCAGAGCGTGGCGCAGGCGGATGTTCAGAAAGGCCGCAATCAGAGCCCCGGTCCAGGCTCCGGTCCCCGGCAGGGGGATGGCCACAAACAGCATCAGCCCCAGCAGACGGTATTTCCGCACCAGACGCCCCTTCAGGTGGGCACGGCGCTCCAAGGCATCGATCTTCGGAGCGAAGAAGGCGTGCTTCCGCAGCCGGTCAAAGACCTGACGCACCAGCAGGATGATAAAGGGCACTGGCAGCAGGTTGCCGAAGATGGCAGCGCCGCAGGCCAGCCACGGGTCCAGCCCGGCGGCGATCCCGGCGGGGATGGCGCCCCGCAGCTCCACCACCGGAACGGCGGCGATGGCCATGGTCATAATGTACTTTCCCAGAACGGTTTCCCAAAAGGCCATGAGGTCCCCCTTGCATAAAAATTGCCCCGGCGTGTGACCGCCGGGGCATCGGCTATCATAGTTTACTCCAGATTCAGGTGTTTTTGCAAGAAGTAAACCGTTAAGAAATAGAAAACGGCACAGTAAATAAGTTCCAGAACAATCAGGAACCACATACCCAGGTGCATACCGGCCACAACGGAAACGTTGGGCTCCCAGCCCAGCAGAAGCCGGTGGAGCCAGGAATCGTTCAACAGTGCCATGCCGAGGCCGCCCAGAATCTGGAGAGCAATGCCCGTTGCGATATAGAATGCCACGCTCAGAAGCCCCTTGTGATTGGGAAAACTGAAGCCGATGGACATGGCCGAATAAAAGCGCAGACACAGGCCGAAGGAGCCCAGTACGCACAAAAGCAGCAGTTCCACGGCGAAGGCCGCGCCGTTGGCCACCAGATCCAGGTGGTTTATCCGGACTGCGTAGTCCAGCAGATTCAGGAAGCCGTGCCACAGATCACCCACAAAACGGATGTCAAAGGCCATGATGCAGCAGGAGAGACCGATCACCACAACAGTGGCGGCGAACCAGACGGTAGAGACGATGAGCTTGCTCCAGATCTGCTGGTGGACGCATACCGGAAGGGTCATCATTACGTAGCCCTCGTCCTGCAGAAGATTTTTGTAAAACCGGTTGATCATCAACACAAAAGAGATGATTCCCACGGCGAAGATCCCCACGATGAACAGCATGATGAAGATGGTACCCAGCGTGCGCAGGAGGGAGCTGTCAGAATTCAGCATACCCCGGCTGGAGAAATTGGCACCCACAGACACCAGCAGCAGGATGCCGAACAGGGGCAGCATGATCCGGCCGGTGGCCCGGAATTCATGCTTCAACAACTTTCTCAGCATTTGAACACCTCCCGGAACAGCGCGTCCACGCTCATACCCTTTTCCTCTCGAATCTGATCCACGGAGGACTGCAGCACCAGATGCCCCCGGTCGATGAACACCACCTCATCCAGTACCTTTTCCACGTCGGCAATGAGGTGGGTGGAAATGACCACGGCGGCGTCGGGATTATAATTGGAAATAATGGTGGAGAGAATATAATCCCGTGTGGCGGGGTCCACGCCGCCGATGGGCTCGTCCAGCAGATACAGCCGGGCGGCCCGGCTCATGACCATAATGAGCTGAACCTTTTCCCGGGTGCCCTTGCTCATCTGCTTGATCCGCTGCTTGGGCTGGATGTTCAGATGGTGAAGCATCTCCTCCGCGGCCTGACGGCGGAAGTCCGGGTAGAAATCCTCGTAAAAATCCATGAGCTGACCGGCGCTCATCCAGGTGGGGATGGCGGTGCGCTCCGGCAGATAGCTGACCATGGCGTGGGTCTCCCGGCCGGGGGTCCTGCCGTCGATCAAAATTTCCCCGCTGCTGGGGGTCAGCAGGCCATTGGCCAGCTTGATGAGGGTGGTCTTGCCGCTGCCGTTGGGACCCAAAAGGCCCACGATCCGGCCCGGCTCAATGGCAAAGCTGACGCCATCCAGCGCCGGAACTTTGCCGTAGCTCTTGGAGAGCTGGTTACATTCTAAAATCGGCATATGTTCACTCCTTTTCCGACTCCTGCCGCAGCAGCGACAGCAAGTCTTCCTTTTCAAATCCCAGACGCTCCATATCGGTCAGAAAGGACCGCACCCGGTCCGCCGCCAGTGCATGGCGGGCCTCCATAATGGCCGTCTGATCCTCCGTTACATAGCGGCCGGAGGTCCGCTGGCTGTACACCAGTCCGTCCCGCTCCAGTTCCGTCAAGGCCCGCTGCATGGTGTTGGGGTTGACGCCCGCCTCCATAGCCAGATCCCGCACGGAGGGCAGCCGCTCTCCCGGCGAGAACGCACCGGAGACGATGCCGGCCCGGATCTGCCCGATGAGCTGGGCGTAGATCGGGGCATCATTGGAAAACTGCCAGTTCATGAGCCACCTCCTTGTACTCTTGTATTAAGCAACTAATACAATAACATAAAATGGGGAATTGTCAAGAGGACAGACTTAAATTTTTGAAATTTTTGCGGAAAACCATGTTTCTGATGACACAGGTTCCGCTTGTCCCACAGGCGGATGCGTGGTATAATATTCTGTCACAATGTGGAATTTCGCCGAAAACCGGCGTGATACAACAATAAGGAGGCTTTCATGAGCTGGAAAGAAAAACGATTGATCACGATTCTGAGCATCATTCTGGCGGTGCTGTGCGCTGCGGTGCTCGTCGTGTTGAGCATCCGCTACCGGGCGGCCCAGGCTGCCAAGGATCAGAACACCGTTTCCCCGTCGGACATCGCGGAGGCAGCCCAGAGTGAATATGTGGCCCTGTCTTACAGCAATGGCTCCACAACGCTGTCCTTCTCCCTGAATGAGGACGGCATCTGGACCTGGGACAGTGAGCCGGACTTCCCGCTGGACGATACCCACGTCAAGTCCATTCTGACGATTTTGGAGACCCTCAAGCCCCAGCAGACGCTGGATATGCCGGAGGACCTGTCGGTGTACGGATTGGATGTCCCGGATGTGAGCCTGACGGCCACAGCTCCGGATGACGCGGTGCTGACCGTTACCTTGGGGAATGCCACCACCGATGGAACCAGCTATTACGCGACTATCAACAGCGACCCGGACCACGTTTTTATTCTGGCGGGAACGCTGCGTCAGGCCATGCAGACGCCCATCTACCAGATGTGCCGCCTGCCGGTGCTGCCGGAATTGACGGAGAGCACCATCACGTCCATCCAGTTGCAGGGACCGTTGGTGGAGCAGGTGGATCTGGAAGGGAACAGTACTCAGGTCCGGAATTCCACTGTGCTCACTGCCACCCATGCGGAGGATGACAGCACTGCCGTTTCCTGGCGTTCCGGCGGGGCCAATATTACCGATGCCCCGTCCCTGCGGGCGCTGCTGGAGGATCTGGCGGCTTTGAAAGTGGCGGAATGTGTGGACTTCCGTCCCTCTGATGACGCGGTGACCTTCTGCGGTTTTCAGGACCCTGTGACGCTGACGGTGCATTATCAGACTGCCACCGGCATTGAGGGCATTTTTGAAATGAACGTCGGAACTCAGAATATGGGCGGCACCGGCCGCTACGTCCGCTTCGGGGACGAGCCGGCCATCTACCTCATGGAGCTGGAGCTGCTGGACCCCATGATGCGGCTGGCCTATCAGGGAATGGAGGAAGCGTCCTGACGGGAGGGAAGAACGATGCGTGTTCTCATAGTGGAGGATGAGGTCCGTCTGGCGGAGACCCTCCGGGACCTGCTGGAGCTGGAGCGCTATACCGCGGACATCTGTCATGACGGGGAAAGCGGTTTGGATAACGCTTTGTCCGACATCTATGATCTGGTGATTTTAGATGTGATGCTGCCGAAGAAGGACGGATTTTCCGTCCTGCGGGCGCTGCGGCAGGCGGGGAAAACCGTCCCAGTGCTGATGCTCTCGGCCCGTTCGGAGCTTGCGGACCGGGTGGAGGGGCTGGACTGCGGTGCGGACTACTACCTCACCAAGCCCTTTGAACCCAAGGAACTGCTGGCTTGCGTCCGGATGCTGACCCGGCGTCAGCCGGAGCAGCGGGCCTCTCAGAATCTGGAATACGGCGATCTGCGGCTGGAAACGGATACCTTTCAGCTTAGCTGCGGAGAGCGGTCTGTCCGGCTCAGCCGGAAGGAATTTGATATGCTGGAGCTGCTGATGCGGAGCCGGGAAATGGTCCTCACCAAGGAGAATCTGATCCTCAAGCTGTGGGGGTATGAATCCGATGCCGAGGACAACAATGTGGAGGTCTACATTTCCTTTTTGAGGAAAAAGCTGGACTACCTCCACTCGAAGGTAAAGATCCGTACCATCCGCATGGTGGGCTACCGGTTGGAGCAGGAAACCTGACTATTCGACTTTTCCACAGCTTTTTCAACATTTTCCACAGACTTTTCGACAAGGGGAGGCACTTGTCATGATCCGGAAACTGCGCTGGAAATTCGTGGCGGTGTGCATGGGGCTGGTGGCCCTGGTGCTCTCGGCGGTGTTCGGCGCCGCCTATCACGCCGTCCGGCAGAATATTGAGGACCTCAGCCGCCAAATGCTGTATCAGGTCTTGCGGGAGGACAGCGGCCGGGGCGCTGTGCCCAACCCCACCATTGAGATCGGCGGGGACCGGGTGCTGCTGCCTTATTTCACAGTGAATATCTGGGGGGATACCGCCTATATCACCGGCGGTACCTATGCCGATTTGGAGAATACCGATACCCTGCGGGACATTCTCAGCCAATGCCTGGAGCAGGAAGCGGCGGAGGGGACGGTCAACGAGTACCATCTCCGCTACCTCTCCATGGACAACGGCCTTTACCGGAAACTGGCCTTTGTGGATATGTCCATGGAGCAGGCGGTGCTGCGGCGGCTGGTCCGTTCCTACCTGCTGATCGCACTGGGAGCTATGCTGGTGCTGCTGGGCATTGCGGCAGCGGCATCCCGCTGGGTCACACGGCCGGTGGAGAAGGCATGGAAGCAGCAGCGGCAGTTTTTGTCGGATGCCTCCCACGAGCTGAAGACGCCGCTGACGGTAATCCTCTCCAACGCGGAACTGTTGGAGGGGGCAGGTCTTGCGGAAAAGCCTGCCCGGTGGAGCGGCAACATCCATACCGAGGCGGAGCAGATGCGCACTCTGGTGGAGCAGATGCTGACCTTGGCCCGGGCGGACAATGGCGTCCGGCCTGCCGCCATGGAGCCGCTGAACCTCTCCGATGTGGCCACGGACTGCGTGCTGGCCTTTGAGCCGGTGGCCTTTGAGGCGGGAAAACCTTTGGAGGAGCGGATCACGGCGGACATTACCGTGGTGGGGGACGCTGACCGGCTGCGGCGGCTGATCTCCATTCTGCTGGACAATGCCGTGAAATACGGCGCGGAGGGCGGCCATATCACCTTGACGCTGGAAAAGACGGACCGGCAGGCCCGGCTCACCGTTTCCAATCCCGGCGACCCCATTCCACCGGAGCATCTGGCCCATCTGTTTGAGCGGTTTTACCGCGCGGACGCCTCCCGTGGGGAAAAATCCGGGTTTGGATTGGGGCTGGCTATTGCGGACACCATCGCCTGGGAACATAAGGGCGCACTGAAGGCGGAGAGCGATGCGGCGTCCACCCGCTTTACCTTTACCATGCCATTGAGAAAACAAGCGTAAAAAGAATGAAAAAGCGGAACGGAGAAGCTCTCCGTTCCGCTTTTGTTAGTTGCTTCGGGTTTTATGCCTTTTTCACCTTGCGGGCCATGATCTCCGGGTCCACGCAGAAGAAGGTGAACTCGCCGGTGGCCAGCAGCTTCTCATCCTCACCCAGAATGTCCACCGCCACCAGGCAAGTGGAGTGGCCCCGGTGCCTTACCCGGGCGTCGGCCTGGATCTCACCCTCAGACTGGTTGCGCAGGAAGTGGAGAGCGCTGGTCTGCGTGACGTAATTGCGGCCATCGGTGTGGGCGGCAAAGCCGGTGGCGTTGTCTGCCATGGCGTAGATAGCGCCGCCGTGGACCATACCGTAGGAGTTCTTGCTCTCCGGCTTGATGTTCAGCCGGAATACGGCGTGATCTTCCTCTACCATGACCATTTCAATATGGTTGTAAGTGGCAAAGAGATTTTTGCGCTCTTTGTCCTTAAACATTTCAATTGTAATTTCGTCCATTTTGTTTTCGTATACCTTTCTATTGTACTACTTTTTGAGTGTATCACATATTTTCTCTGATTTCTACTCTTTTTTTGAATTCGGGGTTGACAAACGAAAAATGCGTGCTATCATGAACACATGAACAGACATTCAAATGAAAGGAGCCGCTTATGGAGGATCGCTACAACGTGGAGTGCTGTGAATTCATGCATGCCCACGATGAGATCGTAGAGAGAGTACAAAAGGAGATGCCAGGGGAAGATACCCTGTATGATCTGACAGAACTGTTCCGGATCTTCGGTGATTCCACCCGTATCCGCATCCTGTATGTGCTCTTTGAGGCAGAGATGTGCGTGTGCGACATCGC
>ERZ827452.1306-NODE-1306-length-24627-cov-4.952670_pt1 | contig 24627 bp, 20 predicted proteins | sample MGYA00519866_ERZ827452 | MGnify/ENA primary metagenome ERZ827452 (study PRJEB31778, sample SAMEA3449307) | human gut metagenome | biome: human gut; feature: human-associated habitat; material: faeces | place: United Kingdom | collected 2010/2012 ... | reverse complement strand
AGTCTTTTATTGATGCACCTAAATGATACATTTCCTTATTATCAACTATTATAAATCTATCATGGAATTTATTGGTTTTTTCAAGCTTAAGAATAGGATATTCTTTATTAAACTTCTTTATATCTAATTTTTCGATATTACTTTTAATTGATGTTAAAATAGTTACTTCTACATCTTTTTTCTTTTTAGATAACATTTTTAGTACATTATCATCAATATAATTATCTATTATTAATATTTTTTTATTTGCACTCTTTATAATATCAATAATAATGCTATATGCATCATAGATTTGGCCTTTAAAAAATATTTTTTGTTTAATATTTTCTTCAAATTTCAGCTCACCCAAAATATTATTTATTTTTTTCTCCTGTTCTAATAATTTATATTCTAAGCTCGTTAATCTTTCAAATACTTGATTATTTTCAGAAAAATTTTTTCTCATTTGCATAAATATATTTACAATTTTTATACTTATATTAACTGCTACCTCACTTTTTAATAATGCCGCAAGCATAGTAATTCCATATTCAGTAAATACATATGGTAAATACTTTCTGTTATTAGATCTTCCAATTTTGGTTATGTTATATCTTCTAGTTATTAGAAAATTATATTCTTTTGTTGTAAGTTGAAAACAATAATATTCAGGAAATTTCTCTGCATTGTTTTTTACACTTTTATTAATGTTTTTAGTAGTATATTTAAAAAGATTTGCGACATCACTATCTAACATAACTTGCATCCCTCTTATTGTATATATTAAATTTTTTATATCTTTATTTAAGAATTTTTCTTGACATATCAATTGTTTTTTTCTCATATTGTAGCTCCTTTTAGTTATATATATTAAAACATTTGTTTGTTAATGTCAAGTATTTTATTTTTATAAACTATTCTTTAATTATTTTAACACTATAAAAATAAAAACTAGAGTCCTTATTTAGGATCTAGTTTTTATATAAATTTTACGCCTAAAAAACATGTTCTTTTTTATCTTAAAATATTATATTTTCAAGCATTTAATAATCTATTTGTATTTACAAAATTGTATTGTATAATAATAGTTTAATCCATCTTCTACAGATATATTGGAAGGTATCTTAATTATTTCACCATATTTTGCTGTATATTTCTTATCTTTATATTCTATTTCTATTTTCTCTTCTCCTATTTGATTAATTTTAAGAATTGTACTTCCTTTTTCTGAAGTATTTTCAATATTAAGTTCCCATATTCCTCCAAATATGTCTTCAAAAAAAGTATCATTATCATTGACATTATATACTTTTATAATCGTTCCACTGCTTAAATCTTGACCAGCTATTCCAGAGCCTCCATAATCAGCTCTTAAAATTAATTGGTACCCTGTATATTTTCCTTCTACTTCTCCATCTACCTGTATATTATTTTTTATTACTTTAACTCCTATACACAATGTAGTTACTATTAATACTAGTATTGCTATAATAGTCCATTTTCTATTATTTTTTCCACTCACTTTTGGATAAAAAATCAAAAGAACTACCGCTATAACAATTTTTATGGCAACTTGTATCAAATACGTCTGATCTACTCCCATATAAGCAGATTGCGTACTTGGTAATCCCATAAAAACTCGTAATACATTTGTAGCTCTATTAATTTCCTTACATCCTAAACTTTGTGCAGTTCCAATACCTATATGAGCAAAAATATATATTGAACTAATAATTAAATAAACTATGATTATTGGTACTACAAATTTTAATATGTTTTTAATTTTTTTATTCATAAGCAAAATCTCCTTTTACCTATTTATTATACATATTTTTCTATTTCATTTTTTATCTAAAATAATTAGACATAAAAAAACAATGTTTAATTGATATTAAATGATTCTATATTTGTTAAATACTTTTTTGCACTTTTTATGAAAAAACTTACGAACAATTAAGTCTGTAAGTTGATTTCAAAATTGGAGCGATTTCGAAACAGGTATGCGAAAAATAACATACTTTGTTTCAAACTCTCTTATATAACTCGATTTATTGTCTTTACTTTAACATAAAATTTATAAATGTTCAATACTTTTTAAATAAATAATAAAATACCTAAAAATTCTATATTTACTTTCTCAATGCGACAACAATGTTGTCGCATATGAATTGGTCACATTATCTTGATAATAAATTTAATTATGGCAAATTCGCCATAATTGAAAGAGAATGCTTATATTTATTCGCATTCTCTTTCAATCACCTATATAATAATCTCCTTTATCTGTTTGTTTAACTTTACCTCGTCTTAAAAGTTCTTCTTTAATTACTTCAAGCATTGTTTCTTTATCAATCCCAAATGCATTTGCTGTTTTTTCTAGACAAGCATTTCTATCATACCCTTTTTCTACTAACTTAGATAAATAACCTATAATAGAGGTTTCTTCAATTTCACTTTCATAGTTATCTAAAGCATCTTTTTCAGTATCAGCATTTTCATCTTTTATTACTAAATCAATATTCTTACCATTTCCTTTAGTACTTCTATCTTGGGCTTTTTTATAATATTCAGATATACTTACAACTTTTGATTCTGTACCAATATGCTTTAACATATTAATTCTAGTTCTTAAATAAATCATTCTTGAAAGTTCATCATCAGTAAAATTTTTTTCTAAATCTCCACAAGTTTCAAGTATTAAAATACAAGCCTCTTGTTCTAAATCCTCTTTTTCTAATTTTCTTTTTTCACTTTTATATTTATAATAAATATGATTGCTTACTTTCCTTGCTATTTCTCTGATTTGATCTAAATGATTATTCACAAATTCATTAGATAGTTTACTTCTATTACCAATCCATATTTTCCCTTTATTATTTAATAACCTTTCATAGTCATCACGTCCAAAATATACCGCTTTTCCAAAAATATAATCAAAAAAGTCTTGTAATGAAATATTATTAGCTTCACAAATCTGTTTTATTTCAGCTTTAGTATAATATCTTTCTTTTTCCATAATTTCTGATAAGATTTGAGTAATTAAGTATGTATCCATATCTTTAACAATAGAACTATATCTTCTATTACTTTTTATAAAATTATAAGCATATTTAGTTATGCCTAAAATATACAATAATTCATTTAAAGGAATACTATATTTTTTCTGTATATTTTCTAATTTTTCATAAGAAATTCTTGTTCCAGCTGATAGTTTTTCTTCTTCAAAGATTCTTAATTTTAATTTTTGTAATTCTTCTGGCTTTGTTTCTTTATACTCGCCTTTTAATACATAAGCTTTCATATTGTGATTATATTTCATATTCCAATACTGACTTTCTGTCAGTCCTAAAACACTTAATGCCAATATTCTTTCATTTATCAAATATTTTTCTGAAAGTGTTTGTAACATTTTATAATCTATTTGAGTATATGGTTGAATTCCTTCTATCTTTGTAATTTTTATTGAAATTTTTTTTAATTCTTCCTCATTTAAAAATCCTCTTAGAATTATCGCGTTCCTTTTTTTATCTGATTTTATATGGTTAAAAGAACTTATTGTAACTCCAAGTATATCAATAGCCAGTTTTTTTTCATCAATTTGATATTTTTTTGATAATTGGACTAATTTCTCATAATTTATTTTATCTCCAATTTTTAAACTTTCATTTCTTAATATTTCTTGTCTCTGATGAGTTATCTGTTTATCTTTTTGAGCAGTTTGAGTATTTATTCGTTTTTGCTGATGAAATATCATTGCATTTGAATCAGGATTACTTTTTATTTTTCTATATGAATATTCTGAAATTTGTAAAACATTTATAGCTAATATTTTTTCAGGTATATCGTATTTCTTGGCAAATTCTTGTAGCTGATGATAATTTATAAGACTACCTTCTGCTAATTGTTCTTCTTGTATAATTATATTTCTAAAACCTATTGCATTTTCTATCATCTCAGGTATTAAATGCTTTAAAATAATAAAATTCTTAGCATTTGAACCTTTAGAATGTATAGATTGAAATTGTGCCTGTGTTACTCCAAATATATTTACTGCCAATATATATGGAGTAATATTGTATTTACTTGATAATTCAATAAGTCTATTATATGAAATTTTATCTCCAGGATGTAAATTTTCATTATGTAGTATTTTATCTACTAATTCTCTGCTACTTATAATTTGCTCCAATTGTAGAACTCCTTTCATTTATATTTTTATATAATTATACTAACAAAGTTCGTTTTTTTCAATAGTATTAGCACTTATATTAATAGTTTCTCATACCATAATATCCATTATATATTGTTAAATAAATATAAAGCAACTTTATTTTGCTCTGTTGTCTCCATTTCCATTAGTTTAGCCATTACAAAAATAACAATTTTATATTTTCCAAAATTTGTAAGTGTAGTTCTATATTCTTCATCTATGTCTTTTAGCATACTATCAAATTTTTCATAATATTCTTTATTATTATATATAAGTCCAGACAATTTGCTTTGGCTCATACATATTGCTAATCTTAATTTATCTTTAATGTCCATATTATTTATAATATCTATTAAATATTTTACTTTTTCTTGTTCCATTTTCTATTACCTCCATTTTAAAATCTAGTATCATTGTTTTTCTTTCTATTCTTTTCAGCTTTGTTCTCATTTGGTATAGTTACTTTTCTTAAAATATTGTTAGCGATTTCATTATCATTATCATCAAATATGCCATTTTTATATAAATCATCACTGACAATTTTATAATTTGCGTCATTATCATAAGTTATCCTTTTATGAAAGTGGCTCATTAAACTATGCCAAAAACCTTTGAATTTTTGTAATTGAGCTTTTAAGCTTTCTTTTTCTTCTTGTAGTTTATTAATTATCTTTTCTTTAACAGATAATTTATCATTTAATTTTTCAATAACCTCGTCTTTTTGTTCTAATTGATATTGAAGTGAGCGATTCTCTTGACCTACTTCAAGTGTATAAAATTCAAAATCTTCAATAGCTATATTTAAATCATTTACACTTCTAACTGTCTGAGTAACATTAGTTACGTTTTCAATATAATTTTTAATATTATCTATATTCTCGCTCGAAATAAGCTTATTATTTTTATCTAGCAAAGGCGATTTCAGATTATCTAATATTTGATAAATATCTTTACTTTTATTATCAAGTTTTTTAGTTTGTTTATTAGCATTATCTAACTTTTGTTTCTGTTTCTCTAGTTTTTTCTTCATCTGTCTATAATTATCCATTTCTTTAACATTAATATCTTGGTTTCTGCCTTTTTACTTTGTTTTAAGCCTACTATCAACATCATAGAACTTGTTATAAGACTTAATACAAGCATTTCTCATTTTATCTTGTATTTCTGAAAGTAAAGTTTTAGTAAATAGTTGTGATTTTCCAACCTGCTTTTTCATACCTCTTTTACAATTCTCTATTACAGGAACACCTATAACATGCATATGTGGAGATGTTTCGTCAAAATGTATTGTAGCATTGGCTACTTTAAAGCTAGGAAGTATTTTATTTAAGTCTTGTATTTGCTCATTATATACATCTATCATCTTAAATCTATATTCATCATCTTTATCTTGCCAAAAATCCATATCTCCAAGTTCTATAATAATTTCACAGGCAATATCATTTTGAGAATTACACACTTTTTGAAAGTAATCTTTAACTTGTCTATCAGCTCTTGTCTTGCTATTATACTCAATTCTAGCTTGTTCAAATTCATCTAAATAGACTTGTTTAACATCTTCTACAATATCATTAGTTCCATAAATAGTAGTAATTAAATCTTTTTGATTATCGTAATCTCGTAAATTATGCTTATTTACTCTTGATACATCATTTGCATTTTGAATAGCATTATTTGAAAGAGAAGTTGTTCCAGAAACATTTCCTTTAGCTGTCTTTTTTGCTACTTTACTTTTGTTTTTATCACAACCCAAGTGAAATGAATATGCTAATTCTTGTTCCATCTTTTTCCTCCTTTAGAATTTTCTTCGAAGCATAGGACTTTGACCTTGTCATAAGTCCTAACCCCCTATGAGTTATGACGTACCATCATAACTCGGGGGCTCTGCGAGGCAAAAATTTTATCTTGACAGATAAAATTTATTCAAATTACCTCACACAAAATTTATATTGCTAACGCAAATATAAATTTGTATTCGTTAATTTGCTTGTTACAACATAGACTACAATTAGAGTAATAGTTGCAACAATTATTTATGCTTTTTCTTTGTAGTAATATGAGTGACAAGCCCTAGTCGTAATTTGCCTTCTGGTTTTGCCAAGAAGTTTTTATATTGTTTTATTGCTACCATTCTAATTACTTTTTGATTTTTCTTTAATTTAAATTCAATATGTCTATCTCTAATCATTGCAACTTTAGATTTATTATCATAGTTTTCATCTATCTTATCATCGTGGAAATAATATTCTCCTAAATCCATATAGTTTATATCTAATTCTTTTTTCAATGTACCTAAATAATCTTGTAATTGCTCATTATTCATATTTACACTAATTCTAGTATCTTCTAGTTTTCCACCTCTTTCTAGCATAGTAGGAAAATCTACAACACCTTTATCATATAACTTATCTATCTGCTCAACAAAACTACTTCTAAAATTAATTTTATCTATATCAAAATTGTCATCTTTATCTTTCTTTAATGTTGCATTTTCAATAAATTTAGATATAAAAGATTGCTTTTCTTCTTTACTTTTCATAGTCCATAGTTTTAGTAAATCATCTTTATACATCTGATGTTCAGTTAGTTTTTCTCTTTCTATATCTCTTTCAGCAAGTAGATGTTGAGGATTATATGTTTCTTTGTCAAAATTTAAAGAGTCAATTTTCTTGTTTTCCAAATCTGCTAATTTCTTTTCTATTAGTTTGTAATCTTCTGCAAAATCTTCTTCTTTTAATATTCCATTGACATAGACTTTTCTAAGTCTTTCCCTTTGTTCTTTTAATTTCTTGATTTCTTTTTCAATTTCTTTAGTTTCATTATCTTTCTTTTCGGCAAGTAGAGGGTAGAAGTATTTATTTACATGAAAGTCATATTCTACTAAATCTAAAATATAATCAATTAAACAATCTTCTAATTCAGCTTCATTGTAATATAAATTGCAGTTATCACAGAAGTAGTACATATATTTAGCTTTTTTACCACCTGTACCTTTACAAGTCATTATTTTTCCGACAAGTAGGACATACAAGTTTTTGAAAAAAGATATAAACTCTATTTCTACAATAAGACCTTTGATTTTTCTCCTTTTGTTTTTGAACTTCTTCCCACATAGCTCTTGTTATAATAGGAGGAACAACATCTACAAATAATTCTGTTTCTTTGTTAGTATCATATTTATACCTTTCATAATCACCCATATAGATTTTATTGTTTATAATTCTATCAATAGTAGAGTCGCACCATTTCTTATTATTAGGGGATAATACTTTTTCCTCATTTAGAATATTAGATATTGCTTGATAGCTTTTGCCTTCTAAATATAATTCAAATATTTTTAAAACAATATCTTTTGTAGTAACATCTACTTTTAATGTTTTATCAGTATCTCTGTAATAGCCTAGTGGTACTTTTCCAGGAATATGACCTGCTTTAATAGCACCATTTAATCCAAACTTAGTTCTTTCTGATACTATTTCTATTTCAAGTTGAGATAAAACAGTTAACATTCTAACAAAGAAACGACCATTTGCAGTAGAAGTATTTACATCATCTCTATCACAAATTAAATAGCAATGGTATTGCTCAAGAGTGCTAATTAAAACTTCTAAATCTCTTACAGAACGAGTTACTCTATCAAGTTTATATGCAACTATATAATTTAATTTACCTGCTTTCATATCTTCTAGCATTTGCTGAAATGCTGGTCTATCTTTCATATTTTTAGCTGATATTCCTGCGTCTTTATATACTTTAAATATCTCAAAATCCTTATATTTGCATAGCTGTCTTAATTTCTCTTCTTGTTCTCCTAAACTAAATCCCTCACGAGCTTGATCTTCGGTACTTACTCTAATATAAATACCTGCAATTTTTCTTTCTTCGTTCTCCATTTAAAATCTCCCATAAAACAAACAAAGTGCTAGAAAGCCATTGCTAACTAACACTTAAAAACTCTAATATTTTCTTATTATACTACTTGCTGAAAACAAAAAATCTTTTAGTATTAGTCGCCATTGATAAATTCTCTTAATTTTGAGAGTGGGTATTTATTTGCTAAATTACCTATGTAAAAATACTCATGTTCATTAAAGAATAAATATATTTTATCTTTAATAATAGCAGTATGTGGTTCTACATAAGCAAGATTAGTTTTTTCTACCATTCTCAAATTACCATTCTTTATCTTTGGTTCACAATTACTAAAAGTGCAAGCCCACTCAATCTTAGAATGTAATTTTTTACTTATTGCTATTTCTTTTTTTACTGTAGATATCATATCACAAAAACCTCCTTTTTTCAATATTTTGAGGCTATTTTTTACTTTTATTACCAATTTCAATAATTAAAAGTAAAAAAATAAGCCGACTAAATCGACTTATATAAGTGATACGATATTCACTTTGTTTTCTTCAAACTCACTTATATCAATATGTATAACTGGTTCGACGAAAACGCATTATGGAGCTTCTAGCCAGAATCGAACTGGCGACCTACAGGTTACGAATCTGTTGCTCTACCAACTGAGCTATAGAAGCATTTATATATTAATATACTTTTATTCTAACATATTTTTTCTAAAATTCAATCACTTTTATAAAAATCCCTCACTCTATTTTTTATAAATTCTATAAAAATAAAAATGGCTATATTTTTATTTTTAGTTAATTTCATTTTATAGCCATTTTTATTTTATATGTCATTTTAGAAATGTTTACCTTTTTTTCTTCTTTTTTTATCTTTATCAACATCACTAAAATCGACTTCATCTTCTACATTATATAGTTTATTTGTTTTTATACTAGAATTAGTATTCATTTCTATGTATCCATCATCTTTATAATCTTCCTTAGACTTATTATCATTACTATCTTGTTTATAAAAATCTAATTTATCTTCACCTTCGTCCATCTTTTTTATATCGTCCATGAAGTTTAATTCTATCCCATCATCAGATTTATTTTTTCTTACTTTTTTTACTATTAATACAATAATTATTATAAGTAATATTGTTCCTAAAACTCCACCCACAATAATATATTTTATATTATCATCTGTGTTAGTAGTATTCTGAGTTATAGCAGCTTTATCTGTTTTATTTACAACTATTTGATATGTTACATTTTGTTTTCCATCTTCTGATTTTACCATTATAGTTATAGTATTTTCACCTATAGTTAAATCTTCATTACCTAATATTTCTACTGTAGCATTTTCTACATCGCATAGAGCCTGTATATCTAATTTTGATACACTACTATCTACTTCTACTGTATATTCGTACACTGATGGATCAAATTTAGGATCTAATTCTACTCCTTTAATAGTTAAAGTTGATAATTTAATTTGTTCTTGTTCTTCTTTAGTAACTATTATTGTATACGTTCTTGCTGTTCCATCTTCAGCTGTAACAACTATTTTTACAGTATTTTCTCCCATCTCCAAACTGTCATTTCCTGAAATTGATAATTTTGATTTTTCATCTTCTAATAAAGCTTCTATGTTTAGTTTATCAACATCTGCTCCAACTGACATTGTATATTTTGTTGTTTCAGCATTAAATTCTGGAGATAAAGTTCCTGGACTTATTACTAAAGATTTTAGTGCTTTAACATCAGATTTATCTTCTTCTTCAGGTTTTGTTGTTGTTAATAAACTGCTACTAATATATGCAATTGCTCCATTATATTTAACTTTACTCCACCCATTATTTGATACACCTATTCTCGTAACAGATTCTCCTTTTTTTAAAGTTCCAACACTACTGCTTGATGTACTATAGCTACTTCTAACATTTATGCCTTCTGTTGTAGAATATACAGTTTGGTTTACTGTTGAAAAAGTTGGTTCTGTAGTTTTTTCTTCATTTTTTTTATCTGTACTTCCTGTATTTCCCGTATTTCCTCTATTAGCATTTGAATCTGCATTTGATTTTGCTGATACTTGTACAGTTACAGATGATGACACATCTGTAGTTGTTCCACTTGCATCAGTTACATCTCCTGATAAGTTAACTGTATAAGTTCCTGGAGTAGAAGTATTTAGTTTATATGACTTACTTGTTGATTTATTAGCTAATTCATCTAAATTTCCTCCAACAATTGAATCTGATACTCCAGATCCACTAACTTTTAAATTCCATGCAATAGCATTAACAGATACATTAATACTAACACTATCTCCTGCACTAACACTTCTACTGCTTGCTGAAATTCCTGCTGTTGCTGCATTGCTGGTAGAGTTACTGATAAGCAAATAAGCAATTGCAAAAAACATTATTAATCCTATTTTATAAAATACTTTTTTCATTTTTATCCTCCGTTTTTTATTAATGTTGTCTTAAATATAATATAATTTGATATAAATCACTTGAATTAACTTTATTATCCTTATTAACATCATATTTTTTATCATATCCATTTGTATTTTGTTTTAAAAATTTTATTACTTGATATAAATCTCCTGAATTAACAACTCCATTTCCATCTATATCACATTCTCTCTCTGATGCTGGTTGGTTATTATTGTTATTGTTGTTATTATTATTTGAAACCACCTCTATATAGCTTTCTTTACTATCTCCTCTTGCAATATATCCTGTAACACCTGTTCCTGTAACTATTTTATCCCACACATATCCATTTGCGTTTGAAGAATTTTTCTCTATTCTAGTTATTATATCCCCCTTATTAAGATATGTTACTACATTTGCACCTGTACTAGGAGACTCTCTAACTTTTAATCCAGAACCACAAATTACCTTTACAAGTTCACTCGTTGTTGTTCCTCCATTATTTTCTCCTGCTTTACTTATATATGAACTTACTAAATACCCTTGTCTTCCATCTGATAATTTTACTCTATCCCAATTATATCCATCAAGTCCATTATATTTACCTGTTTCAATTCTTGTTAGTGCCTGGCCATTTGTTAATGTTGTAATTACAGCCGTATTATTGGTTCCTGGTCCGTTTCTTAAATTAACATCAGTATTTGCTATTACACTATCATTACAGTTTGTTACATCATTTATTTTTTCTACATATGCATTTGAAACATAACCTTTTCTACCATCTGATAAAACTACTTTATCCCAGTAATATCCATTTTCTTTTACATTTGCTACTTCTATTCTAAGTATTATATCTCCAGAATTTAAAGTTGCTAAAATATTAGAACTTGTACTTTTACTTTCTCTTATGTTTATATTGCTACCTTTTATTTTTACATTTTGAGTAACAACTCCCTGAGTTCCTGGTATTGGACATTTTTCATTTGGCATATTTTCATAAACAGGTATTAAAAAACTAACACTATTATTTATTGTTCCCATTCTTTGATATACATTTTTTACAGTATAGCTCTCAGTTATTGCTGCTGAAACATTTTGCATATATTGGTGGTAATATAAGCTTCCATCACTATTATCAACATCAAATTTTTGTAAATATAAAGTATTTTGTCCTATTCCAATATATTTAGATTTCAAAAAATCTATTCCTCCAACTATTGATTTTGCCAAAGTATTCCATCCACTATTTCTTGCATATGTTGTTGCATTTGCAATAATTTGTGCTGATGTATTTCCTGAAGCACCAACATTAAATACATTATAATACCCTTGGTTTCCTCTACTCATAGTTGAACCATTTTTTCCTTGTTCTTGTAATATTCTTGCAACTACTTGATATGGATTTATATTAACCCTTTTACATGCTTCTATCATTGCTTCTGCATTTTTTCTTCCTGCTAAGAATGAACCACTTGTCATACTCATAACTCCATCTACACTATGTATTGAAGAATTATAAACAGACTGTTCAAATTGAAAAATATCTGTATCATTTAAAAAATTTCTTGGATCCATATAATAAGATACTGTTGCTTCTGATGCACATCTCCAGCTACCATTATCATATTTTTTATCATTACATGTAGGACAAATCCAATCTCCAGTTTTATTTGAACTTATTAAATTTCTTCCATGCCATGCTGTTGTTTCATTTTTTATAACTTGATTCCAATTTAATCCAGTATAAAAAATTGTAAAGTTCCAATTTGGATGTGCTGCTCTTAATTTATTAATTAATTCTGCATATCCTGGATAATTATTTAGCTTGCTTGATACACTTTCTTTTGTTTGTGTAGCGTATACTTTATTTTCACCTAATATACCTAAAACAAAATATACTAATATATTTAAAATCATTACTATTATTATGACTTCTTTTATTCTATGTTTATTTCCTATAAAAACATTATTACTTAACATTTTTATCCTCCTCTTTTGCTACATTTTTTGCAATCATAGTATATCATTCTTGTTTTTTCGAGTCAATTAAATCATAAAAAAAGTTATAGCTTTTTTTGCTATAACTCTTCAAAATATATCTATAATCACTTCTTAAGTATTTCGATTTTAAATTATCTTTGACATCCACATCCAAAGTTTGTGAAAAGAAGTAAAAATATTATTATAAAAAATAAAATTTCACTATCACATCCACATCCTCCAAATAGTCCATTTAAAAATCCTCCATTATTATTGCATCCACATCCGCAATTTCTTCCTTCTTCTGGCATATTCTTTTCCCTCCTTTTTATTTTATATGATATCATATGCAAATTTTAATTTTTGTGTTACAATTATGAAGAATAATATTATGTATAAATTTATAGAAAAATCTTTTATTTTATATAAACTTACATTAAGAAAGGAATTTTAGAATATATATGAGCAAAATAGAACTACTTTCACCTGCTGGTGATTTTGAATGTATAAAAGCTGCTGTTCAAAATGGAGCTGATAGCATATACTTTGGAGCAAGTTCATTTAATGCTAGAGCTTCTGCAAGTAATTTTGATAACAGCGGTCTAAAAAATGCAATAGAATATTGTAAAATAAGAAATGTAAAAACCAATTTAACATTAAACACTCTAGTAAAAAATAATGAACTAAATGATGCAATTTTGATTGCTAAAACAGCTTATAAATTTGGAATAGATGCAATTATAGTTCAAGATTTAGGTCTTGCAGAATTTTTAATAAAACACTTACCAAATTTGCCTATTCATGCTAGTACTCAAATGAGTGTTCATAATTTAGAAGGTGCCCTAAAATTGCAAAATTTAGGATTTAAAAGAATAGTTCTTTCAAGAGAATTATCTGCAAATGAAATTGAATATATTTGTAAAAATTCTACTGTAGAAATAGAAGCTTTTGTTCACGGTGCTCTTTGCATTTCATATTCCGGTCAATGTTTAGCTTCTAGCATGATTGGAGGTCGTTCTGGAAATAGAGGAAAATGCGCTCAACCATGTAGACTTCCATATACTCTATTTGAAGAAACTTCAGATAAAGTTTTAAAATTAGATGATGGTTATCTACTTAGTACTAGAGATTTATGCTCTTTAGAATATTTACCACAATTAATAAAAGCTGGTGTCACATGCTTTAAAATAGAAGGTCGTTTAAAGTCCCCTGAATATGTTGCAACAGTAACTAGGATATATAGAAAATATATAAATTTAGTTTTATCAAATAAAAATTATGTTATAGATGAAAAAGACAAAAAGGAATTACTACAAGTTTTTAACAGAGGCCTATTTTCTAGTGGTCATTTATCTTCTAAACCTAATAAATCACTAGTTTTTTCTAAAAAACAAAATAATATGGGAATTCCTCTAGGAAGTATAACTAACTATAATTCAGCTAAAGGTTATATAACATTAAAATTGCTAGATTCTATAAGTATAGGAGATTCAATTTCAATTGATAGTGAAAGTGGAAGTTATAAAGTTTCTGAACTACTAATAAATAATAAAAACTCCCCTACTGCTTCATCTGGAAATATTGTAAAACTTGGTAGAATGAAAGGTAATATAAAATATGGAAGCAATGTATTTAAAATAGCTAGTAAAGAGTTATCTTTAAAAGCTTTAAATTCATATTCTAATTGCGAAAATAAAAAGATTCCTTTACTCTGTACTATAGATGTACAATATAATCTTCCTATAAAAATAAATATAAAAACTATAAATGAAACAGAAAGTTTTTATAATAATATAGATTTTACAATTATATCTAATATAATCCCAGAAAAGTCTATAAATCAACCTATAACTAAAGAAAGAATTATAAAGCAACTTTCCAAAACATCTAATACTCCATATGAATTTAGAGAAATCTATGTCAATTTAGATGATAATATCTACATTCCACATATATCTGATTTAAATGAGTTAAGAAGAAATTGTATTGAAAAATTACAAAATATAATAAAAGAAAAATATTGTAATAATAAATTAGATACCTCTCCTCTTCCTACATTTATTTCACATAATTTTAATAATTTATCTAACATAAAATTAAAAAGGCCAAAAATTTCTATATTACTTAATTTACTAAACAAAAATTTTGATTACTCTTTACTAAAAAATGTTAATAATATATATATTCCTTTAAAATATTTTGTTAATAAAGATTATTATAATGTTTTAAAGTTATTTAGTAAGAATTATAATTTATATATATATATGCCTACAATAATGCGAAAAAGTTATATTACTCTAATAAAAAATAATATAAAAGATATATTAAAGAACTTTGATATAAAAGGATTTGTATTATCTAACATTAGTAATTTCGAAATATTAAAAGATTATAAATCAAAATATGATTTTATCGGAAATTATACTTTTAATATTTTTAATAATTTAACTAAAAATAGTCTAGAAGATTTAGGAATTGATATATCAACATTTTCAGTAGAATTAAATCAAGATGATTTAATAAATTTTGAAAATAAGGACAATTGTGAAATGATTGTTTATGGAAATACGCCTATTATGAATATGAATTATTGTTTACTTGGAAAATCTAATCACTGTTATTCAAACTGTTGCCACAAATGCACTTCAAATAACAAATTCTATATTAAAGATAGACTTGGTTTTGATTTTAGAGTTATACCAGATAATATAGATACAGTTACTACTATTTATAATAGTAAAATTACTTTTATAAACTCTTCAAAAATCAATTGTGGATCTATCAGATTAGATATTCTAGATGAAGATATATCTACTATAAATACATTAATATCAAATGTATTAAATGACACTAAATTAGAGGGAAAAGATTTTACAAACGGCAATTTTAATAGATCAGTATAAAGTTTACTTAAGATTAAAAAGATAGGAGAAAAAAAATGTATGAAGCTTTATTAGAAAAATTGAATATAATAAAAAAATTAAATACAGAAGATTCAGATCTTATAATAAGACTATGTAGTTCATATCTAAAAGATAGAAAAAGCTATTCTGAAATGAGAGAAAAAACATCTATACTTAATTCAAACTCAATTACCTGCTTAGATAGCAATATTATTGACTTAGATACAATCTGGGTTGCTCCCTATTTTCACACTAGAATGAAATATAAAATATCAAAGATTGTAGATTTAATATCAAATACTAATATAGATGACATTTTAAATAGTCCTCATAAATTTTTACACAAAGCTATTTACTTAAAACCTAAACGTGAATTTTTAAAACCTATCGATCAAATCGATATTGTTGATTTTATAAAAAATCTTGATAAAGAAAAAAAATCAAATTTAAACAAAGAATTTAATTTTACATTTATTGCAAAAGAAATTAATGAAGAAGCTCTTTTCAAAGAAGACCAACTAAAAGAAGCGTTTAATATTATTAATATAACTAATTCAGAAGAGCGAAACAAAAAAATTTATAACAATATATATAATTATTTACAAAAAGATTTTATTTCAAATTGCTATTGTAATTTTTGCAATAACAAGTGTGTATTACAAAGACATTTATTTAGAACATACCCTATCACACGAAAGAATGGATGCTGTTATACAAATTTTGGACATTGCTCACACTTAAAAAGTGGAAAATGTGATGCTAAATGTTTAGCTTGTACATTATATTCTTGTAAATATTTAACCAAAAGAGGAATTGGTTACTGGGCAACTGAATTCATTTTATTAAAAGCTTTCTTTAATAAAAAACAATGTCATCATTTAGTTTTCGATTTTTTCAAAACTGAAGACGAAATATTAAATAATATAATAAAATGTCAAGATCTTTAAAAAGTAAATATTAACAAATAATAGTTATAGCCTAAAAACTATAACTATTATTTTGTTATTTTTAAAATATCTTTTTTAATTCTTATTAATATTCTTCTATTTTTACAAATACACTTTCTGTTTCAGAATATTTTTTTTCTACATTTAACTTTGTAATTTGAGTATCATCTTTAAATGCAATTTCATTCATAGCATCTAAAATAATTTTTACAATATTATCTATATCTGGCTTTTTTATTGGATTTATTTTATTTTCTAGCATAAGTATTTTATCTTGTTTTTTTGTACTTTTTGGTACCTCAAAATTAGCTACAATTTCTACAGATACTCTTCCTTCTAATTGTTTAAATTTTGGATATTTTATCATAAAATATTGCATAACTAAATTTTCATAATCCTTTGTTCTTGTTGGTGTATATACTGCTCCTGTATAACTGTTTAATCTTGGTCTTCCCTTTCCTATTATTTTCCCTGGTATTTCAAATTCATATATCATATGTTCTTTCTCCCCTAAAATTTAGATTTTTTCTACTTACTAACAATCTAGATATATAATATTACATTAAAATTTGTTAGTCAATTAATAAATTTTAAAAAAATATATAAAAAAGTATTGACAATCAGTTTTAGTTTGTTTATAATAAGTACTGTTCTTGAGAAGAGATGCAGGTGTAGTTCAATGGTAGAATTCCAGCCTTCCAAGCTGGCTATGCGGGTTCGATTCCCGCTACCTGCTCCATAAAATTAACCACATTGTTTATTTATAAGCAATGTGGATTTTTTTATAATGTTATTTATATGCGGGTATAATTTAGTGGTAGAATGTCATGCTTCCGACCTGATAGCGCGGGTTCGATTCCCGCTACCCGCTCCATTTGAAATCAACTTACGGACTAATTAAAGTTCGTAAGTTTTTATTTTATATAAAATTTAAAAAGTTCTCTTTCTAGGAAGGAGGACATTTTTTATGCTTGAATTTAAGACTATTGAAGAACTAAAACTTAATCCTAAACTATTAGAACTTATAAAAAACTATACTTATAAAACTAAAAAAGGAAAAGTTAAAGTTCTTCTAAATACTAATTTACAGTTTATTGTACCAACCCAATATTTAATTACATATCCAACTACTCTTACTATACTTGAATATAAAGTAAATGAGATTAGTAATAAACCATTCTACATTAAAGAGCGTAAAGAAAAGTATAATTTGAAAGAAATTGAAACTTTTTTAAAAAAATTTTAAATTTAGACTACACTTTTTTGCGTTTAAGTGGGGAAACATATAGAGAAGTATTAAAATTAGACTTCGTAAAACTCACTTTAAATGAGGAAACTAATGAAAAATATTAAAAATTTTTAATTTGGTGTTTGTTATTTTGCGTTTGAGTTAGGAAACATATGAGAGGTATTTTAATATTTCTCAAAATTTAAGGAAAGGAGGAAAATTATGAGATGTGGAGTTTATGTACGAGTATCTACTGATGACCAAAGAGATAATGGTTATTCTATTGATTCACAACTTAGAATGATTAAAGAATACTGTGAAAAAAATGATTATGATATTGTAGATGTTTATAATGATGCGGGTCATTCTGGAAAAGATTTAATGAGACCAGAAATGCAAAGACTACTTAAAGATATCAAATCAAAGAAGATTGATAAGTTAGTTGCTATTAAAGTAGATAGATTAACTAGAAATAACTATGATGGTTTTTGGTTACTTAATTATTGTGAAGAACACGATGTTAAGATTGAACTAATACTTGAACCTTATGATGTATCTACTGCTAATGGTGAAATGATATTCGGTATGAATCTGGTATTTGGGCAACGAGAAAGAAAAGAAATTGGAGCTAGAACTAAACGCGCTATGGAAGAAATGGCACTGGAAAAAGTCCACCCTAGTAAAGCACCTTATGGCTATATTAGAAACAAAGATACTGGTCATTTAGAAGTAGAGCCAATTGAAGCACAGGTAGTAAAAGAAATATTTGAACTATGTAAAAAAGGACACTCAATAAGAAATATTGCTACTATTATGAAAGATAATAATGCTTATTTAAAACAAGGCAAATGGAAGGCAGATAGAGTTTATAAGATACTTACTAATTCTATTTATATTGGTATATTTGAATATGGAAAATACAAAAGAAAACCTCAAGATGTTTTAAAAGTTGAAGATTATTGTGAACCTATAATAGATATCAATACTTGGAATATTACAAGAGCAAATCTTGAAAAGAATAAACATCCAAATTATGGAGAGCATATTCATTTATTTGCAGGTTTAGTAAAATGTCCTTTATGTGGTGAAATACTTGCTGCTAGTGAATCATTTAAGAAATACAAGAATGAAACTAAAATTTATTATCATTTGAGATGTAAAAACTCTAATTGTAAAGGTTATGGTTATCACTATAATTCAGATAAAATTGAAGACAAACTAAAAAGAATTTTAAATGAATTAACTAGATTTATGTATGATAATTCTAACGAAATAATAACTTGTAGTTCTACTAAAAGCAAAGAAATAAAAGAAATAGAAAAAGCCATTAAAAAATTAAAAGTTCAAGAAAAAAGATTAGTTGATTTGTATTTAAGTTCTACTCTTGATGTAGAAACTATTAATCATAAAAACGATATTATTAAAAAAGAAATTGATAAACTAACTAAAAAGAAAACTACTCTTGATCCAGATAATGACTTTAAAGAATATACAGTAGAACTACTTAAAAAGTTAGATTGTGAAAGAGATAATGAAGATATTATATTTAAAAACAATTTAAGTTTTGCATATTTATTTGATAGTCTAAATAGAAAAGCACAAAAAGAATTAATAAATAGATTAATATCTTCTATTGAAATAACTAGAGATGATAACTACAATATCGAGATTAAGAATATCAAATTTACGGAAGAATTTATCTCAAAAAGTACAAAAGATTATATTGATTATTTAAATGAATTGCTAACTGATAACAATATTGGTATAACTTACAAGGAACAAATCAATAAAGAAAAATTAAAAGAATTAGAAAAAGATTATACTATTATGTCGTTAGAAAAAATGGAAAATAATCTATATTCTGAAGAAGAATTAAATAACTATATTGATTTAATTAAGGAACATTTCTATGTAGATGGAATCATAAATTGTCCTTATATTGAGGGCAATAATATAGTTGATACTTTAATTCTAATACCAAAAACTGAACTAATAAATTTTTAAAAACAAAGAAAGGAATGATAAAATTATGGAAATAAAATATACAAGACAAGGAGATTATTTAATACCAAATTTATATTTAGAAAAGGATGAAGATTGCGGCAGAATTGGCAAATATGGAATACTAAGATTACACTTTATTGTTCAAAATAAACAAGCACTTTATGAGACACTTTTGATGACAAATAAACTAACTCATCATCTCCTTTTAGTTAGTGATTCTTGTGAAAGTTTATACAAAATACTAATGGAAAATTATATTAAAAATGATGAAAAACTATCTGAAAAAAGTAAAAAATTAAATTCAATTGAATGGACAAAGTTAATGAATAATTACAAAAATATGGCTGAAGAAATTGTCTTAAATGAATATGTTTTTGTATAAATAATCATCAAAAAAGAGGAAAAAATTATCAAAATAATTTAATCCTCTTTTTTTATTTTATTAAGTATGGGAGTAAAGTTCTTGTCTAGCCAGCACTGAATTTGTACTCCCATACAAATTCTTATATGGGAATTCCCATACCCTTTAAATTTATTTAATGATTTGTTTCCAAAAACATGGTGTACTAAAACTTAATCCTTTTTCACTTTCACTTAACCAAAATTCATCCTCTTCTGATGTTTCTCCAAGACTACTTAGATAACTAATCTGTAATATTCCCATTGCATTTGCAAGATCATAAAATAACGGAAAACATTCTAATTCATAATCAGTTAATTTATTATATTTTTGATATTCATCTAATATCATTTTTGTACTTTGTATTGTCTTATCTTTATTATTTGGGTTTAAACATAAATTACAAGATGTTACTGCTAAATCAACAATTCTAGGTAAATAATTTGATACTGCAAAATCAATAATCCATAATCTATCTTTATTATCTTTCATAACATTTGGACTAATAATATCTCCATGTACAAAACTTGTTGGCAAGTTATCTAATTTAATATTCTTTAATCTTTTTACTAAACTTTCAAAAATGTTATTATATTTACTATCTAAATACTTTCCTTTTTCTTCATATTCTTTAATAAAATTAGTTATAGTCCATTTATCATAAATAAAATCTGATTCTAATTTAGCATTATGTATCTGTGCCATTTGAGAAATAATATTTTTTATTTCCTTTTCGGTTGGTATTTCATTTAAGTCATAGAAACTTTTGCCATCTACATATTCAAATACACATAACCTAAAATTAACATTATCTAATTCTATCTCACATAATATATCACTATCACATTCATATACTTTTGGAGTATTTATTTTGAGTGTATTTGCTAATTTTATTCTATCAATATACATATTTACATCTTCAAAAGTTCTATCTTTATTAAATACTTTCACACAGTATTTTCCTTTATTAGTTGTTAATATAAAATTAAAATCTTCATATCCAACTAAAATCATTTCTTCAGATAAATATTCTCCTAAACTATATTTTTTACATATTATTTTTGCTAATTGAGATAAATCAGTTTTAAGATTTATTCTCTCATAAAATTCTTGCAACATAATTATAACCTCCCTATTTTAAAATTCTAAATTTGCTAAAGATACATTTGCATATTGTTTTTTAAATTCATTATAAAAGATGTCAGTAAGACTGTTTATTTGTCTTATTAAACAAAACTTATCTTTATTATGTTTATTACTATAATTAGCATTGAGACTCTTATTATTATAATTAACATACTGCGTTATAGTTCCAGCGTAATTGTGAGTATAATCACAATTTAGTTTGTAAATATTATAATATAAATCTAATATTTCTGGAATTTTTTTAGATACTATTTTTACCCTCTGAAATATTGATTTGCCGCACCAATTTGAAAGTTCTTTTTTTTCATTTTTAATATTATATTTAATTTTAAACCTTTCAAAATTAGGGACTGTTATATTATTATAATCTTCTTTATCAACCTTATCTTTAATATTTTGTGGCACACTTTTATATAACAGTACACGATTAACATCTTGATATTCCCCAAATCTTAAATACAACTTTCTATCCGTTTCACAATATAAAAAATCAAGTAAAATTTCAAACATTGAACGAATAATAATATTTCCAGATGTTACCATATGGTTAGAATCTAAAATAGTAACACCTCTTAATAAATCAATAAAATTAAACAGCATAAGGCAAGGTGCTAAACGATATTCTTCATAATTTCCTACAATTACAACACTTTTAAATAAATCCTCTAATCTAGTTATATGTTCGTTATATTTTTCTAATTTTCTATTATCCACTAAATTATCAAGCATAAAATCCTCCCATGATTTAATTATACAATAAATACTAAAATATTCATATACTCCCATTGAAATTTAATGCTAATTCATATATAATAATTTTAGAAAGAGAGCGTTGTAGTTCGTAAGCTGTAGCTTAATCGCTCCATAAGAAATAAACTTACGAACTTAATTATTCGTAAGTTTTTATTTTACCTAAATCTTGTACATTATTTATCATTTCTAGATTAAGGTTATTTTTATTAATCATATAATGTGTTGATGTTAACTGATAAACAACAGAAGCTGCAAGTCCAAACGAAGTACAAAATGGCGATGGTATGAAAGAGCAAAATATACGCAATATATTTGCAATTTGTTTACTAATTGTTGCTTTTATAGCAGAATACTCTAATTGTATAAATGTCAATTTTGTTATATAAACAGGATATAAATATAAAGATATTAATTCTATACTTACAATAAATAATGTAGCAGTTAAATCTGATTTATAACTTGGATATAAAATCACTCCCATTATAAAAGTAGATAAAATCAAAATATAAATTAGTTTTCTACTATTTTTTATATGTTGTTTATATGAAAAAATTCTTTTTGTAATATCAATTTGAGCAACTGTTTTTATGGCATAAGATATATCCCATTGAGTATCAGTTATTAAGACTGCAAAAGAAGTTGCTAAAATATATTTTGCACCAAAATTAAATGTATTCTTAAAACCAAATAAATAAATTATAAACATACTGATTTTTGCAAATAAATAAACAGAATCATATTTGATACAATTTCTTAAATTAATTTTAAATCCAGTTATTTTTACTGTTCTAAATATCATAAGCAAAGTAAATATTGTTGTAGCAAATAACGAAGTACTAGAAATTACAATTTGATTTTTTGTTATTATACTCATAATTACTAATGTCAAAAAGTTTATTAAATTAAAAAAGAAACTATATTTGTTTGCTCTTTTATTATTATCTTCATAATACAACTTACACAATGCAAGATTCAATAATAATTGTAAGAACATTTGAATTACAGCATAAACCGCAAATATTCTATATGTTTGTATATCCATATTCATAAATGTTATATATTTATCTATATTTAAAACAATACTACCTAATATTAATACTCCTAAAATTGTACCCAATATAAATCCTGAAAAGACACTATCTTTATTATCATCCTTAATAGCACTTATATTGGCACCTGTTCCAAAAATACTCTGTATACTACTTATAACAAACTGCATTGGATATATAAGTGAAAATATATTAATTAAATTTTTATCCACTAAAATACCAAGTAAAAACCATCCTAAAATTGGTGTTACAGATGTTAAAAATATATCAAAACTTATTCGAAATAATCTTTTCATTTTCTACCCCTTATTTTTTTATTGTATACAAATTATAAAATCAATTTATAATTAACTAGCTAAAAAAATTATACCATTAGTCGTTAAATTTTTCTACACTACCATTGAAATTTAATAATAATTCATATATAATATTTCTATAAAGAGAACTTAGTTCGTAAGCTGTTGCTTAACCGCTCCATAAGGTAAAATCGTTGCACCAATGTGACGTTAATGATTAAATCAACTAGTAATAGTTGATTTTTTTGTGCGTTATTGCAAAGAAAAGTGCGATATGATATGATTAGAATAATTAATATGTTGAACTACACAAAGTAATTATTGAAGATACTCTATATTTATTACTCTAATAAATTGATATAAATTAAGTAGATGAGGTATACAAATGGATCAAATAAATAAATCAAAAAAAATATTAAAAATACTTCCTTGGTATATGGGAATTTCATATGGATTATTATTTTATACTCCAATAAGTACATTATTTTTTACAATAGCTAAAAATTTAAGCCTATCGCAAATAACAATGCTTGGTACAATTTCAACAATAATAAGCATAATATCTCAACCATTTATTTTAAAAATTATGAAGAAAATTGGTAACACCTATTCTGTACGCATAGGCGCATTTATGTTATTAATATCAGTATTATGTATTACTTTTGGAAATTTTTATATAATAATGTTGGGATTTATATTAGAGTCAATTGCTTTTGTTTTTAATGATATGATAAATATAATACTTCGTAATAATTTAAAATTTTTAAATAAAGATAATGAATATATTAAATATAAGAACAAATCATTTTTGTTATATTCAGTTTTAACAGCAATAATAGCATTATTAGCAAGTTATTTATTTAATTTAAATCATTACCTTCCTATGTTTTTTTGTGCTGGCTCCTGTATAATAATTTCTTTAATGTCTTTATTTATAAATGATGTAAAATTATTAAGTACAGAAGAGATTGAAGAAAAAAGCAATTTTAGTAAGATTATTCCAAAAAGTAATACAATATTTAATATTATTTTATTTTTTGGAATAATAAGAGCATGTATAGCTTTAGGATTTAGTAATACAGAGTTATTTATACAGGATAATTTGAAAACTTTCTTTGATATTACAAATACAACATATTATTTTGGTATAATCATATTTATATCAAGAATAGTAAGAATTATATCTAACATAATTTTTAATAAAGTATATATTAAATTTAGAGAGAAATTAATTTATATATTACCTATTTTACTATTAATATCATTTATTTTATTAATATTTAGTTATTATTTAATAAGTAATTTATTAATTAAATTTTCAATTATGGGTTTTGCTTATGCAATAATTGTAGTATTGATAGACTCATTCAATGCTGTTATTCAAGATGCAATATTAAGAAATTCAAATTCAGAAGAACATCAATCAGCACTTACATATTT